>Ga0164290_1000756_pt1 | contig 83155 bp, 86 predicted proteins | sample Micstemetagenome_FD_108782 | JGI IMG/M metagenome (GOLD analysis project Ga0164290, IMG submission 108782) | Contaminated culture microbial community from soil near Moab, Utah, USA - Microcoleus steenstrupii SON62 (Illumina Assembly) | ecosystem: Environmental > Terrestrial > Soil > Soil crust... | reverse complement strand
GAGCAGGAGCAGAGGTGAAGCCGATGCATACACCATCGCCAAGGCGAGGCTGAGGCCCGGGTCGTCCGACAGTAGCTTGGTGGAGCCGGGCATGAACGCCCTTTCTGGGTCCCCGGACTCGCGAAGCGAAAGCCGCACGGGGTCTTCGTGACGACCAGGCGCCCGACAACTCAGCCTAGCATGAGGGAATGTCGGATAGAGAACTTTGTGCACGTCGCCCGAGAGGGTCAGGAAGTGTTCTCTGATCCAGGGCTCTGTGTGGAGTTCTGCTGGGCGCGCGTCAGCGACACGCCTGGAGGCAGGTTTTCGTTGGACTGACGGCGCCGCCACCGCTTTTCTCTCCAGGTCGGCTGATCGGCCAGATTCGTCCGCATCGGATTGCGGTCGTCGTCGTAGCGCACCCCCTCAGGTGACGTTGGATGTTGAAGGCGTTGTCGATGGGCGCGGTGGTCTCCACCTCGCAGGCAGGCTTGACCTTTGTCTTTCGCGCCAATCCCCATTGCTACCGGCTCGGGGGCTATCTACGGATAGGCACGGGGTGGAAGCAGAAATCCGGGCATGACCAAATCCGTCGGTGTGACCAGCGAACGCCTCGGGCGCATCGTCGAAGAGGCCGCGAGCGAAGTCTACATATTCGGCGCGACGGATTTCTGTTTCCGGTTTGTGAACAAGGGCGCGCGCGAGAACCTCGGGTACAATGCCGAAGAACTCGCTCGCCTGACCCCTTGGGATCTGAAACCAGACATCAGCCGCGCCGGCTTCCTCGACCTGGTCAGGCCGCTGCAGTCCGGTGAGACTGACAGGCTCGATTTCGACACCGTCCACAGAAGGAAAGACGGCACGGACTACGACGTCTCCGTCAAGCTGCAGCTGTTCGACGACGGGGACGATGCGGTCTTCTATGCCGCCATTCAGGACACAACGGCCTATCGGCGGATTGAAGCAGAACTCCGCAGTACAGCCGCCCGGCTCGACGGGATATTGGGCAACACCACAATGTCGGTCTTCCTCATGGATGACCGACAGCATTGCGTGTTCATGAACCGGGCGGCGGAGAGGCTCACCGGCTATGCCTTCGAGGAAACCACCGGACGCCCGCTCCACGATGTAATTCATCATACCTACCCCGACGGTTCACCCTTCCCGATTTCGGAATGCGCCATCGACCGCGCCTTGCCGGAAAAGGCCGGAACGCAAGGAGAGGAGGTTTTCGTCCATAAGGACGGCTCCTTCTATCCGGTCGCCTTCACCGCCAGCCCGATCTACGGCGACGGGGCCAGGGTGATCGGGACGGTCATTGAGGCGCGCGACATCAGCGAGGAAAAGCGCCACGAGGAGACCCGCAGGCTGCTGATGAATGAAGTCGATCACAGGGCCCGCAATGTCCTTTCCATCGTCCAGTCGCTCACCCGGCTGACTCGCGCGGACGATCTGGAAACCTACAAGGATGTCCTCGTGGGACGGATTGGCGCCCTGGCGCGCGCGCAGACGTCTCTCGCCAGTCGTCGTTGGGAAGGCGGGCTGCTGGAAGATGTGGTCAGGGAAGAGCTGGAGGCTCTCTGCCCCAGGGACACGGTGGAAACGCAAGGCCCCCTGGTCCGGCTGTCGCCGGAGCAGGTTCAGCCCCTCAGCATGCTGCTTCACGAATTGGCGACCAACGCCAACAAGTACGGCGCCTGCAGCAGCGGCGGCGGGCGGGTCTCGGTGACCTGGACCGTGGCGGAGCGTCAGGTGACCATCCAGTGGCGCGAAACCGGGGGTCCGCCGGTCGTCACTCCCCAGCGGGAAGGCTTCGGCTCGTCCCTGAAGGCCAATGTGGTCCGTCAGCTGGGCGGCGCGATGACGCGCAACTGGGAGCCCGCCGGGCTGGTGGTTGAGGTCGTTTTTCCTCTCGAGCCGCAACAAGAACCGGGCTGAGGGCGCGATGCAGCCGACAGGTGAACCGCCTGGCAGTCGGCTTTCAGAACAGTCCGCCGGTGTAGGCGGCGTACGCGATATAGGCCGCGACCAGGAGCAGGCCCTCCTTCCGGCTCAGCCGCCCGCCGGAGAAGGCGAACAGCATCACCACCAGTGACACGGCGACCAACACCCACAGGTCGAACGCCATGATGCTGGCCGGGACCGCCGTCGGGGCGATCGCCCCGGTCAGGCCGCCGATGAACAGGATGTTGTAGATGTTGGAGCCCAGCACATTGCCCAGGGCGATGTCTCCCTGCCTGCGCCAGGCTGCGACGGCGGAGGTGACCAGTTCTGGCAGGGATGTGCCCACCGCCACGATGGTCAGCCCGATGGCGGTGTCGCTGACCCCGAGCTGCCGGGCGATGCCGATGGCGGCGTTTACCAGAAGGCTGCCGCCGCCGACGATCAGAGCCAGACCGGCCGCTGAAAGCAGGAGCGCCGACCACAGTCGACCCGCCGGTTGTTCATGCGGAATAAGGGCCGGATCGACCTCTTCCATCGCCATGGCACGGTCATATGCGGCGCTGTGAGCCGCGCCCACGCGCTCCTGACGATAGGCGTAGTAGATATAGGCCGCCATCAGGATCAGGAAAACCAGGCCCGCCTCGCGGGACAGACCCACCGTCGCCCCGGCCGCCAGCAGCGCCAGGGCGGCCACGATGCCCACGCCGCCATCGCGCCAGAGGGTGCGGGCATTCACCGCAATCGGCGCAATCAGAGCGGCCGTCCCGAGGATCAGAAGGGCATTGGCGATGTTCGATCCCACGATATTGCCGAGCGCGATGCCCGGAGAGCCGGCAAGGCTGGCCTGGAGGCTCGCGGCCAGCTCCGGCGTCGAGGTGCCCATGCCCACGACCGTCAACCCGATCAGCATCGGAGACAGACGCAGTCTTTCGGCGATCCGGACCGCTCCGCGGACGAGAAGGTCGCCGCCGGCGATCAGAAGGACGAGGCCAAGCAACAGGAACAGGGTATCGGCAGGCACGGTGCTATCAAACCTCGGCTGAAAACGCCGGCGGCCATGGCTGGCGGCCGGCCTGGATGTGGGGACAACGGACTGGCAGGCGGGGGCTGCCCGGCAGATGACGGGGGCGTGTTACTGCGGGCCTTCCCCCGCGCCCGAGCCGGCCGACCCGATCGAAATGCAGCGCTGCCGGGTGTCTGGCCCGTCCGGCTCGGTGCGTGGCACAAGGCTCACGGCTTCGTTGGCGAGGCCATAGGTGGCGAGCCATTGGCAACCCGTCTGCAGGTCGGTCAGCACAAACAGGTTTGGCTCGGCTGTCGGCGTCTTTGCAAAGGTCGCTCCCAACGCTGCAGTGCGCGGCGCGCCCACCGGATCGTCGATCGCGCCCTGTATTTCAGACGCACGGGAGTTCAGATCTTCGGCCGAGGCGCGCGCCGCCTCCGCCGCAGCTTCGAGGTCCTGCAAGGCGGAGGTGTCGACCGGTTCGCACGCGGCCATGACGAAACATGCAAGCGTTGTGGCCGCGGCGGATCGGAGAAGGGGAGTCATCAGCGAAGCTCTGAGGTCTGAGGGGGCGCGTCGGAGGCGACGATTGAGGAAAATGCGCTCAGCGCTGACCGCGCGACCGTGAACGGACCGATCGCAGCGCCCGGATCGCAGACGAGACTGCGGTCATCAGGTTCAACGCCATGATGAGGCTGTAGCGCCTGAGCCGTCGGGTCGTTCTCGTCGCCATGGCGCCGCTCCTCTGAACGGATGCGCTCTCTGCCGTGGCCAGGGGATTCTGGGTGGACTGGACCCCGGCATCGAGCGCACCCGATGCGGTCCGACATCACGATCACCATGATCGTCAGAGGGGCCCGGGCCGCACGGCGACATTGAACCGGCTCCTCCCGGCAGGCCAATGAGTTGTGCTGATGTGGCCGATAACGATCGCCAATGCCCGACTAGCCCGGCGTCAGTTCGCCCGAGGCGATGCTGAACTTCCAGGCCGCCAACGAGAGATGACCGGACTTCTCGGCGTCCCGTATCCACGGGAATGTCCTCAGGTTGGCGTGGGACAGGCGCAGCACGGCGTCCTCGATCGCGGCCTCGAACGGCTCGCCGGAGCCCTGCTCGGGCATCGGCCACATCACCGGCTCGGCGATGTCCACCCACGGTCCCAGGAAGTCGGGCGCGCTTCGCAGCGGACCATGGATCATCGCGTGAATGCCGTCGCAACCCGCATGCCCGAGCACGACGATCCGGCGGACCTTCAGGATCCTCACGGCATATTCGAGCGCTGCGCTGGTCCCGTGACAGCCGCCGTCGGGCGCATACTCCGGGACCAGTCCCGCCACGTTCCGGATGACGAACAGTTCGCCGGGCTCGGCGTCGAATATGGTCTGCGGGTCGATGCGGGCGTCGGAGCAGGCGATGACCGCGGTGGTCGGTCGCTGCCGTCGCCGCGCCAGCTCGGCGTAGCGCCTCGCCTGTGTCGGCCAGACCGACGCGCGGAAACGCCGGTAGCCCGCCATCAGCGGATCGTCCGGTCCCTGCGTCACGAGGCCGACGCCCCGGCGGCCGTCGAACGGCTCCACCATGGCGGCCAGGACCTGGCAGGCAATGGGACTGCGCTCCGGGCGGGGATGCCCTCCGCCGTCCCGTCGCATGTCGTCGCGACGCCCTGCGTCAGGCGGTTCACCGGCTTGTTCACGCTCATCGCGGCTCAGACGCTGATGTCGAAGGTGTGCTGACTGGGCCTGCGTGTGGAGGTCTCGTCGGTGATTGCGCCAACCGACTCGACGGGCCGGGCGGTCGGCGAGCTACGATGTCCGGCGACCCGGCAGGTCAGCTGCGCCAGCTGAACCGCCCCGGGATGGCTCGCGGGACCCGGCATCGGGCCAACTCTCATCGTTGATCTCCACCGGGGGGCGTCCCATGCGCATTCGCAGGAGCAGCGTTCGACTTCGGTCCGAAGCGTCCCCCTGAAAACGACGGGAACGGCGATCTCGCCGTTTTCGAAGGGCGCGGCGTCATCGGCCCAACCCCTGCGCCGACGCTCCCGCGCAGCGGGACCATCTCCAGCATCTGCAGGCGGTCCTTCACCTGAAGCTTGCGCCTCTTGATCGCCCTGACGATCGAGGAGTCCGGGCCGGGTCGCCGGACCTCCTCCCTCAGCGCGCCTTCCAGGAGGAAATGCTCTTTGTGAAGGCTGTGTATGAGATGACGGGTCATGTTTCGCTCCTCGGATGAAGGAGCGCGCCGGCGCCGACGAAGGGGACCCTGGCGCCGAACACGCTCACAGTCCGACATCACGATCAATGCGATCGTCAGAGGGGCCCGGGCCGCATAATCAACATGCGCGGACCGCCGCCGTCCGGCCAATCAGAAGTGATTATGCGGCATATAACGGCCGGTCATGGCGCAATGGGGCCTCGCTCCAGGGCGCGCAGAACCTCCTGCGCAAGAAGGTCCGCGGGACCGCCCGCGCCCCGTGCGGTGACCAGGGCGATCTCGCTGTCGCTCAGCGTCGGTAGCGGCTCCCCAAGAACCGAAAGGTCGCGCGGGGCCATGGCCGCGGGAAGCACGCCGACGCCGAGGCCGGCGCGCAGGGCGGCCATCTGACCGGCGAGGCTGGGCGAGGTGAAGGCCGCCCGAAAGCCGATGCCCGCGGCCGTGAGCGCGCCCAGAGCTCGTTTACGGTAGATGTCCGGGGCGGGCGCAACGATCAGCGGCAGCGGCGACGCCTCGATGATCGAGCCGCCGAGCGCCACCCAGACCAGTGGCTCGCTCCACACCCGAACGCCCAGTTCCGGCCCGACGGGCTCACGTTTTATCAGCGCAAGATCGAGCATGCTGCGCGACATCTGGTCGAGCAGATTGGCGGTGTAGTCGCAGGTTACGGACAGTCGGATACGGGGATGGCTGCGCGCGAACGCGCCGAGGATCCGGGGGAGATGCATGGTCGCGATGTCTTCGGGCGCGCCGAGCCGAACCTCGCCCTCCAGATCCCCCTCCCCGAGGGTGGACACGATCTCATCGTTCAGTCGCAACAACCGGCGGGCCTGTGGCAGAAGTCCCGCGCCCTCTGTCGTCAGGGCGACGTCCTTGCCCCCGCGATCGAACAGCGGCGACCGCAACTGATCCTCCAGCCGGCGGATCTGCAGGCTGACCGCCGGCTGGGTCCGACCGAGCAAGGCCGCCGTGCGGGTAAAGCTGCCGGTCTCGACGACCGTGACGAAGGCCCTTAGCAGGTCCAGGTCGAGATTGACCCGTCGGTCAGCCATCTCATTAGCGTCCGTTATACTTGGGATTAAGGCAATAAACTGGATCTCCGTTTCGGTCGAGCCCACTGGGGCCGACCTTCAGAGGACCCGTTGACGCATGCCTGACTTCTCCACCAGCCTGGCGCTCCTGACGTCGCCGGCCATCCTGTTCTTCTTCGTCGGCGCTGCAGCAGCGTTCGCTCGTTCGGACCTCTCGATCCCCGGGTCGGTGGCCAAGGGTCTGTCGCTGTATCTGATGCTGTGCATCGGCTTCAAAGGCGGGGTGGAGGCGCGCGCCGCCGGGTTCAACGGGGATTTCCTCGCGGCGGGCGCCGTCGGCGTCGCGCTGAGCGCCCTCATGCCGCTGGTCGCTTTCGTCATCCTGAAGCGCCTGCCGAAGCTCGATCGTCCGACCCTTTGTGCGCTGGCGGCCACCTACGGGTCTGTCTCGGTTGTGACCTTCGCCGCCGGGCAGCAGCATCTGGAGGCCTTGGGCGTGGCGTCTGGCGGCTATATGGCGGCTGTGCTCGCGCTGATGGAGACCCCCGCCATCCTGACAGCCCTGGTTCTGCTGAACGGCGCCGGTCGTGGCGAACCGGGCCGGCGCAGGATGATCCTGAGGGAGGTGTTCGTCGGCGCCGCCTCCGTCATGCTGCTCGGCAGCTTCCTGGTCGGGCTGATCTCCGGCGCGGCGGGCATGGCCCGGCTCGACCTGTTCGTCGGGCCGCTGTTCCAGGGGGCCTTGTGCTTCTTCCTGCTCGACATTGGTCTGGTCGCCGCGCGCCGACTGATGGAAGGCGGGCGGAAGTTGACGCCAGGCGTCATCGGTTTCGCCCTGGGCTTTCCGTTGCTCTCGGCGAGCATCGCGCTGGGGCTGGGCCGCCTGGCCGGGCTGGACGCCGGCAACGCCGCACTCCTGACCATTCTCGCTGGTTCGGCGTCCTATATCGCCGTTCCCGCGGCCATGCGACTTGCGGCGCCCAGAGCAGACGCCGGCGTGTTCGTAACAGCGTCCCTTGCGATCACCTTCCCGTTCAACCTCACCGTCGGCATCGCCCTCTACACCGCCGCAGCGGTCTGGCTGTCGCCGTGACTGGTGGCGGCGAACGGATAATCCTCAGTCTCTGGAACTCCGGTTCGCCCGGAACCGGCAAGAGGCGGACCGTCCCCGAGCCTTGGCGCCGAAGCGGGACGCCCAAGGACCTCCTCAGGGCGCACCCCCGGCGAGGCCGCTTTTCCGCGGCAACGCTTTGGTCGTCGACGCAGTGAGGTTATCCTGCTGTTTTCGCACAGGCTTCGCCATATGACGCCCGAAGAGATCCAGGCCCACGCCACAGAAGTGCGCGAGACCAGCGCCACGATTATCCGGGGCCTGTTCCCGGTTGCAAAGATCGACGCGTGGAACGCCGCCTTCCAGCCTTTGCTGGCGGACGCCATCGCGCGCGAGGGCGACGACCCGAACCGCGGCTCCGCCCGCCACTATGTCAGCCTTCCTTTCACCGGGGTCTGGGCCGACCCGGAGATCATCGACAATGATGCGATCATCGCCGTGGTGTCGGAACTTGTCGGCGGTGACGGGGTCATGTGCCAACTCGCGTCGGACACGCCGATGAAGGGATCGGACTACCAGGATCTTCACCGGGACACCCAGCTGTTGTTTCCGGAAACCGGCGCCGAGACGCCGCCCTATCAACTGGCGGTGAATTTTCCGCTGGTCGATGTGACGGAAGCCAACGGGCCTATGGAGATGGCCGCCGGAACGCACATGATGTCCAGGGCCGACGGCCTGCGCCGCATCGGAACGGGCGAACTGCCGTTGACGCCGGTGTTGCTGAACCGCGGCGACGTGATGATCCGCGACGTCCGGCATATCCACCGCGGTACGCCTAACCTGAGCGACGAACCGCGCCCCATGGTGGTCATCGGCTATAGCCGGCGGTGGCTGTACCGGCCTGAGGTGGGGATCCGGCTGCCGCGCGAAACTCTCGAGCGGCTGCCCGATCGCGCACGGCGTTGGCTTCGGTTCAACCCGGTGTTCGACAGCACCGCCGAGGCGCTTCGGCCCGGCGAGAGCTACCGCGACTTCGCCTACTGACAGGCGCGTCGGCGTCGGCGTCGGCCTTCCGACATAGGAACCCTCGCCACGCTCGTCCTGTTTGCAGCGGGAAGGAGAAGCTTATGCCGACGGTCAAGGTTCATCTCTACGCTAATGGAGCAACGCCTCTGCAGACTGAGGAACTCCATGTCGCAGATGTGCATCAGGCCCGCGGTCTCGCTTCCACCCGCAAGACAACGCCCCGGCCGTTCAGTTCGATCAACGCCTGTCGCGAGGACGGTTTTCTCGGCGGGGCTGGCGTTCAGGTCGCCGGACGTGGCGACAGCTAGGGCCGGCTAATCTTCCGCCCCTCACGCTTAATCATCCGTCGGGCTTCTGATGCCTTGCGGCTACCATTCTACAGTATAGTAGACGGGCAGTTGAAGCCGCTTGTGCGAACGGTTTGATATAGGAACTACTGCGGCGCCTGATAGTTAGTCAACGATGAGATTAGACATAGTAACAAATAGCAATATCGATACCATGGAGCTTTGGGGCGGGTACGAATGCACGGTCAATCGCGTCGGCGATCGATGGTTTGACCAAACGCCCCGGTCCGGACATGAGCACCGCGTCGGCGACCTGGCGCTGTTCGCAGACCCTGGGCATCCGGTCCCTTCGATATCCCGCGCTTTGGGAGCGGATCGCCCCCGACGACCCCGAGCGGCGGGACTGGGCGTGGACCGACGAACGCCTGCCGCTCATTCGGGAGCTCGGCATGAACCCGATCCTCACCCTGTGCCATCACGGAAGCGGACCTCGATATACGAGCCTGCTGGATGAGAATTTCGCGACGGGGCTGGCGCGTCACGCCCGCGCTGTGGCCGAGCGGTATCCCTGGGTGACCGACTGGACCCCGGTGAACGAGCCCCTGACGACGGCGCGGTTCAGCGCCCTCTATGGCTACTGGTATCCCCACACGACGGATGAAAGCGCCTTCTGGGTCGCGCTGCTCAACGAGATCGACGCCACGCGCCTCTCGATGCGAGCCATCCGGGAGATCAATCCGCTGGCGCGACTGGTGCAGACCGACGACCTCGGCTTCTGCCACGCGACCGATCCGCTCCAGCACGAGGCGGACTTCCAGAACGAACGCAGATGGATGGCTTGGGACCTCCTGTGCGGTAAGGTCGTCCGCGGGCATGCGCTATGGGACCGGCTGGTGGCGTGCGGCCTTGAGGAGCGGCTTCGAACCATCGCGGCCGACCCCTGCCCGCCCGACATAATCGGCATCAACCACTACCTCTCGAGCGAGCGATTGCTGGACCACCGGGTCCATCTGCATGGACACAGATCGCTGGCGGACCGGGCGACGGGCGAGCTGGACGGACTGACCTTCGTGGACGTCGATGCGATCCGCCACCGCGCCGCCGGCGTGCTTGGGCTGAAGGTGCTGCTGCGCCAGGCATGGGAGCGCTACGGCCTGCCGATCGCCGTCACAGAATGCCATAACGGCGCTACACGAGATGAGCAGGCGCGCTGGTTCGTGGAGGTCTGGCGGCTGGCCGGAGAGCTGCGTGACGAGGAGGTCGATCTGCGCGCCGTCACGGCGTGGTCCCTGTTGGGCTCCCATGACTGGAACCGCATGGTCACCCGGTTCGTGGGTCACTATGAGCCCGGTGTCTTCGATGTGCGCTCCGGCAGCCCCCGCCCCACGCTGATGAGGCGGGTGTTGAAGGCCTTGGCCACGGGGCAGGCGCCGCAAAGCCCGGCGCTTCAGGCCTCCGGATGGTGGCGTCGCAGCGCCCTGATCGACGGCGTGTCCGAAGCCTCGCCGAAGCGGTTTGAGGTCTCGCTGGAGGACGCCCCCCGGCCGGCGGTCGAGGCGCTCATGATCGTCGGGGGCGACGAGCCACTGGCCCGCCTGGCCGCTCTGGCGTGCGAGGTGCGCGGGCTCCCCTACGTCCTGAGCGAAGACGGGGACGAACAGGATCTCAAATACTGGAAGCCGTGGGCCGTCCTGGACGGCCGCGATCATCACGGCCTTTGCGGAACGCCACAGCGGTCGAGCCCGGCCGACGCGCGCTGGGCGCTCCCGGCTCGCTGCGACCAGTTGGGCATCGCGTGCGGCCTGTTCACAGACCTTTGCCACCCGAGCGAGGTTGGGCGGCCATCGCGACGACTGGTGATGCGCTCCGGCCCCATCTACACCGCCGATGATCCCGCACATCGCGCCGTAGAGATCGTCGATCGACTGGAGCGCGGACGAACGGTTGCGACGGACCCGGCGAGGCCATGGCGGGACGTGTATGGGCCCGACGTCATCGATGTGGCGCTGGACCTCCTGCTGGACGAAGCGGCGGGGGTTATCGACCTTCACGCGCCGGAGCCGTGGTCGGAGACCGACTTCGCCCTCGCCCTCGCCGAGACGGCCCAATGCGACGCTGGCCTCGTGCGCCGCCGCCGACGCGGGGGGATCCCCGAAACGGCGACGCAGAATGGCCCGGTCAGCTACCTGCCGCCCGGAGAAACGACGCTGGAGCGTTTTGTCCGGGAGCGACGGGGCCTTTCAGAAGGCGGCGCCCGGGTCGAACGTCGCATGGACGACACACGGCTCGAGGCCGCGGAATAGGCTCAGGCCTCCTGGTCGACGACCTCCAGCCTGACCGTCAGCAAGGCGCGAAAGGCCTTGTACCCGACCTCCGCCGGCCGGAAGGCGTGCAGGAACATCCGGGGCGTTCCGTCAGCGTCGAGCGCCACAGACGGATGACCTGGTCCCACCCAGGTGGCGGTTGATCGCAGCAGCGGCTCGGGCTGCTTGGCATAGGGCCCCAGGGCATGATCGGCGAGCGCCACGCCGATTCCGTAATGTTCCGTGGCGAAGTCGTTTCCGGCGTAGAACAGGGCGTACCGGTTCCCGAGGCGGCTGATCCACGGACCTTCGACGAGGTGGGCCTCCCACGGCAGGTCGTTCTCCAGAATGGCGGTCGGGGACCCGCTCAGGGATCGCCCGTCCGGCGTGATCCGCTGCGCAAGGATCCGGGTGCGGGCCGCATCAAGGGCCTGCGCCGCCAGCCGGCGCAATCCATCGTCCCTCCCCGGTTCATCGGCCAGCGTCCGAAGCGCCCGGCGGAAGGCCGGAAAATCGGCAGCAGCCAGCTCGATCAGGGGCTGCAGCCGCAGGAAGTCGTCCATGGGCCCGGCGGGCCCGATCGCAGCAAAGCGCAGGGCGCACGCGACTGCGGCCCGGCCGGCGACAACGCCGCCGAACAACTGCTCCGCTGCAGTCTCTTCCCGGACAAGCAGGTCGCCCACGAGGCGGGGCCAGCGGTCGTTGTGATCCTCCTTCCAGACAAGATACGGATCGCCAGCCGGCGTCTGGACCAGGTGAGCATCGATGACGCCGCCTGTGACCAGGGGCGCAGGGTCGCCCTCGAAGGGGCCCTCGGGCCGCGTGGCGCGAGCGATCCCTATGGCGAGTTCGCCGTTTCGGCGCCGGGCCGTAAAACACAGCCACCAGGCGTCGCCGACCCGGTGCAGCTCCGGCGCCCAGAAATCCGCGACGCCGGCTCCGGCAGCGGTCCAGGCCGGCGCCGCTCCCTCCGGAAAGACAAAACCCTCGTGCCGCCACTCGACCAGGTCAGCCGAGCTCAGGATCGGAAAGGCGTCCGGCGCGTCGTTCGAGGTGACATAAAGCCACCAGCGCGCTCCCGAGGCTCCATCGACCCGGACGACCGCCGGATCACCGTAACCGTACAGTATCCGCGACGAGAGGTTCTGCGTCAGCAGCGGACGCAGGGTCCTGTTTTTCAGCCTTACGGTCATTTCCGGAGCCCGGAGAAGCCGGAACACCGCTTCCTGGTGATCGGCAGGGAGATGGCGGCGCGCGCCGGAGGAGTGTTCTAGCTGGCCTCGCCGCCCGAGCTGCTTTCGGTCGGCTTCGTCGGGTTGGTCTGACTGTCGTCCCACCGGTCATTGGTCCAGTTTTCCACCCAGTCCACGAGGCGGGTGACGTAATCGATGCGGAACCCGGGCGGGCCTTCCTCCGCCATATGGTGGTCGCCCCCCGGGTAGAGCACCATCTCGGCGGCGACGTCGCTGCTTCGCATCAGGGTGACGAAGATCTCCTCGGACTGCCCCACGGGACAGCGCTGGTCCTCCATGCCCTGCAGCAGCAGCGTCGGCGTCCTCGACTCGTGCATCTTGTTCAGCGCGCAGAGATTGTGCGCCGCGTCGCGGTTCACGAAGGGCTCGCCCGACATCGAATACGGCGTCACATAGTAGCCGCTGTCCGAGGTGCCGAAGTGGGACTCGATATTGGCGACGGGAGCCGAAACCACCGCGGCCTTGAAGACGTCGGTCTGGGTGATCGACCATGCCGACAGATAGCCGCCGTAGGACTTGCCGTAGATCGCGAGCCGATCGTCGACGAGGCCTTCGTCCTGGAGCGCCCTGGCGGCGGCCAGTTGCTGCGGGAGATCCAGCTCGCCCCACCGGTTGATCAGCCGCTTCATGAACTCCAGGCCGTAGCTGCTCGACCCGACCGGATTCAGCGCCAGCACGGCCCATCCCCGCGAGCACAGGACGTGACGCCACATGGTCTTGCGGAACTCGACGAAGGCGATGCTCTGCGGTCCCCCATGGACATCGAGCAGCAGCGGATACGGCCCCTCGGCCTCGCCGGGCGGCAGCATCAGCCAGCCATCGATCTTCTCGGTTCCCCCCTCGCCGTCCGGAACCTCGAACGACCTCAGGGAGACCCGCGGCGGCTCGCGCTCTGTCCACCAGTCATTGAAGCTGGTCAGGCGCCGCTCGTTCCGGCCGTCGCGGTCACAGGCGTACAGTTCGGTCGGCTGATCGATGCTGGCGGCGGCGTAGACGAGGGCGTCGTTCGCGAGACCGAGCTTGAGGACATGCCGCTGCGCCGTGACCAGAACCTCAAGCTCGCCGTCCGGCACGCTGATCGAGGCGATCTCCTGCAGCCCGCGGCGCATGAGAATGAAGTACAGGGTCGCTGAGTCTTCCGACCACATGACGCTGTCGCCCGACTCGATCTCGACAGCCTCGTCACCGAGGGGCCGGACCTGCTCGTCCTGCATGTCGATGAGCCACAGGCGGGAGCGGGAATCGCCCTCGACCTCGCCGCCCGAGAAGGCGATCCACCGACCGTCCGGAGACCAGAAGGGATACTGCGCCGAGGCGACGCCGTTGGAGATCTGCCGCGCGTTGTTCCCGTCCGCATCCATCACCCAGACGTCGGTGCGATGGGCCTCCCGGCCGACGCGGGTGCGGGTGTAGGCGATCCGGCGACCGTCGGACGAAAACTGCGCCGAACGCACGTCGAAGGGTCCGTCGGTCAGCTGGCGTGCATCGCCGCCGTTCCTGTCGAGGACGAACAGATGGATTTCGCGATCCAGCGTATAGCCAAGTCCGTCGCTCTTGTAGGGCAGGCGCCAGACCACATGGGGCGTCTTGCCTTCGGGCGGCTCGCTGCGCTCACCCTTGGCGGAAGGATCGACTTGCTGCGTGGCGGTGACCAGCAACCGGGCGCCGTCGGGCGACCATTCGACCGAGGACACGCCGCCCTTCAGATGCGAGACCGCGTCGGCCTCGCCGCCGTCGGCGCGCATCACATAGGCCTGAAGGCCGCTGTCGCCGCGATTCGAGACGAATGCGATCTCCGTTCCGTCCGGGGACCATTTGGGGGCGCTGTCCTGCCCCGCCGAAAACAGGCGCGGCGCGCTGCCGTCCAGGGGGACGAGCCAGATGCGCGCTACGTTGCCGTCGCTGGCTTCGTCGGGGACATCGACGATGCAGGCGAGCTGATCACCGGAGCCGACGAGGCTGCTGATCGCGCGATATTGAAGTAGGTCCCGAGGCGTAAACGATCCGGCCATTGCTCAGTTTGTTGATGTTTCAGAACGCGAAGGGACCCGCAGCCGCCGGCTCCGGGCCCCCGAATGTACGTTTATCGGTTCTCGTTGTTCCGGTTCTCGTTGTTCCGGTTCTCGTTGTTCCGGTTCTGGTTGTTCCGGTTCTGGTTGTTCCGGTTTTCGTTGTTCCGGTTTTCGTTGTTCCGGTTTTCGTTGTTCTGGTTGTTGTTGTTCTGGTTGTTGTTCTGGTTGTTGTTCTGGTCGTTGTTGTTCTGGTTGTTGTTGTTCTGATTGTTGTTGTTCTGATTGTTCATGACTTCACCTTTGACTGAGGGACACACGCCGGCGTTGGCTCCCCAACTTGCGAAACGGCAAGCTGGATCGCGCTGTTCCGTCGGGTGTCCGACAGTATTGCTCACGACGCTGTGAGCACTCGCAAAGACGCCCTGCCTGCCGCCGCCTCGGATCGGCCCCTCTGTCGGGTGTCCTGCTCAGGAACCCGCTCTTCAAATCCCGGTTTGGAGCGCAGGAGCAAATATATATGCGCGGACTTACAAGCGGCAGCCCGGCACGAGAACAACGGGCGGGAGGCGCCCGGTGGACGGCGCAAGGATTTGCTGCGGCCATGGCTGGGCTCGGTCTGATCTTTCTCGCACGGCCTGGTGTCGCCGCGAGAATTTTTGGCCTTCCGGCGGGCCGAAAGGGGACGGGTTACGTTCGCGCACTCGGCGTCCGGGACATCGCCTTGTCCATTGGCCTGCTGAGCGCCGCCCGAGGTTCGCGCGGAACCCTCGCCGCGACGGCGGGAACTGCGAGCTTGATCCCGCTGGGCGACCTCATCCTCGTCAGCTCGCGGAAGCCGAGGCCCTGGCTTTCCATACTGCTCCACGGCGCCAGTTTCGGGGGCCTGGCGAGCCTGGCCATGGCGGCCCGCCCCGCGCACGCGCCGCGCACCCGACACGGGCGAGTCAGGTGAGGCGGCTGGCTCAACAATGCGTCGGGATGTCAGGGCTCGTCGCGGCGGCGGTCAGCGTCGGGTGCGGGCACGCGCAGGAGGCGGAAACGCCCCTGGTCGGCCCCGCGCAGGAATCTATCGAGGACATCCGCGCCCTGGCCACGCCCGTAACCGGCGGCGACAGCGACTATGGACCCCTCCTTTCAGCGGCCTCCCAGGCGCGATTCGTCCTCCTTGGAGAGAACACCCATGGCACGGCGGAATACTATCGCGAGCGAAGCCGGATCACGTTGCAGTTGATCCGTGAATACGGCTTTCGCGCCGTGATCATCGAAGGTGACTGGCCCGAGGTGGAGCGGGTCAACGCCTATGTGCGCTGGACCGGAACAGACACGACGGCGGAAGGCGCGCTGTCCGACTTCGCCCGCTTCCCTCTGTGGATGTGGCGGAACGCCGAGTTCGCGGCTCTGGTGGAGGAACTGCGGCTTCACAACCGTTCCCTTGCGCCGCAGGAGCGGGTCGGCGTCTATGGCATGGATGTGTATGACCTCTTCGGCGCGGCCGAGGCGGCGACGCGTTACCTCGAGCGCACCGGGTCGAGGGACCTTGCCGCGGCGCGGCGGCACTATCGTTGCTTCGAGCCGTTCGATGAGCAGCCGGAGGCCTACGGCGCCGCCGTCAGAAACCCGGAGCGTTCATGCGAGGATGAGGCGACGCAGGCCCTAGCCCTGCTTGAGCAGCAGCCGCGGGGAACGGATGTCCAGGCGGAGGAAGAGCGGTTCGCCGCGGTGCGGCACGCCGCCCATGTAGCCGCAGCCGAGGCCTATTACAGGGCCGCCTACAGTGGTTCCTACTCTTGGAACGTGCGCGACCGCAGCATGGCGGAAACCGTCGAGTCAGTCGCCGGACATGTCGGCCGGGGCGAGCCGGGTCGCGTGGTGGTATGGGCCCACAACACTCATGTCGGCGACGCCCGCGCGACGGAGATGTCGCTGCGGGGGGAGATAAACCTCGGCCAGATCCTGAAGGAACGTCACCCGAAGTCCGTGTTGAGCGTCGGCTTCCTGACCTATGCCGGCCGCGTGATGGCGGCGCCAGGATGGGGCGCCCGGGGGCGGGAGTTTGATGTACGACCTGCGCTGCCCGAGAGCATCTCCGGATTTTTCCGCCAGGCCGGCCTCGGGCCCGCGCTCATCCTGCTGGGGAACGCCGGAGAAATTCCGGAATTGACCGGGCGGATCGAGCGCGCCATCGGGGTGGTGTATCTCCCGAACGAGGAGAGGACGGCCCACTACTTCCAGGCGTCGTTGCCCGATCAATTCGACGCGGTGATCTACCTTCCGGAGACCTCCCCCGTGAGTTCGTTGCGACGCTAGCGCCCCGGGGCGGGCGTACGGCGCAGCGTGCCCTGCCCGATCTCTGGCGGCGGCCGGCGTATGAACACCCGCCGACCCTCAAGCTCTTCAAAACACTGTGACAACAGGCGGGCGGCGGGCGCAGAAGTGTCGGACGCGCTACATCGGGATTCGACGCATCGGTTCAACGATGTGCGATCCATCGAGAGTGAGACCATGTCCGATTTCGCCGCCCTGCTTGCGGCCGTCAGCGCCCTGGCGGTCGCAGCCGGACCCTCCATGTTCAGCGCGGCCCGCCCTCCCGAACGCTTCACGGGCGAGGCGACGTTCGTCGTGGAGATTCGCGAGCAGGCCCAGATAGATCAACGATGTCAGGGCCTGTTCGGCGTTCCTCCGGTCGGGATGAAGACCGACGCCTGTTCGATCGACGGACGGGCCATCATGCCGAACCCCTGCGCCCATCCTGAGGAAAACTACGCCCGCATGCTGTGCCATGAGATGGCGCACGTAAACGGCTGGTCGCCGCAACACGAGGACTGAAACCTGTCAGTAATGTCTGAAACTGAACTTAGCGTAAGCTTAGCGTTCTTAGCCATTTATTGATCACGCTTCCACGGAATCATGGAACCTGCGCGCGCGCGCCCGGTTTTTCGCCTTGGGAACAGTCCCAAGGAGAACATCATGAAAAAGCAAATCGCAGTCGCAGGCGCGATCGGCGCTCTGGTGGTCGGCACCGTCGCCGTCGCCCAGACTACCGGCGGCACGACCAACACCACGGGCGGCCAAACGACGGCCGGATCGCAGACAACCGGCAGCGGGTCCATGAGCGGACAGAATTCCGGTTCTGGCTCGAGCCAGAGCGGAACGGCCGGATCGACGGGCCAGCAGGGCTCCTACGGCTCGGGCGCCCAGACCTCGGGCACGGCCTCCCAAGGCTCGGGGTCGATGGGCGGTCAGTCCGGCTCGTACGGATCCGGCAGCCAGACGAGCGGCCAGGGCTCGATGAGCGGTCAGACGGGCTCCTCCGGCTCGGGCGCCCAGACCTCCGGTCAATCCGGCTCGGCCAGCCAGTGGGCCGGCGAGCGGGGCTAGGCTCCAGGCATGGCGGGTTTCCTGCGGCCCCTCGGCCGCCGGTTCGCGATCCCGGTCGCGGCCGGCGGCCTCCTGCTGATCGGGGCGGGCGTTTCGGCGGGTCATCGGTCCGCCGGACACGAGGTCGCGAGCGAAGCGGTACGGGCCTCGCTCGGCGAGGAAGGTTCGCTGGCGCACTTCTACGCTGCCCGGGCCTATCGGCCGGTCTGGGTGCGAGACGGCGCCCCCGGACCGGAGGCCCGCCGCGCGATCGAGGTGCTGGAGCAGGCGGAAGATCACGGCCTCCGGCGTGACGCCTATCTGACGCCGGAAATCTCCGCCCTGATCCGGGATGGAGAGAACGGCGAGCTCGATCCCGCAGCGGCCGGACGGCTGGAGGCAGGGCTGTCGTCCGCGTTCGTGCGCTTCGCCAGAGACTTGCGTCAGCCCGCGCCGTCCAGCGAGTTGATCCGCGTCGCCGGGATCGGACCGTCGCAGAAGGTGGACCCGGGTCGCACACTCCAACAGGTGTTCGAGGGCGCAGGGGCGGCCGGAGTGGACGCGGCCTTGCGGATGCACCCCGAGTATCACGGGCTGTCGGGAGCTCTGGCGGACTGGCGGCGAACGTGGAGCAGCCTGCCCACACCCCGGTTGAGCCAGGGGCGAACCGTCCCGGCGGGTCAGCGTGATCCCCGAGTTGCGACGCTGCGCTTTCGTCTCGGCCTTTCGTCCAGTGCGTCCGGGTCCCCTCTTCTGGATCAGCAGCTGTCCGCGCGCCTGGCGCAGTTCCAGCGTTGGCACGGTCTTCACGAAACCGGCGCGCTCGATCCGGCCACGGTGGACGCCCTGAACCTGGATCCGGTCCAATACGAGCAGCGGCTGATTGCAAATCTGGATCGGCTGAGGGCGCTGCCGGCCGAGCCGGGTGACCGGTACGTGCTCGTCAACGCGGCCGAGGCGACCCTGACCGCCTGGGCCGATGATGCGCCGGTCAGGCGCATGCGGGTGATCGTTGGGCGGCCGGACACGCCGACGCCGATGATGGCGGGTCTTATCCAGTATGCGGTGCTTGATCCTTATTGGAACATTCCCGCGGATCTGGTCCAGGACGACATTGCGCCGGCGGTGCTGCGCAACGGACCGTCATCCCTCGACGCCCGCGGCATGGAGGCGTTGAGCGACTGGTCGCCGTCGGCCAGGCGCCTTGCCCCGGCCGAGATCGACTGGTCGGCCGTCGCCAACGGCCAAAGCCTTCTGCGCGTGCGACAGCGGCCCGGCCGGCAAAACATGATGGGCCGGGTGAAATTCATGCTGCCCAACGACCTGGGGATCTATCTGCACGACACGCCGCACCGCGCCCTGTTCGAACGTGACCAACGCACCCTCAGCGCCGGTTGCGTGCGGGTGGAGGATGCGCGCTGGCTTGCGCAGTGGCTGTCCGACATCGAGATCGCCCGGCCGCCCGGGCGGCCCGCTGACCAGCGGGTCGATCTGCGGCGCCCCGTTCCGGTGTTCATCATCTATCAGACGGTCCAGCCCAGACCGGGCGGAGGATTGGTCTTTCTGCCCGATGTCTACGGCCGCGACGGCTGAGCCGCCAACCGGGCGAGCCCCCGCGACGGGCGCCGCCTGGCTATGCCAGTTCCTGCAACGCGAGCTGATCCTGAACCGGAACGGCCCGCCGCGCCGCATAACGCGCGACCATTTCAGCGCAGAAGGCCGCGAATTCCTCCGCCGCCTGGGGCGGACTGGTGTGATGAGGCTCGATGCCCCGGTGCTCCGGGGTGAAGCAGAAGGTGACCGTGGTTTCGAACTCGGCCAGGGCTTCCATCTGCCGGTCGAACCAGTCGAGCGCGCCTTCCCTGTACCGGTCGGCCCAGGACAGGCCGGTGCGGACGTGGCGAACGCCGAGGCGCCGGAACCACGCCACCGCGTCGTCGAGCCGGTGATCCCCGAAATGGAACCACTGACACAGGCCCATCTGGTCGGCCCAGGGCGCATAGGCCTCCACGGCCGGCTTGGGTGAACCGTCCTCGCGAAGCAGACCCATGTGGAAATGCCGGTAGTAGGACGATCCTTCAGCCTCCTTGTGCCGGGTCGTCGCCTCCCATGAGCGGGGCAGGTCGTAGAGGCTGTACCAGTGGATGCGCGGAGCCTGCCCGATCAGCAGCTCGGCGGTCTTCTTCACTCCCCAGGCCTGCACCTCCTCCGATCCGAACGAGGACACCCCGACCTCGGTGACCCAGACGGGCTTGTCGGTGACGGCGCGTATCTCGGCCACCTTCTCCGGCCAGGAGTCGATCGGCCACAGGTTCCAGTCCAGGGGGAAGCCGTGCACGGCCACGGCGTCGACATGATCGAGCGCGCCCTTTTGCTCGAGCCGCTGCAGAAAAAAGGGATCGATCGGCGACATGCCGCCGAGCACGCGGGTCAACTCGGGATTCTCCGCGTGGATTGCGCTTCCGGCGAGCCGCGTCATCTCCGCGAACAGGTCCCACTCGGGGTCCAGAAGCGGGTCCCAGTGCGATTTGTTGTTCGGTTCATTCCAGATCTTGACCGCTTCGATCACGCCTTGTCTCCGCCCCTGTCATGGCCGTTCGTGCTGGCCCGCGCCGGATAGGCGGCGCCCAGCTGCGGCGGCGCGCCCCGCCGACACAGAAAGACCTCCTCTTCCGGATGGTCGATGATCTCGAAGCCTGCGCTGCGCAACATGGCCGCGCTGCACGCCGCGTTCGGCGCCCACCAGTTGGTCCAGTCGTGGGCGTACTGGTGCTCGATGAAATGCAGCTTCGGATAGCCCGGCTCGTCGAAATGGGCCTGTTGATTGAAGTCATAGTCGGCGGCGACCGGATAGACCTCGGGCGAGCCGCGCTGCATCGACTGGAACAGCAGCAGGTCGTCGGCGACATGCTCGTGGATCAGGTCCAGCGCCAGCAGCGGGTGCCGCAGATGGTAGAGCACGCCCATGAAGATCACGAGATCGAACCGCTCCTTCAGGGCGGCCAGGTCATAGACCGACAGCTTGCGGAACTCGATGTCCGCCTGCTCCACCTCGGCCGCGAAACGCGCCTGGGCGAGGTAGCGGTCGTCGAAGTCGACGCCGAGCACGCGGTCGGCGCCGCGGCGCTTCATCTCGAGTGAATAGAAGCCCGCGTTGCAGCCGATATCGAGCACGCTCTTGCCGGTGAGATCGGCGGGAATGGCATGCTCGAAGCGGGCGAATTTGTTGGCGGGGTAGTCGTAGAGAAAATGGTCCGGGGCGGTGCGAACGCCCTTCAGATCCATGTTGTGGAACCAGTCGCCCAATTCGGTGACGCGCGCGCGGATCTGATCCGAGTTCAACTCAGCCATGGGGATTCTCGTTCAGCGCCTGGAGCTTCAGGAACCCCTCGTCGGCTATCAGGGTGGTGATGGATCCGGGGTCGATCGAGAAGCGATCGTGGAAGCGCATCGACAGTCCCGTTGCGAGGCCGACGGCGGCCTTGATGACATCGGCGTGGCTGACGGCGGCCACGGCGCGCTGGCCGGTCGCGACCAGTCGGTCGAGCCAGCCGGCGAGCCGCGCCTGCACCTCCTGCATGGTCTCGCCCGACGGGGGTCGCGCCGTGTCGCGCTGGCTGTTCCACCGGCGCCATAGCGGTTCCGTCTCGAGGCTGGCGAAGGTCCGGCCGTTCCAGTCTCCGAAATCGATCTCCATCAGGGCCTCCTCGAACTGCAGCGGCGCGTCGCACAGGCGCGCGAGGCGTTCCGCGGTCTGCCGCGTCCGCTCCAGCGGACTGGTCTGCACCACCTCCACGCCCTCGCGGGCGAGTCGTCGGCCGGCTGCGTCGGCCTGGGCCAGTCCGGCGTCGCCAAGCAGGACGCCCGGGGAGCGGCCGCACAGCCGATCCTGCAACTGGCCGTGAACGCCGTGCCGCACGAGAAAGACGATCGTCGTCACGAGGCGAGGCGCGGCGCGGACTGATCCAGACCCTCGATGAAGTCGAGCGTCCGCAGCCGGGCCTCCTCGTCCGTGAACTGCTCGGGCGGCGACTTCATGAACCAGCTTGAGGGGCCGATCAGCGGACCTGACACGCCGCGATCCATGGCCAGTTTGGCGCAGCGCACCGCGTCGATGACCACGCCGGCGCTGTTCGGGCTGTCCCAAACCTCGAGTTTCAGCTCGATGTTCAGCGGCACGTCGCCGAAGGTCGTTCCCTCCAGCCGGATGTGCGCCCACTTGCGGTCCGTCAGCCATGGCACGAAGTCGCTGGGTCCGACATGCACGTCGTCAGCCGGCAACGGCACGTCCAGCTGACTGGTCACAGCCTGGGTCTTGGAGATCTTCTTGGAGCTCAGCCGCTCGCGCTCCAGCATGTTCTTGAAGTCGGCGTTGCCGCCGAAATTCAGCTGGTACATCCGGTCGATGCGAACCCCGCGCTCGCGCATCAGATTGGCCAGAACGCGGTGGATGATGGTGGCGCCGACCTGGCTCTTGATGTCGTCGCCGACGATCGGCAGGCCGCGCTGCCGGAAGCGCGCGGCCCAGGCGGGATCCGAGGCGATGAACACCGGGATGCAGTTGACGAAGGCGCAGCCGGCCTTCAGCGCCTCGCCGGCGTAGAACTCGGTCGCCCGCTGCGAACCGACCGGCAGGTAGGACACCAGCACGTCGGTGCCGCTCTCGCGCAGCGCCCGGGCGACATCCACCGGGGCGGCGTCGGCCTCCTCGATGTCTCCCGCCATATACTGGCCGATGCCGTCGAGGGTCGGGCCTCTCATCACCTGAACTCCCGAGCGGGGAGGCTTTGCGAAGCGAATGGTGTTGTTGGGATCGCTGAAGATCGCCTCGGCGACATCCCGGCCGACCTTGCCCGCGTGAACGTCGAAGGCCGAGGCGATCTCCATGTCGCCGACGTGATAGCCGCCGAGCTCGACGTTCATCAGCCCCGGAGGCGGCTCGTTGCCCGGCGCCGAAGCATAGTGGCTGAGACCCTGCACGAATGAGGAGGCGCAGTTGCCGACGCCGACGACGCCAATACGAACCTTTTCGCGGCCCATGAGGAGTCTCCAGGGTCCGGCCGCCCCATGCAAGCCGAACGGTTGGAGAAGCATCTACAAAGCTTGTGGTTCCGCTGGCGCATAGCTTGGCAACAGTAATCGAAGCCTGCCCTTATTGTCACGCTAGCCGCTTGCCGCAAATTTTTTGAAGAATGACAATCAGATATATGCTTATGTCCAGTATACAACATAAGCGGAGGTGGAACTAACCTGTAGAAGAAGATGTTGCTTCCTGAACCCGAACAGGAGAGTCGCCATGCCGCCGTCCCTTCCCGTCCCCTCCCGTTCGCCGACGCAAGGCGCCTTCCGCGCCTTCGCCCGCTGATCGGGGGAGCAGATGGGCGACACCATCCTGATCACCGGAGGCGCCGGCTTCGTCGGCCGGCACGTGGCGCGGGCGCTGCTGGAAAAAGGGCACAGGGTTCGGGCGCTCGACGCGCTGATCGAGCAGGTTCATCCGACTTGCACCCGGCCGGACGAACTGGACCCTGACGTTGAACTGATGGTCGGCGACATCCGCGACGAGACGGCGGTGCTGGCCGCCCTGTCCGGCGTCGACAAGGTCATTCACCTGGCTGCCGAGGTCGGCGTCGGCCAGAGCATGTACGCCATCGACCGCTACACCTCGGTCAACGACTACGGCACAGCGGTGCTGTTCCAGCAGCTGATCGACAGGCCGGTCGAGCGGGTCGTCGTGGCCTCCTCGATGAGCATCTACGGCGAAGGCCTGTACCGCACAGCCGATGGCGAGATGATGCAGGACGTGGTGCGCGGCCCGAGGAATCCCGACGGCAGCTGGGACCCGCTCGATCCGCAGGGCCGGCCGCTGATCCCGGTCCAGACGCCGGAGACGAAACAGCCGGCGCTGAAGAGCGTCTACGCCATCAACAAATTCGTCCAGGAGCGGCTGACCCTCACCCTGACCGCCCAGTACGGGATGGAGAGCTGCGCGTTGCGGCTGTGGAACATCTACGGGCCGGGCCAGGCGCTCTCCAACCCCTACACCGGCGTGCTGGCCATCTTCGCGTCGCGGATCGCCAACGGTCAGCCGCCCATGGTCTTCGAGGACGGACAACAGCGGCGCGACTTCGTGCATGTTTCCGACGTCGCGCGCGCCTTCCTGCTGGCGCTGGAGAAGCCGGAGGCGGACGGCGAGGTCTTCAACATCGGCTCCGGCGAGGACCGGACGGTGGAGGAGGTGGCGCGGTTGCAGGCGGCGTCCATGGGGCGTTCCGACCTCGCGCCGCAGATCACCCAGCAGGCCCGGGCCGGGGACATCCGCCACAACATCCCCGACCTGTCCAAGGCGCGCGACCTCCTCGGCTACGAGGCGCGCGCGGACTTCGCCGAAGGGCTGGAGGAACTGGCCGAATGGGTCGCGCGGCAGGAGGCCGAGGACCGGGTGGTGGAAGCGCGGCGCGAACTCGAGATGCGGGGTCTGGTCGCATGAGCCGCATCCTGATCACGGGCGGCGCCGGCTTCATCGGCAGCAATCTGGCCGACCGGCTGGCGGGCGCCGGGCACGAGGTCGTCCTGATGGACACGCTCGCCCGACCGGGCGTCGAGAGGAACCTGAAATGGCTGTTGCTGCGTCACCGCGCCAGGGTCCGCAACGTGCAGACCGATGTGCGCGACGGCGCAGGCGTGCGCGCGGCCGTCGCGGAGGCCGACGCGGTCTTCCACCTCGCGGCCCAGGTCGCCGTTACGACCAGCCTGTCCGATCCGCGCGAGGATTTCGACATCAACCTGGGCGGCACCCTGAACCTGCTGGAGGCGGCGCGCGACCGGCGTGTGCCGGTGATCTTCGCCAGCACCAACAAGGTCTACGGCGATCTCGCCGACGTCGATCTTGAGCTTGTGGAAGACGCGTGGACGCCAACCGATCCGGCGTTGCGCGTTGCAGGGGTGAACGAGCGCCGACCGCTGGATTTCCACACGCCCTACGGATGTTCCAAGGGGGCGGCGGACCAGTATGTGCTCGATTACGCTCGCAGCTTCGGCGTGCCCGCCTGCGTCATGCGCATGAGCTGCATCTACGGCCCCCGTCAGATGGGAACCGAGGACCAGGGCTGGGTCGCCCACTTCCTGATCCGGGCGTTGAACGGCGAGCCGATCACCCTGTTCGGCGACGGCCGGCAGGTCCGCGACATCCTGCACGTCAACGACGCCGTCGACGCCTATGTTGCGGCGCTGGAGCGGATCGATCAGGTCAGCGGCCGGGCGTTCAACCTCGGCGGCGGCCCCGCCAATGCGGTCAGCCTGCGTCAGCTGATCACGCACATCGAGAGCCTCACCAGCCGTCGGGCCGATGTCTGCTTTGAAGACTGGCGGGCCGGAGACCAGCGCTACTTCGTCGCCGATTCCTGGGCCGGGCGCGCTGCACTCGACCTGCCGGAGCCGACAGGCTGGCGCGAGGGCGTGGCCGACCTCGCCCGCTGGCTGCGCTCGGAAAGCAGCCTCGTCAACGCGCCGCAGACGGCCGCGGCATGACGGCGCTTCGGCCCCGCCGCGTATTGATCACCACAGACGCCGTGGGCGGCGTCTGGACCTACGCGCTCGACCTGTCGGCCGGACTTCTCGCGCGCGGCGTCGCCGTGACCCTGGCTGTGCTCGGCCCGTCGCCCCGGCCTGGGCAACGCCGGACCGCGGAACGGATCGAGGGACTGGTTCTCGTCGAGACGGGCTCGCCCCTCGACTGGACCGCCAGCAGCGCCGGGGCCGTGACCGAGACCGCCCGGGAAATCGCCAGACTCGCGACCGTCCACGGCTCCGATCTGATCCATCTGAATACTCCGGCGCTCGCCGCAGAGGGCCGGTTCGCGGCGCCGACCATCGGGGCCTGCCACTCCTGCCTCGCCAGCTGGTGGAGCACGGTCCGGGGCGAGGAGCCGATGCCGGAATCGTTCCGTTGGCGCACCGATCTGCTGGCCCGGGGCTATGTCGCCTGCGACCGGCTGATCGCGCCCAGCTACGCCTTCATGCAGGAGACCGCCGCCCTCTATGGCGTCCTGCCGCAAGCGGTCCGCAACGGGCGCTCGGCGGTGACGGGCCCGCAGCTTGCAGATCGCAATCCCGTCGTCCTGACCTCGGGCCGACTGTGGGATGAAGGCAAGAACCTGCGCACGCTGGACCGGGCCGCGGGGCGGATGCGGGGACAGGTTCACGCGGCCGGTCCGCTGAAGGGGCCGGACGGACAACGCGTCTCCTTCGAGAACATCCTGTGCCTGGGCCAGCTCGACGCATCTGTGCTGGCGCAACACCTGGAACGCTCCGCGGTGTTCGCCTCCCTTTCCCTCTACGAACCCTTCGGTCTGGGCGTGCTGGAGGCGGCGCAGGCGGGCTGCGCGCTGGTGCTGTCCGACATCCCGACCTTCCGTGAGCTATGGCAAGGCGCTGCGGTGTTTGTACCTGCGGATGACGCTGCGGCCGTGGCCGAAGCGCTCGACAGCCTTCTGGAGGACCCTGAGCGCGTTGCGACCCTGGGTCGCTGCGCCGTCGAGCGAAGCGCCCGGTTCACGGTCGACGCCATGGTCGAGGAGACGCTCGTCGTCTACGGCGAGGCCCTCGCCGCACGTGCGCCCTTCCCGGAGGTGGCGGCGTGAAGGTGGTCTATTTCACCCATTCGCTGGAGTCGTGCTGGAACCACGGCAATGCCCATTTTCTGCGGGGCGTCCTGCGGGATCTGGTTACGCGCGGGCACGAGGCGGCGGTCCATGAACCGCGAGACTCCTGGAGCCGCGCCAATCTGGTCGCCGACCACGGCGAGGCCGGCCTGGAGCCCTACCGCCGCGCCTATCCGGAACTGGCCAGCCGACGCTTCGATGAGCCAGGGCTGGAGCAGGCGCTGGACGGGGCCGACCTGGTCATCGTCCATGAATGGAACCAGCCGGCGCTCGTCACCGCCGTCGGCAAGGCGCGCAAGCAAGGCGCGCCTTTCACCCTGCTGTTTCACGACACCCACCATCGGGCGGTCAGCGAACCGGACGGCATCAAGGCGTTCGACCTCTCCGGCTATGACGGCGTTCTGGCTTTCGGGGAGACGCTGGCGGAGGTCTATCGCCGCTGGGGCTGGGGCGACCGCGTCTTCGTCTGGCACGAAGCCGCCGATGTGCGGCTGTTCCATCCGCCGGCGCAGGACATGCGGCGGGAGGGTCTGATCTGGATCGGCAACTGGGGTGACGGCGAGCGGACGAAGGAGCTTGAAACCTTCCTGTTCGGCCCCGCCCGCGACGCCGGGCTGAGTCTCGACCTCCATGGCGTCCGGTATCCGCCGGAAGCGCTGGCGACGTTGAAACGCTATGGCGTCCGCTATCACGGCTGGCTGGCCAATGCCGCCGCGCCCGCCGCCTTCGCCCGCCACATGGCGACCGTGCATGTGCCGCGCCGGTTCTATGTGCGCCAGCTGCCCGGAATTCCCACCATTCGCGTGTTCGAGGCCCTCGCCTGCGGCATCCCGCTGGTCAGCGCGCCCTGGGACGACAGCGAAGGCCTGTTCACGGTCGGCGAGGACTTCCTCATGGCGCGGTCCGGCGAAGAGATGACACGGGCCCTGCGCGCTCTGAAGGCCGATCCTGATCTGAGCAGGACGCTTGCCGAACGGGGCCTCGCGACGGTTCGCGCCCGGCACACCTGCTCTCACCGCGTCGACGAACTGCTGGCCGTCGTGTCGCGCCTGCAATCGGCGCCGCTCGCCGCTGAAATGGAGACCGCCTGATGAAGATCGCCTTCTACGGGTCCAGCCTGCTGTCAGCCTACTGGAACGGCGCGGCGACCTACTATCGCGGCATGCTGCGCGAACTGGCGGCGCGCGGCTGGGAGGTGACCTTCTACGAACCCGACGCCTTTGACCGGCAGCAGCACCGCGACATCGATCCCCCGGAATGGGCGCGGGTGGTGGTCTGGAGCAACACGCCGGAAGCCTGCCGCGAGATCGTCGACCGCGCCGTCGAAGCGGACGTCGTGGTCAAGGCGTCCGGCGTGGGGGTTTTCGACAATGAGCTGCTCTCAATTTTCGATCGCGCCCGTCCCGATGCGGTGACGGCCTACTGGGACGTCGATGCCCCCGCGACGCTGGGGGAGCTGCGCGATCAGCCGGATCATCCGCTGCGGGGGACGCTGCCGGACATCGACATGGTTCTCACCTACGGCGGCGGCCCTCCCGTCGTGGCCGCGTTCGAGGCGCTGGGCGCACGGCTGTGCCGGCCGATCTACAACGCGCTGGACCCGACCACCCATCACCCGGTCGAGCCGCAACCGCGCTTCGCCGCCGATCTGTCGCTGCTCGCCAACCGCCTGCCGGACCGTGAGGCCCGGATCGAGCGCTTCTTCATCGAACCGGCGGCGCGCCTGCCGGGGCGCAGTTTCCTGCTCGGCGGCAACGGCTGGAGCGACAAGCCGCTGCCGGCCAACGTCCGCGCCTTGGGCCACGTCGGGACCGGGGATCACAACGCCTTCAACAGCTCGTCGCTGGCGGTCCTCAACGTATCCCGGGACAGCATGGCCGCGAACGGCTTCTCGCCCGCCACGCGCGTGTTCGAGGCGGCCGGCGCGGGCGCCTGCCTGATTACCGACCACTGGGAAGGCATCGACCAGTTCCTGAAACCCGACGAGGAGGTGCTGGTCGCCCGCGACGGGCAGGAGGTCGCGGAACATCTGGCGGCTCTTACGCCCGATCGCGCGCGCGCCATCGGCGAGGCCGCCCGCCGGCGGGTGCTGGCCGAACACACCTACGCCCGCCGCGCCGACGAGGCCGACGCCGTGCTCCGCCAGGCCTTGGCCGCCCGCCGCGAAAGGAGCGCCGCATGAGCGCGCCCATGAACATCGTCGTCCTCGGGCTCAGCCTGTCATCATCATGGGGCAATGGTCACGCCGTCACCTGGCGCGCCCTGCTCAAGGCGCTGGCGGCGCGGGGACACCGCATCCTGTTCCTCGAGCGCGAAGCGCCCTGGTACGTAGCGCACCGCGATCTCGAATCCACGGACTGGTGTGAACTCGAATTCTACGACGGCCTGGACGCGCTGGAGGCCTTCGCTCCCGACGTCGCTACGGCCGACGCCGTGATCGTCGGCTCCTATGTGCCCGACGGGATCGCCGTCGGCGACTGGGTCCGGCGGGTCGCGACGGGCGCCGTCGCCTTCTACGACATCGATACGCCCGTGACCCTGGCCAGGCTCAAGCGGGACGATTGCGACTATCTGGCCGCACGGCAGATCGCCGCCTACGACGTCTACTTCTCCTTCACCGGCGGCCCGACCCTGGAGCGGCTCGAGCGAGATTACGGGTCGCCCGCCGCCCGGGCCCTCTACTGCTCGGCGGACCCCGATCTTTATTGCCCCATGGACGCGCCGCGCCGCTGGGACCTGTCCTATCTCGGCACCTGGAGCGCCGACCGGCAGCCGATCCTCGACCGCTTGCTGATTGAGCCGGCGCGGCGCCTGCCGCATCGGAGCTTCGTCGTCGCCGGTCCCCAGTATCCGGACCACATCGTCTGGCCCGACAATGTGCAGCGCATCGACCATGTGCCGCCGGCCGACCATCCCGGCTTCTACGCCGCCAGCCGCTTCACCCTGAACGTCACCCGCGCAGACATGGTCGAGGCCGGGTTCAGCCCTTCGATCCGCCTGTTCGAGGCCGCCGCCTGCGCCGCTCCGGTGATCTCGGACGTCTGGGCTGGTCTCGACCATCTGTTCACGCCGCGCCAGGAGATCATTCTCGCCCGTTCGGCGGACGATGTCGTCGCCGCCCTGCAGTCGCCGCCGGCGGACAGCCGCCGGATGGGACTGGCCGCCCGCGAGCGGATCCTCACCTCCCACACTCCCGACCATCGCGCTGAAACCGTTGAGCGCGAACTGTTCGCCGCGCGATCCCGGCGCGGCCACCCCCTGCCGTCCATATCCAAGGAGCGTTCCATGAAAACCGTCACCGACCGGAAGTCGATCCTCGTCGCCGGCGGCGCCGGCTTCCTCGGGTCGCACCTGTGCGACCGCCTGCTGGCGGACGGGCATCATGTGGTCTGCCTCGACAATCTGCAGACCGGCGACCTTTCCAACCTCGAACAGGCGATGAAGAAGCCGGACTTCGAATTCATCCGCCATGACGTTGTCGAGCCGCTGCCCACGCGACTCATGGAGCGGCGCTTCGACCGCATCTACGACCTCGCCTGCGCCGCCTCGCCGCCGCAGTACCAGGCCGACCCGGAGCATACGATGTTGACCTGCGTGCTCGGCGTCACCCACCTGCTCCAGCTGGCCGGGAAGTCGGGGGCCCGTTTCCTGCTGAGCTCGACCAGTGAGGTTTACGGCGATCCGGAAGTGCATCCGCAGCCCGAGACCTATCGCGGCAACGTCAATCCGATCGGGCCGCGCGCCTGCTATGACGAGGGTAAGCGGGCGGCCGAGACGCTGACGTTCGACTATGACCGTGCGGGGCGCGGCGAGGTGCGCGTGGCGCGGATATTCAACACCTATGGTCCGCGCCTGTCCGCGGCCGATGGCCGGGTGATCTCGAACGTCGTCAGCCAGGCGCTCGCCGACCAGCCAATCACCGTCTTCGGCGACGGCAGCCAGACCCGGTCCTTCTGCTATGTCGACGACCTCATCGGCGGCCTCATCGCCCTGATGGAGCACGACGGGCCGCAGCCCGGCCCGATCAACCTGGGCAACCCGGTCGAGATGAGTGTATCGACCCTGGTTGATGTGGTTCTCGACCTGACCGGATCGGCCTCGGAGGTCACCTACCAGCCCCTGCCCGTCGACGATCCTCGCCGTCGGCGCCCCGACATTGCGCGGGCGGCGGAGGTGCTGGGCTGGGAGCCGTCAACGGCGCTTGAAGAGGGGCTCCGGCGAACAATCGACTGGTTTGATGGCGAGCGCCTGCGGACGGAGCGGAATGCGGCCGCGGTCGTCGGCGCCTGATCAACCCATGCTTAGCCCTCAACAGGACTCCGCCGGGGTCGGAGGCATGGCGCTGGTCCTGCGCCGCAACATCGCGGAGATGCGCGAACGGCGCGAAGCGGCCGTACGGGGGGCCGGCGCCAGCGAGCGTTTGTCGCAGGCCATCACCGACTTCGCCGGCAGCATGCCCTTCGTTGTTCTGCACCTGCTGGCCTTCGGCGGCTGGATCCTGATCAACGCGTTCGGGCCGGAAAGCCTCCAGTTCGACCCCACCCTCGTCGGCCTCGCGATGGCGGCGTCCGTCGAGGCTATCTTCCTGTCGACCTTCATTCTGATCAGCCAGAACCGCAGCTCCGCCGAGGAACGGCGCAGGGCCGAACTCGACCTGCAGATCAACCTTCTGGCCGAACACGAAGTCACCCGCCTGATCGATCTGGTGACACGGATCGCCGAGCGGCTCGACATTCCTGCGAGCGACCCTGACCTCGATGAACTCCGCCGCGACGTCGCGCCCGGCGCAGTCCTCGACACGCTCGCCGAGCACGATGAGGCCTCTGCCTCTGGAGACAAGCCATGACCGACATTATCGACCGCGCCCGCACGATGCGCGCTGCCGTGATCACCGGACCCGGGCGGATGGAGGTGCGCGGGACCGCCCTGCCCTCGCCCGGGCCCGGCCAGGTGCGTGTACGCCTGGAGGGTTGCGGAGTCTGCGCCTCAAACCTGACGCCGTGGGCGGGGCCGGACTGGATGACCTTCCCGACCGAGCCCGGCGGCATGGGCCACGAGGGTTGGGGTGTGATTGACGCCGTCGGCGAGGGCGTGACAGCGGTCAAGGCCGGCGATCGGGTCGCGACGCTGTCGCATCACAGCTATGCCGAATACGACGTCGCGAACGAGGCCGCGGTCGTCTTGCTGCCGCCCGCGCTCGACGGTCAACCCTTTCCGGGCGAGCCGCTGGGCTGCGCCTTCAACATCTTCCGGCGCAGCGGGATCAAGACCGGCGACACTGTCGCGATCGTCGGCGTCGGGTTCCTCGGGGCGGTGCTCACCCGGCTGGCGACCGAGGCCGGGGCGCGGGTGATCGCCATCTCCCGCCGGCCCTTTTCGCTCGATCTGGCCCGGCGCTTCGGCGCGGCCGAGACCATTCCGCTCGACGATCACTACGGCATCATCTCCCGCGTCAGCGAGCTGACCGGCGGCGACTTCTGCGACGTCGTCATCGAGGCGGTGGGGAAACAGTGGCCGCTCGACCTCGCCGCCGAACTGACGAAAGAGCGCGGCCGCCTGATCATTGCCGGCTACCACCAGGACGGACCGCGGCAGATCAATATGCAGCTGTGGAACTGGCGGGGTCTCGATGTCATCAACGCCCACGAACGGGACCCCGCTGTTTACGCCCGGGGCGTCCGGGACGCAGTCGAGGCCGTGGTTTCGGGCCGGCTCGACCCCGGTCCGCTTATCACCCACGCCTGGCCGCTGGAGCGACTGGGCGAGGCGCTGGACGCCACCCGCGACCGGCCCGACGGGTTCCTGAAGGCCGTGGTGACGATGCGATGACCCACACCCTGACCGAACGACCGTCCGCGGCCACGCTGCGCAAGCCCCGGATCGGCTTCGCCGGCGTGGGCTGGATCGGCCGCCACAGGATGGAGGCCATGCTGGCGACCGGGGCCGTGGAGGCCTCGGTGATCGCCGATCCCTCCGAGGCTGTACTCGCCGACGCCGCCGCACTGGCGCCGGGCTCAGTCGCCGTCGACGGTTTCGAAGCCCTGCTGGAACACGACCTCGACGGCGTGGTCATCGCCACGCCCAGCGCCCTGCACGCGGAACAGGCCCGCCTCGCCCTCGCCCGCGGCGTCGCGGTGTTCTGCCAGAAACCGCTGGGCCGCACCGAGGCCGAGGTCCGGGAAGTGATCGCCGCCGCCCGCGCCGCCGACCGCCTGCTGGCCGTCGACCTGAGCTATCGCTTCACCGAAGCGGCGACACGGATCCGCGAACTGGTCCGGCACGGAGCCCTGGGTCATGTGCACGCCGTCGATCTGACCTTCCACAACGCCTGGGGGCCGGACAAGCCGTGGTTCTATGATCCCGCGCTATCAGGCGGCGGCTGCGTCATGGATCTGGGGGTCCACCTCGTCGACCTTGCCCTGTGGCTGCTCGATGGGGCGGCGGTGACTGAGGTGTCCTCGCACCTGTTCGCGAAAGGCCGGCCGCTCACGGTTCATGACGTCGCAGAGGACTACGCCGTCGCCACCCTGGCGCTCGATACGGGCGCCGTCGTTCGACTGGCCTGCTCATGGCGCCTGCCGGCGGGCCAGGACGCCGTCATCACCGCCAGTCTCTACGGCGACCGCGGCGGTGCGGCGCTGCACAATGTCAGCGGGTCCTTCTATGATTTCGTAGCCGAGCAGTTCGAAGGCACGACCCGCCGGGTGCTCGCCTCGCCGCCGGATGCGTGGGGCGGGCGGGCCGCCGCCGACTGGGCCCGGCGGCTTGCCGCCGGCGAGCGGTTCGACCCTGCGGCGGACCGGTTGATCGCCGTCTCTCAGGTCCTGGACAGGATCTACGGCCGATGACGGATGCGGCGGCGCCGCAGGCCGCGAGCGTCAGTCAGTAGAAGATCGGTTACGGTGCGCCTGCTCCACCGTAACCGGTCTGCGCCAATGACGGCGATCCACAGTTCCGACGGGTTGGCGCAGCGCTTCATATTGACGCGACTCGGCGCGGGTTGTTGGGCTTATATTCATGTTCGCGGGCCCTATATCGGCGCCAGTCGAGTGTGGAGGTCAAGTGACCCAAGTCAGCTATTCAGACCTTTACGAAATCGCCCATCATCGGGGGTACGACGAGGATATCGTGGCAGGCGACCTCGTCCGGACCGGCCCCAATCTGTTCCCGCACTTCACCGTTATTGCGGTGAGCGGCGAGAAGGCGTGGGTCCGAAATGTCCAGACCGGCGTGGACGGTCTGGCGGAACTGACCCGCTGCCGGAAGATCAACGGCCCGGACAGCGCGCCCCCCGTCGATTGAACCAACTGCCGCCTCCCCGGTTCTGGAAGCAGTCCTTCGGGGCGCCCAAAACGGGAGGACGTCATCTCAGCCTTCATGTTCGCAACCGGTATCGAGAACTCGATCCCGCGCATCAAGAACGGCTCGGTGCGGGTCGACCAGATGGAATCGTGCGGCCACTACCGGCACTGGCGGACCGACTTCGACTGCGTTGAGGAAATGGGGATCAAATTCCTCCGCTACGGCCCTCCGCTGCACACCAGCCTGATCGGGCCCGGCCGGTATGACTGGTCGTTCGCTGACGAGACGTTTCCCGATCTGCGCCGGCGGGGGATCATTCCGATCGTCGATCTGTGCCACTTCGGCGTGCCCGACTGGATCGGGGACTTCCAGAACCCCGACTTCCCCGAACATTTCGAAGCCTACGCCCGGGCCTTCGCGATGCGCTTCCCGTGGGTCCAGTTCTACACCCCGGTCAACGAGATGTTCATCTGCGCCACCTTCTCGGGGCGCTACGGCTGGTGGAACGAGCAGGGCACCACCGACCAGACCTATGTCACCGCACTGAAGAACATCGTGCGCGCCAACGTGCTGGCGATGGAGGCCATCCTGTCGGTGCGGCCGGACGTGATCTTCATCCAGAGCGAATCCTCCGAATATTTTCACGCCGAGAACCCCGCCGCCATCAAGCCGGCGGAGACGATGAACTGCCAGCGCTTCCTGACGCTCGACCTGAACTACGGGCGGCGGGTCGATTCCGGGGTCTATGAGTTCCTGATGGACAACGGGATGACGCGCGAGGAGTACCATTTCTTCCTCGGACGCCGGCTGCGCCAGCACTGCATCCTTGGCAACGACTACTACTGGACCAATGAGCATCGGGTGCGGGCGGACGGCTCGACCTCCGCCTCCGGCGAGATCTTCGGCTACAGCGAGATCACCCGACAGTATTACGCCCGCTACCGCCTGCCGGTGATGCACACGGAGACCAATCTCGCCGAGGGACCAAACGGCGACGAGGCGGTCAACTGGCTGTGGAAGCAGTGGGCCAATGTGCTTCGCGTCCGGAACGACGGCGTTCCCACGGTCGGCTTCACCTGGTACTCTCTCACCGACCAGATCGACTGGGATACCGGCCTGCGCGAGCAGAACGGCCACGTGAACCCACTCGGGCTCTACGACCTCGACCGGAACATTCGCGCGGTGGGGCGGTCGTACAAACAACTGATCCGCGACTGGGCGGAGGTCCTGCCGACCCAGAGCGTCTGCCTCAGCGTCCCCGTTGTGCCGCCACAGGAGTACGGGGATCAGCATTCCATCCAACAACAGCACGAAGCGGCTGAGCAGAGACGCGACGAGCTGCGCATCGTCTAGGGACGGAACCTTCCGCCCCACCGCGGGTTTGGCGCAACGGAGAACACCATGACCCTTGTCGCGGCCTACGACCTGAACGACGGCGACGAGGTCGTCACCGACGCCCACCCGGGCGGGCGCTACACGGTCGTGGCGGTGCACGAGGACAAGGCCTGGCTTCGCGAAGTCTCCGGGGACCGCGAGATTATTGTCGACAATCGCCTCTGCGCCCCCGCCCGACTGCATTAGGCAGGTCCCTCCCCTACCCCTCGCGACCCCGCCAGGCTGCAACGAAGGCCGCCGCCGCCGCGCCGGCTTCCGCGGCTGTGCGCCCCGGCCTGAATACGGCCGAGCCGAGGCCCAGCCCTGAGGCCCCGGCGGCGACCCAGGGCGAGACGAGTGCGGGTTCGACCCCGCCGACGGCATAGACCCGGACCGCAGCGGGCAGGATTGCGCGCATGGCCTTCAGGCCGGCGGGTCCTGCGATTTCAGCCGGGAACAGCTTGAGCACATCGGCCCCCGCGCCCAGGGCGACGAAGGCCTCCGAAGGCGTGAAGAAACCGGGCATGGAGAGCAGCCCGGCGGCCTTGCTGGCGCGGATGACCCGGGCGTCGGTATTGGGAGAGATGACCAGCTGACTGCCTGCATCCGCGACCGCCTGCACTGAGGCAGGCTCAAGCACTGTGCCCGCGCCGACGATCGCGCGCCCGTCAAATGCGTCGCGCAGGCGGCGAATGCTGTCCAGCGGGTCGGGCGAGTTGAGGGGCACTTCCAGACAGCGGAAACCCGCGGCGACGATCGCCTCCCCGATCTCAACGGCCTCGTCGGGTTTCAGTCCGCGCAGGATGGCGACCAGGGGAGCGCCGTCGAGCATTGGCAGTAGGTGATCGTTGGTCATGGTCGGCTTTCCCAGATGCGCCACAGTCCGCGGGCGACGACCGCCGTCGCGTCGCAGGGTTCGACCACCCCCAGGCCGGCGATCGACAGGGCCAGAGCATAGCGGCGGATCAGGTCCGGGGCGCCCACGAGGGCCAGGCCGCCGGACCGGACAGCATCTCGCTGCGCCGCGATCTCGCCGCCGATGAGCAGGCCCGAGAGGTAGTCGGGAGCGCTCGTGACCGAAAGGCGGCCCGCCAACAGGCCCACCCGAACCGAAAACAGCGCCGCGCCCAACGCGGGCTCGGCCAGGCCGCGCGCGACCCCGCTCCGAAAGGCCTCGTCATCCGCGCCATCGGCGGGAGCGCCGCCTCCTGCGAGGATGGTCCGGTCGCGGACCGCGGCGAACAGTTCACCGGTGGCGAAGGTTCGGAACGAGACAATCGCCCCGCCCTCCACCCGGATCCACTTGCTGTGGGTGCCGGGCGAAATCACCCAGCGGTCCGGGCCGGTGTCTGCGAGACCCAGAACCTGCGTCTCCTCGCCCCGCATGACGTCAGACAGCCCCTCGGCGCCGAACTCCGCGACTCCAGGCACGATCGAGACATCGAGCGCCGGATCGGGCCGGATCAGCCCTTCAGCCAGGCTCCGAAGGTCCGCCGGACAGGATACGTAGGGAGCCTCGCACCATCGCCCTCGCGCGCCGGCCATGCCGCAGATGAGAACCGGCGCCTGCGCCACCCAGTCGCCCGCCACCTCGGCAAGCACCGCCGGGAAGGACTCGGGCGTCAGCCCGCCGGCGCCCCGCGGATCGGCGCGCTGCTCGAGAATTCGCCCTCCCGCGGCCAACCGCATGACCCGCATGTTGCTCGTGCCCCAATCGACGCCGATGAGGACGGTCTGGTCCGAGGGGTGGTCGGGGCGGGAGATGACAGCCTCCGGGGCAAGCGACATCGTCGAAAGCGCGTGAGGCGGCCCAACGTTCAACCGCACGCTTCTTTCAACCACCTGAACCCGGCGCGACGCCCGGCGTTCAAAGCCACAGGGAGACCAGCCGCCGTCGTCAGGGGCGACCTCCATAAAGGGGAGCTAAATGGCCGCCATCTATCCGGATCTGTCAGGCAAGGTCGTGATCGTCACCGGCGGCGCCGGCGGCATCGGCGAAGCGATCGCCCGGGCGTTCGTGCGCCAGGGGTGCCGGGTCGGCGTGCTCGATCTCGATGCGGCCCGGGGGGCGCGGCTCGAGGCGGAACTGGCAGGGGACCACGCCGGGATACGGTTCGTCGCCTGCGACCTGACGAACGTGCCGGCCTTGCAGATGGCGATCCAGGCCCTGAGGGAGGCGTTGGGTCCGATCGATGTATTGATCAACAACGCCGCCAATGATGAACGCCACGCCACCCTTGAGGTGACGGAAGCCTACTGGGACAGCCGCATCGCCGTGAACCTGCGGCACCAGTTCTTCGCGGCCCAGGCCGTGTTACCCGATATGATGGCCAGGCAGTCAGGCGTGATCCTGAACCTCGGCTCCATCTCATGGATGATCGGACAGGGCGGAATGGCCGCCTACACCGCCTGCAAATCGGCGGTGCTGGGCCTCACCCGATCGCTGGCGCGGGACTTCGGCGAGCACGGCGTGCGGGTCAATGCGATCGCCCCGGGCTGGATCATGACGGAGCGGCAGATCGAGCTGTGGATCACGCCCGAGGCGGAGGCGGAGATCCATGAGCGACAGTGTCTGAAGCGGAGGCTGGTGCCCGACGACATCGCCCGCTTCGTGGTGTTCATGGCGTCAGAGGAAGCGGGGGCCTGCACCAACCAGCAGTACGTGGTTGACGGGGGCTGGGTCTGATGGCGGCCAAGGCCCTGCGCTCCCGCGCCTGGTTCGACAATCCGGACAACCCGGACATGACCGCCCTGTATCTCGAGCGGTACCTCAACTACGGCCTGACACGCGCCGAACTGCAGTCGAACAGGCCGATCATCGGGATCGCCCAGACCGGTTCCGATCTCGCGCCGTGCAACCGCCACCATCTGGTCCTCGCCGAGAGGGTGCGGGCGGGAATCATCGCCGCCGGGGGCGTCCCGATGGAGTTTCCTGTTCACCCGATCCAGGAGACCGGCAAGCGTCCCACCGCCGGTCTCGATCGCAACCTGGCCTACCTCAGCCTGGTGGAGACACTCTATGGCTATCCGCTTGACGCGGTGGTCCTGACCATCGGTTGCGACAAGACCACGCCCGCCTGTTTGATGGCGGCCGCCACTGTCGACATGCCGGCCATCGCCCTGTCGGTCGGACCGATGCTGAACGGCTGGCATGAGGGCCGGCGCACCGGTTCCGGCACCATTATCTGGAAAGCCCGCCAGATGCTGGCCGCAGGCGAGATCGACTACGACGGCTTCCTCGAACTCGTGGCCTCTTCAGCCCCCTCGGTCGGCTACTGCAACACCATGGGCACGGCGACGACGATGAACTCCCTGACCGAGGTCCTGGGCATGTCTCTTCCGGGGTCGGCTGCGATCCCGGCGCCGTACCGCGAGCGGGCCCAGGTCGCGTTCGAAACCGGCCGGCGGATCGTCGACATGGTGCGCGAGGACCTGAAACCGTCAGACATCCTCACGCGCGACGCCTTCGTAAACGCCATCGTGGTCAACTCCGCCATCGGAGGCTCGACCAACGCACCGGTCCATTTGATCGCCCTGGCGCGACATGCGGGGATCGAGCTCTCGCTCGAGGACTGGGAAACCTACGGGCTGCACGTGCCCCTGCTCGTCAACCTCCAGCCGGCGGGCGAGTACCTTGGCGAGGACTATTTCCACGCCGGCGGCGTGCCGGCGGTGATCTCGGAACTGATCAACCGGAATCTGATCCGCCCCGACACCCTGACGGTGACCGGCCGGACGCTGGGCGAGAACTGCGCCGGACGATCCAGCAAGCTGCCCGACGTCATCCGACCCTTCGACAATCCGGTGAAGACCGAGGGCGGCTTCAAGGTGTTCAGCGGCAACCTTTTCCAGTCGGCGATCATGAAGCTGAGCGTGATCAGCCCCGAGTTCCGCGAACGCTATCTGTCTAATCCCGACGATCCCAACGCCTTCGAAGGCGAGGCGGTGGTCTTCGACGGGCCGGAAGACTACCACCGCCGCATCGACGATCCGGGGCTGGGGATCACCGGGACCAGCCTGTTGTTCATGAGGGGCGCCGGGCCGATCGGCTATCCCGGCGCGGCCGAGGTCGTGAACATGCGGCCGCCCGCCTATCTCATCAAACAGGGCGTCCACGCGCTGGCCTGTATCGGCGACGGGCGGCAGTCGGGCACGTCCGGCTCCGCGTCGATCCTCAACGCCTCGCCCGAGGCGGCCGCCGGAGGCGCGCTGGCCCTCCTGAGAACCGGAGATCGGGTACGGATCGACCTCAACACCGGCCGGGCCGACGTGCTGATCTCCGATCAGGAGCTGGCGGACCGACGAGCGGTGCTGGATGCGCAAGGCGGCTACGCCTGCCCCCCCCATCAGACGCCCTGGCAGGAGATCCAGCGCGGTATGGTCAGTCAGCTGGAGACCGGCGCCGTACTGGAGCCGGCGGTGAAATACCACCGGATCATCGACCGGTTCGGGTTGCCGCGCGACAGCCACTGAGCCGCACCTGGGCTACAGCTTCACCAGCGACGGCGGCAGGCCCGGGGTCTCCAGCCGGACGCGGAACAGGCCGCCGAGCGTCGGCTGACCGGCGCGTAGGTGGCCATTCCCCAGCCAGGCGGTGGTGCAATAGAGCGTCCTGAGATCGTCGCCGCCAAACGCCGGCTTGGTGACTGTGACGACCGGAAAGTCGATGTCCGGCAGCCGCCTTCCGTCCGGCGAGAACCGGGCTACGCCCCAGCCGTTGAACAGGCCGACGTGAAGCACGCCGCTCGCGTCTACGGCCATACCGTCGGGGAAGCCTGTATCGAGCCGGGCGAACAGCCGCTTGCCGCTGATCACGCCCTCCGCGTGGTCGAAGGCGTAGATCCGGCCCTCGGTCGTATCGTTGTGATAAAGGGTCCCGCCGTCGGGGCTGAGAACCGGCCCGTTCGTCACCCTGTAGCCGTCATCATGCCGGGTGATCTCGCCTTGGCGATACCGGTAAAGCCCGCCCGAGACCGTCGCCTCGCTGTCGTCCATGGATCCGAACCAAAGCGAGCCGTCCGGCGCGACGAAGCCGTCGTTCAGCCGGTTCCCGGGCCGCTCCGGTTCGACCTTGGCGATCAGGTCGAACCGGCCGGTGACGGGGTCGAACCGATGCAGGCCGGAGCGGACGCCGCAGACGAGCGACCCGTCCTCGGCCGGGAGCGCGAAACCGGTCTGGTCCGGCGTGCTCCACGACGCGCGCGAACCATCCTCGCCGAAGCGGTGCAGCATGCGGCCCTTGATGTCGACGAACCACAGACAGCGCTCGCGCACCGCCCAGACCGGCCCTTCCCCCAGCTCCGCTTGCAGGTCCCAGACGAGTTCGGGTTGTTTCAATCCAGCCATGGCCGCTCCGGTCAGCGGGTGAAGAAGCGAAAGCGGATACGGTTCCGGTAGACCTGCCCCGGCTCCAGACGAATGCTGCCGAACGATGGCTGGTTGGGCGCGTCAGGGAACATCTGCGGCTCCAGCACCACCGCGTCCCCCTGCCGATAAAGCCGACCCGACTTCCCGGCCGTCGTCGCATCCAGGAAATTGCCCGAGTACATCTGAAGGCCCGGCTGGTCCGTCGACAGCTCCATGACGCGGCCCGAGAGGGGGTCTTCAAGCACTGCGACCAGGCGAGGTTCAGACGACGGCTCGCGGCTGACGACCCAGTTGTGATCATAGCCCCTCCCGAACACGATCTGCTCTTCGGACGCGTCACGGACCCCCAGCCCGATCGGCGTGGGTCTGCGGAAGTCGAACGGCGTCCCGTTCACAGGCCGGAACTCGCCGGTGGGGATCGCCGCCGCGTCGGTCGGCAGGAATTCCTCCGCGCTCAGCATCAGGAGATGGTCCATGGCTCCGGCCGACGATCCCTCCCCGGCCAGGTTCCAGTAGACGTGGCTGGTGAGGTTCACCGGCGTCGGACGGTCGGTCGTCGCCTCATACTCCAGCGCCAGCTCCCCATCCGCGGTGAGATCGAAATGCGCGACCATGGTGAGCTCGCCGGGCAGACCCTGGTCGCCGTCCGAGCTGACGCAGCGAAGCGTCACGCCGGGGGCTGCGCCGTCGCGGAGCTCGATGATCTCCCAGACGCGGCGATCAAGCCCATGCTGACCGCCATGCAGGGCGTGAGCTCCGTCATTGAGCGGGATCCGGTGCTCACGGCCCTCCAGCTCGACGCGACCGCCCGCGATGCGGTTGGCCACGCGCCCGACGGTGACGCCCATATAGGCCGCAGAGGCGAGGTAGCCGTCGAGCGTTGGAAAGCCGAGCACCACATCGGCCAGTCTCCCCTCCCGGTCCGGGGCCGCCAACGACTGCACAGCGGCCCCAAGGGTGATGACGCACGCGCGCAAACCCGCGGCGCCGATCAGATCCACAGCCTCGACCGCCTCGCCCGCAGGCGTGCGACCGAACGGTCTTCGCTTCGCGCCGGGTTCAGGCACAGGCCACGCTACGCCCCGGCGATCGCCGCTCCCTCAGCCGCCGCGGCCGCCTCGCCCACCGGCTTCAGTCGACGCCAGGTCGCAAGCGCCTGGCCCGTCACCTGGTCCATGTTGTAGTACCGGTAGGTCGCGAGCCGGCCGACGAACGCCACTTCGGGACGGGTGGCCGCGAGCGCCTCGTACTTCTTGAACAGCGCCTGGTTCTCGGCCCGGGGGATCGGATAATAGGGGTCCCCCTCAGCGGCCGGATACTCGTAGGTGATGCTGGTTCTCGGGTGCGCCTGACCCGTCAGGTGTTTGTATTCGGTGATCCGGGTCCACGGCGTCGCCTCGTCCGGATAGTTGACCGTTGCGACAGGCTGGAACTGCTCCTGATTCACGGTCTCGTGGCGGAAGCGCAACGAGCGGTAAGGCAGTTCGCCGTAGCGATGGTCGAAGAACTCGTCGATCGGACCGGTGAAGACCAGCCGGTCGTGCAGCACCTCGTCCACGACATCGCGATATTCCACGCCGGTCTCGATGTGGATGTTTTCGTGATCGAGCATGTTCTCGAACATGCGCGTGTAACCGTCGAGCGGCATGGCCTGGAAGGCGTCGGTGAAGTAGCGATCATCCGTGTTGGTGCGGGTCGGGACGCGCGCGGTCACCGACTTGTCCAGTTCCGACGGATCCAGACCCCACTGCTTACGGGTGTAGCCGCGGAAGAAGGTCTCGTAGAGCTCGCGGCCGATGGCGTTGACCACCACGTCCTCGGACGTGCGGATGCGCTCGACCGGTTCCGCGCGCGAGGCGAGGAAAGCTTCCGCCTGCTCGTCCGACCGGAGATCCAGTCCGTAGAGGGCGTTCAGCGTCGTCCGATTGATCGGCATCGGCACGAGGCGATCGTTCACCTGCGCGAGCACGCGATGCTCGTACGGCCGCCACTTTGTGAATCGGGAGAGGTAATCGAAAATCTCGGCCGAGTTGGTGTGGAAAATGTGCGGCCCGTACTGGTGGATCAGCACCCCGGCCTCATCCAGCCGGTCGAAGGCGTTGCCTCCGATGTGGGGGCGGCGGTCGATGAGCAGCACCTTCTGCCCCTGCGACGCCAGCCGCTCGGCCAGCACCGACCCCGCAAAACCCGCGCCGACCACAAGGGCGTCATAGTGGGACCGGCGGATCGCCGGCCAGACCGACGGCGCGGCCACCTGCGGCCGGCGCGGCGCGGGCGCACGGCGCTGTGCGGCGCTGTCGATGAGCGCCGACATGCGCAGCTGTGTCTGGTCCCAGGACAGACTGGCGAGGGCCGAGTCCACGTCCTCGAGCCAGTTCCGATCACCGCTGCGGGCGAGCGCGAGGGCGTCCTCGCATCCCTGCACGAAGGCTGCAGGATCGGCCGCGATCCGCACAGCCTCCAGGTCGCCGTAGTGACGCACGACGTCCCGGATCGGCGTGGACACCACCGGCCGGCCCGCCGACAGGTACTCCGGTGTCTTTGTGGGGCTGATGAACCGGGTCGATTCATTGATCGCGAAGGGCATCATCGCGACGTCCCAGTTCGCGAGGCAGCCGGGAAGTTCATCGTAGGTCTTCTGTCCCGTCCAGATCAGGTTCTGGCGTTGGGGCAGGCTTTCCGAAGCGATCTTGACCACCGGGCCGACGAGTTCGAAGTCCCAGTCCGGGCGGGCGTCGGCGATCGCGCCGATGAGATCCAGATCCATGCGCTCATCAATGACGCCGTAGAAGCCGAAGCGGGGCCGCTGGTCGCCGCCTGTCCGTTCGATCTTCCGCGTCTTGGCGAAGTGCGCGCGATCAACGCTTGAGGGGAAGGGATGTATATTGGCGTGCAGGTGCCTCTTGGCCTCGAACAGGCTGTACCCGCCTGTGAAAACCACGTCGGCGGTGGCGAACAGTTCCCGTTCGAGCGTCGTCAGTTCGGGGGGCGCGAACTTGAAGTTGGCCAGTTCGTCCATGCAGTCATAGACGACCGCGGCGGCGTCCACCTGGCGAGCCAGCGGAAGCATCATCGGGGTGTAGTACCACAGCACCGGCCGTTCGATCCTGTGGGCGGCGATCGCCTCCTTGAGCAGCTGGCTCAGAACCGCATTGCGGCACGGGCCTTCGAGGCCGGCTGGAAGCCTCGGCGTGGCGACGATCACACCGGTGTCGGCGCAGGTCTTGATGTCAATGCCCATGGCGGCTCCCGGCTCGGCCGGCAGCGGTTCCTCAAAGACCAGAACCGTCCGCGTCGCCGCAAACCGCGAAAGGAGATGCTGGGGGCGCTGGAACACGAAATCCCACCTCAGGTGGGAGAGGCAAACAATCGGGTCCCCGCGCTCGTTCGGCTTGCCGAGTTCGATGATGTCTGCGCCTTGCGGGGTGGTTGATTGCCGGGCCATTCGTTGTCCTTGATCTGGGAGTTCAGGTCACCAACGGACGACGTCGCGCAATGGTTTCATGCCTTTGAAAGGACAAGTGTTTTGAGGCAGTTAGTGTCGTCCTTCCGACATAGCATCCAGGCACGCGTACTGGTCGTACAGCAGCCGCGACGGGGATTCCCACCAACCTGTCGTCTCCTCCCGGCCGTCGTCGCCGTCGGCAAGATCCTTGATCAGCGCCGCCAGGGGGGTGGCGCGCGGATGTCCGCCTGACACGTCGAAGGCCCCGGGCTCGTAGCTCCCACGCCACCGGGTTAGCAGGCTGTCCCAGTCGTGGCTGCCGAGCAGGGCCCAGACGGCGACGGCCGGAACATCGATTCCCCGCGATCTCGCCTCCCGCGCGGCCCGCCAGCACGCAGCAAGCCACCGCCGTTGCTGATCCGGCGTGCAGCCGAGATGGCACTCGGTGACGGCGATCGGAATTCCATAGCGGCCCCAGAGATCGGAAAACGACCGGCCCCAGCCGCTGGAATACGCCTCGAGCACCCGTACGGCTTCGACATCCGCGTAGTCGACCGTCCCGTTGCCGCCCCGTGTATGCATCGGATAGCGCTCGACGCGGTGATCCAGAAAGCGATCGCTGGTGACGTAATGGTTGAGCCCGAGCACGTCCGGCGGACAGGGGTCGTCCGCGATGGCGTCGAGCCGGTCTCCCAGCCCGAAGCCCTCGATCCTCAGCCACAGCGGGTCGCCTGGCGCCAGCTTGCCGGTGAGCAGATCCCAGGTCGCGCGCCGCCGTGCGTTCTCGTGCCGCGCCTGCTCCGCACAGGGCTCCGTGCTCCAGGTGTGTCCAAAGTCCTCGGTCTGGATCAGCCGCGCGCGCGGATTGACGGCCCGAATCCGGCGCATCGACAGGCGGACCGCGTCGATCTGGTTCAGAAGCGCGAGCCAGAAGGTGCGCTCGTCCCGGGCATGGGGGTACCAGTGACCGTACAGGGCGCTGAAGCGCGCCGTGGTGAGGGGTTCGTTGACCGGCGTCCAGTCGACTACGTGGGGATACCGGCGCGCCACCTCTCCGGCGAAATTCGCCAGGCCGGTTGCGAACTGCGGGTCGAGCAGATCCGTCCAGGCGGGACCGGAGCCGTGGTGAACCAGACCGACGATCGGACGCACCCCCAGATCGGACAGTCGGCCCAGCCGGTCATCCGACCAGGACCAGTCGAACCGGCCCTGCTCCACCTCCGTGCGTTCCCAGAGCACGGGATATCGCAGCGCCTGCACGCCGAGTGCGGCGAACCGGTTCAGGTCATCCGGCCGCTCGTGATGCCCCGACAGGCGCGACTGATCGAGCCAGGCGTCGCCGACCCGGTTGACGGTGCATTCGTGTCCGCCCCAGAGCTCCAGCCCGCTCATGCGACCTCCCGGGCCGAGGGAAGAAAACGGTCTCCAAAGGCCGGGCGCAGCCGCCACGCAACGGCGGAGGCGACGATTTCGTCCAGGCTGGTGAACGCCGGACGCCAACCCAGGCGGTCTTGCGCCCGCTCCGGATCAGCGACCAGGCAGGCCGGGTCCCCCGCCCGGCGCGGCCCCACCGAAAACGGGGTCGGGCGTCCGCTCGCGCGTCCAACCGCCTCGACCACCTCCAGCACCGAGAAGCCGCGCCCGGTTCCGAGATTCATGGCGACGAAGCCGTCGGGTCCGGTGTCCGCCGTCAGCGCCAGCACATGCGCCGCCGCCAGGTCCGAGACGTGGATGTAATCGCGAATGCACGAGCCGTCGGGCGTCGGGAAGTCCTTGCCGAATACGGTCAGCGCGGGCCCGAGGCCGAGGGCGGCTTCGATGGCCAAGGGGATCAGGTGGCTCTCCGGGCTGTGGGCCTCGCCGATCTCGCCCTCCTGATCAGCCCCGCAGGCGTTGAAGTAGCGCAGCGCAACGCCCTGCACGCCATAGGCCCGGCAGAAAGCCGAGATGAGCCGCTCCGCAGCCAGCTTGCTGTCGCCGTAGGGGTTGATCGGCTGGGTCGGCAGGCTCTCCCGCAGCGGTTCCAGCGAGCCGATGTCTGGCTGGCCGTACACCGCGGCCGTGGACGAGAACACCAGTCGCTTCACGCCGCAGGCGCGCATCGCCTGCAGCACGCTTGCGACACCGTTGAGATTGACGTCCCAGAACACGTCAGGCTCGCCCACGGAGCGGCCCACCTCGATCAGTCCTGCGAAGTGGACGACACTGTCGATGCGGTGTTCGCGGATGCAGGTCTCGAGCGCCTGACTGTCGCGCACATCCCCGATCACGAGGGGACCCCAGAGAACAGCCTCGCGGTGGCCATTGCTCAGATCGTCGAACACGACCGGCGTGTGACCGGCGCGAGCAAGCGCCTTCGCCGTATGCGACCCGATATAGCCCGCGCCTCCCGTAACCAGTACCCGTCGACCGTCGCTCACGAAGCCTCCTTGTCCAAGGCTCCGCCAACAGTTTGAACTCCATACGGGTTCCTGTGTCGGGACTCCGACACAAGAGTCGGCCTGCGGCGTCAGGCCGGACCCGACATCCGTATTCAGGAACGGCCTGCTGTCGCGCTCTCTGCCGGAGCGAGCGGTGATGAACCTCGGCTTACCGAGGTCCGGTGATCCGGTTCAGGATGACGGCGGTACAAGGAGATCTGATCTGGGAAAAGCACATGACCACGACTCTGGACGCCCTCGACCACCCGCCGAACGTGTGCGGCATGGACGGGGACATCGTTATCTCCGGCCCTTATGCGAACGTCGCCTATACGATCGGCGCCACCCGACTGCTGATTGAGCGGCTGGAGGTGGCGATCACGGAGGCGGAAGGCGGAAGCGCCTGATCCAGCGGCCGGCGGAGGGGGAAAGCGTCAATCCGGGTCAGGCGGCGGAAAAATTCCGGTGTGCGCCGTCGTCTCCGGTCAGCTGCGGGTCGAGGTGCAGATAGCGGTCGCTGAAGTCGGCCACCTCGCGCAGGCGGTCCCAATCAGGGAAGCTTATCCTGCGCTTGTTGCGGACGATCAGCCCGTCCGATTCGAGCAACTTCAGCGTCCGGTTGACGTGGACGGGCGTCAAACCCACGGCGTCGGCCAGCTGTTCCTGGGTGATCGGAAGTTCATAGCCGTCGCCGCCAGCCAGGCCCAGGGCGTCCATCCGGATCGCAAACTCACAGAGCAGATGGGCCATCCGGGTCCGGGCGTCCCGACGGCCGACATTCAGAACCCATTCGCGGAAGATCGAGCCCTCGACGAGGATGTTGATCAGGATGGCGCGCGAGACGGCCGGGCGCGCCTTGACCAGCGCCTGAAAGTCCTCGCGCTGGACAAAGGCGACATCGCCTCGCGTCAACATCTGCACGCTGTGGTCGGCCACTTCGAGAAAGAGGTTCTGGAAGTCGACGGCCTCGCCCGGAATATGGAGCGCGACGATCTGCCGGAGGCCGTCGCCCGTATGCTTCTGCCGATAGGCGAAGCCGCTGAGGATGACACCGCAACGGGTTGGCGGGTCGCCCTCGCGCACCAGATAGGTCGAAGCGTCCAGGGTTCGGCGGGTGAAGGGGAGCGCCAGGATCGCCTCGACATCCTCCGGCGAGAGCGGCGCATGAGCGCTCAGCTTGCGCACCAGTAGGTCGAGCGGGCGGCCCTGCGACATGTGAAGCTCCCGGCGGGCGGGAGCATGCATCACTCTCGGTCGCCGAGGCCCACTTATCGGTTCAGCGATACGTCACCATAACATGTGAGTAGCTTGTGAGTCTAACATAAGTTATACTGGCCACTAAGCGTCGGTATTCTGCGTCGCCGGTATCTGCGTGGGTGAAGCAAACAAGGCGTCCCGCGAAGAAGAGAAGCCGCCGGCCGAAGTGAACACCGGCCCGTATTCACTTGCCGCCCAGCGACAGGACTTCCCACGTGAGACAGTATTTCTTCGACCTTGTTTGCCGTGCGACAACGTCTGCGGATCATGACGGGGAATGGCTGCCGGACCTGCCGTCGGCGGAATGCGCGGCCGCCCGCATTCTCACCGAGATCCTGCCGATGCATGCGTCGGAGCTTCAGGCCGGGGAAGCAGTGCGGGTGATGGTTCGCGAAAGCGACGCACCCGTATACGTCATCGAGACGCGCGTGCTTCAGCGCGGGCGGGGTTCGCCGGCCGGAAATTAAGGCCCCGCCGGAGCGTCACTGCACTCGCAGGCGGCTGCTCGCAGGCCAGCGCTGTCCAACACCTGCACCCGGCCCCTTGAGTACCGGATAAGGCCCGCCGCCTTCAAATGGCTGGCGCAAGCGCTGACGGTGGTGCGTTGCACCCCGGTCAGCACGGCCAGCTCCTCCTGCGTCAGCGGAAACCCTGACCGGCCCGTCATATCCTGGGCCTGTAGCAGCCAACGGGCGAGACGGTTGGGTGCGTCGTGGAGCGCGTTGCAAATGACGTTCTGTTCGATCCTCTGCGTCATCGCCGCCGCGGTCTTGAGCAGAAGACTCAAAAAGACGGGGTTGCGCGCGGCTTCGTCACGGAGCCGGGAGCCGGCGACCGCCACAGCGGATCCCCCGAGCTGGGCCACGATCCTGGCATCGGAACGGGAGCCCGACAGGCAGTCAAGAACGCCCACTGCATCCCGGAAACCGAGACAGTTCACCCCGATCGCGCGGCCGTCGCTCAAAAGCCTCACGCATGAGATGACAGCGGTGTTCGGGAACACGACCTGATCCGTGAACCTTGTCCCGTCGGACAACACCTCGCCATCGCCCAGTTGGACTTCGCGTAGGTGCGGTCGAAGGACCTGTGCGGCCCCCTGGTCCATCCCGGCGAGGATTGTGTTTCGGAAATGGATACTCGTCTCCTGATTGAGGGCGCCGCCGGGTTCAGCGGGTTGTTGTGCCGGGATACGCCGCCGCCAGCGCCTTCGCCTTATCCTGCATCAAGTCGCGCATCGCTCTGCCTCCCGGGTGACGACCACCAGAAGCCTGACTTGCCGGGTAACGCTGACGCGCAACCGGCCGCAGTTTCAGAGCGCGTCGGATTGTCTGACAGGATCTCTCCCACGCAGCGGACAGCCGTCTCGAGCCGCGCGACGGCGTCCGCGATTTCGACGCCTCGATATCCCGATCACCATGATCCGATTGAGAAAATCCCGGGGCAAGGCTCACCCGACAACGACGACCCGGATCCGGCGCCCCGTCGGGAGACGCTTCGGGCAGTCCCGCAGGGAAGGCGCCGAAGGGGACCCCGCCTGGTGCTCGATCACGGAGTTTCGGTCCTGTCTGTCCGCTGGCGAACAATGACGATCACTTCCGCGCGATCGGGCCCCGTGCAGGGGGCCGCCGCCTGGGGGCCTCTTCCGCGCCGTTCGGCGCGTCCGTTATGACGGCCTATCGGAGTGTCGGCCCGGTTCTCCTCGCCGGAGCCGGTCGGCGGACGACGCCGAACGCAAGACCAAGGATGGAAAGCGTCATCCCCCAGACACTGCGATCTGCGACTGGAGCGGGGTTGATGTCATGCGGATCGGTCACCGGAGTCTCGACTTCGCTCATTGCCCGTTCTCTCCAGATGGATCCGGTTCGGCGACGCCCAGGGTCTCGCCGACAGGTCCCGTTGTTCGGAGACGGGTCATGACTTCGGCGGAGTCGCGCCTGCCTGATGCTCGCCGGCGGACGGGACTCTTCCGGAAAGGTCGAAACAGTCCCCGCTGGACAGGACATGCATGGTGACGCCGAACATGGACAAGGCGCGGTCGGCGCGAGCCTCGGCGATGTTGGAATGGGTCGAGGCCTCGCCGTCGACGACATAGGCGGCGCCGCTGCCGATGACCTTGAAGGCGTTGTCCGCAATGACGATCGCCGTGTCCTCATCGATGCCGATGCCCAGCAGCCGCGGATTGTGCGCGACGGCGCCGAGAAGACGGCCGTACCGACCCCGTTCGGCGAAATGCTGGTCGATGATGACATCCTTCACCAGACCGAGGCCCGGCGCCATGTGGAGCTCGCCGATCCGATAGGATTCGGCGCTGGCGCCCTTCACCAGCATGGTTTCGCTCATCACCGAGGCCCCGGCCGAGGTGCCGGCGATCACGCCGCCGGCCCGATGAAGGTCGCGGATTCGACGCTCCAGCGGCGTATCGCCGATCTGACTGGTAATCCGCAGCTGGTCGCCACCGCTGAAGAAGACGCCGGTCGCGCCGTCCAGCGTCGCCAGGGCGGGCCCTTCCAGGCTCTCCGCGCGGTCATGGATGTAGAGTTCCACCAGGTCGGTCACGCCGATGGCTCCAAACGCGTCCTGATAGCTTTGGAAATATCCTTCAGGCTCATGGGAGGCCACCGTGGCGATCACCAGCCGGCCTCCATTCAGGCGCCGGGCGACTTCCTTGAGGATCACCCGTTCACCGTCCTTGTCCTCGTGACCGCCGATGACGATCAGGGGCCCGGGCGCCTCACCCATGGGGCGGCTCGAGCATGAAGCCGCCGTGAGCGCCTTGCGAAGCGGACGGGGGGCGGTAGGCCAGCACCTGGCTCCAGACGGCGTCGACGCGGGTCGGCGTCAGGATGACCAGGTCGCCGGGACGGGCCATGTCGAGGCACGCCTGAACCGCCTGTTCCTCGCGGTGCACGCCGATAATCCGGGCGGGATCGAATCCGGCTCTCAGGGCGCCGTCCGTCATGAGCCGGATGACCTCGCCGGCCGGGCGGCCGCGATTGTCGGGCGTTTCACGGAATACCAGTTGATCGAAGCAGCCCGCACCGATCTCGCCCATGGCGGTGATTTCCTCATCGCGACGGTCGCCCGGGACGCTCAACATGGCGATGCTGCGCGCCGTGTCCGGCTTGATCGCCATCACCATCCGACCCAGCGCCCGCAGTCCTTCGGGATTGTGCGCATAGTCCATGATCACCCGGAAGCCGTGACCGTCATGGACGTTCAGGCGGCCGGGATTCTGTTCGTAGGTTGACCGGAAGGTCCTCAGGGCGGCGCCGATCGCTGCGGGGTCCATCCCGGCGCCGTAGGCCATGGCGGCGGCGGCCATGGCGTTCTGGGTGTTGAACACCGCCTGCCCCTCAAGGGTGGCGGGGATATCCCTCGCGCGGCAGACCTCCACCGCGGAGCCTCTGTCGAAGAGCGTGATGGCGTCCGTGGCCGGGTCGTGGACACAGGCCAGGCCGCCGTCCGCAATGTGTTTGAGCAGGAACCCCGAGGCGTCCTCGCCGCCCCTCAGCGAGAACCAGCAGATGCGCCCTCCGGCGTGCCGCGCCATTCTCAGGGTCAGCGGATCATCAGCATTCAGCACGCTTACCCCGCGCCTTGAGACGCTCTCGGTCACCACCGACTTTACCGCCGCCAGATCCTCCAGGGTATTGACCCCCTTGAGGCCCAGATGGTCGGGCTGGACGTTCAGGACGGCGCCCACGTCACAGCGGTCGAAGGCCAGACCCTCCCGGAGGATGCCGCCGCGCGCGCACTCCAGCACCGCGACGTCGACGGTGGGGTCCCGCAACACCATGCGCGCGCTCTTCGGCCCGCTGGCGTCCCCGGCGTACACCTGTTCCTCGCCAATATAGACGCCGCTGGTGTTGGTCAGGCCGACGGTCTGGCCCTGGGCCTTGAAGATGTGGGCCAGCATCCGGCCAACGGTGGATTTGCCATTGGTGCCGGTGACGGCGAGGACCGGGATGCGAGCGCGCGATCCCCGGGGATAGATCATGCGGATGATCGGCTCGGCGACATCGCGGGGCGCACCCTCCGAAGGCTCCAGGTGCATGCGCAGGCCGGGCGCGGCGTTGACCTCCACGATGCCGCCGCCGGTCTCCCGGATCGAACGGGTGATGTCCGGCGCCAGCATGTCGATGCCTGCAACGTCCAGCCCGACCGCCAGGGCCGCCCTCCGGGCGATGGCGGCGTTGTCAGGATGGATGTCGTCCGTCCGGTCGACAGCGACGCCCCCGGACGACAGGTTGGCGGTCGTGCGCAGGGTCACGATCCGGCCTTTCGCAGGGACGCTTTCCGCCGTGAGCCCCTGCCGGGCCATGACCGCCAGGGCCGCCTCGTCGTCCAGACGGATCCGAGTGAGAGATTTCTCGTGGCCCACGCCCCGGCGGGGATCGGCGTTCACCGCCTCCACCAGCTCACGGATCGAACTGGCTCCGTCGCCCACCACCTGGGCGGGCCGTCGTTCGGCAACTGCGACGAGCTGACCATCGACCACGAGGATGCGGTGGTCCTGACCCGGCAGCTCCTCCTCGACGATGATCTTCGGACAGTGCCGGGCGGCCGCGGCGAAGGCGTTCAGGACGTCGGCGTCTGTGCGCAGTCCGGTGGTCACGCCGCGTCCATGATTTGCGTCGAGCGGCTTTACGACCACCGGGGCCCTGAGCCGCCTTGCGGCCGCCACAGCATCCTCGGGCGTGGTGACGACTTCGCCCCTGGCGACGGGGCAGCCGACGGCCGCCAGCAGGGCCTTGGCCTCCGCCTTGTCGCCGGCCAGTTCCGCCGCCACCAGTCCCGTGCGGTCGGTTACGCTGGCCCGCAGCCGGCGTTGGCGTGAGCCCCATCCCAGCTGGAGCAGGCTCTGGCTGTTCAGGCGGGTCACCGGGATGCCGCGCCGTCGGGCGGCGTTCACCAGGGCCTGGGTGCTGGGCCCGAACGCGGCCTTGCGCCTGGCGGCCGACAGCAGCGCCACCGCGGCTTCCACGGTGGTCGCGTCGGCCAGACCGGGCGTCCTTTCGGCCGCAGCGATCAGGTCCAGACCTTCAAGACCCTGCAGACCCCGAGGAAGAAGTCGGTTCACCAGCTGGAGCGCCAGTCGCCCCGCCAGCAGACCCGACGTCTCATCGGCATAGGCGTACATGACATTGTAGACGCCGGGCCGCCCCTTGGCCGAGCGGGTCTTGCCGCGGGTCATCGGACTGCCCGCCATGCGCTGGAGTTCGAGGGCGACATGCTCCGCCACATGGCCCAGCCAGGTGCCCTCCTCCAGGCGCCGCACCAGCCCGCCGGGCTCGCCGAAGCAGCAACCGTGCGCCTGAAGACCGGGCAATTCCGCCAGAAGGGCGGCCGGGAAGCCGGGGATGCGGTCGGTCGGCCAATGCTCCAGTTCGCCGAGGTCCAGCTGGATGCGCACCATGGGCCGGTGACTGTAGAGATGCGGCCCGCGGTAGACCGCCGTTTCGAGAACCTTCATCACCGCGCCTATGCCGCAAGGTGCTGTTGACGGTCTTCCGTCACGCCGACGATCAGGGCGCGCACGACGCAGGCCGCAGCCTGGGCTCGCGAGGGGGCGCCTCCGCTCAGCAGAGGGGCGCCGCCGTCCCGGCTCCGGATCAACCAGAGCCATTCTGAGCCGCTCGCCTCGATCGTCCAGCGGTAGCCTTCTACGCCCATCTTCAACCTCCTTGGGGCCCCGGAAACACACACGCTGCGATCACGGTTCCAAAGTCCGACAGCCGACAAATAGCTCCTCGTAATCAGCGTATTGCGCGCCCGGGAACCATCAGCGGCCGGGTGATTTATGTGGGCTGAAACAAGGGCATCCCGCTGATGAACACACAAAATCCCGTTCCTCGACCGACCACCGAGTTCGGGGACGCCGCCGGCTTTCATCGCCGCCTTTCCGAGTGGAACGCGCGGCGGCTCGCGCCGTCTGTTCCGCACGGCGGCTGGATGGCCGACGCCAGGGAGGATGCGGAGCTGATCATGCTCGAAGGCGCGTTTGTGGAGCGGGCCCGGGCCGAGGCCGCCCCATGGCTGGGCCAGCTTCCAACCGACGTCGATGGGTTCATCGCATGGTTCGAGGATCTGAAGGGATCGGGACCCGGCGAGAACGACCCGTTGTTCCCGTGGCTGGCCGAGGAAGCGACCCTTGAGCAGATGCGCTGGTTCCTGTTGCAGGAAGTCGCCGGCGAGGCGGGTTTCGAGGACCTGGTCGCTCTCGCCCAGGTCAAGATGCCCACGCGGCCCAAGCTGGAACTGGCGCGGAACTATTGGGATGAGATGGGCCGTGGCAACGAGGGCGGAATGCACGGACCGATGCTGCAGAAGCTCGCTGACGCGCTGGGTCTGAATCCCGCCATTGCCGGAACGGTCTGGCCCTCGCTCGCGCTGGGCAACATCCTGGTCGCCTTCTCGACGACGCGCCGGTACGCCTACCATGCGCTGGGCGCGCTGGGCGCGGTGGAGCTGACGGCGCCGTGGCGCGCGGCTCACGTCGCGGCCGGGCTGAAGCGGCTGGGCGTGGGAAGCGAACGCAAATATTTCGCCCTTCACGCCACGCTCGACGTCGAGCACTCCCGCACGTGGAACGAGGAAGTCTTCAAGCCGCTGGTCGCCGAGCGGCCGGAGTGTGTGCAGAGCCTGGCTGAAGGCGCGGTCATGCGGCTGATGGCCGGGGCCCGCTGCTACGAGGCTTACCGCGCACACCTTTGGGGCGCCGAGCCTGTGCTGAAGTCCGCTTGACGGACCGGTCGTCGTCCGAAGCTGCGCTTGGGGATATTCTGGTCTGGCTTGCGGAGAGCGACTACGCCTTCGTGACCCCGACGGGCCAGACGCATGCGCTGGTCCGCCGTCGTGGGCCGGCGAGCCGCGAGGACCTGCTTCGCGACGTTTTCGGCTGGACCCGGCGTTTCAATGCGGCTGACCTTGACCCTGCCCTGCTCGGACTGCTCCGTCGGGCCGACGTCCTGCGGGACGAGGACGATGGCCTGCGTCTGTCAATCCGCGCGAGCACCGTCGAAGGCCGACTGTTTCTGCACTCCGCACCGACGTCCGCTGCGGACGCGGTCTTTCTGGGTCCTGACAGCTACCGCTACGCCCGTTTTCTGCGCCAGGCGGGCGGCGCCGGTGCGCCGGTCCGTCAGGCGCTCGACATCGGCGTGGGGGCCGGGGTCGGCGCGGTCACCCTCGCGCTTCTGCACCCGGGGGCCGAGGTGACCGGCTCGGACATCAATGACGAGGCGCTGCGGCTCGCCCGGGTGAACGTTGACCACAACGGGGTCCCGGTTCGCATTGTAAAAGCCGCCGGCATTCCGGCTGCGCCGGATGGCTTCGACCTGATTGCGGCCAATCCGCCCTATATCGCCGGACCGATGAAGCGGACCTATCGTGACGGAGGCGGCGACCTTGGCGCAGGTCTCGCTCTCGATTGGGTAAGGGACGGCCTGCCCCGGCTCAGGCCCGGAGGTCGTTTCCTTCTCTACACAGGCAGCGCCATCGTCAGGGGGCGCGACGGCGTTCGCGCCGGGCTTGAGCGACTGGCGTCGGCCCACAGCTGCCGTCTGGACTATGACGAGATCGATCCCGACGTGTTCGGGGGCGTTCTGCGCCAGCAGGCCTATCGCGAGGTGGAGCGGATCGCCGTTGTCGGCGCTGTCCTGACGGCCCCCTAGCCCAGGGACTTCTGATAGATCTGGCGGGGTTCGGCGCGATCTCTCGCGATCCGACCGATAGCTTCAAGCGCGTCGTCCTCGCTGACGTCGCCTTCGCGAACCCGGGCGATTACGCGTTCGATCTCTCCAATTCGCCCCGTGGACCGAGCGGGACGGGCGGCGTCGTGGTCGTTCGTGGCCATGGCGGTTCTCCTCGGCGCTTTAACGAGCCATCTTGCGAAGCGATCCCCACCCGGCGGGTTCAGACCTGTCGCAGGCGCTGACCGACTGATCCGACCTGGGCAGGGCGATCCGACGAGGCGCAGGCGCGCTTCATCCCGCCGCTGTTGAAGGCCATCACGATCTCGCCTTTGGCGGTGACGGCGATCAATCCCCCGTCGCCGCCCTGGCTCCGGACATTGTCAAGAACCGCATCGGCGGCTTGCCCCGGAGACTGACCGGCATAGCGCATACGGGCGACGAGGTCGTAGGCGGCGACCGAGCGAATGAAGGCCTCGCCTTCGCCGGTACACGACACGGCGACCTCGCCGTCGGCCCATGCGCCGGCGCCGATCAGGGGCGTGTCGCCCACCCGGCCGGCAAGGCCGCCATAGGTGCCTCCGGTAGAGGTCGCCGCGGCGAGTCTTCCCCGTTCGTCGAGCGCCACCGCACCGACTGTGCCATGGCCGTCGTAGAGATCCGCGGGATCAAAGCCGTCAGGGGTCGTAAGCCAGAGACCGGGGTCGCCGATCTCGCGCAGGCCGCGCTCCCGCGCAAACGCGGCCGCGCCTTCGCCGGTCAGCAGGACATGACGTGTCCCGTCCATGACGCACCGGGCGGCGCGAACCGGGTGTGCGATTCCCTGCAGCGCGGCGACGGCGCCTGCCCGGCCGGTGCTTCCGTCCATGATCGACGCATCCAGCTCCACCTGTCCGTTCCCGTTGGGCGCGGAGCCGCGGCCGGCGACGAAGAGGCCGGATTCCTCCATCGCGACCACCATCTCCTCGACGACGTCGATCGCGGCCGCGCCCTCTCTCAGCCGATCAGCCCCCTGGCTCACCAAGGCGCCGAGACAGGCTTCGGCGCGATCGTACACGCGGTCCGCGTGAACCCCGGCGCCGCCATGCAGGACGAGGCTCCACACGGTCAGAACGCGCCCGCCGGTTCGCCCGTATTCCATGAGTAGGGGGCCAGGTCGGGGGCGTGGCGTTCGTGCAGGTCAGCGGAAGGGGACATCGGATCTGTTCGGCTCGGGGATCGAGTTGGGCGGCCGGCGACTTGCCGGCTCGTCCCGGGAGTATGTCCCCAGGGGCCAGAAGGTTTCGCCCAAAGGAAGATTCGCGCCGCGGCCGACCGGGGCAGGACAGGCCGACGCGCGGACGGCGCGACGGCGGCGCGCTGTGTCGGGTCTCGCGCACAGGAACCCTGCCGGACCCGGACGGTTTCCCATGCCGCGCCGCTATCGGCTGCGCTGCGATGAACCGAAGGAGAAAGCGGCAATGAGTTCCCCTGTCCGGCGCCGATCGCCCGCCTTGAATGCGCTGATCCTTGCGGGGATCATTGGAGCCTTCCTGCTGGGCGGGGCGATCATATGGAATGCGTGGTCCCGCGGTTCGGTCACCGCCGTCGAGGAGGCGCATCAGGCCGCTGTCCAGCCCGCCGAGACCCCCCCTCCGCGGCCGGCGGTCGCCGCCGAGCCCCGGGAAGCACCGGCGAAGTAAGCCGGCCGGACGGTTCAGCGAGCCCTTGCCGAAGGCAAGCCGCGGACACGGCCGGGTTCGCCCGTGGGTCAGGAGCTGCCGTCTGTCCAGCGGTTGATGCGGTAGCCGATCTCGCTGAGGAAGAGGTCCCCCTCGTAGATACGGGCGTGACTGAAAGTCTGACTGCCGTGCACCACGTCGCTGGCCCAGGCACGGGCATAGGCGACGTCAGGCGCGGCGACGTCCTGTGTCCGCAAGGACCGGGCTCCGTCTGCAAACAATCGCACCGTGAAAGTAGGCATTTTTCGTCTCCTTCCAACCGCAACGGCGCCGCTGAGACCGGGGTTCCTATGTCGGTTTCCGACGGTTGCCGCGCGCGTTTCAGGGGTCCGCATCGGGCGCAACGGCCCCGCCACCGTCGGAAACCGACACAGGAACGCTGCACGCTGTCCGCCGTTAGCGCCGGGTGACCCGCTACTGCTTGCATCAGAAGGTCGACGGACAATGATGGACCGCCCCGGAACCGATCAGGGCCGCACCGTTCACGACAACGCGGGCCTGGGTCAGAAACGCGTCGACGAAACAGGTCCCGGACCCGACCAGAACGCCCTTCCGCCCACCGCCGGAGGGCCCGGGACGGGCAGCGGCGATGACCGGAGCGCAACCGCGGGAGCAGACGAAGCGGGCGATACCGGATCGAAGTGACCGGCTTCGCCGCCGTCGGACCCTATCGGGCCCCGCCAGTCCCGGTCCGGATTCCGTGCTCGATCACGCCCCGCTCCACCTCGGTCCGGGAGAACACTTCTTCCTGGCCGTCTACGAGCAGTTCCTCGTCCTCGCCCCGGCCGCCGGCGACCAGGCCATGGCTTGCCTCCGCCGGTTGGAGCGGCCGCCTCGGCTGCGGCCCTCGCCCGCTCATGCGTCGCCTCCGGCGGGAGACTGCGGCTTCGCCTGTTTGCGGTGCATTTCCGCCAGAGCCGTCTGCGGGGTTACGGCCGCCATTGCGGCCTGAACCTTGTTTCCGACCCCGGCGACGACGTCTCCGTCGCCGCGCAGCATGGCGCGATACCCGATCTCCGCGACCTTCGCCGGATCCATCTTGCCGGACTTGCCGACAAAGGTGTCCTCCATGCCTGCGCGCGCGAAGAACTCCGTATCGGTGGGACCCGGCATCAGGACGGTGACGCTGACGCCGGACTCCTTCAGCTCGTTGCGAAGCGCGAGGGACAGGCTGTCTACATAGGCCTTCGACGCATTGTAGACGGCCTGGAAGGACCCGGGCATCAGGCCGGCGATCGAGCCGGTCAACAGGATCTGTCCGCGGCCACGCGCCCTCATGTCGCGACCCACCAGGTGCAGCAGGCGCGTTGTGCCGGTGATGTTGGTGTTGATGACGTGCAGGATGTCGCCGAAGGCCTGATCGAGGAAAGCCTGGCCCAGCCCGTGGCCCGCATTCGCAGCCAGGGCGTCGACCGGGCGGCCGGCCACCAGTTCGTAGAGCGACTGTACGCCCTCTTCGGTCGCAAGGTCGGCCTGTAGCGTCTCGACGCGCGACCCGAGCGCCTCGAACGCCTGCCTCGCTTCCGCCAGCGGCGTGTCGGCGGCGACGACCAGGTCGAAACCATCCCCGGCGAAGAGCTTCGCCAGTTCGTAGCCGATTCCTGAAGACGCGCCTGTGACCACGGCCAGGGGGCGCGTCGACTCGGCCGAGGTAAGTCCGTTGTCCGACATAGCAATTCTCCGATTCGGGCTTTCGGGAACTAATCGGAGGCGCCGGCCGCAGTTCCGTATGGCCGCGCTGGAACGCCGTCCGGCTGAACGGATTGAGGAACGGAGCAGACGGAGCCCGCCATGCCTTCTCACGAGCCGCTTGCGACCGACGCCGAGGTCGCCTCTCCCGCCTTTCTCGACAAGGACAACGTCGAGGGCGACTACAGCGCGTCCAGCATCAGGGCGGCCCTTATCAACCGTCCGAGGCAGGAGCTCTATGAGTACTGGCGGGACTTCTCGAACCTGCCGTCGTTCATGGAAAACGTGAAGGCCGTCGAGAAGCTGGGCGGCGAGCGGTCGGAATGGACCGTCGCCGGGCCCGGCGGCATGGACCTCGAATTGGTCTCCGAGATCACCGAGGACGTCCCGGGCGAACGCATAGCCTGGCGATCCAGCGACGGCTCGGACATAGACCACGAGGGCTGGATCGAGTTCCGGGACAACGCCTTCGGCCGCGGCACGGAAGTCCGCGTGTTCATCAGCTACGACCCGCCCGCTGGCGCGGTGGGCAAGGTCGTCGCCAAGGTCCTGCAGCGCGAGCCGAGGGTCCAGGCCCGCCGCGAACTGCGCCGCTTCAAACAGCTGATGGAGACGGGCGAAGTGTCGACCTCCGAGGCGCCCGACGCCGCGCCGCGGGGCCCCCGCCACCTCTGATCCCTTCCCTTCCGCTATCGAACGAGTTCCCCATGCGCGCACTGACCTGGCACGGCAAACACAACGTCCAGGTGGACACCGTCCCCGATCCGCAGATCGTCAACCCCCGGGACGCCATCATCCGCATCACCGCCACCGCCATCTGCGGCTCGGACCTGCACCTGTACGACAGCTACATTCCCGGCATGTCCAATGGCGATATCCTCGGCCACGAATTCATGGGGGTGGTGGAGGAGGTCGGCAAAGGCAATACGACCCTGAAGGTAGGCGACCGGGTGGTCGTCCCGTTCGTCATCGCCTGCGGCAAATGCTTCTTCTGCGATCACCGGATGCCGGCCGCCTGCGACAACTCCAATCCCGCCGACAAGGCCGATGCGACCGAGATCGCCTACGGCTATTCGGTGGCCGGGCTGTTCGGCTATTCGCACCTGACCGGCGGCTACGCGGGCGGCCAGGCCGAGTATGCGCGGGTCCCCTACTCCGACCACGGCCCGATCAAGATCCCGGACGGCATCGAGGACGAGCGGGTCCTGTTCCTGTCGGACATCTTCCCGACCGGCTGGATGGCGGCCGAGAACTGCCAGATCAAGCCCGGCGACACGGTCGCGATCTGGGGCTGCGGCCCCGTCGGGCTGTTCGCGATCAAGAGCGCCATTCTTCAGGGGGCGGGCCGGGTCATCGCCATCGACCATCATCCGCGACGCCTGGAGCTGGCGAAGGCAAACGGGGCCGAGGTGCTGAACTACCACGAGGTCAAGGTCCGCGAGGCGCTGATGGAAATGACCGCGGGCATAGGGCCGGACAGCTGCATCGACGCCGTCGGCATGGAGAGCCACGGCTTCTCGCCGGACAACATCGTCGACGCGATCAAGACGACGACGCGTCTGGGCACCGACCGCACCCATGTCCTGCGCGAGACCATCATGGCGGTGCGCAAGGGCGGAACCGTCTCGGTTCCCGGCGTCTACGGCGGCTTCGCCGACAAATGGCCGGTTGGCGCCTTCATGGAGAAAGGGCTGACGCTCAAGACGGGCCAGACCCATGTGCAGAACTATCTGCCCGAGTTGCTGCAACTGATCCTGGACGGCAAGATCGACACCACCGACCTGATCAGCCACCGCCTGCCGCTGGAGCAGGCGGCGGAGGGCTACAAGAATTTCAAGGAAAACCAGAACGAGTGGACCAAGGTGATCCTGCTCCCGCAATAGCCGACCGGAAGCGTCGCAGACCCCTGCCCGGCGTCAGGCACAGGGCTGCAGGCGCGATGACTCCCCATCCGTCTGCACCAGCGAGAACGGCGGCAGGGCGACGAGCAGGGGTTCGGCGCCGCGCGCCAGGGGCGGCAGGCACAGGACCTTGCCGGCGCGGGCTCCGGTTCTCAGCCTGAGAAGAAGTTCCGTCTCGCGCCCCGCACGCGCGAGGCATTCGGCGAGGCGTCGGCCGCACTGTTCCGCCGCCCGTCCGCTTGCGAAAACCAGTGCGTTGGCGACGCCGGTCACCTTGACCGCCCAACCCGTTTGCATGGGCTCAACGATCACCCTGTCCATCGGTGCTGCTCCATCCTGCCAGAGGGTCGCGCCCCATTTGGAACCTCGACCTGCCCCGTCAAGAGGCGCCCGGCGTGGATGTGGGCGTCACTGGCCGACGTACCGTCCATACTCCTCGGCGTAACGGGCGGTCAGCCGGTTCTGGTGCTCGCCCCGCTCCTTGAGTTTGAGGAACCAGCCCGACTCCTCCTCAAACATGTGGGTCAGCACGGCGCCCTCGATATGCTCAAGCTTGTCCCGCCATTCGGGTGTGGAGGGCGCGATGTTCTCCAGCTCGGCCATCTGCATCTTGGCCGTGGTCTGTTCGGTGTAGGCGTGGCCCGCATGGATCTTCTCTCCGGCCTGGGCGAGGGCGGGATAGAGCACCACCTCCTCAGCCAGGGAGTGGCCGTTCAACACCAGAGCCAGATCCTTCATCGCCCGTGTACGCGCTCCGGCGTCATTCGCCGCCTTGCAGGCCTCGAAGGCCGCCCGGATCAGATCGTGGTGATCGAGAACCGCTGACAGCCAGTCGCCCGGCGCGGCGGCGGCCCGCGCCTTCTGCGTGGCTTCAGCACGACGTTCCTCGTTTAGCGCCGGGGTGATCGCGCCGAGCACCTTGTCGACAACGGACATGCTTTTCTCCTCTTGTCTTGTGTCCGTAACCGAAAGCCTGCCGCTGGCCCGGGTTCCTGTGTCGGGCGTTCGACAGAGCGGCCAATGCGGGTCCCGGGAGGTCCGCCGCCTAACCCTGTTGACTGTGCCACTGTTACAGCATATTGGCACATCCATGACCGACGCCGCCGCCCGCAATGTCGACGCCATGGCCGAAAGCCGGATCGCGCTCTACGACGCCCTGCTGTCGCTGAAGTCGCGCGAGGAGGTCGACGCTTTCCTGTCCGACCTCTGCACCCCCTCCGAACTGCGCGCCTTCGCCGAGCGTTGGGAGGTGGCGCGCCTGCTCGATGCGCGGGACAAGTCGTACCGGGAAATCGCGGCCCAGGCGCACGCCAGTCCGACCACCGTCGTCCGCGTCGCCCGCTTCCTCAAGGAAATGCCGCATCAGGGCTATCGCCTGGTGCTGGACCGTCTGAACCCCCGCTGAGTATCGCATCATGAGCACTGTCCAGGGGCGGCTACGCATAGCCGTCCAGAAATCCGGCCGGCTGGCCGAACGCAGCCTTGACCTGGTGAGGGACGCCGGGCTGCGCGTCATCAAGGGAAACAACGACCTGCTCTACCGGGTCGAGAACTATCCCATCGACCTGCTGCGCGTACGCGATGACGACATCCCGACCTTCGTCGCCGACGGCGTCTGCGACCTCGGCATCGTTGGCGAGAATGTTCTGGAGGAAGTCCGCAACGGCGGACCCACGGCAGAGGTTCTGATGCCGCTGGGCTTCGGCCGATGCACCCTGAAGATCGCTGTCCCGCCGACGCTCGACTACGCCGGTCCCGCCTCGCTGCAGGGACTGCGCATCGCCACCTCCTATCCGAAGATCCTGCGCCGGTTCCTCGACGCCCAGGGCGTCGCCGCCGACATCGTCACCATGCGTGGAGCCGTCGAGGTGGCGCCCCGTCTGAAGCTGGCCTCGGCCATCTGCGATCTGGTTTCCACGGGCGCGACGCTGGAGGCCAACGGCCTCGCCGCGAAGGAGACGGTGCTCGACAGCCAGGCCGTGCTGATCCGCTCGCCGCTCGCTCCCGAGCCGGGGCTGCAGGACCTGATGGACAGCATCATCGAGCGCATGGCGGGCGTGGTGTCCTCCCAAGGCGCCAAATACGTGATGCTGAACGCGCCCCGCGCCGCCCTCGCCGAAATCACGGCCATCCTCCCGGGCGCGGGGTCTCCGACGGTGATGCCGCTGGCGGGCCGCGACGACGCCGTGGCGGTCCACGCCGTCTGTCAGGAGGCGGTCTTCTGGGAGACGCTGGAACGTCTGAAGGCCGCCGGCGCCTCGGCCATCCTGGTCCTCCCGATCGAAAAGATGATGTGATGCGCCGTATCGACTGGAGCACGCTCGACGCTGCGGGGCGCAACGAGGCCCTGGCCCGCCCGCGCCAACGCACGGAAGCCGTGGTGACCGACACTGTGCGGCAGATCATGGATGACGTCCGCTCCCGTGGCGGAGCCGCTGTCGCCGACTGGAGCCTCAAGCTCGACGGCGCTGCGCCGCGCCGCCTCGAACTGACGCCGGATCGCGTCGCCGCAGCCCGGGACGCGCTGCGGCCGGCCGATACCCGCGCCATCCGCATGGCCGCCGAGAACATCCGCATCTTTCATGAGGCGACCCGGCCGGAGGACACGCCGGAGGTCGAGATCGTCGCGGGCGTCCGCTCGCGGCTGGTCTGGCGACCGCTGCGTTCGGCGGGACTCTATGTGCCCGGCGGAACGGCGCCGCTTTTCTCCTCCCTGTTGATGCAGGCCATTCCGGCCGCCGTCGCCGGAGTCGGCCGCCGCGTCGTCGTGACGCCGCCCTCTTCATCGGGCGAGCCGCACCCGGCGATGATCTACGCCGCCGCCGAGGCCGGACTGGACGCCCTGTGGCTGATCGGCGGGGCCCAGGCCGTCGCTGCCCTGACCTTCGGCGCCGAACTGGACGACGGCGTCATCGCGCCCTGCGACAAGCTGTTCGGACCCGGCAACGCCTGGGTGGCCGAGGCCAAGAAGCAGGCCGCCGCCCTGCCCGGAGGCCCTGCAGCGGACATGCCCGCCGGCCCGTCGGAGCTGCTGGTCATCGCCGACCGCGACGCCGACCCGGAGATCGCCGCCGCGGACCTGCTCAGCCAGGCCGAGCACGACGCCGACGCCCAGGTCATCCTCGTTTCCGAAAGCCGCGCCAACATCGACGCCATCCTCGCTGAGGTGGACCGCCAGCTGGAGACCCTGCCGCGCGCCGACATCGCCCGGGCCTCCCTCGCCGAGGGCCGCGCCATCCGGGTGCGCGACATCGCCGAGGCCTGCGAGGTCGCCAACCTCTACGCGCCGGAGCACCTTGCCCTGCAGACTGTCGATGCGCCGGCCCTCGTGAGCCGGATCGAGGCCGCCGGCGCGGTCTTCGTGGGGGCCTATGCTGCGGAGACGCTGGGCGACTACGCCGCCGGGCCCAGCCACGTCCTGCCGACCGACGGCGGCGCCCGCACGATGGGCGGCGTCACCACGGCCAGCTTCATGACCTCCATGTCGGTCCAGACGGTGAACGCGGCCGGGGCGATGGCGCTGGCGCCCGTCGCCGCCCGCCTCGCCCGGCTCGAGGGGCTTGAGGCCCACGCCCGCGCTGCCGACCTGAGGAGCGGAACATGAACGCCCTGAGTGCACCCTTCGCGCCGCTGGTTTCGGGCGGGGACGGCCTTGAGCGCTATCCGGAGGCGCCGTTGGCCCTGGCCGCCCGCATGGCCCAGGTCTATGGCGTGGCCGCCGAGCGCGTGCTGCCAGTGCGCGGTCTGACCCACGGGCTGGAACTGGTCTACCGGCTCGCCGCCCGTGACGGCCTGCGCGTCGAGGCCCCCGATGCGGAGCCCTTCCGCGCCCTGACCGCCCTCTACGCCGCCCCCGCCGCGGACGCCCCGACCGGCGCCGTCATCCTGCAGGCCCCCGGCTCGCCCGAGGCCGTGGCCGGGATGGCCGAACGGGTCGCCCCGGCCCTGCTGGTGATCGACGAGGGTCTGGCCGAATTCTCAGAGGCCACGTCCGCCGCGCGCGTGATCGCCGACCACGCCAATCTGATTGTCTTGCGCAGCCTGTCCCTGGCCTATGGACTGGCCGGCGCCCGCGTTGGCGCGGCGCTCGGTCAGCCCGCCGCCCTCGCCCGCCTCGCGGCGGTGCTGGAGCCCTACGCCCTGCCGGAGGTCTCCATCCGCCTCGCCCTCCAGGCGCTGGACCCGTCGCGGATGATGGAGACCGCCGCCCGCATCGCCCTGGTCCGGAGCGAGCGTGAGCGGCTGATCAAGGCGCTGTCCCGCGACATGGTGATCGAACCCGGCGTCGGCCCGGTGCTGATGACCCGGCCCTCGGATCCCGACGCCGTCGTGACCGCCCTCGCCCGCCTCGGCCTGGTCGCCGAGCGCGCCGACGACCGGCTGCTCCTGCCGGTGTCGGCAAAGGCGGAGCTCAACGACCGGCTGCTGGCGGCCCTGGGCGTCGGCGCTGTCGCCCGCCGCGCCCACCGCACCGGAGAAGCCATCCGCGATACGAAGGAGACCCGCATCGTCTGCGCCGTCGACCTCGACGCGACCGGCCCCATCGCCATCTCGACCGGCGTGGGCTTCTTCGATCACATGCTGGAGCAGGTGGCCGCCCACGGCGGCTTCTCCCTGCGCCTCGCCTGCGAAGGCGACCTGCACACCGACCCGCACCACACCATCGAGGACTCGGCCATCGCGCTCGGCCAGGCACTGAAACAGGCGCTGGGGGAACGCCGCGGCATCGCCCGCTACGGCTTCGTCCTGCCCATGGACGAGGCCAATGCGAGCGTCTCCATCGACCTGTCCGGCCGACCCTATCCGGTGTTCGAGGGCGCGTTCGCGACCCCCTTCATCGGCGACTACCGCACCGACCTGACCGCCCACGTCTTCCGGTCCCTGGCCGAGGCCATGGGCGCGGCCGTCCACGTCTCGGTCACCGGCGCCGACGATCACCACAAGACCGAGGCGGTCTACAAGGCGTTTGGCCGCGCCCTTCGGCAAGCGATCCGCGTCGAGGGCGACGCCGTGCCCAGCACCAAGGGCGTGCTGTGAGCGAGGTCACGGTTCTCGCCTACGGCGCCGGCAACACCGCCTCCGTCCAGTTCGCACTGGAGCGGCTGGGCGCGCGGGTGCGTCTGACCGACGACCCGCTCGCCGTGACCGAGGCCGAGCGGCTGATCCTGCCCGGGGTTGGCGCGGCCGCATACGCCATGGCGCGGCTGTCGGCGCTCGGCCTCGTCGAGCCGATCCGCCGCTTTCCACGTCCCCTGCTGGGCGTCTGCCTCGGGCAGCAACTGCTGTACGAGACCAGCGAGGAAGGCGATCCCGTTCCCCTGCTCGGCCTGATCCCCGGCGCCGTCCGGGGGCTGGATCCCGGCCCCGGCCTGACCGTCCCGCACATGGGCTGGTCCCGGCTGACGGCCGTCCGGGACGACGCTCTGCTGACCGACGTCGAGGACGGCGCCTATGCTTATTTCGTCCATGGCTTCGTCTGCCCTGACGGGCCTGCGACGGTCGCTCGCGCGGCCTACGGAGGGCCGGTGCCTGCCGTCGTCCGCAGCGCCAATCGCTGGGGCTGCCAGTTCCACCCCGAGCGGTCCGCGGCGGCCGGCGCGCAAATCCTGAGAAACTTTCTGGAGATCGCGGCGTGATCGTTTATCCGGCCATCGACCTGAAGGACGGCGTCTGCGTGCGGCTGATGCACGGCCGCTTTGACGCGGTGACCCGCTACGACGACGATCCGGCGGCCCGTCTGGCCGCCTTCGCCGCCACAGGCGCGGCGTGGGCGCACATCGTCGATCTCGACGGCGCCGAGGCCGGCCGGGCGGTCCAGCACGCCCTCATCGGCGAGCTCGCCCGCGCCATCGACATCCGCATCCAGTCCGGGGGCGGGGTCCGCTCCGCCGACGACGTCTCCGCCCTCATCGACGCCGGCGTCGCCCGTGTCGTGGTCGGCTCGCTGGCCGTGTCGCAGCCGGAAAAGGTCGCCGACTGGCTGCGTCGCTTCGGCCCCGGCCGCATCACCCTGGCGATCGATGTGAAGGCCGACGGCGACCGGTGGGTTCCGGCTTTGAAGGGCTGGACAGAAGCCGCCGAAGTCGACCTGTGGACGGCGCTGGACCGCTATCCGCCCGGCCTCGCCCGTCACCTGCTGGTCACCGATGTCGGCCGCGACGGGGCCCTGACCGGCCCCAACCTGGACCTGCTGGGAGAGATCGTCCGCCGACGTCCGGACTTGAAGGTCCAGGCGTCGGGGGGCGTTGCGACGGTCGCGGATCTGTCCGCCGCCGCGGCGATCGGCTGCGACGGCGCCATCGTCGGCCGCGCCCTCTACGAGAACCGTTTCACCCTGGCCGAGGCCCTCGCCGCATGACGGCGCGGCGCATTATCCCCTGCCTCGACGTCAAGGACGGGCGGGTGGTGAAGGGCGTCCGCTTCCAGGGTCACGTCGACATGGGCGACGCCTCCGACCTTGCAGCCCGCTATCGCGACGCGGGCGCCGACGAGCTGGTCTTCTACGACATCACCGCCAGCCCCGAGGGGCGCACCCTCGACTACGGATGGGTGCGCGACATCGCCCGGCTGCTCGACATCCCGTTCAGTGTCGCGGGGGGGATCCGTTCCGTGGACCAGGCTGCCCGCTGCCTCGACCACGGCGCCGACAAGGTGTCGATCAACTCGCCCGCCCTCGAACGCTCCGGCCTGATCGCTGAAATGGCCGAACGCCTCGGGAGCCAGTGCGTGGTCGTCGGCGTCGACTCGACGCGCTCCGGCGGCGACTGGGTGGTGCACCAGTACACCGGCGATCCGACGGCCAGCCGCGCCGCCGGACGTCGTACGCTCGACTGGATCGTGGAGGCGCAGAGCCTCGGCGCCGGCGAGATCGTGCTCAACTGCATGGACGAGGACGGCGTGCGACAAGGCTACGACATCGCCCAACTCGCCGCCGCGCGCGCCTGCCTGACAATTCCGCTGGTCGCGTCGGGCGGCGCCGGCGCGGCCTCCCATTTCCGGGACGTGTTCGAACAGGCCGATGTCTCCGGCGCGCTGGCCGCCAGCGTCTTCCATTCCGGCGCCCTGGCGATCCCGGACCTCAAGACCTTCCTCGCCGCCGCCGGACAGGAGATGCGACTGTGATTGATCCATCCACCCTCGATTTCGACAAGGCCGGCGGTCTGATCCCTGTCGTTGTGCAGGACGCCGCCACCCTTCAGGTGTTGACGCTGGCGTATATGGACCGCGCGGCGCTGGACGAGACCGTGGCTTCCGGCGAAGCCACCTTCTTCTCGCGTTCGCGCGGCGGGCGCTGGCGCAAGGGGGAGACGTCGGGCGACCGGCTGCATGTCGTATCGATCACGCCCGACTGCGACGCCGACGCCCTGGTGCTCAAGGTGCGGCCGGTCGGCAACGCCTGTCATCTGGGGCGGGTGAGCTGTTTCGGCGATGACGACGCGCCGGGGCTCGGACGCCTCGCCCGGCTGGAGGCGACCATCGCCCGCAGGGCGGCCGCTGATCCGGCCGACAGCGGAACCGCCCGGCTCTTCGCGGCGGGACCGAAGCGCATCGCCCAGAAGGTCGGTGAGGAAGGCGTGGAAGTCGCCCTCGCCGGCGCCGCCGGCGATATCGCCGAACTGGAACAGGAGTCCGCGGACCTCGTGTACCACCTGCTGGTCCTGCTCCGCTCCCGCGGGGTCGCGTTCGCGCGGGTCCTCGAGGTCCTGAGACAGCGGGAGACGCCCACGCCGACCATGCAGGACAAATAGCGGACCGCTTGGGCGGACTCCGGGCTACCCTGGAGTCACGCGAAGCGTTGCGGCGTCACGGATACGTCCCGGCGCGGCCGCGTTCAGGACCCTGCAGTGCGGAAACCGGAGTTCATGATCGCCGACCCTGTTCTTTCCCGCCGTCTTGAATCGGTGCTGCGACCGACGCCCGACGGACTCTGGTGCCCGGAGGGCGCGTTCTTCATCGATCCTCCGCGGCCGGTCGAGCGGGCGGTGATCACCCACGGCCATGCAGACCACGCCCGGGCGGGGCATGGATCTGTGTTGGCGACCCCGGAAACCCTGGCCATCATGGGCGAGCGTTACGGCCGTGACTTCGCCGTTCACGCCCAGCCGCTGGCCTATGGGGAGCGGATCACGGTCGGGAAAGTCGAACTTTCGCTGGCGCCCGCCGGGCACGTCCTCGGATCGGCGCAGGCGACGATCCGGCGGGGCGGGCTGACCGTGACCGCCTCAGGCGACTACAAGCGGCGCCGGGACCCGACCTGCATCCCGTTCGAGCCGGTGCCCAGCGACGTCTTCATCACCGAGGCGACCTTCGGCCTGCCCGTCTTCCGTCATCCCCCTGACGTTCATGAGATCGCGCGGCTGCTGCGTTCGGTGCAGCAGTTTCCGGAACGCGCCCATCTGGTGGGCGCCTATGCGCTTGGCAAGGCGCAGCGGGTCATCCGGCTGCTGCGCGAGGCCGGCTATGATGAGACCATCTATGTGCACGGCGCGCTCGAACGGCTGAACAGGCTTTACGAGCATTTCGGGGTGGACCTCGGCCCGCTGGCGCCGGCGACGGGGTCGAAGGCGGACTTCGCCGGCCGCATCATCATTGCGCCGCCATCGGCCCTGGCCGACCGCTGGAGCCGGCGGTTTCCCGATCCGGTCACCGCCTTCGCCTCGGGCTGGATGAGCGTCCGTGCGCGAGCCCGCCAGCGAGGGGTCGAACTGCCGCTCGTGCTGTCGGACCACGCGGACTGGGACGAGCTGACGGACACGCTGACGGAGTTGTCGCCGCAGGAGGTGTGGATCACCCACGGGCGGGACGACGCGCTGCGCCGCTGGGCTGAGCTGAACGGTCTCAAGGCGCGAGCCCTTCATCTGGTGGGCTATGAGGACGAGGACGACGACTGATGCGCGCCTTCGCCGCCCTGCTCGACCGTTTGTCGTTGACCGCGTCGCGAAACGCCAAACTGAGGCTGATCCGCGACCATCTGGCCGACACGCCGGACCCGGACCGGGGCTGGGCGCTCGCCGCCCTGACCGGAGCTCTCACCTTCACCGCCGCCAAGCCCGCCATGATCCGGCGGGCCGCCGAGGCGCGTGTCGATCCTGAGCTGTTCCGGCTGTCCTATGACTACGTCGGGGATCTGGCCGAGACGGTCGCCCTGATCTGGCCCGCCCGGCATGGGGCCAACCGCGAGCCGGACCTGTCCGAGGTCATTGACGCCCTGCGCGAGGCGAAGCGGGGCGAGGTTCAGGGGTTGCTGGAGGGCTGGCTGGACGCGCTCGACGCCGACGGCCGGTGGGCCCTGCTGAAGCTGGTCACCGGCGGCCTGAGAGTCGGCGTGTCCGCGCGACTGGCCTGGCAGGCCGCTGCGGACTTCGGCGGCGTGGAGGTTCCGGACATCCAGGAGATCTGGCACGCCCAGTCGCCGCCCTATGCCGATCTTCTGGCGTGGCTGGACGGCCGGACCGAACGCCCGGCGGCCGATGCGCACGGCCGCTTCCGCCCGGTCATGCTGGCCCAGCCGCTCGATGAGTCCGAGCTGGGGAAGCTGGATCCCGCGGCCTACGCCGCCGAATGGAAATGGGACGGCATTCGCGTGCAGGCAGTCAGCGAAGGCGGCGTGAAACGGCTGTACAGCCGGACGGGCGAGGACATCTCGCCGACCTTCCCCGACGTGCTCGCCGCGCTGAACTATGACGGCGTGATCGACGGCGAGCTTCTGGTGCTGCGCGAGGGACGGGTCGCCCCGTTCGGCGACCTCCAGCAGCGGCTCAATCGCAAGACGGCGGACCTGAAAGTGATCGCCGCGCATCCCGCGGGCATCCGCGCCTATGATCTTCTGACGGCGGACGGCGCCGATCTGCGCAAACTCGCCTTCATCGAGAGGCGGGCGCGGCTTGAGGCCCTGATCGCCTCGCTTGCGTCCGACCGGATCGATCTGTCGCCGCTGCAGCCCTTCGGCTCTTGGGACGCCCTCGCCGCCCTGCGCGCCCAGCCGCCCGAAGGCGACCCGCAGGCGTCGGAGGGGCTGATGCTGAAGCGGCTCGACAGCGCTTATGAAGCGGGCCGCCCAAAAGGGCCGTGGTTCAAATGGAAGAAGGACCCGCATCTGATCGACGCGGTCCTGATGTACGCGCAGCGGGGTCACGGCAAACGGTCCAGCTACTATTCAGACTTCACCTTCGGCGTCTGGACCGAGGATGTGGACGGCAGCCACGCCCTGACGCCGGTCGGCAAGGCCTATTTCGGATTCACCGACGAGGAGCTGAAGCAGCTCGACAAATTCGTGCGCGACAACACCGTCGAACGCTTCGGGCCGGTCCGGTCGGTGAAGGCCGCCCGCGACTTCGGCCTGGTGCTGGAGGTGGCGTTCGAGGGTCTGCAACGCTCAAAGCGCCACAAGTCGGGCGTCGCCATGCGGTTTCCGCGCATCAGCCGAATCCGCTGGGACAAGCCGGCGAAGGAGGCGGACGAACTGGCGACGCTGGAAGCGATGCTGGACGACCGTCCGGCGGAGGCGGCCGGAGCCGCCTGATCACCAGTTGAGCGACACTCCCGCGCGGAAGGTCCGTGGCGGCCCGAAGCCGGACACGCCGTCGGCGGTTTCCGCCACCTCGACCTCCGCATCGAGCAGATTGTCGGCGGCGGCGTAAAGGACGACGCCCCCCCTGACCCGCCATTCCACCCGTGCATCGGCGGTGACGGCGGCGTCGAGAACGCGGCTGTTCAGATCGTCGTCGAACCGCCGGCTTTCGTAGCGCCCGCGGGCGCTGAGCGTCAGACGGTCCGAGACGCGCCAGTCCAGTCCCGCCGTGGCGCTGAGGACGGGAGCCTGGGCGGGGCGGAGTCCTGTGAGCTGCGGCGCCGCCCCTCCGCCGTCGACCTGCGCATCCGTGACCGAGACGGCGCCGACGACGGTCAGATCGTCGAGCCTGTGCCCGGCGGACAGTTCGAGGCCCACCGCCTCGACCACGCCGGCGTTGCGGCGCTGGCGCAGCACGCCGCCTGCCGGAACAAAGCCGGCGCGCGGCAGCTCGGCGATCACGCCCGGCCCTGCGCCGATGGTGACGTTGACGATGGCGTCCTCGATTCGGTTCGCGAAGACGGCGGCTTCGAGGGTGGTGTCTCCGCCCCGCCAGGACAGGCCCGCCTCCACGCCCCGCAGCCGCTCCGGCTCCAGCGCGGCGTTGGCCTCGGTCAGATCATTGCCGACCCGGAAAGGCCGGTGGAGCTCGTTGAGGGTCGGCGGTCGGAAACCGGAATAGGCCGCGGCGCGGACTGCAAGCGCCCCCGTGAGGTCCCGACGAATCCCCAGCCGCGCGCTGAAGACCTCCCCGGCCCGGTCGGGATAGGACTCGTCCAGCGTCGGCAGCCCGGTCGCGCGATCCAGTTCCAGCCGCCGACCGTCGCCGTTCTCCCAGCGGTCCAGGCGCAGACCGCCGGCGGCCAGCCACGGACCCGTTGTCCACGAGGCCTCCGCATAGCCGCCGACCACCGAGGTTGCGCCGCCGGCGAGCCGGTCCCGGGTGAACGCCCCGGCCATGAAGCGGAACCGCTCCTGCGTCTCTCCCTCGCTGAAGCGGGCGTCCGCGCCGAGCTCCCACTCCAGTCGTCCGCCGCCCACGGCCGCGCCGGACCGGCGCACGGCGACATTGCCGCCCCAACCGGCGGCAGGGGTGGCGTACTGATCATTGGCCGGCGTGGTCGTGGCCCGTCCGGGCGCGACCGCCACAGAGCTGTTGGCCAGATCGCTTTCGCGTCGCCAGACCTGGCCGCGCCAGCCCAGCCGGTTCGGCCCCGGCGTCCGCGCGAGACTCGCCGAAACGCCGTGACCACTTGCCGACGAGCGTGCGCCCGCCAGTCCGGAGCCGCGATCTTCGTCATAGGCTGCAACCCGGAGCGACAGCGCCGTCGCCGAATCCACGGCGATGTCCGCGCGCAGGGCGGCGTTGCGGGCGTTCAGATCCAGAGGCGTATCGGCCGCACCGGCCGAGGCGCCCCGCACGGGGACATAGCCTGTCGACCGTTCGTAAAGCGCCGATCCGGTCACCGAGACGCGGGCGCCGGTCAGCGTCGTTGCGGCGGCGAAGCGGCGGCCTCCGGACCCGCCGGCGGAGACGTCCAGAACCCCGCCGCTGGCGTCCCGCTCACGCAGGGCGATGACGCCCGTCAGGGCGCCTGCGCCATAGGGACCGGCTCCGGCGCCGCGGACGATGTCGAGACCGGCGAGGCTTTCGGGCGCGACCTGGGACCAGATCACCCAGCCGCCGAAGGGATCGTTCAGGGGCTCGCCATCCAGCGTCACGAGGGTGCGGCCGGCGCCGGAGGGGGCGATGGCGCGAAGGCTGATCCCCTGCGTCGTCGGGTTGGCGCCGAGGCTGGAGGTCCGACGGAACAGCGAGACCGCCGGTACGGTCGCCAGCGCCTCATCCAGCCGGGTCGCGCGGTCCAGCACCTCGCCGTCGAGCCGGATCACCGAGAAGGCCGCTTCGCCGGCGGCCGCGGGCAGCCGCGCCGCAGTGATGACGACCTCGGGCAGGTCGCCGGGGGTGTCCTGCATCATTCTGTACGCTCACTCTTCGACAGGCCGGCGGAGTCGGCGCCAGCCCTCGCAGACCCGCGAGGGAAGCTCAACCGCCGGCGAACCGCTCTATGCGGAAGGGTGTGAGGTCGATTGAGGGTTCCAGGCCCCCGGCCAGGACCGCCGTCAGCTCCGCGGTCACCGCCGCCATGGTGAGGCCGAGGTGCTGGTGGCCGAAGGCGTAAAGGATACGCGGATCGCTTTGTAACCGGCCGATCGCGGGCAGATAGTCCGGCAGGGTCGGTCGCGGCCCGACCCATCGGTCGGGCTCCCGTGAGAAGTCGATGCCGAGCTCGCCCAGCCGCCGCTCGAGGAACCGCCACTTCCGGGGGTCGCCGGGCGCGTCGGGCGAACCGAACTCGACGAAGCTGGAGGCCCGCAGGCCGCTGGTGAAGCGCGACACCACCATCGCATGCTCCTCGAACACGGTCGGCGGCAGGCTGCTGTCCCAGCTGTGCTCCGCGCTCTGCACCGAATAGCCGCGCTCGGCGATCACGGGGGCCTCGATGCCGAGCCCGCGCATCAACCGCCCCGCCCAGGCGCCGGCCGCCACCACGGCGCCGTCGGCCTCCAGCGTGGCGCCGTCCTCAAGCTGTGCGAGGATGCGGCTGCCGGTCGAAACCCGCTCCACATGGGCGTGGACGACCTTTCCACCGCGCGACCGGAAGGCGGCCATGAGGGCGTCTCGCACGGCCTGGGGCTCGCTGACCTGGGCGGTGCCCGAGAAGCGCACGCCCCCTGCCGGAGGCCGGTTGATGACCGGAGCGTAGGCCGCGAGCTCGTCTGAGGTCATCGGCCGAAACGCGGCGCTGCCGGTAGGGGTGCGTTCCCAGTTCCGCAGGCCACGCTCCGCCGCCCGCTCCGTCATCCAGACGACGGCGTGACCCTCGCGGCCAACGACGTCCGGCGCGCCGGACAGCTCCGCCAGCCGCCTCCAGGCGGGCAAGGCATGGAAAAGAATGTCGGTGAGGGCCGCCTGACCGCGTGCATGTTGCGCCGGGCCGGACGCCGCTGCGAAGCGTAGCGCCCACGGCGCCCAGAGGCCCGCGTCCCGCCAGCGGAAGTCCAGGGGTCCGCCAAGCCCGAACAGCCTCCCCGGAAATGTCCGCAGGCTTTCGCGCGACGCCAGAGGCGACACCTGTTCGGCGGCGATATGCCCGATATTGCCGAACGAGGCCGCACGCCGGGCGTCGCCGGGATCGACCAGGGTCACGGCGAAGCCCGCCGCCTGCAACCGCAGCGCCGAGGCCGCGCCGACCAGGCCGCCGCCGATGACGAGATAGGACTTCGGCTGCATCGGCTCCGTTGCCTCGACGTAGGGATCGTATACGATACTGGCTTCAGCCGATGGATGCGAGGACCGATGTCGATTTCCTGGGAGGGCGTTATCCCCGCCGCCACGACGCAGTTCGCAGCGGATTTCTCGATCGATTTCGACTCGACCGCTGCCGTCCAGGACGGGTTGATCCGCGACGGCGTCCACGGTCTGATCGTCATGGGCACTGTGGGCGAGAACAACTCCCTCGACCCGGACGAGAAGCGGGCGATGCTCGCTGCGACGGTCAAGACCGTGGCCGGCCGCGTGCCGGTCATCGCCGGCGTGGCCGAACTCGACACCCGCCGCGCGGCCGCCTTCGCCCGTGACGCCGAGTCCATCGGCGCCGACGGCCTGATGGTCCTGCCGGCGATGGTCTATGTCCCGACCCAGGCCGAACTCGCCGCGCATTTCCGCTCTGTTGCGGAAGCCACCGGCCTGCCGATCATGCTCTACAACAATCCGCCGGCCTATCGCGTCAGCATCGGCTTCGAGGCCCTGCACGCCCTGTCGGACCTGCCCAATGTGGTCGCCCTGAAGGAGAGCGCGCCCGACACCCGCCGCTTCACCGACCTGCGCAACGAGTTCGGCGACCGCTATGTCCTGTTCGCCGGGCTCGACGATGTGGCCCTGGAAGGACTGATGCTGGGCGCGCGCGGCTGGGTCTCGGGCCTGACCAACGCCTTTCCGAAGGAGTCGCTGGCGCTCTGGGACGCCTTCAGGCGGGGCGACATGGAGACGGCGCTCGCAATCTACCGCTGGTTCATGCCGCTGCTGCACCTCGACGCAGACCATGACCTGGTCCAGTCGATCAAACTGGCGGAACAGATCATGGGTCGGGGTCACGAACGGGTCCGGCCTCCGCGCCACCTGCTGGTCGGCGCCCGGCGGACCGAGGTCGTCGCCATGGTCGAGCGGGCGGCGGCGAGCCGGCCGATCCTGTAACCATGGCGCGCCACGTCTTCCGCTGCATCGACGGCCACACGGCCGGAAACCCCGTACGGCTGGTCATCGAGGGCGCGCCCGAGTTGAGGGGCGACAGCATGAGCGCGCGCCGTCAGGACTTCATGGCGCGCTACGACTGGATCCGCACCGGCCTCTGCTTCGAGCCGCGCGGCCACGACATGATGAGCGGCGGCTTCCTCTATCCGCCGACGACGCCGCAGGCAGACGTCGGCATCCTGTTCATCGAGACCAGCGGCTGCCTGCCGATGTGCGGCCACGGGACGATCGGCATCATCACCTTCGCCCTGGAGAACGGGCTGATAACGCCGCGGACGCCCGGGCGGGTGATCGCAGAGGTCCCGGCGGGGGTCATCGAGCTCGACGTTGTCCAGGACGGCGGCCGGGTGCGGTCTGTCCGCATCCGCAACGTCGCCTCGTACCTGGACAGACGGGGCATCGAGGTGGACGTGCCGGACTTCGGCCTGCTGACGGTCGACGTCGCCTATGGAGGAAATTTCTACGGCATTATCGAGCCGCAGGGCGCCTATGGCGGACTGGACGACCTCGGCGCCGCCCGCATCCTGCAACTGTCGCCGATCATCCGCTCCCTGGTGCGCGAGGCCTGCACCCCGGTGCATCCGATCGACCCGACCATCCGCGGCGTCTCCCACCTGCTCTGGGCGGACAAACCCCGGGGCGACGGGGCCGATGGGCGCAACGCCGTCTTCTACGGCGACAAGGCCATCGACCGCAGCCCGTGCGGCACCGGGACGTCCGCGCGACTGGCGCATCTGCACGCGACAGGACGGCTGACGGTCGGTCAGGCCTTCGTCCACGAAAGCTACATCGGCAGCCGCTTCATCGGCCGCGTCGAGGCTGAGACCGAGGTCGGCGGCCGGCCCGCGATCATTCCCTCCGTTGAAGGCTCGGCCATCGCTACCGGTCGGAACGAAATCTGGATCGACGACGAGGACGTGTTCGCCTACGGCTTCCAGGTAGTCTGAGCATGGCGACCCGCGCAGCGCGCCTCCCGCCCGACCAGATCCTGGCCGAAGCGCGCGAGCGGATATTGTCCGGCCGCCTGCCCGCCGACGCGCCGATCCGCCAGGACGCCCTGGCGCAGGAGCTGGGCGTCAGCAAGATCCCTCTCCGCGAGGCGCTGGCGCGCCTGGAGAGCGAGGGACTGGTCATCTCCCACCCCAACCGCGGCTTCATCGTCAGGCCCCTGTCGCGCGCCGACGCCGAGGACGTCTTCGACCTGCGCCTGCGCATTGAACCCAATGCCTGCGTGCTGGGAGCGCTCGGGGCCGATCAGGCCGCCCATGCCGCCGCTCGCGAAGCCTTCGCCGGGCTCGACGCGGCCCTGCAGAACGGGCTTGCCGAAGTGGGCCGGCGCAACCGGGAATTCCATCTGGCGCTGGTTCGTCCCTCAGGCCGCGAGATCACCATCGAGACGGTCGACCGGCTGCTTGCTCTTTCCGAACGCTACGTCCGCGTTCACCTCGGCGAACACCAGCGCCTCGACCGCGCCAGCCATGAGCATGAGACCCTGCTGGCCGCCTGGCTGGATCGCCGCACCGAAACAATCCGCCGCGAGGTCCGGACGCACATCCGCGCGACGTTGATCGACCTCCGCGCCCAGCTGCCCGAAGTCTAGGCCGACGGCCACCGCGGTGCGTTTGCGAACGGCTCGTCCAGACTGTGCTGCGGTTCGGTGAACCACGCCGGGCCTGCGTCGGTCATGTGGAAATGGTCCTCCAGCCGCACGCCGAACGCGCCGGGCACGACGATCATCGGCTCGTTCGAGAAACACATGCCGGTCGCCAGCGGCGTCCGGTCGCCCTTCACCAGATAGGGCCCCTCATGGATGTCCAGTCCGATGCCGTGGCCCGTCCGGTGCGGCAGGCCGGGCAGCGCATATCCGGGGCCGAAACCGTCAGCCTCCAATGATCTCCGCGATGCGGCATCGACGTCCTCACAGGGGATGCCCGGCCGGGCCGCCTCGAAGGCCGCCGCCTGGGCCCGCTTCTCGGCCTCCCAGACCCTGAGGACCTCGGGCCTCGCCTCGCCGAACACATAGGTGCGGGTGATGTCCGAGCTGTAGCCGTCGATCCGCGTGCCGGTGTCGATCAGGACCACATCGCCCCGCGCCAGGACTCGATCGCCTTCGCCGCCGTGCGGCAGGGACGTGTCCTCGCCGAAGGAAACGATGCAAAACGAGTTCCCCGAGCCTCCGAGGGCGCGATGTTCGTCATCGATGAAGCGCACGACCTCGGAGGCTCTCTGCCCGGCGCGAAGCTGGGCGTGGGCGCGCTTGTGGACCTCAAGGGTGATCGCCTTGGCGTGGCGCATCAGGGCGATCTCGGCCGGTGATTTGCGGCTCCGGAGCGGGTGAATCAGAGGGGCGGCGTCGGCGAGCCGTGCGTCATCGATCTCGCCCCGCAAGCTGCGGTACATGGCCAGGGTGATGCGTTCGTCGACCGCGAGATTGCCCTTGGTCCCGATCCGATCCGCAACGAGACGCCACGGACTTTCGTCCTCTTCCCACGTCAGGATGCCGCCGGGCAGGCTGATCAGCTGCTCGATCTTCTCCAGCTCGAAACGCGGCGAGACATAGTCCAGGCCCCCCGAAGCATGGACGACCGCGCCCAACAGGCGTTCGGACGGGTGCCAGTCGATTCCGGTGAAGTAGCGCAGGCTGCTGGTCGAGCCGAGCAGCACGGCCTCGACTCCCGCGGCCGCCATGCCGCGGCGCAGGCCCGCCAGGCGGGCCTCGCGCTCCGTCACGCCGATGGGCGCGGGCGCCGTTCCTGGTAGGCTGGCCATCATCCGCTCCGCCGCTCTTTGCATTGAGTATCGTATACGATCGTGCTCAGCTGGACGACGAACGGCAAGGGGGAAGACCTTGGTTCTGACAATTCTGCTGACCGCCCTCGCCCTGCTGGCCGGGGCCTTCGTCATCGTACTGGGACGTGTCGCCCTGAAGCGGGGGCTCGGCGCGCCGCGACCGGAGGCTGTCGTACTTGGCGCGGTTGTCAACTTCTTCGACACGCTGGGCATCGGCTCCTTCGCCCCCACCACCGCATGGCTCCGGTTCCGCAGCCTGACGCCGGACAGCTTCATTCCCGCCACCCTCAACGTGGGCCATGCGTTGCCGACCATGGTGCAGTCAGCGATCTTTCTTGTGCTGCTTGGCGTGCACGTCGATCCGGTGTTGCTGGTGTCGTGCATCGTCGCCGCCGTCGGCGGCGCCGTCGTCGGTGCGCCCTTGATGGTCAAGGCGCCGGTTCGGGTCGTGCAGGGAATCGTCGGCGTCGCCCTGCTGTTCGCGGCGGCCCTCTATGCGATGAGCAATCTCGACCTGATGCCGATCGGCGGAACCGCCACAGCCCTGCCGCCGCCCCTGCTCTGGCTGGCCATAGGGGCCCATTTCGTCATGGGGATGCTGATGGCCTTCGGGGTCGGCCTGTATGCGCCGTCCCTGATCCTGCTCAGCCTGCTGGGCCTCGATCCGCGCCTGGCCTTCCCCGTAATGGCCAGCGCCTGCGCCTTCCTGATGCCCACCACCGGCTTCCGCTTCATCCACGCCGAGAGGATCGACCTGCGGATCGTGATCGGCATCGCCCTGGGCGGCGTTCCGGCGGTGCTGGTCGCCGCCTTCATCATCAAGGAGATGCCGATCGAGCCGCTGCGTTGGGCGGTCGTGGCGGTGGTCCTGTACGCCGCAGCCCTGCTGCTGCGGGCGGCGACCCGTAAAGCAGCCGCAACCGCCTAGTGACGGACGCGGACGTAGTCGCCGGGCGCGGCGGCGCCAGCCTTCAGCTTGCCTGAGCCGACCTTGCGCGCCTTGACCTTGTCGTCGGCGGCCGCAGCGTCGAGCCAGCCCTGCCACTCGGGCCACCACGAGCCGGTCTTCTGCTCGGCGCCGGCCAGCCAGGCGTCCGCCTCAGCGGGGGCGTCGTCATTGGTCCAGTAGCCGTGCTTGTTGGCGGCCGGCGGATTGATCATCCCCGCATTGTGGCCCGAGCCGCCCAGCAGGAAGCGCGTCGGGCCACCAAAGAAATGACGACCGGCATAGGTGTTCTTCCAGGCCGAGACGTGGTCGTCCTTCAGCGCCACGATCATCACCGGGGTCTCGATGGCCTTGAGGTCCAGCGTGACGCCGTCGATCGCCACTCCGCCGTCTTTCAGCTGATTGCCGCGGAGGATCTGACGCCCGTATTCCTTGAGCATCCGGGCCGGAATCCGCGAGCCGTCGTCGAACCACCACAGCAGGTCCGAGGCGCGGGCCTCGTCGCCCAGCAAATAGTGGTTCACCACCGAGGACCAGATCAGATCATTCGCCCGCACGGCGGAGAACAGTTTGGTCAGGTCGTGCGCCTCGACATAGCCCTTCTCGTCCAGATAGCGATCGAAGGCGTTCAGGTCCTGCTCGCTGGTGAACACCGACCATTCGCCCATGTCGCCGAAATCCACGAGGGTCGCGATCAGGGTGGCCGAGGCGACGCGGTCGGCGGCGCCGGTTTGCGCCAGCCAGGCCAGCGTCATGGCCGAGAGTGTGCCGCCGAGGCAGTAGGAGACCAGGTCCGCATCGGGCTCGCCCGTGGCCAGTTTGACCGCGTCCAGGGCGGCGACCACGCCGTCCTTCACATAGGCGTCCAGACCGTTGTCGGCGTGACTCTCGTCCGGGTTGGCCCAGGAGATCACGAAGACGGTGTGGCCCTGATCCACCAGCCACTTCAGATAGCTGGCCTTGGGCGTCAGATCGAAGAGATAGTATTTGTTGACCAGCGGCGGCACGAACAGCAGCGGCCGGCGATAGACCTTGGCGGTCGTCGGCGCGTACTGGATCAGCTCCATCAGGTCGTTCTTGAAGACGACTGCGCCGGGCGTGGCGGCGACGTTGACGCCCAGTTCGAAATCGTTGGGCGCGCGACGGCTGACCAGCCCCTGCCCCTTGCCCACATCTTCCAGCAGGTTGGACAGACCCGTCATCAGGTTCAGGCCGCCGCTTTCGATGGTGCGGCGGGCGACCTGCGGATTGGTTTGGGGAAAGTTGGTCGGCGCCAGGGCGTTCATCATCTGCCGGCTGGCGAAATCGACCTGGGCGCGCGTGGCCTCATCGACCGGGGCGGCGGCGACAAATTCCTGCAGCTGCCGCGCGGCCAGCAGATAGGCCTGTTTCAGATAGTCGTAGACCGGCTCTTCGGTCCAGGCGGCATCGGCGAAGCGGCGGTCGCCCTTGACCGGAGCGGCCACGGGCGCGGCCTCCTGGCCCATGGCACGCTCACCCATGGTCCGCCACAGGGCGGTCCAGTCGTTCCAGTTCCTCGCCTGGGCCTCGAACAGCGCCGCCGGCTGGGTCAGCACGGCGGTGTTGAAGTCGATCATCGCCCGCGTCAGCGTCGTCGGATCATACGGCAGCGCCTGGGGCGAGGCGGCCTGGACCATGGTGGTGCGCACCGCGGCGGCCGCGTTCTGCATCAGGGTGGTCAGGGTCTCAGCCACCACGGTCGGGTCGGGCAGCTGGGGAACCGGCATCCGGGGATCGGTCATGGGAGGCTTTCCGCTTACAGCGAGACGAGAACATCCACGGCCGCGCAATCGCGCGGGGCCACGAACAGCAACGCCAGGGCGCGGTCCGGGTTCTCGGCCGCCCAGATCGGGCAGGGAGCGTCGAACGCGTCGATCAGCGCGGCTGTCGGCGTCGGAATAGCGGTCCGGATGGCGGGCGTATAGGCGGCGGAGTCGAAGGCCATGACGGTGTCCTCGGAACGGAGACGTTCGGATGGCGGCGGTATGTCATGGCTTTTCTGTCCTGACGATGCCAAGGTTTGCGAAATCGTTGTGCGTTTTTGCACAGGACCCGCCTATGGCCGATTTCAACTGGAACGACCTGCGCGCCTTCCTGGCCGTGGCCCGCACAGGCCGACTGACCACGGCGGCGGCGCGGGTCGGGATGGACCACACCACGGTCGCCCGGCGCATCGCAGCTCTGGAGGACGGCCTGGGCGCCCGTCTCTTCGACCGCAGCCCCCAGGGCTATGCCCTGACCGCTCACGGAGAGCGGCTGATGCCGACGGCGGAGAAGATCGAAAGCCTGACCCTGCTGGCCGCCAGCGAACTGGGCGAGGCGGACCAGGCCCTGTCCGGCACGGTCCGGATCGGCGCGCCTGAGGGCTTCGGCAGCTATGTCCTCGCGCCCCTGATGGCGAAGCTGGCGGATCGCCACCCGGGGTTGGACATCCAGTTGGTCGCCATCTCCGGTGTGCTGAGCCTGTCCAAGCGGGAGGCCGACATCGCCGTCACCCTCAGCGCCCCGCGCGAGGGCCGGCTGATCTCGCGCAAGCTGACCGACTATGGCCTCAGCCTCTACGCCGCTCCCGCCTACCTCGACGCCCGTCCGCCCATCCGGACCCGCGCCGACATGGCCGGTCAGCGTTTCATCGGCTACATCGGCGACCTGCTCTATGCGCCCGAGCTTGACTACATGCAGGCTCCGGACGTGGATATCCATGTCTCCCTGCAGAGCTCCAACCTCATCGCCCAGCTTCAGGCTGCGCTCGCCGGCGCCGGCCTGTGCGTGCTGCCCGACTTCATCGCCGCGCGAGAGGCCGGTCTGAGGCGCGTCCTGCCCGACGCGGTCCATCTGGACCGCAGCCTCTGGCTGGTGACCCATGCCGACCTCAAACCGCTGGCCCGAATACGGGCAGTCACCGCGATGATCGTCGAGGGGGTCAAGGCCGACCGGGCGATGTTCACCGGCGGCTGAGGCTGGACATCCAGCTCCGGCTGTTTCAAGCTTAAAATATGCTGTGGGATCGGGCTGTCAGGAGCATCGCGGTCGTGGGCGCCGGACCGGGCGGCCTGTACCTCGCCATTTCCCTGAAGCTGCGCGATCCCTCGCTGATCGTCGTTGTGCATGAGCGCAACCGGCCCGACGACACCTTCGGCTGGGGCGTGGTCTTTTCCGACCAGACGCTGGCGAATCTGAAGGCCAACGATCCGGAGACCGCGGCGGTCATTGAGGCGGCCTTCGTTCATTGGGACGACATCGAAGTCCACCTCCACGGTCAGAGCATACGTTCGGGCGGGCATGGCTTTGCGGGCATCGGCCGGCAGCGGTTGCTTACCATCCTGCAGGATCGCGCCCGCTCGCTCGGCGTCGATCTCCGGTTCCAGAGCGAAGTCGACGACATCCGGGCCTTGCCCGCAGACCTCGTGGTCGCCGCCGACGGCCTGAACAGCCGGGTCCGCAATGAGAGCCCCGAGGTGTTCGGGGTCGACGTTGACGTGCGGACCAACAAATACATCTGGCTGGGCACGAAACAGTCGTTCGCCGCCTTCACCTTCGCCTTCGTGGAGACCCCCCACGGCTGGATCTGGGCCCACGCCTATCAGTTCGAACCCGGCGCCTCGACCTTCATCGTCGAATGCACCGAGGCGACATGGCGCGGCCTCGGCTTCGACGCCATGGACCAGGACCAGACCTGCCGCGCGGCGGAAACCCTGTTCGCAGACTGGCTGGGCGGCCACGCCCTGATGAGCAATGCGAAACACCTGCGCGGCTCGGCCTGGCTCAACTTCCCGCGCGTGGCCTGCGCCAACTGGCGCGACGGCAAGGTGGTGCTGCTGGGCGACGCGGCCCACACGGCCCATTTCTCCATCGGCTCCGGCACCAAACTGGCCTTCGAGGACGCCATCAGTCTCGCCAGCGCCCTGACCGACGGCGGCGATCTCGACGTCGCCCTCGACGCCTATGAGGCGGAGCGCCGGGTCGAGGTGCTGAAACTGCAGAGCGCCGCCCGCAACTCGACCGAATGGTTCGAGGCCCTCGATCGTTACGTCGGCCTCGATCCCCTGCAGTTCACCTACAGCCTGCTGACCCGCAGCCAGCGCGTCAGCCACGAGAATCTGCGCCTGCGCGACGGCGCCTTCCTGAGCCGCGTCGAGCGCTGGTTCGCGGATCAGGCCGGCGCTCCGTCCACGGACGATCCGCCCGCGCCGATGTTCGCCCCGCTGCGCCTCCGGGGTCTC
>Ga0164290_1000755_pt1 | contig 83252 bp, 99 predicted proteins | sample Micstemetagenome_FD_108782 | JGI IMG/M metagenome (GOLD analysis project Ga0164290, IMG submission 108782) | Contaminated culture microbial community from soil near Moab, Utah, USA - Microcoleus steenstrupii SON62 (Illumina Assembly) | ecosystem: Environmental > Terrestrial > Soil > Soil crust... | reverse complement strand
TGCTGCACGGCATGCGCTTTCCGATGCCTTCCCGACTTCGTCCCGAGCCTTGGCCAACTCGCCCCGACTGGCCCAACCTCCTGCCCTTGCTTGAGGCCCGCTGATGCTGGGACGAAAAACCTAACCCCTCAAAGGGGCCAAGACCCATAACCGCTACTTCCCCTCCTTTGAGGCGCTGGTTGAAGCCGTGGACACGGGCCTCGCCGACTTCCAGAACGACCCAGCCGCCGTCAAGCAGCTCATAAGCCCCTACCTGGAGCAGACAGCCAATTGTGCTCGCAAAGCCGCATAACCGAAACATTTTCTGAAGGACTATATCAGGTTCGGCAGGGCCTCAGCCGCATACGCCGAAGCCGGCACCAAGCTATAGAGGTGTAGATGGCAGCTCAATCAGCCCCGCGGCCGCGCTGCTCCACCGAACTGCTTGGCATCGTGGTCTCGTGCGTGGGGGTGGCCGCCCTGCTGCTCGGCCTTGCGCCCGTGCTGTTCCAGTGTCCGCTTGGCCTCCTCCTGCTCGGGTTTGGGGCGCTTGGGGCGATCGGGCACGTGGTCGCCACGCTGCGTGCCGGACGCTCGGCCGGACGTGCCCTGATCGAACTCCTCCTCGTCGCTGCGCTCACCTTTGGCCTGCTTTACGGGGTAATCTGGTACTGATGTTGACCCGCAATGGTACAATGAAGACCAGTGGCACCGGCCGAGCGCGCACGCGAAGGAGCGTCGCAATGACGATTCACGATGTTGAGCGCCAGCTCGAGCAGCTGAGCCGCGACGAGAAAGCGCTTGTCTTCCAGCGGCTCGCCCTCGACCTCGTGCAGAGCTGGCCCGGCGTGGAGAAGACGCTAGGCGTGCAGGGCGGCGACGCCTGCATTGTGCGGACGCGCATCCCGGTCTGGACGCTCGAAGCCTACCGGCGGCTCGGGTGGGATGACGAGCGTATCCTCGCAAATTTCCCCACCCTCAGGCACGCTGACCTTGTCTATGCCTGGCTCTACGCAGAGGCCAACCAGGAGGAGATCGAGGCGGCCATCCGTGAGCAAGAGGTGGCCTGACGCGTGGCAAACATCTACGCGAACGAGAATTTCCCGCTGCAGGTGGTAGAGGCGCTCCGGCAGCTGGGGCACGACGTGCTGACCGTCCGTGAGGCCGGCCAGGACAACCAGCAGATCGATGACGCCCGGGTGCTCGCGTTTGCCTCAGCCGCTGGCAGAGCGTTGGTCACGATCAACCGGCGCGACTTTATCAAGCTGCACCGCGAGCAGCCGGCCCACCACGGCATCATCGTCTGCACCGAGGACCCGGACATCGAAGGCCAGGCACAGCGCATCCACGATGCGATCAAAGAGCCTCCCGCTCTTGATGGCCTGCTCATTCGTGTGAACCGCCCGTCGAAGTAATCTCCTCCAGCCAATCCGAGGCTACCCATCCCTTCACGCCGCGCCCGTCGACAACCTGCCACCAGATGTGCTTGTCCGGCTTCACGCCTATACAGTCCTTCACGGAAAGCAGCTCGTCCTTTTCGAGTGTGCGCAGGATAGGGCTGTGCTCGCCTGGCCCGGCTCGCAGCCGCAGCCGAGTGGCGGTTACACGGACCGGCTGGCAGGGGGGTGGCGCCGACGTCGCCGCGGGTGGCGCTACCTCGATTGGATGTGTTGGGGGCGGCGTTTCGGCGGCCGCGAGCGTGTTAGCGCTCGCCTCGTCGAGCGGGTTCGGCAGCCACCCCAGCCGCACTATTGTCACCGCAAGGGAAAGCACGACAAGCAGCAGCGCGAGCGTAATAGCCGCAGACCGGACATAGCTGTACGTCGGGTCTTTGAGCGCCCGATACCAGCGAACCGCGCGCCAGGGCAGCTGTAGAGCGACCCAGAGCATATGCAGCAGTTTCCAGAGCAGACCGCCGAACGCATCCATCACCTCCACCCCTGCACACGCGATCCGGCCCAGGAGCTTCCAGGCTTTACCAATACCGCGACGGCTAGTCAGTGTACCCTTTCCCTTCGTCGGTAAAGCGGCAGTAGCTGGCGCGCTAACAGCAGGCAATACGCCCGCCGTCGACGGCGGAATGGCTGGTGAGGGTGATGCCGCCAGGGCGGATACGGGCGGATGAGGTGCGGCAGGGGCCACAGGCGCTTCGACCGCGGAGGCTACCTTCTGCTGCGCCGGCTGTGTTGCAGCCGAGGCATACGGCGCACGCGTCGCCGGGCGGAGCGTGCCAAAGCTGAGCGACATGGTGCATTCCTGGCCGTCGCGCCAGCTCAGCAGCTCGTTCTGCGCCAGCCCCTCGTCGCTCGTGACCAGCCACTCGCCCGCGGGCCAGACCCGCTTCCACTCCCGGTGGATCGCCCGTGCCCGCGTCCAGGTCGGCGCCACCCAGAGCGGGACGGGGAGGGCGGTCGGCGGGGTCGGGAATGCAGCCATAGGGCGTGCGGTCGAGCGGCGCCATGTACTCGGCGTTAGGCCGGAACAGCGCGGCAACATCCAGCTGGCGCAGGGGCGGGATGCGGCCGAGGACGTACAGCACCTCCGCGCGCGTCTCCAGGTGCCAGGCCAGGAGGAGCGCCCCGCCCCGCGCCGCGGCGAGCAGACGGGCGGCGTGGCTGCGTGGGTTGAAGCCAGCGGCGACGAAGACGTTGGTGTCGAGCACCACTTGGCGGATCACGCTTATGGCTCCTGCGGTGCCTGGCCGGCTGTCCCTGGCTCGCCCAGCAGCTTGGCGACGCGCAGCGGCGGATGCGCAAGGTTCTCCCCCGTCCAGCCGGGCGACCAGAGCCCGCCGAGCGGTGCGGCGGCCAGAGCAGCTAGTTCGACATAGTGCCTGGCCTTCGCCGTGCGGCGGCTCTCGGCGAAAAACTGACGGAACAAGGCCAGGTAGTCTAGGTCCTGCGCCTCCAGGGCGTGCAGGGCCGACTTGTCGCCCGGCCAGGGCTGCCCGCGGATGGCGAAGTAGCCGAACCACAGGTCGGCGTGGCCGTAGACGGCCATGCGGATATCGGCGACCGCCAGATAGCGCGGGGCGGCCGACAGGAGGAGGCGCCGGATTACGGCGAGGTTGTAGTTCAGGCCAAACCAGGCGTGGTAGGCGCTCTCGCTCGCGGACGGCGCGAGCAGGACGTGGGCGCGGGCGTGCTCCTGGGCGGCGCGCAGGCCACCACGGTCGAGGACAATGACGCCGTCGAGGAGCCAGCGCAGCACCGGGGCGAGGGCATGGTCGTAGGCCACCGGCGTGTCGTGAGCTTGGATCTGGATGAGCGCGTGGCCAGCCACGAAGACAATATCGGCGAAGCGTCCGCCGTTGGCGCAGCCGGCGCGAAGCGCTATCTCCGTCACGCCGACGTACCAGACCGGCTCACCCACATTGACGACCACGACGAGGTCGTAGTCGCTGGCCGGGGTGAACGCGCCGGTCGCAAGTGAGCCGATGAGCAGCACGCCGAGCACCTGATCGTGCCGGCTCAGGCGCTCGATCGCATGGTGCAGCGGTTCCGGTAGCGACACGTCACGGTGCATCTTCATCGCTCCCTCGTTCTGCATCGCACCCGCAGCAGGCGCAGCAAGCACGGCGGTGACTTCGCGGCACAGAGTACTGGAGCCCTCACTGGCGAGCATCAGCCCCGGGCCGCGCGAACAAACAACTCCAGGTCAGCGAGGTGCTGCTCGTAGTGGCCGTAAGTGGTCCATTTCGCCCACCAGCCAACCGCCTGGCGCCCGTACTCATTGAGCAGTGCCGCCTCGTCCGCCTGTGCGAGTAGCTGAAGCAGCGCGGTGCGCTGCGCGGCCGCGGGGTTAGAAGTCCGCATCGCCCGCCTGCCACTCCCGATCGGTGGGGAGAAGGCCGAGATCGACACCTTTATCACCTCCGCCGGTCCGGCCGCCTTCCAACAGGTGATCGACCGCGCGCCGCTCCTCGACGAATACCACCGCTCGCTCAACCGAGCGCTGCTCGAGCGTCACCAGTTGCCCGCCCCGGACACCTACCCGCTGCGGCGGCCGCGCCCGCAGCGACTTTCCGAGACTGCGTCGTCGGCGAGCTACCCTGACGAGCCGCCCCGAGACACGCTCTCTCTGGCTCAGACGCGCTCAACGATCGCCGAGCAGGTTGAGGCGCACGCGACGAGCGGTCAGGGCCTGCTCGTGCTCGCGCACCCGCCGGGCAGCGGGAAGGGGCACAACACGACGCTCGGGCTCAGGCAGTGGCTGCACAACGTGCCGTCGGGCGACGACGGCAGCGGCTACCTGGTGTGGACCGCGCTGCGCAAAGCCCAGATCAACGACCAGACAGGCATCTTGCTCATCCCGCTGCACGGGCGCGACGCTGAGAACTGCCGCAAGCTCCCCGAGGCGATGACCCTGGCCCAGAAGGGCTACAGCGTCAAGGATGCCCTCTGCATGCGCCGCTGCCCCCACGTCACTCACTGTGGCTACCTACGCCAGTTCCAGCAGGAGGGCGACTTTTTCTCCGCGACCGCGCTGCTTAAATCGACGGGCTGGTGGAAGCAGGCCGGCGTGGTCGTGCTCGACGAGTTTGACCCGACCAGCCTCATTCAGCAGGTGCAACTGACCGCCACCGATCTCGCCGCGATGTGCCGTGCGCACACGGACAAGCCAGCGATCCAGACCATGCTGCGCTGGGTTGCGCAGGCCGTTGCCACAACAATCGATCGTACCCTGGCTGGCGTCCTTTGGCTTGACGAGTTGGCCCAGCAGGCGGAGCGAGATGGGGTCGACTTCGACACGGTCCTTCAAGCAGCGATCAGCGAGCTCCCGCCGGTCGAGCAGCTCAACATGCTGATTGGCCTCCCGACCGGGGCGCGGCTCGCCGACTACCAGGCCCTGCCGCCGGGGCACACCGCCACCCTGCTCCAACAGATCGCCACTGAGCGCGAGCACGACCGCGCCGGCCAGCGGCGCACCAGTCGTATCGAGGCCCGGGGCGGCCGCCTGTTCCTCTTCCTCCGCGCCGAGCACCTGATCGCCCAGCTCGCCCGCCCCGACCAGCCCAAGATCATCCTCGACGCCACCGCCAACCTCGACCTGCTGCGGGCGATCTTCCCCGCCACACCGATCAGGGTGGAGCGGCCGCTCATTCGCGGGGCGATGCGGATCGTGCAGGTCGTCGGGCGGGATTGGTCGAAGAGCACCCTGCGCGTGGCGAGCAAGGAGGGCAACGGGAGGCGTCAGGCCCGCTGGTTCGATGAGGTCGCCGGCCACATCCGACGTGGCCGACCAACCCTTGTGGTCTGCACGCAGGAGTGTGAGGAGGTGCTACGCGCGGCACTCGTGGAGCGCGGCCACCCCGATCTGAAGGTCGGTCACTACGGCGCCCTGCGCGGCTCCAACGCCTTTCGCGGCAACAACGTGCTTCTAGCGCAGGTCTATCACCCGAACCTGGAACAGGTCGTGCGCGAGGGCCGGGCGCTCTTCGCCAACGACGACACACCGCTGGACGAGCGCGTGGTGCTCGCCGACACACGTCTTGGGGACGCCACCGGCGCGGCCTAGCGCATCGCCGTACCGACGTTTGCCGACCCGCGGCTTCAGGCTCTGCTCGCCCAGCGCCGCGAGGCCGAGCTGCTCCAGTGTGTGCTGCGCGGCCGGCCCTTCGACCACCCCGACACCCAGATCACGCTGCTCTTCAGCCTGCCCGTACCAGGTTTGCCACCGACCGTCATCGTTCAGGCCGCGCAGAGCTCCACAAGCAATGCCGGACGTGAGGCGGCGGTCAAGGCCCGCCTGTGCGCCGCCGCCCAGCAACTGCTCGACCAGGGGGTGCGGGTGATCGACGTGGACCGGCTGGCTACAGTGGCGCAGGCGAGCGTGGTGACCGCCCGCAAGCACTGGACGCACGTTGCCGCCCGGCTCCACCTTCGTACTGCGACGCCAGCGGGCAGCGATGCCACGGGGCGGCGAGCGCTTCTACGAGCGCATGGTGCTGCTGCGCCGGGGCCGCTGGGTGCCGCCGCGCCAAGAACGAGCCCAGGCGCTTGCTCACACATCGCTGGAAACCGTACCGCTTGATCAGGATGGCGCGGCAGCGATGGCGGATCACGCACGGAGGAGATCCCTTGTTACGCGCCCGATCCGTCGTGAGCGTTTGCCCCGGCGCCGGCGGCTCACCTTTCACACGGTGCGCCCTGCCGACCCGCGACCGGATCGTGGGCCACCGACCACGGACACACCGCCACGCCCGCCGCTACCTGACCCGTAGCATACGGCGAAGAGCTCATCAGGGTGAGTATGGACGCACAAACGATTGACAGCATACGACCCAATCCAGGCGCACTGGCCGCAATCCAAGGACTGCCCGTTGCCACTGCCAGTCTCCATCCTAGCTGGCTAGAGGGTGGATGAAGCCGGGGTGGAACGTCGGGGACAAAGGGGAAGAAACGTATTCTTCCTCTTCCCACCCCTGCTCCTGCCACCCCAATCGCCCACCGGAAAGCACCCGAAAGTCTAAACAACGGTGTGTGTCGAAGGTCACTCCAGTGGCTCGTAGCACATCTCCAGTGTGCTCTGTTTTTGAGCGTCGAGAAGGAGTTCCACGACGAGCGATTCTTCAGCACGCGCCCTCAGGCTACCCCCCTGTTGACGCGCGCTGCGACAGCGCTGAAGTGGCGTTCGGCCCCAAATACGCGATGCCTGCTGGATCGCCCATCAAGGCTTACCTGTGGTGCTGTGAACTGCGGCGACAGACGAAGGAGGTGTTAAGCGTTTTGTGTTGAAGATTGCACGCAAGCCCCCTTCGCCAGTTCGCCCCGCTGAGGCAGTACGAGAACGTACGCAAACGTACTGCCAGGCGACCCAAAGCCCGAACGATAGGTACGAAAGCGTACGACTTAGTACGCGCAGCCAGGAAAGGCAGAACCCGATGCCGCATAATTTGCACGCCCCCGCCGGGAGCATTCTCGCGCACGTCGCCCAGGCCTGGAACGCCGGCCATCAAGCCGCCTTCGCCGTGCGCCCGACGGTGCGTATCGGCAGCGCGACCCTCATCCCCGTCGCGATCGACAACGGCAACGACGCGCTCAAGGGGGCGACCTTGCGGCGTGACCCCGTGACGACGAACGGCGAGGCGGGGAGCGCCCTGTTGACGACCATCCGCATCCCGACCGCCTTCGCACTCGCTCAGACCATCCAGGGCCGCCAGGAGGTGAGCTATACCTGCGACGGCCTCACCTTCTGGGTCGGCGACGTGGCGCTTGCCCCACCCTGACGCTCACTCACCGTCGCGCACACCTCATACCCAACCTGGGCCGCCCGCTGGATCGCCGCAAGCAGGCCGGCTCGCCCCACCCCAGCGATCGTCTCGTCGAGCTGCTGGAGCCGGCGTGCGCTGATCGCCTGCTCGATACCGACCGCTGCGCCCATTCCTCGCCAATGCTCGGTGGCGCCAGCTTCGAGCCGCAGCAGGGCGCAGAGGTTCCCGACGACGACAAAGGTGAAGTCGTGGCGGGCGGCCCACTCCTGCCCGCGCTGGAGCTTGCTGTAGATGCGCAGCAGGTAGTACCAGAAGTCGCCGCCGACCTGCTCGAAGGCGACCGCTGTATCGGGCGGCGCAAGCGACTGGCCAACCAGACGCCCCACGAGCGCCCCGATCTGGCCCCCGATCTTGTCGAGCAGCAGCATCGCCTCTAGGCTGTGGGGCGCATTAGGCCAGCCGACGATCGCGCCGATGCCCGAAAGCGCGTGGAAGGCGAAGTCCACGCGCAGCGGCAGGCCTGGCGTGTCGTAGACCGCCCAGGGGTGGCCGACAGCGCCCTGGTAGGCGAGCAGGAGCGGCCCGAACTGCGCGGCCCAGTCGCGCCAGCCCGCCGAGAAGGGCCCCAGCGCCTCGTCGTCGAGGACGAGGGCAAGGTCGAGGTCGGACCAGGCATCGTCGCGCCTCTCGCTGCTCGAGCCGTAGTCGAGGACGCCGACGATACGCGGGTCGACCTCGGCCGCCGCCAGGATGCGCGCTCGCATTTCCCGTCGTACCTTGGTGAGCATCGTCGTTCCCTGAGTGCTATCGTCCGTACCAGAGCGCCTACGGGTGCGATCGGCGGAAGCCACGGACGGCCAGCAGACCCGAGACACGCCCGTGGAAAGGCTTTACACCAGTGCCGAAACAAGGCTTTACAATGCGGAGGACGCCGATTCTGCTTTTTGAGTTTGGCAGTAAGCTTGGCAGTATTTGGGGCGAAAACAGCAGGACGCCTCAGCGTCAAGGGTTTGCGCTAAGGCGTCCTGATGCAGAAAATCGCTGGTGGGCCGGGTGGGGATCGAACCCACGACACTCTGATTAAAAGTCGGCGTGAGAATGATGGCCTACCTCGCCCACATCGCATCACAAGGCGCCACACGGCACTTGATATGCATCCGTCTCGCTCCAATTTTACCACATCGGCGCGTTGTTTTCCCACACATCCATTCCCGCATCCATTCCCACCCAAAAACGGTTGACAGCCGAGCTCCGCCAGCACGTCGAGCAGCGCGCCGCCGGTGGTGGTGGGGGCATCTCGTCGGCCGGTACGTGATGCTCCCGCTGATCGTCCTCGGCCTGCTCTGGCTCATCTTCGGGTGACGACGCGACGCCCCGGATCTCCTGCGAGATCCGGGGCGTTTTGGTGCCTGGGGGCTATTGACAAGCCGTCTATGCTTTGGTATACTTAAGCACAGATAGGACAAGCGCAGCACGAAAGGCCAAAGCAATGAAGCGAACGATCAAGACCGCCATCAAAGCCGCCGGGCTCAACGCCGCTGATTTCAACATCTTCTCTGATAGCTTTGAGAGCATCCTAGACACTCGCAAGGGCAATGCTCAGGTTCGCAAGGTAATGCGAGAACTGTCGAAGGCTGGCGTGAAGGTGTCGAGCTACACTTGCGGTCACGGTGGCATTGTTGCCAACCTGAACCGCGTCACCAGCATCGCTCATGAGGTGGACTTCAATCATCCTGCCTCGATCCATCACTACTAAGAGGGCGGAATGAAAGTCAACACTCGGTTCGTTCTTCCTTGGGAGTGCTCTTCGGCGCGATACGTGGGTAGCTATCTCTATGTGTGCGAGTGTCGGACTGGGTGCAATGCCAAGAAAAACGCTTACGCAGCCCCGGAGGAATTACGCGCATGGCGAACAAGCCTACTGAAGAGGGGGCAGGAGCAAAGAAAAGGCGCGGGCGGGGCGGCCGTCGAGTGAGCACTACCGACAAGCCCGCCTACCGCCCGCCCGCTAACCCCAACGCCCCGCGCACGGCCACACTCCCGCTAAAGGTGAGCGCCGCTGACAAAGCCGCCTATGATGCGCTCGACGCCGCACGCAAAGCACAGGTACGCGAGCAGATAATCGCAGCGCTCCGAGCGGCCCTGGAAGCCTAACCACCACCACCCCATCGCCCGCCCCGCCCTACCCGGCGGGGTGTTGCGGTGTCTGCGCTACCGCCGGGCCAGCGCGGGATTGAAAGGAGCGCACCATGGAAGATTTGGTACTAGAGGCTATCACAACATTGCGCCCCAAAGCTTATGGGGTGAGCATTTGCGACTGGGTGAGCGAGCGACTTGGGCGCGACGTGTCTCTCGGGGAGGTGTACGGCGCGCTGTCGGCGCTTGAGGATGCAGGGAAGATCCGAGGGTACGACGGCAAGCCGCTGCCAGAGCGAGGGAACCGGTCGCGCCGGTACTACCTGCTCAGTTAGCGTTGCCGTGCGCAACTACCGCCGGGCCAGCGCGGGCAGGTAGAGCGCTTGGTCGAGCACGGCCGGGGCTTGCGGGTAGATCTCGTCGATGGCCTCGCCGGGAAAGTCTTCGTAAATCGTCAGGGGCAGGCCAGGCCGCCAGCCGACCCGGCCGGGGATGATCACCGTGTGCGACGGTGCGCCCGCGCGTATCTCGGCGTACCAGCTCGCGGTCACCAGGATGGTCGGGGCGTTACTCGGCTGCGCCCACTCCAGGCGCCACGCGCCGCCGGGAAGGGGTGTGACCTGCACCTGGTCAGGCGGTGGGGGCAGGGCGGCCGGCTCACTCCGGGCGGTCGGCGGGAGCAGCAGGGCCAGGGCGATCAGGCTCAACAGCAGGCGGGGCATAGGGCATCTCCTGAAGCGCGGCGATGATGGCCTCAAGCTCGGCCACCTGGCCGCGCACAAACGCGGTGTGCTCTTCCAAGGCGCGCAGCTGGGCGCGTCGTTCGTGCAGGCGGGCGCCAACGTCCATACGGTCTCCTTACGCGGTGGTACTGTCGGTGCCAAACCCGAACGCCACGAGCAGGGCGATCACCGATTGGAGTGCTGCCCCGCCGCTGCGGCTGCCCGTGATCGTCTGGCGCGGCACCGCCGCCGCCCCCAGCACGCCGAGGGCGGCAGCACTCCCCGTCCCCTCCAGCCGTAACGCCTCGCGGCTGTTATTGTTGCTGTCGGCCACCAGGAGCTGCGCGCGGGCCTTCCAGGCCGCCGACGTGTCGCTCAGCAGGGAGCGGATCGCCAGCGTGTTGCGGTCCACCCCGGCGGCGTCCTGCACCGTGTGCACCGTCTGGAGGCCGATGCCGGCGGCGGGGGTGCCCGTCGAGCGCCGGAAGTGCTGCGCGGCCACCAGCACGTCGTTGGTGCCGCTGGTGGCGCGCAGGGTGCGGATCTCGCCGGCGTTCCCGCCGAGCGTGTCGTCGCCCACGTTCAGCGCCCCATACGTGGCGAGCGCTGTGTCCGCCCGGATGCTGCCCGCCGCCGTGATCGTGCCGCTCGCCGACAGGTTGCCGGCCGCGACGCTCCCGGCGGGCGTGCCGACGCGCAGCCCGGCGCCGCTCACCGTCACGCTGTTGCCGTAGATGCCAAGCGTGTCGCGGCTGATATGGACCGCGCTTCCCTGCCCGGTGCTGGCGTTGGTGGTGACCAGCGCAATCCGCCCTGGGTCGGTGTTCGATACCTCATGCTCGATCGCGTACAGGCCGCCGATGCGCGAGATGCGCGTTTCCCGGCCACCGAACACCATGCGGATGCTGCGCGCCGGCCCGCCGACGGCATCGCCCGCGATGGTGAGGCCGCCCCCGGGGGTCAGGCTGATCAGCTCGCTGCCGCTCGCGTCGACTGAGCGCAGGCCGGTCGCCGTGGTCAGTTCCAGCCGGTCGTTCCCAGGGAGAGCCGTTTGGATCGTGGCGCCCGTCATCACCTGGCCGGTGAACGCATCGCCGCTAAAATGAAAGCCCCGAATGCTCTCGGCCTCAAGGTCGGAGAACTGGCCTAGGGCGCGTGGAAAGAACTCACTGAGAACGTAGCTGCCGTTGGTCGGGTGGGTATGCCATAGTCGCACAAACCGACACCGGAAGACCACGCTGGCGAGCGTGAACAGCGTTACCGCCCCGCCGACGCCGATGCTGATCGGGTTGGCCTGCGCCTGGGCCTGACTCGTCTTTTTGACGAGCTGGCCCCCGCTCAGTGGCCCGGCCCACCACTCCCAGGTTACGCCGTCGAGCGAGGTGGCGAGATAGAACGTCGTCCCCGCCGTGGCCGCCAGCTCAACGTTGCGAAAGCGCGCCTCAACGTAGCGCTCGGCCTGGGTCCAATTCCACGCCGCGTTGGTGTACGTGATTGCCGTGGTCACGCCGCCGTCGGCCATGCGGTCGCGCAGGGCGGTCGCGTTGGTGCCGATGCTGTCGCTGTACACGAGGTCCACGCGCAGCTCGGCCAGCGTCAGGGCGTCGATCACCACGGCCGGCGAGGTGGCGACGGGCGAAGGCTGGTCAAACACATCGTAGACCGTCACATCGGCCTGCCAGCTCCCATCCTCGTCGACCTGCTGGTCGATCGTCGTCTCACGCGCGAAGAGCGTGCGCTGCAGGACGCCGTCGCGGTACAGCCGCACGCGGTAGTCGCGCAGGTCGCGGGCGGGCGACGGCGCGATGGTGAGCCGCATCCCGCTCACCCCAATCGGGCCGAGGCTGATGGTGGTCGCCGCGGGTGCGCCGTTCGTCGCCGTCCCGCTCGCCGGGGTCACCGGGCCGAGGCCGAGCGCGTCGACCGGCGTGCAGGTCCACGCGAGTGTGGGCCGCGCCGTGGTGAAGCGGGCGAGGTTCTCGGCGTAGCTGAACGTGAAGTTGCGCGCCTGCCCGGGGTAGCTCTGTGTCGTCGCCCCGCCGGCCGGGCTCGGAACCACGGTCCACGTGTAGCTCATCGCCCCGGCCTGGGTTGCGGCCGTCAGGATGAGGTCGGGCCCCGCGAAGTCGGCCGTGACGGTCGGTGTGCCCAGCCGCGTCCAGGTGGCGTTGAGGATGACCGCGGCACTCTCGATCCCCGACGATGACAGGGCGACGATCTCCACCTGGTAGCCCACGCGCGGGAAGCCCGTGATGAGCCGCTGTGCGTCGACACCGAGGATCGTCGCCGTGCCGCCCGTCGTGCGCTCGGCGAGGACGCCCCCGCCCCCGCCGGCCTGGCGCCAGCGCACGCGCACCCGGGCGAAGTTCGGGGACGCGGGGTTGGTCCAGCTCACCACCTGATCGCCCGACGGCCCCCAGGTCAGCGCCGCCCCGGTCACCGGGTCGGGCGGCGTCAGGTCGGACAGGGTCGTCACCGTGACGACGTTGGACCAGGCCGACACGATCGAGCCCGACAGGGCGCGCACGCGGAACCAGTAGGCCCGCCCCGTCGCGAGGCCGCTGATGGGCTCGGGCGTCGTCGTCGCCGGCTTCCCGCCCACGCCCGCCGTGAACGTGCTGTTCGTCGCCCACTGGATTTCGTACCCCGAGGGCACCACGCCCACCGGCGGGCGCCAGCGCAGCGTGATCTGCGCCTCAGGGGTGAGGGCCGAGCGCAGGAGCACCGAGTCGACGATTTCGAGGCTGTAGGGCGGGCCGATGGTCGCGGCCGGCGGCGGGGCGATGCCGGTGGTCAGGTCCACCGCCGCCCCGCCCGCACTCGCCGTGGAGGGGGGCAGGTCAATCGCGCGCAGGGGGCGGTCACGGCTCGTTGGCATGGCTACCTCAGCAGGTACTCGGCGGCGAAGATAACGCTGTCCCCGCCGCTGGTCAGGGTGTAGCTTTCGCCCATCTCCAGGCCCGCGAGCGCATCAAGGCTCACCAGCTTCGCCCCAAGCTGGTCCCCGCTCATCAGCGTCTCGGTGTAGGCGAACGTCACCCCGTACTCGCCGTCGGGCGCCTCGCGCGCCGGGGGCACAATCGTCTGCGGGCCGTAGCCGATCGAGACGTTCGAGCCAAAGACGATCAGCGCCGCCCCGATCCGGTACGTGCGCCGGGGCAGGTGGCGGTTGGCGAAGTACACCCGCTCGCCGGCGTTGTAGCCGTAGCCGCGGCGGAAGATGCGCGCCCGGTCGTAGAGGTCGGGGGCGCTATCGATCCGGCTCTTGATGTCGGCCAGGGCCTGGCCCAGGCTGTTCAGGCGGGCGGTCAGCGTGTCGATGGTGGTCAATTCGTAGCTGAAGGTCTCCTGCACGCTCGTGATGGCCGCCACTGTCGAGCGCTCAGCCCACACCCGTTCCACCGTGTAGCGCGACGGGCGCCCAAGCCCCTCGGGAGCAGCGGCACTGATGACACTCACGATCTCAACCCGTAGCGGCGTGGTGCTTGCGTAGCCCGTCAGGCTCACGTTGAACTGCACCACGGCGCGCTGCCCGGCGGTGTAGGGGCCGATGGTCTGCACGGCCGTACCGTTGATGCGCAGGCTGAACGACTCGGCGACGTTGTTCGTAATCACAAATGAGAAGTCGGCCTTGAGTCGGTCGGTCACGCCGCGCCCCTGGCCCATCCCGCCTGTCCAGATCGGGTAGCCGCCCGCCCAGCGCGGATCGGTGGTCGTTTGCCAGAACAGCCCGGGGGCGGCCCTGACCTGCTGGAACAGCGACATCGGGACCAGGTTCAGGCGCGCGGCGAGCCAGTTCGAGGCGTTCGAAAGCTGGGTCAGCTTCGTCGCGTCGAGCCCGCCCGCGATGGTGAAGCTCGGCGTGCCAGGCCAAATGGTCGGCATGGCGGCCGAGACGGGCGACACGTAGCCATCGAGGTAGTAAAACCGCCCGGGCCAGCCGGACGAGGGGAACGCAGCGGCCGGCTGCGCCCCATTCGCGTCGTAAATCTGGAGGGTCACGGCCATAACCTGCCCGTCGGGCGAGCCAAGGGTGCCGAGGCCGTTGTACGTGAAGGTGTTGACCGCGTTGTTCGTGAACGCCTGCTCCAACACGCCGATGCCATTGATGCGGATGCGAAGCCGGGGGTTGACGCCGCCCTGCACCACGTTCGTTGTCTGGATGATGATGGTGAGCGTCGTCATCCCCGTGCGGTAGCGGTAGCTCCCGTTCAGCCACTCCAGCGGGTTGTCCGCGACCTGCTCGATGTTGTCGCCGGGCGCGTGGCCCTGCGCCAGATCCCGCCCGTTGCGGGTCACGAGGTCGAACAGGTCAATGTTCCGCTCCAGCGTGCGGATGCCGGCCGTCACGTCGATCTTGTCGCCCACCGTCCACCGGGGCGCCGTGGTGTAAGGGAACAGCCCGCCGCCCATTACCAGCCCACCCGCTTCTGGGTACCCGTCGGGTAGCTTTGCCCGACGACAAAGAAGTCTGACAGCTTCGGCACGCCCTGGAGCAGCACCAGGCCCACGTTACATTTCCGCCCGCTCTCCTCAATCTCGATACTGACAATCCGCGCCGGGACACTCGCCAGCCCCCGCCGCGTGTTCGAGACAAGGCAATACTGCCCGACGAACCACGATGGGTCATAGGGGCAGCGCTGGGCGGTGTAGGTCGGCCGGGGCACACCGTAGAACGCCAGCGCCATGCGGCACCGCCGCTCGGCGTCGTCGGCGGTCTGGATGTAGTCCGACTCGTTCAGGCGGAGCTCAATACTCTGCCCGGTCGCCGTCCAGGTCGGCCCCGCAATGACCACAACGCCCTCGCCGGCCGCGACGATGGGATCGCCCTGCACGGTGATCTGACTGATCCGGATGCGCTCGGCGAGCGGGTTGGTGATCTGAATAGTGAGCTGCTGTGCCGTCTCGCTGAGCACCGTCACCGTGGGCGTGATCGGCTGCCCGCTGCCCCGCGCGGCCGTGACCACGATCGCGTCGTAGCGGACGATCGGCCACTGGATCGGGAGATCCACCGTGATGCTGCCGCTGGCCGCAATCGCGCGCGGCGTGGTGTCTTTGACCACCTCCTGCTGCTGGTCGCGGGCGCGCTTCACAAAATTCGCCCGCGCCACGTTGAACGTATCACCCGTCTGCTTGCGGACGACCAGGCGGTTGTACACGCTGTTGGTGAAGTGCGGCACCGTGCCGCCCGTCGCCTCGGCGAGCTTGAGCGGCGAGACGTACTGCATGATCCCGTTGCCGTCCTGGTAGACCTGCCCGCCGCCGGCCTCGGCGAGGTTCAAGAGTTCGTCCCAGGCGTTCGTGGCGTCGATCCACGGCCACTCAGGACACACCCCGTTCGCATCACAGCGGTAGTAGTAGCTCGCCGTCGGGTAGCTGGCGAGCTGCTCGGCGGGCCGCCCGCCCGTCTGCCAGAACACTTCGTTCGCCAAACCGCCCTGGTAGCTTGGGTTGCTCGGGTCTTCAATCGACGTGGCGCTCGTCAGGGTGGCGATGGGCCGGCGGTAGCTCACGCGCATCCGCACCGGCCGGCGCTCGATCAGGTGCTTATAGCCCTGCGCGGTGTATTGCAAGCTCCGCCCGTCGTCGTCCTGGTCCACCAGGATGCCCATAAACGCGCGCACCCACGGGCCGCCGTCTTTCTGGATCTCGCCGTAGACCGGGATGAACTCCCACGCCGCGTTGTAGGTCGCGTCGGTGGCCAGGATGGTGGCGGTGGCGGTCACGTCCGTGCCCCACCCCAGGCCGTTGGTACCCTGCGCCGTCTCAACGCGCACGCGAAACGAGCGCAGGCCGGGGAACGGCACCCAGCTTCCCGCGGGGCGCCAGAAGGCACGGTAGCTGATCGTCTGCTGCGGCATCCCTAGCTCCGCCAGATTTCGAGTTCCAGGCCCGGCTCTGTCGTCCCCCCGGCCGTGCCGCCCACCTTGGAGCCCGGCAGATGCACGATGGTGTGCCGGAATCCCTCCAGCGGCACGGTCACGCTGTAGGTGGCGCCGTAGGGGTCGGTCACGTCGAACACGCGCAGGGTGTGCAGGCCGCGGATGCGGTCGGCGACGGCGGGGAGCGGCGAGCCCCATCGCAATATCCAGCGCGGCTTAAAGCCGGTCACGACGACCGTCGGCGTGCCGTCGTCGGCCTCCAGCGTCTCGCCGACCCAGCGCGGGATCTCCTCAACCTCGGTCGGGTATTCGGTGACTCCGTTCAAGACAAAGGTTCGTGTCGGCGGCATCGTGTCCCCCTACCGGCTGCGGATGCTGCGGGCCGAGGCACTCACCACCCGGTCGGCCAGCCGCTCGTTGCTGCTCGCCACGTCCTGCACGCCGGCGGCCGTCGCCTCGCCCGCCTGTGCTGCCCGGCCCATCTGCGCCGACAAGGTCGCCAGGCCCTGGTTCAGCGCCGTGGCGAGCTGCTGCAGCGCCGCCAGGGCGGCCGTGTCGCTGGTGAGCACCGCGCCCCCCGGCCCAAGCGGCAGGTTGGTGATAGTGGCGGCCTGCGCCTGCTGTTGGGCCGCGGCTTGCGCCTGCGGTACCGTGGGTGCTACGGGCGGCGGGGCCGTTGCTGCGGGCGAGGCCACCGGGGCGGCCGGGCTGCGCCCCCCGAGCTGCTGCTGGAGGCGGAGCTGCTCGGCGTAGGCGCTGTTGGTCTTCTGCACCTCGGCGAGGATCTTCGCCTCGTCGGCGCTAATCTTGGCGGCCCGCTCGGCGCTCGCCTCGCCGATCTTCTGGTACTGCTCGGCGTAGCGCTCCTGCTCAGCGGTCAGGGCGTCGTCGCGGGCGGCGACGTTCTTGTCGCCCCCGGCTAAGAGCTGCTTCAGCTCCTCGTCGCGGGCCTGCGCGCGTAGCGCCTCGATGGCCTGGAGGCGGGCCACCTCGGCTTCGTCGCCCTTCTCACGCGCGGCGGCGACGGCCTTCTGGTACTGGAGCTCCTGCTGGATCTGGCGCTGGCGCAATTCGAGGTAGCGCGCGCCGAGCTCGGCCTGCCCGTTTGCCGCGAGCTCCTGGGCTTTGGCGAAGGCCTGCTCATAGGCGGCGCTGAGGGCCTGCGCCTGGTCCTGCCCGATGTCGGGCGTGGCCTGAGTCAGGGCGTCGTAGAAGTCGGCTTTGCTATTGAGGCTGTCGACCCGTAGCTGGTCCTCGGCCTTGCGCTGCCGCTCCATGTACTCCTGCTGGATCTGCCAGCGCTTCTCGAAGCTGTCGCGGGCGAGGTCGGTCAGCTGCTCCTCGGTCTTGCGCGCCGACTCCAGCCGCTGCTCGTCGATCCGGGCCAGGGCCTCGGCTTGGCGCTTTGCCTCGCGCTCGGCCGCGCTGTTGCCTTTGCCCCCGCCCTTGCCGCCACGCCCCCCGCGCGCCCGCCCACCCCCACCGCCACCCCCGGCCCGGGCGGCCTTGCGCTCCTCGCGCTCGTAGGCGGCGACGGCGGCCTGGTAGCGCTTGGCGGCGGCCTCGCCCTCGTCGGCGATTCGGGTGAGCACGCTGGTGGCGGGGCCCTGCGTTTGCCCGCCCGCCCGCCCGCCGATAGCCGCGCCCAGGTAGCCCTCTGGCACCCCCGCAAAGCCGGCCTTCGCCACCGCCTGCTGGCGCGCGAGCGTGGCCTGGAGCTGGATCAGGCGCAGTGCCTCGGCGCTGGTGAGACGGTATTGGGCTGCGAGCTGCCCGGCGGCCTGGGCCGCAGTCAGGAGCCCCGAGGCGACAGCCGAGCCGAGCGAGGCCAGGTTGCCCTGGGCCTGGCTGAGGCGGTCGGTCTGCAGCTCCGCCTCCAGCTTCTGGGCCAGGTTCTCGGCCAGCCCTTCGTTCTCCAGGCTGATCGCGTCATAGTACGCGGCGCTCCCCGCGGCGGCGGCGTCCTTGGTGGCCTGCTCCTCGGCGTCGGCGGCGGCCTGCTCGCGTTTGAGCGCGATCAGCTCCTCAATCACTGACGCTTCCACGCCGAACTGGGCCGCGATAGCCTGGGACGCGGCGACCCCGGCCCCCGTGCCGGCGGCGGCGGATGTGATGGCCTGCTCCAGGGCGGTGTAGCGCGCGGCGGCGGCCTCGGCCTCGATCCCGGCCCGCATCTTTGCGAGGGCGTCGGCGTCGCTGGCCGCCTGGGCGGCGCGGACCTGCTCGGCCGCCGCGGCGACGGCCCCGCCGTACTGAGTTGCATACTGGGCGGCGAGCTGATTCGCCCCCGCCTGGAGGTTTGCGGCGTTGGTCGCGGCGGCGGTCGCCTGCTCGGCAAACTGGAGGTTGGTGGCCAGGTTCTGCGCGGCCTGGGCCGCAGGGACGCCGCTGGCGACCTGGGCCTGGTAGGCGGCGACGAGGTTCTGGCTTGCGGTCAGACCGGCATCGCTCGCCGACGCCACCGCAAACAGCCGCTGCCCGTAGGCGTCGAGGGCGCCGCCGCTGGCCTCCAGGGTGTCTTGAATAATCTGGAGGCCGGCGCCCTGCTGTTGTGCGCGGGTGTAGGCGTCCTGCTCGGCCACACCGCGGGCCTGGAGCGCCTGCATATAGGCGAACTCGGCGCGGGTCAGCTCGCCCGTCTGCACGGCCAGCCCGGCCGCCGTCACAGCCGCCGTGCCGAGCCCGGGGGCGATGGCGTTCAGCACCCCTAAGAGCTGTGTGTTCTTCGCGGCGAAGCCGTCGACGGCCGCGCCCGCCGCGTTCATGCGGGCCTGGTACTCCTCATAGCTGCCGCTGGCCGTCGCGACCGCCGCGGCGTTGCCGTCGAGGGCGTTCGCCTGCCCCGACAGCTTGTTGGCGACCGTCGTCGCCCCCTCGGTCAGGTCAGCAAACAGGTTGAGCGCTTGCGCGCCCGGCCCCTGCGTCAGCCGGCCGAGGGCGAGCTGGAAGTCCTCAACCGCCTTGGCAGCCCGGTTCTGCGCGCCCGCCGTGCCCTCGGTGCGGGCGTTGAGCACGTCGACCGACGCCCCGACCTGGTTGAGCTTGCGGTCGAGCACGTCGAACACGTCGGCCCCGGCCGCAATTTCGTCGCGCAGCTCCCGCGCCGCCGCGTTGCCGAGGTTGAACTGGTCGGCGATCGAGGCGTAGTCGCCGCTCGCCAGCTCCTTGAGGCTGAACGCCGCGTCCTGGAACGTCGCCGCCGGGTTGAGCGACTGGAGGCGGGCGAGCACCTCGATCTGCTTCTCAACCCCCGTCGAGCTGTCGCGGATGAGCGGGGCCAGCGACTGGAGTGCGCCGGCCACCTCGGTCTGCTTGATCTTGTAGCGGTCGGCGAACGTCGCGGCGTCGTCGAACGCTTGGTTGGCCTTCTGCTGGTCGCCGAGGAACGCCCCAAGGGAGCGGCGCGAGGCGTCGAGCCCGCTGGTCAGATTGAAGGCGGTCAGCAGCTGGTTGACGGCCAGTGTCGCGGCGGCGGCCCCCGTCGTGACGAGCCCAAACGAGCCCGCCACCTCCAGCATACTGTTCTTGAAGGCACCCGCCAGCGAGCCGCCCCGCCCGACGGCCGAGCCGGTTTGTTCGCTGGCCTGGGCCGCCTTCTGCGCCGCCGCCGCGAGCCGCAGTTGTGCCTGCTCGGCCTGGGCCGCCGCCCGCGCGGCGTTCGCCTGGGCCGCCGCGGTGCGCGCCTCCTCGGTTGCCAGGCGCTGGGAGGCCTGCGCCGTCGCCTGCTCGGCCGTGGCGAGCCGCTGCTGGGCGGTGGCGGTGCGAATGGCCGCCTGCTCGGCCTGGGCCTGGGCGGTGGCAATCTGCGCCTGCGCGCGGGCATACTCCGCCGCCGCCCGCGCCCCACCGTCGCCCCCGCCAAGGGTCGGCGGTTTGATCGCCTCGGCCTTGGCCTGGAAGTCGCGCAGCGCGTTCTCGGCCGCCCGAATGTCGGCATAGAAGCCGTCGAGCTTGAGCCGATATTCGCTATAGGCGCTACCAGACTGGAGGGCCATCAGGGCGTCCTATGCAGAGCGGGCGATCTCGCCCTCGGGGAACAGGGCGTCGAGCCAGGGCGGGCAGGCGGCCTCATCCACCGGGATGCGCCCCTTCAGGCCGTCCTTGGCGTTGAACGTGCCGCCCTCGGCGGGCCGGTTTGACACGGGGGCCGTGGCCGGGTGGAGGAACTGGAGCTCCTGCCACACGCCAGCGTGCGCGGCGAGCCGGTCGACGTGGTAGGCCAGGATGCGGCTATCCTCGTCCGCGTCGGGGTCGATGCCGAGCAGCCGACAGGGCCGCGCCCCGTAGCGTTGGGCGACGAAGTCGAGCTCGGCCAGGGCATCAGGGGAGACGAAACGACTCCGCCTGCGCCGCACCTCCCTGCGTCAGAGTCCAGTAGATCCAGACGTAATCCTGGTCCGTGATATCGTCGGGGCCGATCTCGTCGGCCTCGTAGTCGGGTGCCCGGTCCAGCACCATGCGCGGCTTGACGAACGTGCGCGCCGCGACTTCCCGGTAGGCGCGGGCGTTCTGCTCGAAGTCCGCGATGCGCTCGGCCTCGGTCGGCGGGCGCTCGGTCAGGGCCATCATGCGGACGAGTTCGGGCGACAGGGCCGGGTTGCCCGTCGCCCCGGCGGCAACCAGGCCGATCAGGCCGATGCGGCGCAGCTTCGCGGGCAGGCCGCAGCCGGGCAGCAGGTACAGCTCGCCGTCCTTGCTCACCCGACGGAACGCGGCGGCTGCGGCCGGCGCGGTGGGCGTCTCGGGGGCGGGCACAAGCTCGGGGGCCGTGCGGCCCTTCGTGGTGGTCATATCGCCATCCTTTGCGGTATACTGAGCGCACACAAGGAGGTTGTATGCTTCCTCACGCCGCTCGCGTTGTTGCGGTTGCCGCCAATACGGAGTCGCGGTTGGTCGTTGATGTGCGCCACGTCGCCGATCTGCCCATCGCACGGCAAAGCCTGTACGCCGTGAACGGTGAGTTTTTCGAGGTTGGCAGCAGGGATCTCGCTGAAGCGAGGCGCGCCGCAGAGCGCTTCCAAGGCGTGCTCGTTGAAGATGCGAATGAGGTGATCATCCCCGGCGTGCAATCGGTCGAGCTTCTATCTTTCGCTGAACAGGACGGCCTATTTGCCTTCTTGCCCGGCGAAGTACCGGACGCCGTTCGCGCCGATGCTGCCACGCTCTTTCGTTCGCCACTTGGACCTATCGGTTTCGTCGTCATCCGCATCTCATTCTGACTAGGCCGTTTTTGCCTCGATAGCCGCCGGGGCCAGGAGCTTGCGTGCCTCGGCGGCGATGGTGCGGTCCAGCGGGTTGCGCGAGCGGGACAGGTGGGCGATCATGGCGTCGCGGCTGGGTGGCGGAATGGCAACAATCCCCTCCGCCACCTTCACGATCATCGCCCCGAACTCGGCCGTCGCGGCCTCCTCGGCCGGGGTCAGCGGGCGGATGTGGTCAGGCCGGCGCACTACGCGAACACCGCCGTGTTGGCGTAGACGTCGTAGTACCAGTAGCAGCCGCCGGCCGGCACGCTCGGCAGCGCCGTCCCGGCGATGTCTTTGTCGGTGAGCACCGCCGAGAACGAGAGCTGGGTTTGCGCCTTGTCGTTCGTGGCCGCGGCCGGCGGGGTGAGGGTGGAGAGCGTGCCGACAGGGGCCACAATCGCCAGGAACTTGTTGGTGTTGGCCGTGTCGTCGATGACACTGAGCACGACCTCCATCCCGCACACCACGCCGGTGGCGTCACCCGTGGTCATCCAGTACACCCGGTCGGTCACTCCCGTGGGCAGGCCCGTAGTGACGGCCGTCTTGTTGAACGCGGCCATCAGGCCGACGGGCAGGTTGTCGAAGGTGAACGTGCCGTTAAAGCCCGTGGCGCGAAACACGGTCGACTGCGTGCCGTCGCCCTCATAGGTGATCTCGGCAATAACCGGCTCGAACTCGGCGGCGTTGGCGAGGGCCAGGCGGGTGCGGACGACGTTCGAGCCCGACTTGGTGAGGGCGTAGGCGCGAACGATGGATGTAACGCGAAAATCACCGACGGCCATACGGCCCTCCTTTAGGCGATAACCACCAGATCAAAGAACCGAAAGCGGAGGTTGAGCGCGGTGTCGACCCGCGCCTCGCTCGCCCCGCCGAACTGGATACCCCCCACCCCCGCCGGCAGCGGCGCCCGCTCCGGGTCGTAGGCCCCCGGCAGCGCGGCGAGGACGAGGCCGATCCGCGCCGTGCCCTGCTGCGGGTCGTCGTAGACCCACCAGCGGAACGTGTGCAGGTCGCGCCCGCCGTCCGTGCGCGCGGGCAGCGTGGCCAGCGCCACGAGCGGACGAGTGGGCAGGTCGTCGGCCCCCGCCTCCAGCCGGTCGACCGGGATGACCGACGCCGCCCCCGCCCCGAGCAGGCCGCGCACGGCGACCCCCTCAGCGGCAGTGGTGAGCCGGGCGAACACGGCACCGGCAATCGCGGCGGGGTCAGTGAAGCGCATCAGACCGTCCCCACTCTTGCCGTAATGACGTATGGCAGCGGCACGCATGGGCAGCGTGTTGCCCACGGCGCGTTGCCACCACCACAGCGCGGGCAAACCCACCCGGGGAACATGGCCGCAGTCGCATTGGGCGGGGGCAGCTGCTCGGCGGGCGGCTGCTCGGCCTGCTCCTCTGGCACGGTGTACACCTCCCGCAGATGGTCGACATAGCCGCATCTCGTGCAGCGGTGCTCATAGGCCGGCGGGTTGCCGGTGAGCACAAGGCCCGTAGGATCCATAAAGCCTATGCCGCACTTCGGACAGCTCTGCGTTGCCATCCGCTACCCTCCCAACTTCCGACGAATGCCGGCGGCGGCGGCCTCCAGCAAGGCCCCCTGCTCGCCCACGATGGCCGGCGTGATCGCGTCCATCTTCCCGCCGCGCACGCTTACCAAAATGTGCTCGTAGTCGGTCGCGGCCGTGGCGATCACGACGATGTCACCGCCCGCCGTGCCGATGGGCTCGGCCAGCCCGCGCCCCGGGTTCAGGTCGTTCGCCCGCCCGGCGGCCTGCTCCACCACGCCCGAGCCGTCGAGGGTCGGCCCGCTCACGTAGGCGACGTAGGCGGCGCGCGTGGCCCCCGTGTCGTCGCCGTGCACACTGGTGGCCTTCATGCGGTCCTCGACCCCCTTGACGGCCCCCGCCAGACCCTCCTCAGCGCCCTCGACGGCGAGGCGCTGGAGGCGCTTCAGGCCCTTCAGGGCGCTACTGATGTTCGTTCGCATCAGGCACTTCCCGTTGCACAAATGCCCTCGCCTCGTCGGCGCATACCGCCACCACGGCGTGCCCGCGCACGTGCACCATAGGGCGTTGCGTAACACACAGCAGGATGCTGACAAATTCGCCGTCACCCATCTCTACCAGCCGTAGCACCTGCTCCCCGGCGGCAATGGCGGCCACTTGCTCAGGCGTGAGTTCGCACAGAAGTCCGGCACTCATAACCGCTCCATGATGAAGGCCGGGTACAGCACGTTGGACGTGGGCCCGACCACCCGGTACCGCACGGGCGGCTCGGCCCCGGCCAGCGTGAGCACGTCGCCCTGGCCGGGCAGCGTGGCCCCGGTGACGTACAGCAGCGGGTCCACCGCGACCGTGGGCTGGCCGGGGGCCGTCGTCGGCTGTGTGGCCGCCGGCTCGATCACCCACCCCTCGATCGTGCCCGCGGTGACTTCGGTGCGCGGCGTGCCGACGCCGTCGCCCTCCAGGCGGGCGGCCTCCCAGGTCGGGCCGCGGCCGACCTGCGCCACGAAGCGCAGGAACGGCCGGCGCGCCGCGGCAAGCGTGGCCTGGGTTAGCAGCGGCGGGATGGGCTCGCTCACCAGCGCGCCTCCGTGCGTACCGCCTCGGTGCCGACGAGGTCGAACCGCGGCGGGCGGGGCGCGGGGGGCCTGCTGACCACCTCGACCACCGCGGCGTAGCGCGCGACCAGGGCGTTGAGCTGGTCGATCCGGTTCCGCCACGAGAGGCTGATCTGCCCGGCGATGCTGATGCTGTCGGGGAGTTGGGCGAGTTCGCCTACCAGGGCCCGCGCTGCCTCCAGCGTGGCCCGGGCCTCGCCCAGGTCCATCGGCTCGCCGTCGATCGTGACCACCGTCCCGACGGGCGGGTCGAGGTGGCGCAGCACGATCTCCTCGTACCGCTCCTCGCCGCCGACGATCTGCGGCGGGTCGGCCGTGTCGCCGAGCCGGCGCCGGATGCGGTCGATCGGCTCCGCTTCGGTGGCGTCGTAGGCCACGGCCTAGCCCTCCGCCTTGGCGGCGGCCTTGCGCCGGGCGGCGCGCCGCCGGGACGCGCGCTCCTCAGCCGCCCCCGTCGCGGCCATCTGACGCTCCCACCTGTCGGCGTAGTCGGCCGGGGGCGGGGTGTCGCCCGACTCGTCGAGCACCTGCCGCTCGCGCGCCTCGGCGGCCACATCGCTGTCGACGATATGCCATCCGGCGTTGAACGCCCGCCCGTCGTCAGACTCCCACCCTCGGGTGAAGTGGGCCAGAATACCCTCGTCCTGCGGTTGCTCGCTCATCGGCTAACCCTCCTTCGGCGCGCGGCGCGGCACGCGCGGCTGTGTCTCGGCGTCGGGGTCGGCCTCGCCACTCAGGCCATCGTCGCCCATCTCGCCCGGCGCCGGGGCCGGGGCCGGGGCAGCAGGCGCACCCTGCACGGCCTTCTCGCGCTCCGTGAGCGCCTTGGCCGCCTCCTCGTTCTCGATCTCCACCTCGCCGGGGCCGTAGTGCTTGCCGGCGTACAGGTAGGTCTGCGAAAGCGTCACCTTCGGCATCGTCGCCCTCCTTAGCTGATGGTGTGGATCACCGCGACCGCTTCGGGTTCGAGCACCACGGGGAGGCTGGTCTGCCAGCCCTCCGCCTCGATCCGGGGCGGCTTGTTGGCGAACGCCTCCGAGCGGATGACGCGCCCGGGGGTGGCCTGGCCCACCGCGCGGCCAATGGCGAGGTAGCCAAGCGTGTTCGGCATCACGACAGGCTCAGCGTCGCCCTGGTCGATCGTGGCGTCGCGGCCCGTCTCCGCCACCAGCAGAAAGGCGTCGCGGGGCAGGAAATAGCCCGTGCCGGTCTGGGTGCGGTACTGGAGGTCGTAGGTCTCAATCGGGGGCAGGCCGTCGCGGCCGAGGGCGCCGTTGATCGCGTCCTGGGTCGCGCGGGCCGCCACAACGCCGAGCTGGCCGCCGGTGTTGGACAGCAGGTAGCCGGTGCGGGCCTGCACCTTGGCGTTGCCGGCGAGGATGGACAGCACGGTGCGGCTGGTGATGATGCGGGAAACGGTGTAGCCCTTCCCGGCGAGCAGGTCGGCCATCGCCATGATGTCGGCGAACGGGTCGTAGCTGTCGCTTGACCACGTCCCGCCGGCCGCGGCGCGGTGGTTCGTCGGGTTGGGGTAGGCGACCGTTTCGGCGTAGCCGTTGTCGCCGGACAGCGGCACGGAGGCCGACACGAGGGCCTGCCAGCGCTGCAGCTCCGACTTCTCGGCGAGGGCGAGCGTGATGGTGGTATCGACGAAGTTGACGATCGCGGCCGTCGCCTCCATCGTCGCGGCGCGGCCGAGCAGCTTGACCAGCGCGTCGTAGGCGCGGCCGGTCATCTCGGAGGCGATGTCCTGGTGGGCGAGCTCGACCAGCATGGAGCCGACGATCTCGCTCCCCTTCTTCTGCGCCGGGCTGTACCGCGTGCCATCGTTGGCGATGACCGTGCGGTACTTGACCGAGTCCTCGCGGAAGGCGTTCTCGTCGACCAGCTGCTCGGGCAGCAGCGTGGCGCCAAGATAGCGCCGGGGCGCCATGCCGAACTGGGCGAGCGGGTTGGCGGCGAGGCGGGCGATCGTGCCGTCGGTCATCAGACCGGACACAAGGCTGTACAGGTCTGCCATTTACGCCACCCCCCTCGTGGTCTGGTAGTTGGCCCGGATGGCGGCCAGCGCCCCGGCGGCCAGCGAGGCGAAGCCGGGCAGGAAGTTCTCTTTGACGAGGCCGCCGTGCCGGTACAGGTCTACATCGTTGTTGAGCATCACGTCGGGCACGTCGTGGACGACCAGGTATACCTCGTCGTCGCCGGTGGTCCAGGGGCCAAAGCCGGCCCCGGCGGCGCGCTCGGCGTAGGTGCGGCCGACCAGCGTGCCGGACAGCACGCGGTAGGCGGCCGTGCCGGCGTAGGTGGCGGCGTCGTTCGCCACCAGCGCGGTGGGCAGGGCCGCAACGGCGAGCGTGGTGGCCCCCGCGGCGGCGGCGGCGGTCAGGGTGGCGACCTTCGCCCCGCCGAAGTACAGCACGGTCCCCGACGGGATCGGGCCAGACAGGGCGGTGACGGGCAGGCTGGTGGCGTTCTGGGCGGTGTTGCTGCTGACCGTGACCGTCACGGCGTCCTCGCGGCGCCAGGCGGCGGCGTCGAGCTTGGCGCCGCCGGGCAGGACGTGCTCGCGGTTGTGGAAGTCGCCGGCCCACACCGGGGCCGACATGGTGTTGCTGGAACTGGTGATGCGGGCCATCCGCGTCTCCTCGTGTGCTACGCCGCCCCGGGGGCCTTGTAGCGCTTGTTGATGTGCTCACCCGCCACGTCCGGCTTGCCGGGGGGCGGGGCCTGCCCGCCGGCGGGCCGCTGTGGCACGTAGCCCGTGCCGACGGGCGGCGCGGCGGTGACGGGGGCGGCGATCGCGGGCAGCTCGGCCCGCAGCTTCGCCAGCGCCTTCTTCACGCTGGCCTCGGTGTACAACCCGGTCGCCTCGTCGACCGCCAGGCCGGCGGCCCGGCTCGGCACCGCCAGCAGCTCGGCGGCCAGCCGCGCGTCGATGCCGTGCAGGGCGTTGGCCTGCTGCTGCTCGCCTCGCCCAGCGTGGCCGGGGCGACCAGCGCCTCGATCGTGCCGCGGAGCTCGTAGCCGCGCACCTTCGCCTCCAGGGCGGCGGCCCGCTGCTCGGCGGCGGTGGCCCGCTGGGCGGCGGCCTCGGCGTCAGCCTTGACCTTCTCGGCGTCGGTCATCGCGGCGCGCTGGCGCTCGGCCTCCGTCGCCTTTAGGCGCTTCAGCTCTTTCAGCTGCGGCTCGGCATCACGCTCGAAGCGGCGCAGCTTCTCGACCAGGGCGCGCAGGCCGGCGGCGTCCTGCGGCTCGTCGCCGGGCTCAATTGTCGGGGCCGGTGTCGGGGGAGGCGTGGAACCTGCCGGGTCACCCGTCGCGGGTGGCGTCGGCTCCGGCGTCGCGCCGGATGGGGTGGGGTTCTCTGGAGGCATTGTACAACCCTTGTCAATTACCCGATTACGGGATTACCTTACTCCCAGCCTAACTCTCGCGCGGTGTTGCGGAGGATGGATGCCAACTGCGGGCTGATGGCAAAGCGCGACTCGTTGACCGTCAGGCTTTGCGCCATACTGCCGCCCTTGGTGCGCTGACCTGCTGCGTACCAATCGGCCAGCATCTCAACCACGTCGAGCAGGCTCATGTCGTCAATCCCATTTGGCCAGTGCTCGGGGTGGTGGCTGTTATGTGCGTAGTGGTGCTCGATGGTGGGCCGCGACTCGTCAAGCAGGCGCTTGTATTCCTCGCTGCCATACTGCGCGCCCGATAACCGAATTTTTGCGTTGGCAAAGCCGGATAACTCAGGCTCTTTGAGCTTGCTTACATCGTGGTTCAGGGCGCGCACCGACAAGCGCTCTACTACGACCTCAAGGGCCGCCCGTACAACGTCGATATGCTCCAACGTCTCACGGCGGCTACGCTCAAGGATTTCGGGCGTAAGGTCTGTCACGCGATTGCCTCCTGTGCGGCGCGCCGCATGGTCGCGGTGTCGATCAAGGCGCCCGCTTCGCTCTCACCTGGCGTCTCCGTTGCGGGGGTGGTGGGAAGGGCTGGCGCGGGCCGGGCCTCGCGCTCGGCGGCGATGCGGGCCAGCTCGGCGTCGGTGTCGGCCACCCCGCTCTCGGCCATCGCCGTCTCGGCACTGCGCAGCCCGGCCTGCTTGAGCTTGATCAGGCTATCGATCTCCGCCGCCGTGAGCGGGCCGGTGTCGATCTGGCAGGCCACCTCGGCGCGCAGGCCGGCGAACCGCCCCGCCTGCCCGGCGAAGTGGGCCGCCGCCGCCAGCACGGCCTCCAGGATGGCCCGAAGTGCGCCCTCGACGGCGCGGGCGGTGGGCGCGAGGCTCTGGGCGTAGTCGGCGCGGGCCTGGATGCGGCTTTCCCCGCTGGCCGCCGCGTCGCCCGCGATGAGCGCGTGGCGCTGGTGCGCCTCGGCGAGCATGGTGGCGTACAGCTGATCCTGGGTCGCGGTGAAGGTGTCGACGGGCGAGGGGTCGCGGTAGGTCACACCGGGCGTGGTGTAGCCCGTGACGACCGGGTTGCCCTCGGCGTCCTTCTCGGTCGGGGAGTAGAGCGGAATGCCGGCGGCAAACGTCGTCGTACCCGCGCCGACCTGGAGGGGCTCGGGGGTGAATACCCACGCGCCCTCGGCGTCGGGGGCGTAGGAGCCCGGGCGCTGCGCGTTCGTCAGGATGCGCTCGGTCGAGCCGGCGAGGCTCGTGTTGTGCAGCATCATCGTGAGCGCGTGGTTCAGGGCCATCTGGAGGCGCAGAATCTGCGCGGTGATGAGCGGGGCGCGGCGGATCTCCGCCACCAGCAGCCGGCCGCCGAGCGGCAGCGCGGCCTGCATCCGGGGCAGGGCGTCGCCCGTCTCGATCACGGTGACCGCGCCCCCGGCTGCGCCGGGCTGGAGGTAGTGCAGCTCGATCGGGCCGTTGCCCGTGGGCGGGGTGGCGTCGAACGGCGAGGCGACCGGGGGTACGGCGACCACGCCCACGTCCTGCCCGCTCGCGCGGTCTCTAAGCACGGCGGCGCGCTCGGGGGGCAGGGCCTCCAGCTCCAGGCGGGCAAGCTGCTGCGCCATATCGCCCGGGGGGACGACGAGGGCGGGGCGGGCCGGGGCGTCGTCGAGGCGGCGCGTCTCGCCGGTGACGGGGGCCTGCACCAGCCGCCCCTCAGGCACGTAGGCGCGCAGCACCCCCCGCTCGCCAAGCAGGGCGTAGGCGACGGCCTCGGCGAGCGTCTCGGGGGCGTTCACGCGGTCCCACCAGTCCGTGAGGAGCGCCTCGGCCTCGGCGATCAGGGCCGCCTCGGCGGCGTTGGGCTGCTCGTCCTCGGCCAGCGGGCGGGTGACGGTGAAGGACCAGCGGGGCTCGTGGCCGACCACGCCGGCGACGTGCCGGCCGACGATCTCGCCGACCTTGTTGGCCGAGATGAATGCGGCGTGGATGTCGGTCCACACGCGCGCCGCCTCGGCGCCGTGGGCGTAGGGCTGGGCACCAATCCACCCCGCCGTGTCCTGCCAGTGGTCGCCGTCGGCGAAGCGCCGCGCTTGCGCGTAGGTCGCGGCCACCGTGCGCGTGATGGCCTGGCGGGCGTCGTTGGCAGTGAGGGCGGCGTAGTCTGGCATAGGAACGGCGGGTACAAAAAAGCGGCGAGGCTGGCCCTGGTGGGCTCAGTCCTCGCCGCGGCTTTTCAGCGGGGGCGGGTTCGGTTGTTGATGCCGGTTACGTTCTCCGGCTCACCGCCTGGTGACGTTCGGACCTGCACGGCGGGGCGGCCTGTGGCTGCGCTTAGCTGTACGTCGGCGTTTCCCGCAGCTCACGCCGTAGCTACCCTCACAGTTGCCCTTGCGGGCCGCCGCCCCTATTATGGGTATTGGTCACAGCGGGCCGGAATTGCACCGGCTATTGCGCAGTTGTTTCAAGGCGTTATTGGCGCCCTAGCGAACAGCCTACGTTCGCACCTGCGCGTCACTGTCCGCGCCGCCGCCGTGTTACACGTTCACTATAGCACGCGCGAGCGATGGGCGCAATAACCGGGCGATTATGGGGCAACACCGAAAAGGATAAGGGCAAATAAGAACGCCATAAAAAGGAGAAGCCCCGTGCCTGTCATTATTCCCCAAAACAGGAGTGTATCGATCAGTGCATCGATCATTCCATCCATCGATTCTCTCCTTCCCGCGTCCCGGCTCCCGCTATCGCTTCGCCGAGCGCTACGCCACCGCTCAGTTCGCCCCCGGCTCTGGCGGCAGCGTGAGCGGGATGCGCGCCGGCCCGCGCGGATTGCCCGCCTGAGCGACGGTGCTGACGCGCGCGCTGCTGAGGTCAAGTTCAAAGCTAAAGCTAAACCCTGATGTGAAGCGCCGCTTCGCCTCGTTGGGGGCGTCGGGCTCGTCTGACTCAAACGCCGCCCCGTTGATCGGAATCGCCGCCCCGTTCACGTACAGCGTCGCCGGGCCGCGCATTGTCAACGGGCTTGACCACGCAGGGCCGTCCGAACGAGGCGTGTGAAAGCGCTGGTTGCTGCTGATGTAGGGCTTCACCGATACTCCTTTACGCCGCAATAAACAGCGATTCTTCAAATGCGACGTTCCATCGGCCCGAATTATCATTCGTCCACACTTCTTCGTAGTCGCCGTTCGGGGCGAAGGCGACAATCTCAACAAAATCGCGCTTGACACACTGTTCTTGCGCTTCATCATACGCTTCGCGCGGTTCCTGGTAGATGCCCACGGGCGAAAACCCTGCATAGCTATCTGCGCCGCTGTCACCCGCAAACACGGCGTAAAACGTCGCACGAGCCAAGATTGACCGCTGCCGCTCATACTCTGATTCAGCCATCCCGCCCCTCCCCTACGCCGCTCGGCCCTGTGCCCAGTATATCACCGCAGCCCCTCCACCCGTCGCCGGTCCCGCCGGGGCGGGGGCGTCGGCTGGCCCAGCACCCGTTCCACTTCGACCAGGGCCGCGCGCAGCCCGCGCCGCAGCTCGGGGTAGGCCTGCTCGGCCTGGGCGAGCTGGTCGCGCAGCGTGGCGAGGGACACGAGGGTGACGGGGCGCTCGCTCATGTGCGGTAGCTCCCAGACGCGGCGGGGGGCGGCAGCTTCGGGCGGTTGGATTTGGGGGCCGCCATCACGAGGTAGCGCAGCGTGTCGTAGTCGTCGTCGCCGCCCCGGCCATGGGCGTCAGCGTCGACCTTCTTCACGTCCTCGGGGTCGTGTGGGTCCGGCACCATGCGGGCAAGGGTCTGGAAGACGGGGCGGGCTTGCGGGCCGAAGCGGAGCGAGGCGGGCAGTCCGGCCTCCGGTTTGCCGAGCCGCTCAGCGACGGCCTGAGCACCCGCCACGCGGGCGATGGTGGCCCGCTCCAGGCGCCAGCCGCGCTTGGCGAACTTGTCGGCCGGGGTCTCGGGCTCGTCGCCGCCGCGGCTGGCCCACAGGTCATGCCCGCAGTAGACCACGATCCGGCGCCAGTCCACGCCCAGCTCGTCGCACAGCGCGACCATCGCCTCGTGGTGCTGCGGGATGTACCACCGGGCCTGGTGGTGCAGGCCGATCACGATCAGCTCGCCCTCGGGGCTGAGCACCCCTACCTGGAAGCTGAGCGGGTGCGCGAAGCCGTAGTCCAGCGCGGCCCACATGCGCCAGCCGGGCGGGGCGCGGCGCAGGTCGGAGCTATGCACGCGCTCGTCGAGCTGGTCGAAGTAGGCACCCTCCGCACCGACCCACCGGCCCAGGCGGAGCCGCTGGTAGCGCACGCCGGTCAGCGCGTCCAGCGTGGCGATGCTGCGTTGCCCCTGCTCGGTCAGCGTCCCATCCTCGTCGTACAGGGTCGGGTTATCCTCGTGGCGGCTTTCGAGCAGGGTCAGGGCGCCGGCCTGGCGGCGGAGCTGGATCCAGTGGTCCTCGGCTCCGGGGTTGCAGTCGCCGAACACCATCGGGTGCGGCGTGTGCGCCCCGCGGCCCGTCGCGCGGCTGGTCGCCGTCTCCCAGTCGGCCTGCTCCAGCTCCTCGGCCTGGTTGACGTAGATGCCGCCGAACTCGCCAGACAGGATCTTGTCGGGGTTGTCGAAGCCGACCACCCACACGCGGGCGCCGTTCGGGTAGGTGTAGAACGTGGGGCGCTCGCCGCCGAACACCTCCACGCCGCCCTGGATCGCGATGATGCGCCGCCAGGTGGCGAGCACCGTGCTATCCATCGTCGCGCGCACCTTGCGGGCGATCACGTATTGGTCGGGGCACGCCCGCGCCAGCGTGTCGAGGCGCCAGAGGCCCGCGAACGTCTTGCCCGTCTCCGCCGGCCCACTCAGCAGCCACTCGCGCGCCGTGGTCACCTGCGCCTGTGCGGCCGCACCGCGGAAGCGGGGCCGGACGGGGGAGGCCTGCCGGGTCGCGCGGGGGCGCAGGCGCACCGGCAGCGGCCCATAGTCCAAGCGGCGCGCGGCGCCGCTGATAATGCTAGGCATCGTCATCGCCCCCGTCGCCGGTCAGGGAGCCGAGCAGCTTGTCGACGCCGAGGGTGTGCGCCTCCAGGTCAAGCGCCGCCACGAGCCCGCGCACGGCCGCGCCGAACGTCGCCGGGGTCATATCCATCGCGGGGATCGTGATGGTGCGCCCGTCGGCGGTCTTCACCACTTCGCCCCGGATCGCCCGGCGGCATTGTTCCAGCAGTATTGACGCGACGCCGTGAAGGGCGCGGGCGGTGTCACGCGAGCGGGCGCCGTGCTCGCGCAGATCGGCGAGGTAGCGCGCGGCGCTCTCCTGGGCGGCCAGCGTGGCGAGCGTCGCGTCGTACTGCGCCGCCGACGCCTGCCAGCCGTATTTGGCGCTCCAGTTCTCAACCGTAGCGATGCGCTGCGTCACCCGCGATCCGCCCGCGCTCTGCCCGCGCTGCACCACCTTGTCGAGGCTCCGCCCCGGCCCCATCGTGAGGTATTCGACGCGGGCAGCGTAGGCCCTCGGCGTCTCGCCGTCGAGCCGTGGGATCTCAATGCGGGTGGTGGTGGGGGTGGTCACGGTTCAACTCGCTCCACGGTTAGGCCCTCGGCCTCGGCGCGGCGCAGGATCACGTCCCCGTAGCGCGGCTCAATCTCGCAGAGATACACGCGGCGGCCGGTGCGGTGACAGGCTACGAGCGTGCCGCCCACCCCAGCGAACCAGTCCACGACCACCCCGGCGACAGGGGAGGCAAACCCTACTGCGCGCTGCATAAGCGCTACGGGCTTCTCTGCGGCGTGTTCGGGCGCGTTCAGGCGCGCCACCTCCCACACGTCGCTAATAGCCTCCGTTGGCTTCGGCGGCGTGCCCTTCCAGCAATATAGGACATCCTCATGCTGCGGGCGCAGGTAGTAACCAATCCCAAAATTGTTTTTGTACCACACCACTTTGCTTTTCACCGTGAAGCATTGCCGAACAATCGGCAACGTCCAATCGAACTCGCTCCAATCCTGACACAAGAAGGCGACCGTGTTTTCTTTGAGGCTTTCAAACAGCAACGGCACGAAGGCAGCCCAGAGCGCTCGCGCATCTTTGTTGCCGTCGTTCGCTATTGCACTGGTCAAGCCGCGCTGTGGCTGGAGATCGATACCAAAAGGCGGATCGCACCACGCCATATCTGCTCGCTCGCCGCCCATCAGCCGCGCCACCGTCGCCGGGTCGGTACTATCCCCAATGATGAGCCGATGTACGCCCCCGATAACCCACAGGTTTCCCGGCTGACACCGCGTCGGCCCGTCGGCGGGCGTGGCGTCGAACTCGTCCCCACCACCACCTGCCTCGCCTTCCAGCGGCTCCCGCAACGCCGCGAGCAGCGCGTCGAGCGCCGACTCGTCGACGCCCACCGGCGTTTCGCCCGCCCGCGCCAAGTCCTCCAGCACGGCGGCGTAGCCCTCGGCGTCCCACATGCGCGCCATGTCGAGGTCGGTGAAGTCGCCGCCCGCGAGCGTCAGGTTGTTGTGCGAGATGCCATAGCTCTCCGCCGCCGCTTGACTGTCGGCATCGAGCCCGAACAGCACCGGCACCAGCCAGTCGTCGCCCCCGTCGAGGATGCCGCGCGGGCGGGGCTGGCCCTGGGCGCGCAGCAGGCTGAGGGCATCGCCGCGCCCGTTGCCCTCCACCACGCCGCCCTCGCCGCCGTTCAGCGCCGCGTCGAACGCGGGCGGGTCGCGGAAGCCGTGCCGGGCGATGGACGCGGCAAGCGCGCTAAGATCGTGGCGCTTCGCGTTGCGGTCCCAGCGCCGCAGCGCGGACAATGGCACGTAACGGAGTTCAAGTTGGTCAGTCATGCGGCTCCTCTGTTACGCCACAATCGTGCAGTTGGCGATCAGCTCATAGCTCCGGTTGGTTGCCGTGCCCTGCGCCCCAGCGATGCCGAACGCGAGATCCTGTGCGCCGGGGTAGGCCGTCGCCCCAGGGGCGCGCAGATGCAGCGGGTAGGCCGCCCCGACGGTCACGGCGGCCGAGGTCGCCAGCGTGAACGTGTCCGCGTGGGTCACGCGCTCGCCAGGGAGCAGCCGCTGCAGCGTGCGCGACGCGGGCCAGGTGGCGACGGCCGCCCCGCCCCCGGTTGGGCGCAGCTCAAACTGCGGGCGCCAGGGGAGATACACGGGGGCGTTGCCGGTGTTCTCGTAGGTCACCAGCACGGGAAACGGCTCGCCGCGCACGATGCCCGCCGGTACTTTGTAGCGCCGGGGGATGACGACGGGGCCGGCGCGGCGCAGGTGGGCAACGATCTCCGCCTGGTTGCTGGCCGACTGTGCGCTGAACTCGGCCAGGTTGGTGTCGCACACCATGCCGATGCCGAGGTAGTCGAGTTCTTGGCCGGCGCGGGTCCAGTTCTCGGGGCGGGCGGCGGTGCCGGGGGCGTAGTGCTCGCAGGTCAGAAAGCGGCGCGGGTCGCGCATCAGGCGCCGGGCCTTAGGACTGCGGTCCAGCCACATCTCCTTGATCTGGGTCGCCCCGGCGGGGTCGCCGAGCGCGTCCTGGCGTACCCACAGCCGATCCGGGCCGTAGGTCTCCAGCGCGTAGGTGAGCGCCTCGTCCTCCGTGTTCTCCATCGCCGCGATGACCAGGATCTGGTTCGGGAACGCCGCCGCCACCCGGTCAATGAGCGCCTTCAAGTCGGCGATGCTCGGCGGGTAATTCCCCCACACCCGTAGCTCGCCCCACTGGCCCCAGCCGCGAATGTCGAGGATCTGAAGGCGCGGGTGGGTGGTGAGGGCGGCGCCGGCCGCGTCCATAAAATCGAGGTAGTACGACGCAATCGCCGGCCAGCGCGGGATGAGGTCGCCCATCGAGCTGATGTAGGCGAGGGGGCCGGTCTGTCCCGTGGTCAAGAAGCCGCCCGAGCTGAGCCCGGTGCGGCGCACGAAGTCGGGCGCGGAGTTCGGCACGCCGTCGTTCTTCCGCCACGCGCGAAAGCCGATCCAGCCGGCGATATGGCTGGGCAGGCTGCTCAGGTAGGTGGCCGGTTGGGAGAAGTTGTAGACCGGCGTGTCGGTGGCATAGCTGCGCGTCTCGCTGTTGCGCCACTCGCCGATCCCGACGTGCTTCTTGGCGGTGTGCGGGGCCACGCCGGGCACGGTGTGCGTGATACCGCTCAGGCCCCGGCCGGGGTGGTCGGGCACGGGCCAGATGGTGGCGGGCGCCCCTTCCACCGTCGCCTGGCGAACACCCTGCGTCGTGACGGCAATCTCGGTTGAGGCCAGCGAGGCGACGGGGCCGGCGCAGGCGTAGAGGGTGGCGAATACCTCCGTGTTCGCGGGCAGGTCGACATCCTCGTAGCTGGTGTCGCTGCCCGGCACAACAACCGAGCCCAGGCTGCCGGCAGCCGTGCGGCGCACGATGCGGTAGCGCTCCGCCCCCGCGACCGGGGCCCAGGCAAAGAGGGCGCCCCGCCGGCCGGTGGGTGTACCCGTGAAGCTACCCGGCGTGGACGGGGCCAGGGGATGGACGATCAGCTCGTACAGCAACTCAACACGGCTGTTCACCGTCACGTTGGAACCGGCGACGCTGTAGGCCGGCGGGTCGCCCGTCGCCGCGTAGGCGAAGGCGCTGAGGCCGGTCGTCCGCGTGTACAGCGCCGCCGTCCCGTTGGGGAAGTAGCGCCGCTTCATCCCGTTGGCGGTGGCGTTGGGCCAGATGAACGGGGCGACAAAGCCCCCGCTCGGCATGGGGTAGTCGAGTGTTGTGGTGTACAGGCCGGCCGGGGCGTTCGCCGCAAGCGTCTGCGGGGCGGCGGTGATCAGTGCCGAGGTCGGGCGCACGCTGGAAAAGTCTACCATCGTGGGTGTGACGTTGCTCGTCACCCCGTACAGACCCGCGCGGTAGGTGTGCGCGGCCGTGCCGCCCTCGAGGTGCCAGCGCAACGCCTTGACCACGGCCGGGTACGGCACCCAGGCGACGAGCTGCCAGTGCGGGCGGTTGGTCTCCAGGGTCGCCACGGTCACATCGCTCGCGTCCCAGGTGTTGCCGATGAACTCAGGTGGCATCAGCCCGTCGCCGGCGTGGGCGTAGGCCAGGCTGGCGGCCTGGTCGCCGACGGGGGTGTAGCTGCCCACCTTGTCTGGGGGCAGCGGGGCGGCGGCCGTGCCGCGCCAGTAGCGTTGCAGCTTGGTGGTGGTACGAGTCGTCATGGCTAGTCGATAAACCCATCAATGCGGATGCTCGCCGCCGTCCCCGCGTGCGCCCCGCCGCCCTCGCCAAGTTGGAGAAAGGCAAACAGGGAGGCCGAGCTGTTGTCCACCGCCGTTGACTGCGTGACCATGATCGGATTGTCCAGGTAGGCGGTCCACGTCGCCGTAGCCACCCGGCGCAGCGACAGCGGGCGCGCGGCCAGCATCCGCGAGCGCTCGTAGGTCAGCAGCTGGCCGTTGAGCGGGTTGGTGGTTGGCGGGCGCGGGCAGAGGATGAGCTGGAGCGGCAGTGCGGCACCCAGACTCACCGCGACCTCGGTAATGGTGACCTTGCGCCCGCCCCCGACGGCGTTGCCGGCGGCGGGAAAGACGTTCTGGAACTCCAGGCGCCCGCCGAACACCGTGAACTCAGCGTAGCTCGTGCCCGTCACCGTCAGGTCAAGATAGAGCGGGGGCAGGCCAATCCCGCGCACGGTCACCGGCGAGGGCGCCGTGCCCTTGCTCGTGGCTTGCAGCTCCGACAGGACGCTTGCGAGCGTGATGTTGCTCGTGGCCTGCCCCGCCGCCGTCGCCTGCCCGGCCTGGCCCGAGAGGATGGCGCCCAATATCGCGTCAAGGTCCACGGGCGAGAAGTAGGGAAGCGCGTTCCAAGCAGCCGACCCGTTACCGACCTTGAACTTGCCGGTATCGTGTTCAAACCCCTTTTCACCGGCGGCAAGCACCGGATTCGCAGCGGCCCATTCGGCGGCCGTGCCCCGGCGAAATTGGATGGTGGTGACGGGCATTACGGCGTACCTCCGTCGATACTGGTCAGGGTGCCACCGCTCGCCTCCAGGGCGGTCACGCGCGTCTCGAGGGCCGCGAGGTCGCTGGCCGCGGCCTTGGCGGCCAGGGCCGCCGGCAGGCCGGTCACGTCGGCCTGGGCGTGCGTGTGGGCGGCCGGCGTGAACGTCGTCGGCTTCCCGGTGACCTGCGCCCACGACACGTTGATCACGCTTTCGAGCCAGGTTCGCAGCAGCGACGGCGACAGGTAGCGCGTGCTCCCTGCCTGCACGCCTTCCCATATTTCATTGCCGTTCAGGGGGTCGGCGGGAGTCATGTCGCTAATTTTGATGTATTCGGTCATGATCTACCCCGTTGTCACGCGAACGCGGCCTTCTTCGGTCATCCGCTGAACCCCTTCTTCGGTCACGCGCACCTTGACCGCCGGCGGCTCGCGCCGGCGGAGCGAGCCGCCGCCACGGAGGCGCAGCCGGCCGCCGCGGGCGCGGAGCGGGAGGGTAGGAGGGGTGGGGGTGGGCTCGCTCATCCGCTCATCCCGACAAACATGGCGTTCTGGCCGAAGCTGTAGCCGCTGATCGTGATACTCGACGGCAGGCTGGTGTTGGTCGTGGCTGACGACACCGCAAAACGCGGGGCGTCGGCGGACAGATTGATGTTGGTGAAGTTCGCACTGCTCGTCGAGCCGCGGCGCAGGGTCGGCATGGTTGTGCCGTTCGCGAGCAAGGCGATGTAGTAGGCCGTGCCGCGCGTGACAGCAACGCCCGCGGTCAGGGCCATGATCTTGGCGCCCGACGTGCTCCACGCCGTCGCCATGTTGCCCGTCACCCCGAGCCGGGCCCCGCTTGTGTCATAGAGGCCGGCGTAGCACTGGTTCGCGGTCAGGCCAGAACCGGCCACCGAGACATCCGTCACGAGGTTATTGACCGTCCCATCCTCTGCGGCGATGACCCGGTGTATCCAGATCTGACCCGCCGTGATCTGGGTGGTGTTGAAGCAGACCAGCGGGTCCATCGTCCACCCGAGCATCCCGTGGTCAAGCGGGCTCGGCATCGCGTAGGGCGGGGCGTTGATTACGGCGCGGGCCGCCGCGTCGTCCGTGGCGGCGAGCAGCGTCCGCGCGAAGGCGGTCAGGTCGGTTGTTGTTGCCGCGCCGGCGCCCGTGAAGTAGGGCAGCTTGTTGGCCGCTGAGGTCAGGCCGGCGAGGGCCGCGAGCTCGACGTCGTAGGCCTGCACGTCCGTGCCGATGACCAGCCCGGCCACGGCGCGCAGGGCGGCGGCGTTCGCCAGTTCCAAGAGCGCCCGCCCGTAGCTCGTTGTGGCGAGGGCGGCGAGGGCGGTCAGGTCCGTATCGAGCGGCTGGTAGCGCGCATCGGCCTGGGTGATGGTCGGAACGTTCGCCGCCCCCGTGCCGGTGTCGGCCAAGGCCGCCGTGCCGAGGCCCAACGCGGTGCGCTGCGCGGCGGCGTTGGCCGCCCCGGTCAGCGCCGCCCCGGCCGCCGTGATGCCGTGGGTGCCGCTGGTGGCGCTGGCGTGGCTATCCAGTTCGGCCTGGGTCGCCATATCGACCGCAAAGCCGGGGTTGGGATAGGTGCCACTGAGCACGCCCCCGGCGCCGCCGGTCGGGGCGCGGCTGTCACTGAGGCGGGGGTCGGTGGTAGCGGCCTTGCCGTCGAGGGCCGCCTGGAGGCCGGTCGTATCGCTGATGATGTGGCCATGGACGAGGGCGGCCCGGTCGCTGCGAATGTCGGTGCGCAAGGTCGCCAGACTCAGGTGCTTGTCGGCCGCCGCCTGGTCCACGTAGAACAGCTCCGTGCCGTCGAGCGCCCCCGCGGCGGGCAGATCCGCCACCATGGACCCGGGGGCCTCCCAGGTGCGCACGCCGGCAGCCGACGACACCAGGGTGTAGCCGTCACCGGCCGGGGTGCCAAGCGCGGGCTCGGCACCCACGTCCGCGGCGTCGAGGGTGACGGCGCCTGTCTCGCCGTTCACACTGGTAACGCCCGCGCCGCCGGCCTCCAGCGTGTCGAGCCGGGCGTCGAGAACGCTGTCGGCGGATGCGCGGGCGTCGGCCTCGGCGTCGAGCGCGGCCTGCAGGCCGGCGACAGAGCTGATGGGTTGCGTGTCGGTATGGTTGAGCCGGGAGCGCAAGAAGGCATCGGTCGCGTTCGCGGTGGCCCCGGTCGCAATGCCGTCGAGCTTCGCCTTGTCGGCGGCGGGCATGAAGCCGGCTGTGCTGGTGGTCGCGTCGGCGTGAACGTGGCTGGCGGGTGCCGCACCGATACTCGCGGGGCTAATCGGGTCGTCGCCGTCCGTGGCGTGGCGCGCGGCGTGGGCGGGCGGGATGGCCTCCACGGCGGCCAGGCGGCCGTCGAGGGTCGAATCGGCCACGGCGCGCAGGCCCGCCTCGGCTGCGACCTGCGCGTCGACCTCGGTGGAGGTGTAGTAGCGCGCGTCGCCGCGGGCCTGGGTCAGGTACTGCGGGTGGTCGTCGTCGTCGAGGCCGGTCAAGGCGCCGTGGTCGGTCACCCCGGGGCCACCCGGCCCGCCGCCCCCGCCGCTGTAGCGCGCATCGCCCTCGGCCTCGGTCAAATACTGGGGGAACGGGTCGGCCTCGGCCCGCAGGGCGTCGATCGCGACGAGCACGGCCGATGGTGGTACGGGCGCCTGTGTGGCCGCGAGCAGGACGGCGAACGTGGTGTCAGGGCCGGCGCCGATGTTCGCCACAAATGTAGACGTGGTCTTGGGGGTTTTGATCTGATACTGCGCCGTGCCGGTCGCGGGGACCACCAGGGCCAATGAGACAAACCCGCTTTCGTCGGTGACACCGGCCACGCACACGATGGGCACGGCGACGCGCGTGCCGTCGGCCGCGAACATGGCCTTCAGGGTGGCGACGACGGCCTTGCCGACGATCGGGTCGCCGTCGGGCTCGATGAAGGTGCCGCTGATCGTGCGTGTTGGCATGGCTTAACTGTGCCCCGTCGGATCGTGCTCGTCACTCTGCCCCGGCGGCGGGATGCGCTCAACCGTAATCGAGCCGCCGTAGGCCCAGGCTTCCAGCTCTTTGATGCGGGCAAAGGCTTCGATCAGTTCGGCGCGCTGGTCCGTGACGGTGCTTTCGAGCCGCTCGATCCGCTCCCGGTTCTCACGCATCACGCGCCGGTCATCCGCCGAGCGTTCCAGCACGAGCCGGGTAATGTGGTTGACCTTCGCCTCGTCGCGGTCGCGCCCCGCCTTTTTCCATCGCGCCTTGATGAGGTCCGCCCGCTCGCGCATCTCCTCGGAGGCGAGTAGGGCGAGGGCGTCCATCACGAAGTCAACCATCTCATCGTAGGCGGCCTCATGCTCGCGCCGGGCGGCGTCAAGCCGTGCGTCGGTAGTGTTCGGCGAGGGCTTGGGGATCATGGGCGCTTCTCTCCCGGGGGCGGATCGTCGCGGCGCCGGAGCACCGGGGATCGGCGCAGCACCTCGGCGATCTTGAGCCGGCAATCCTGGCAGTCAGGGAGGCCCTGCACCAGGGCGAGCTGCCGGCGAAGCTCGTCATTCTCTAAACTCAGCGTTGTCGCCCGCTGGCGCCAGTCCATCTGATCGGCGACCTTCTCGGCGGCCACCTTCGCGTCGTGCGTTTTATCGGTGTTGACCTTGAGTTCGGCCAGCATCTTGTCGCCCCACGCCTTGAGGAACGCCGTGAGCAGGCCGAGGGCGACAAGGCCGAGGCCGCCGAGCGCGGTAATGAGTTCGGTGGGCAGGCTCACAGCGCGGCCTCCAGCATCGCGTTGGCAATCTCGGCGAGGTGGGCGCCGTAGCGGTCGCCAGGCCACGCCCAGCCGCTGGTCCACTGCTCGCGCGGCTTGCCGAGGTTCGCGGGGTTGTGAATGGCGCCAAGCGCCTTGAGCGTGGTCACCGATTCCCACGCGGCGCGGGGCAGGGGGCGGACCTCCAGCGCGTAGGCGGCCAGCGCCTGCTGCGCGCGCGTGGCACCCAGCCCGACGGTGTACAGCAGCAGCCGCCCCACGTGGGCGCGCACGGCGTGCTCCCAGGTCGGGAAGCTGATGCCCTCGGCCCACGTCCCATCGGCCTGCTGCGCCCAGGTCGTGATGGTGTCGCCGCCGGCCTGGCGCGTGATCGAGGTCGGGCGCTGGCGGATGACCTGCCCGGTCACCCCGATGCCGGCCGGGTTGCGTCGGGGGCGCTGCGACCACCACGAGGTGAGGTTGCCGGTCTCGTGGGCGAGCTGGGCCGCGACGAGATCCGGGTTCAGGCCCGCCTCGGTGGCCTGCGCCCAGATGGCCCGCGTGATGATGCCGAGGTCGTAGGGGGCATACGCGGCCCCGCGCCGCTCCAGGTAGGCGGCGACCCACTCGGGTGAGAGGCGCGCGATACCGTCGAGCGGGGACAGCTCATCGTAGGGGGCACGGCGGGCAGTGGGCGGGTTGACGATCGTCCGCTGCCGGGCCTCCACTTCCGACCACACCCACTCTTTGGTCACGGCGCGGCCGGGGCAGCTCTTCTGTGTGGTGTAGTCGCGGTGGAAGGCGAGCAGCCGGCGGATCGGGATGCCCAGGCGCTGGGACAGGCCGGCGAGCACGGCCAGGGTGTTGCGCCACACCTCGCCGGCCGGCTTCGTCTGGTCGTAGTCGCCCACCATCTCCAGGCCGATGGAGTACCAGCCCTGGCGCACCGAGCCGTTGCCCACGCCGGCGTGGATGCCGACGCGGGACATGGGCGTGGCGAGCCAGATCCCGTCGGGGCCGGTGTAGATGTGCGGCCCCGAGGTCCAGCCCTTCCCGGCGTAGTAGCGCTGCATCCCGCGCATCGTGGCGAGGCCTGCCCACTGATCCAGGCGCGGCACCAGCGTGTGATGGAGCACCACGCGCGACGGGGCCAGCGGCCCGAACTGGTACGCCGCGCAGTAGCTCTCCCAGCCGGCCAGGTCGAGGCGCTTGTTGATGAAGGGCGGGGTGCCCTCGGTGGGGAAGTCGCGGAAGGTCAGGGGGGCGGCGCCGAGCACGTCGTCAGACGCCGCAGGGGGCTGCGGGGGGTTCGGGCCGTCGTCAGGATGGAGCAGCTCGTCGTCAGGGGTCTGCATGGCGCCTCAGCGGACGAGGCGCGGGGGAGCGGGCAAACGGCATAGGCGCCCGGAATTGCCCCCGCGCCTATGCCGCCCAGAAGTATAGCACAGCCGGGCCGGGTATGGAAAGGCCTCGGTGGCTCACTGCCCTTGACAAGCGCTGCCAACGAGTGTACAACCTTCCCTAGCGTAGCCAAAGGGTCTAGAAAGGTGCCACAATGAGCGAACAGGCGCTAACAGTTCCCGAGATTGCCGAAGCGCTGCGCGTCGACCCAGAAACGGTGCGGCGGTGGATTCAACGGGAGGGGTTGGAGGCCGTTCGGTTGCCGAACGGGGAGTATCGGGTGTGGCCCTCAACGCTGGAGGCGTGGATCGCCCGGCGCCGAACGGGCGCACACCATGAGGCGGCCTGACCCGCGGTTGCGACGCGGGTCAGGCCAGGGTGCTACGTACTGGGGAGCACATAGCAACGAAAGGATAGCACATGGAAGGCCGACAGTCCTGCTTTGCCCGGATGCTCGACGTGCGCGGGTTCGTGATCGCGGCCCGCGGGGCCACGCTGCGCGCCGAGCCGGCCGCGCTCATCCTGATGATTGCCGTCTTCGGCTTCATTAGCCTGCTGCTCGCGCCGTTCTGGTTCGCCTTCGACCTGAACAGCACGTGGGAGTTTACGACGAGCCTGCGCGATGCCTCGGCATCGACGATCAACGAGGTGGCCGGGCAGGTCGACTCCGCGCTCAACATCACGCTAGGCGCCTTGATTGCCGGCGTGCTGCTCACGGGCTACACGCTGCTGCCGTCGCTGTTCGAGCTGGCCTTCCCGACGGTGCAGCACCCGCTGCTGAACATCTTGCTGGTGGCCGCGATCATCTTCGACTACGTGACCGACTGGCCGAAGTCCTGGGCCACGACGGGGCAGTGGGGCGGGGCCGAGAACCCCATCGCACACGTGCTGTATGCGGTACTGTTCTGCCTGTTCGTCTCCGTCGGGGTGCAGGCGGTGCTCGTGATCTGCCTGACGATTGTGCTGTTCAGCCTGCTCGGCCTGGCGCGCGGTGGCCGGGGCTCGGGCCGCGCGACCACCATCATCGAGGGGTAGGCCGATGACACTCATCACCGCCGACGAACTGATGCGCGGCCTGGCGCTCATCACCTTTGGCAGCGCGGCCGGGGGCCTGGCCATCGCCGCCCCCGGCTCGCCGCTGTGGCTCGTGCCGGCCGCGCTCGGCGTGGGCGCGTCGGCGCTGACCGTGCCCGAGATCCGCGAAGAGGCGCGCAAAGCCCTGCCCGCACTGGCCGAGGCCCCCCGCCGCCTGCCCGCCCCGGCGCGTGAGCTGGGCGACGGTCTGCGCCAGTTCGGCCGGCTCTCGGTGCGCGACAAGGCGCGCTTTCTTGCCGGCGACGACAGCCTGATTGCCGCCAGCAGCACCCCGCCCGGCCCAGAGGCACCGGACCCGCTGTTCGCCACGCTCGACGAGGAGCCGCACCGGCTGATCATCGGGCACACCCGCGGGGGCAAGTCCACCGCCATGCACGCGATGACAGCGCACTGGCGCCGGCAGGGCCACCCGGTGGTCGTCTGTGACCCGGACGCCGCGCGGGGCCAGTGGCCGGGCTGTCAGGTCGCCGGCTACAACGAGGACTACGCCGGGATCGCCCGGGCGCTGTCTGCGGCGGGCGCGGAGTTCCGGCGGCGCTCGGCCGCCTACGTTGAGGGTCAGCGTGACTTTACGCCCTTCCACGTCGTGATTGACGAAGTACAGGAGGTGTTCCGAGAAGTACCGCCCAGCAAAGCCGCCGTGGAGACGTTCGCCCGGCGCGGGGCCAAGCGGGGCATCTTCGTCACGCTCGGCACGCAAGACAACCACGTCGATAGCCTGGGCCTGGATAGCGCGGCCGTCTTGCAGAACTTCATCACCGCCGAGCTACGCAAGGACAAGGACGGCCGGCGCGTGGCGACGGTCTACCGCGGCAACGCCGCCCGGCGGCGAGATGAGCGCACGTTCCCAGTGCCGCAACTGCCCGACCCGAAGCAGTACATCACGCCCGCGGCGGTGGCAGCCCCGGCACCACGGGCCTACACCGGCGACACGCGGCCCCATTTGGTGGCCGAGCCGACCCGCCCGGCGGCGCCCGCAGCCCGTGACACACGCACGCCGCTTGAGCTGCCCGATCTGCTCGACTGCCTACTGGCCGAGCGCGTCCCAAGCGCCGTATCTCGGCGTCCTGATGCCGAGATACGGCCCGACGCCGCCCGTATTATTACCAACGCTGATACGGGTAATACGAGCCGTATCAGCGTTGATACGGCGGCCGGCGGGGGTGTGACGGTGAATGTCGCCCAGGTCGCCACCGCGGCGCGCCGGCCGACTCGGGGCGGCGGCCTGGACATGCGCGCACGGCGCCAACGCCAGAGCCGCTACGGGAGGGTACGGGCGCTCGTGGCCGACGGCGCGCGGTTCGAGGACGTATACCGGGCGGTGAAGGGGAACCGCAACGAGGTGCACGCCGAGTTCAAGCGGGCAAAGGCGGAGCTCGGTCAAGGAGAAGCGAAATGATGAATACCTGGAAGCGCAAAGCGCTGGCCGTCGTCGCGGTGGCCCTGCTCGGCATCCCCGCGGCCCTCGGCGTGTACAAGGCCCTGCTGCCCACGCGCGGCCCGTGGGGCGCGGGGCTCGCGGCAGGCGGGTTCGAGCTGGTCTACATCTCGACCGCGATCCTAGTGCTCACGCCCGAGCTGCGCGCCTACGCCCGCCGGGTGGCACTCGCCGCCGTCGGCACGTCTATCCTGCTCAACAGCATCGCCGACTACCAGGCCCGCGTGCCGGGCGGCCTCGCCGGCTGGTCCCAGGCGCACGCGCTGTTCGACCCGCTGGCCCTCATCCTGAGCATCGTCGAGTCGGCCCCGCTCGCCGGCCTGGCCTACGCGATGGCCGAGCTGCTGCACCGCCTGAGCGACGGCGAGCGCCCGGCCGGCGCCCCCGCCGACGAGGGCGGGCGCGATCGGGCGCATCGGGCCAGGACGCCACAAACCGCCCCGCAGCCGCTTGTCGCCGTGGCCGCGCACGTTTCTACCACGCCAGAAAACACAGGAGCCGATCGCGGCGACCTGTGGAACGACGCGGCGTGGGTTGATCAGCTGCTCGACGAGGCGGGCGTGCCGCCGGCGCCAGTGGCACCCGCCCGCGACTACACCTGTAAGCACTGCGGGGGCGGCGGCCTGACCAGCGCCGAGCTGATGGCCCACGGCCGGCGCGTCAAACGCTATGGGAGCTGTCAGGGCGCCCAGGTCAGCGCCGCCGACTGACCACCCGCACACCAACACCCCCGGCACTGGCCGGGGGTGTTGTGCTGCGCGCAGACCATCTCAGGCCATTGACCTGATCAGCGCGGTCACTCCGGTCACTCTGGTATCTCCGGTCACTCTGGTCACTCTGGTCACTCTTGTGGGACTTTGGTTCCACAAGAGTGACCGCTACAAGGCAAGAGTGACCGGTTAGGGGCAAGAGTGACCACCTAAAAGCTTACCTGTTCACTCTGTATTTTGAGGCATCAGGACGCGGTAAAAGCTACCTGATTTTTGCAAGAGTGACCAGGGTGACCGCATGTTTAATGGGAATAGCAAAACACCCCCGGCGCGATGCCGGGGGTGTTTGTGTGCTGAGGGGATAGCGTGTCTAGGGAACCGGAATACCGAACGCCTCCAGCCGCGAGCCGGGGCGCGGCGGCGGCCAGAAATAGATGAACCGCCGCACCTCGCCCGGCACCAGCGTGATCGCTCCGCTGTAGCGCTGCTCGTGAAACTCCGCCGTGAGCCGCCCTGTGTCGTCGTACAGCCCCTTCACGATCACGACACCCGTGAGCGGCACGTCGGCGTCGTTGCGCAGCGCGACGGAGATCAGGTCACCCCCGTCGTACCCCGCCACCGTGAGCCGCCGGTACGGCGTGCCCGGTCGGCGCCAGGGCGATGCGAGCGGGTCGGGCGTTGGTGCCAGGGTGGGCGTCGGCTCGGGGGTCGCGGTGGCCGTCGGCGTCGGCTCAAGCACCACGAGCGCGGGGAGGTAGAGTGGCGCCGGCGCTTGCGCCCGGACGAGCTGTGCGAGGGCGAGCACGGCCAGCGTAGCAAGCAGGGCGGGGACGAGGCGGCGCGGGTGCATGGGCCTCCAGGGATAGGGGTAATTTCCGATCCAAACTATTGAGAATTCAAGATAACAATTGAGTCGGAAAGGTAGCAAAAAGCTCCCCAGAGTGCTACACTACCGCCACTTTCCATGCCCCCAGTCCGGGCGCGGTCAACGATGACCTGTATCCGTCCTCGCAGCATACGGACGTGCTGGTATGCGTATTCCCATTCGCCCTGAGTTCACCCCATCCCCCGTGTCCCGTATCGACACCGCCGGCCTGATCGTGAAGCTCATCCTGCTTACGCTGCTCTGGCGGTTCGACGCGCCCTGGTCGCTGTGGGCCGTAAGCGTCGCCGTGGTCCTGCTCGTGCACCATATCCGCCACCGCGCGACGGCGGCGGCGTTGGAGCGGGCGAAAGAGGAGGCTATTGATCAGATGATCGAGGCCGCCTTGTCCGCTCGGCAAACGCAATCAACGCATCCAGTTCTTCATCAGACATTTGTTCCAGGCGTTGAAGATGATGCTCCTTAATGCGGTATGGCTTCGCTGGCTGGTTATCGAGCCCTACGAGTAACCGCAGCAACTCTCTCACTTCACCACCAAGCGCCTTCACATAGACCGCCAGTTCGCTCGCTGGGGGCTCGTGCTTGCCCGCCTCCCACCGCTCAACTGTCTTTTTGTTGACCCCAATACGAGCGGCGGCTTCGGCTTGGGTAAGGCCCTCGCTTGTCCTTAACTGACGAAGCCACGGCGCGACTGCTTCCATTCCCATACCTTTATTATAAGACACTTGTGTCTGTTGTCTAGGGACACCCATGTCCCTTGCAGGTACTTGCAAGGTACAAATCTGTCTGCTATACTGTGTGTAGACAAATTTGTACCTTGCGAGGTGCCCCCATGTCGCTCAACACGGATCAGTACCCCACTGTCCTCGCCACGCTCAAAGAGCTGGGCGAGACGGACAAAGACAAGGCCGCCGCGCTGGGCGTGCAATCCACCAAGACGGTTGAGCGGCTGCGGCGCCGCCTCCCGGCGGCGCTTAAGCCGTTCATCGTCGAGCCTCGCCTGCTGCGCGCACTTCTGGCCGATCTGGAAAAGGCAGCGTGATGCCGGCCGAACGCTCGCAAGGCTCGCGCGCCAGCCATAACGGCCAGGCCGCCGAGGATGTCGTCGCCGCCATTCTGCGCATGTGCGGCTACCAGCCCGTGCGCCAGTATGGCATCGGCTACGGCATCTATGGCACATCGTTGCGGGCCGACTTCTTTGTTGAGCACGCGCCCGGCTTCCCGCACGGCCTCATCATCGAATCGAAGTGGCAGGAGATAGCCGGTTCGGCCGACGAGAAGCTGCCCTATCTTGTGGCGAACGTCCTTCACTGTTACCCCGCCCCGACCATCATTGTGTTGCACGGCGGCGGCTTTCGGCCAGGCGCCGAGCGATGGCTGCGCACCCAAGTTGACGGCGCGCGGCTGTTTGCCGTGCTGCGCTTAGAGGAGTTTTTGACGTGGTGCAACCGCAACCTGTAACCCTGTTCGACGGCTCCGACGAGTCGCAACTCGTTGCCGTGATGACCGAGGCCGAGGCCCTGGCCGCTGAGCGCGAAATCATCACGACGGGCAACCGGCTGCGTGCGCTGCTGGTGAGCTTCTACGAACGGCGCGGTTGGGCGGCGTTGGGCTATGGCTCGTGGCGCGCGTGGGCGTCGGCACGGTTGGGGCAGCACGAGGCAACAGCTTACCGCGAATTGACCGCTGGCCTTGTCGAGCGCGAGATTTCGCCAATTGGCGAAAAGTCGATTGGCACAATCCCCGAGTCGCACCTCCGTCCCCTCGCCCCGCTCCGTGACGACCCGCCCGCCCTGCGTGAGACGTGGCAGGCCGCCCACGACATCGCTGAGGAGCGCGGCGAGACGTTCACCGCTCGCCACGTTGCCGAGGCGGTGCAACAGCGCACCGCCTCGGCCCCGCTCCCGTTGCCTGTCTATCAGCAACCCTCGGCGCCGCCCGCTGCTCCTACGCCTGTCCCGATGGCCGTGCACTTCAGTAGCGCCACCCCGGAGTGGTACACCCCGCGGCATATCGTTGACCGGGTAATCGAGCTGTTCGGTCACATCGACCTCGACCCGTGCAGCAACGGCCACGGCGACGCGGCGAACGTGCCCGCCCGCGTGCATTACACCGCAGCCGACGACGGCCTGGCAAAGTCCTGGCGCGTCGAGCCGTGGATTGACGAGTATGGCGACGAAAGCCTGGCCGTACGCGTCTATATGAACCCGCCCTACGGCGACGAAATTATGGCCTGGGTTGAGCGCTTGGTGCGCGCCCACGAGAGCGGCGAAATCACCGAGGCCGTCGCCTTGCTGCCCGCCCGCGTCGACACTGGCTGGTGGCGCAAGCTGCGCGCCTACCCTGTGTGCTTCGTGGCCGGCCGCCTCAAGTTCAGCGGCGCCGAGAACTCCGCCCCGTTTCCGTCGGCCATTGTGTACTTGGGCAGCGACCTGGACGGCTTTGCCGACGCCTTTGGTGACGTGGGCCTGATCTACCCCGCTCCAATACGCTAACTCGACCGAAGTACAAACTTGTCTGTTTTGGGTCTTGACAACAGACAATTGTGTCTTATACTGAGCACATAGCAGACAAGTTTGTACCTTGACGAGAGGCCACCAATGAGCAGCACCCGCACCGCCCGCGACCTCGCCGCCGACAGCCCGCTCAGCTACGCCGAGCTGCGCGCCGCCAACGTCGACCGCACCCTGGCCGCCCGCCTGGCCGCGATGACCCCGCGCGAGCGGGTCGGGGCCGCCGCGCTGGTGGCCGACGTGATGGGCCGCGACCTCTCCAACGTGCTGGCGGTGTTCGGCGCCCTGATCGAGGCCGAGGCCGTCGTGATGGCGGTGGCCGAGGAGGGCGTGGAGAGCGCCGACGAGCTGCTGGCCGAGCCCGACGCCGCCGAGGTGGAGGCCGAGTACCGCAACACCCCGAGCGACCCCGCCCGCTGCACCATCCAAATCTGCGCCGTCACCGGCGACCACGTCATTGCCGACCAGCTCGGCCGCTTCATCCGGCGCGGCACGCTGGTCGACATGGAGGCGGAGCTGGCCGAGCTGCAGGCCCCGCCCGCCCTGCGCTCCTGCCACGTGCAGATGGCCGACGGCACGTGGGCCACGCTCGGCCCCAGCGGGAAGCGGCTGTACTGGGCATGGGGCGGGAGTGCCGCTGAGCTGCGGAAGCTGATCGCCAGCCGGGCGGCGTAGGGGGACAGGATGTACAAGAAAGAGATCGTCTTCGATCCCGAAACGCGCGACTTCGCCATGTATCTGGACGGCGAGTTGGTCGGCTTTGCCCGCACTTACCGAGAGGCCGAAGAAACACTCAATCAACTCGTCTTCGAGCTGATGACTGGCGCCTACTTTGACCGACTGCCCACCGCTTAGCACCATCAGAGGCCCCCGATGCAGCACGATACCACCCGCTTCTCCGCTGACTGGCTTGCGAAGATGTCGCCCGAGCAGGTCGCCCGCGCCGTCGCCACCTTCGGCCGCGAGAGTGTGACCGGCGGTGATTACGCCGCCCACATCGCCCGCGAGGCCGTGATCGATGCCTGGATGGAGCTGCGCGGGTTCGAGGACCGCGCGGCGGCGATTACCGATCTGATCCGGATTGACCTGGCCGCCCGCCTGACCACAGTCTAACGCGCCTTGTCCGCAATTGCGCGTAGGAAGACGGTAGGAACATGACCGACACCGCTTGCTATTTCGCCCAGGTCGCCGCCGGCATCTGCTACGCCCTGTTCCTGGAGTTTGTGGTCACCCGCCGCCGCTACGAGAACGGCGGGACGTGGGCCACGGTGGTGATCGGGGTGCTGATGGTGGGCCTCATCGTCCGCGCCCGGCTGTTGTGGGGCTCCGCCCCGCCGCTGCCCCCGTTGGGTCTGATCGACTGGCAGTGGTGGCTGTGGGTGTACTCGTTTATGGCTGCCGGTGTTCCTATCGTCGGCTGGCAGCTCATCATTCGCTACCAGCACATCAAGGCCATTCTCGACGACTTCGGGGGCCGGAAGTGACGAGCAAGCCCAAGATGCAGCAGGCGTGGCCGCGCAACGCCGAGAAGCGCCGGGTCAACGCCATCGACGGGGCGACCGACGCGCGCGAGCTGGGCGACACCGCCCGCAAGCACGGCGACGCGCTGCGGGTGACACTGGAGAAGGCCGTCACGGCGCTGAACCAGCGCAACCTGACCTACGTGGAGCTACTGCTGGCCAAGGCCACGAGCCAGGTGGCCGATATGCAGACCGCCATCGCCGATATGCAGGCAACCCTGTCCGACGTGACCCGCGAACTGGAAGTGGCCCGCATCGGCATTGTGCCGCAGGAGGATGCGTGATGACCACCCACCCCGAGGACCGCATACCCATCCCGGGCGCTGACCACCGGCTCCTGAGCGCGGACGAGGAGCTGACCCTGGCCCGCGCGGCCCAGGCCGGCGACCTTGATGCCCGCGCCGAGCTGGCGCGGTGCAACCTCCGCCTGGTGATCAGCATCGCCCGCGGCGTCGCCACGAGCGGCGGGCGCGACCTGCCGCTGGACGACCTGGTGCAGGAGGGCTGCCTGGGCCTGCTGCGGGCGATCGAGAAGTTCGACCCCGACAAGGGCTTCAAGTTCTCGACCTATGCCACTTGGTGGATCCGGCAGGCCATCGGCCGCGCGCTGGCCGAGAAGGGCCGCGCGGTGCGCCTGCCCATCCACATCCACGAGAAGCTGTCGAAGCTCCGCCGGGCCGAGTCGGCGTACCTCGCCTACCACGGCGCGCCCGCCACCGACGCCGAGCTGGCCGCCGTTCTCGGCTGGACCGTCGCCCAGGTCAGCGAGCGCCGGGCCGCCCACCGCACCAGCCGGCCGGCCTCGCTCGACGACGCGACCAGCCCGTATGGGGACGACGCCGAGCCCCTGTACGCCGTCGTCCCCGACCCGGCCAGCCTGGAGCCGACCGACGCCGTCGCCGGCCGCGAGCGGCGCGAGCTGGTCGCCGAGCTGCTCGCCCTGCTGCCCGACCGCCAGCGCGCCATTCTCATCCTGCACTACGGCCTCGACGGCGGCGAGCGGCACACGCTGGAGCAGATCGGCCAGGCCCTCGGCCTGACCCGCGAGCGCGTGCGCCAGTTGGAGGCCGCGGCCCTGGAGCGGCTGCGCGCCCTGCCCGGCCTGTCGACGGCGGCCACCCTCCTGGAGGCGGCGTAGTTCTACAAGGAAGAAAGCAACGATGAGCGAAGAGCGAAAAATGCCGCGAGTGGTGACAAGCGACGGGGACGAGCATTGGGTGTTTGTCTGCTGCTTGTGCGCTGATCGGCCAACTTTCGACGGCCCGCACCCAAACAAGGGATTTGTTGAGCACATGGTTGCGGCTCACGGCATGTCCAGCCCCCTCAGTGTTCGCAAAGCGATGAGCGCGCACCTCGACGCGACGAACTGGCATCAGACCGATTATCGGCTGCTGCTGCCCGACGAAGACACGGAGATCGGGCGCGAGAGCGTGCGAATAAAGCGCCGCGGCGCCGATCGGGCGCTATGGGGTGGCGGCAAGAGCAGTAGCAAGCGCAAGCGGTAGCGGACGGCTGCGCTCTGCGGGGCAGGGCCAGCGAAGACCGGGGCGACGGGGAGAGACGCCGCCCCGTGACGAAGGCAGGGCGCCCGCAACCGCCCGCCTGCCCTGGCCCGCAGACCGGAGCCGCCTGCTCCCCACGGGGAACGCCCCCGCGGTAGACGAAAGGGTTTGTCAGCGCCGCACACGACACCGCCCATTGTTGCAAACCAGGGCGGGGCACCCGACAAGGGAATCGCGCCCCGCCCGATGAATCGGACGCCCAGGAAACCGTAAGCACACAAGGAAAGCGAGCCACCGACATGGCGAAGATCGCACTGAACACCGGGAACGGCGAGACGGGTGAGGGTTATGAGGTGTATCCGGCCGACACCTACCTCTGCGAAATCAAGGAGTTCCAGCACAAGCTGAGCAACTTCAAGGACGACAAGACCGGCGAGGACAAGTACGAGTTCGAGATCACGTGGGAAGTCTACCAGCTGAGCGGGGAGCAGATCGAGGCCGGGCTGACCACGGGCAAGTGGTTCAAGCAGTGGTTCAGCGAGTACTACGGCCCGACCCGCAACGGCGACAGCAAGTTCAAGCAGTTCATCGACGGGCTGCGCGCACAGGGCTACCTGCCCGACTTCGACCAAAGCAACTTCGACACCGACGACATGATCGGCATCAAGCAGAAGGTAACGGTGACCGAGGGCACGAAGAAAGATGGCACGCCGATCAACAAGGTGGTCGGCACCGCCCCGCTGAAGCTCCAGCGCCGCGCCCCCGCCGCGAAGCCGTCGGCACCGGCCCCCGCCCCCCGGCGCAATGCGCCCCAGCCCGTCGCGGTGGCCGAGGGCGGCGAGGATGACGACGGGGAGCTGTTCTGATGACCGCCAGCACCCTGCGCGAGATCACCGAGGCCCGGCTGACCCTGGCCGACCTGCAGCAGCGCCAGCGCGACGCCAAGCGCGCGATGGACGAGGCCGAGGCCGCGCTCATACTGCGGGTCGACGGGCGCAACGCCGAGGAGCGGAAAGCCAAGCTGACCCTCGCCCTCGCCAGCGACCCGGCCTACCAGACCGCGCTGCGCCAGCACGAGGCCCTGACCCTGCGCGCGGCCCAGGTCGAGGCCGGGATCGAGGAGTTCCGCGACGCCCGGCGCGAGTGGGAGTGGGCGGTGCGCCTGCGGCTGGCCGAGGCCCTGGAGCGCCAGGCCGTGCCGAGCGACCGCCCCGGCGACGATGACTCAATCGACGACGCGGCCGACGCGCTCGCTATCCGGCGCGCGGCCTGACCAGGACGCGGCCCCGTGCCCGTGGCGGGGCCGCGCTGTTCCCTATGACCAACCCAGCTCGAACCGACGACGACACCCGCCGCGACATCCTCGCCGCGCTGGAGCCCTACCGCAACCGCCAGCACGGGCGAAACCGCTACAACACGCCCTGGCGCGCGGGCGCCGACGGCGGGACGCTCGCGGTCGACGAGGATAGTGCCTACGGGCTGGGGCTGAAGTGGTACGACCACAAGGATGACACGAAGGGCAACGGCTACTCGCTGCTCGACAAGCTGGCCGAGGCCAATATTGTCATCGCGCGACCGGGCGGGCAGCGCGTGACCGTGACCAAGAAGCCGCGCTATGAGAGCCTCGCCGACTACGCGCAGCGCCACGGCGTGCCGGTCGAGGTGTTCGAGGCGGCCGGCTGGCATGAGATGGTGCGCGGGCGGATGGGCAAGGCGTTCGCGTTTCCGACGGCCGGCGGCACGCGCTACCGCTATGCCGACGAGCGGGCGGCCGGGCGCAAGTTCGACCACGACAAGGGCACAGTGGCCACGTGGTACGGCCTGGAGCGCGCCGTCGCGCTGGCCCACGCGCAGGATGCGCCGCTCATCCTCTGCAACGGCGAGCCCTCGACACTCGTGGCCCAACACTACGGCGCGCCGGCCTGCTGTGTGACCGGCGGCGAGCGCGGCAGCATCGCCGACGAGCTGCTGGAGGAGCTGCGCGAGGTGTGGGCCGGGCCCATCGTCGTCGCCTTCGACTGCGACGACACCGGCCGGCGGGCGGGCTCGGCCCTTGCCGCCCATCTACGCGCGTTCGGGGTCGCCGCGAAGGCGGTGGATCTGGGCGGCTCGGCCGGCTTTGATCTCGCCGACTTCTGCCGGCTGCACCAGGCCGACGCGCCGGCCGCGTTCGGGCGCTGCCCTGAGATCACGGTGAAAGCCCCTAGCGGTCAGGCCGAGCTCATCCGCGACTGGAAGGCCGACGGCACGACGGCCGCGCAGCTCCAGCACACCGAGTTCCCGCCCGAGATATGGGTGGTCGACGGCATCCTGCCCGCCGGGGCCTGCCTGCTCGCCGCCAAGCCCAAGAAGGGCAAGTCGTGGCTGGCGCTCCAGGCGGCGGTGTGCGTGTCGATGGGGCGGCCATTCCTGGGCCGCTACGGGGTCACGCGGGGGCGCGTGCTGTTTCTGGACTTGGAGGGCACGCAGCGGCGCATCAAGAAGCGCCTGCGGGCCATGCTCGGTGTCAGCAAGGTCGACTGGCCCGACACGTTTCACATCTTCACGGAGTGGCCGCAGGGCCCCGAGGGGCTGGCGCAGCTGGAGGCGTGGCTGATCGCCCACCCCGACACGCGCCTCGTCGTGATCGACGTGCTGGCCAGCTTCCGGCGCACGATGGACATGAAGGAGCCCTTCTACCAGTACGACCGCGAGACGGTGAAGCCGATCAACGACCTGCTGGAGAAGTACGACTGCGCCGGCATCCTGGTGCATCACATGAACAAGGCCCGCGTCGACGACGTGTTCGATAGCGTCAGCGGCTCGACGGGTCTGATCTCCGTGACCAACACCCAGTGGGCGATGGGCCAGCACCCCGAGGATCGGCAGTCGATCATCTTTGCCCTCCAGGGCCGTGACCTGGAGGGCGCCCACACCGAGCCGCTGAGCCTGCGCTGGAACGACTACGCCCACCAGCACGAGGTCGAGGGCAAGGCCGCCGAGGTGACGATCAGCGTCGAGCGCAAGGCGGTGCTCGACGTGCTCGACGACGACGAGGCGCGCACCCCCAAGGAGATCGCGGAGCTCCTTGGCAAGCCGGCCGCCGCCGTCAAGAAGCTCCTGGCCAAGATGATCGACGACGGGCAGGTCGACAAAGCCGGATATGGGCAATACGTCCTTGTGCGCGGTCACTCTGGTCACCCTGGTAGCTCCGGTCACTCCGGTCACTCCGGTCACTCTTCTGGAACTTTAGTCACACAAGGAGTGACCAGAGTGACCGGTATACCCGCAAGAGTGACCGGGGGTGGTCACTCTTTGGAAGCGCATCAGGACGCGCTAAACGAACCGTTATCCACAAAGAGTGACCAGAGTGACCGCGATCGTAACGGGGATGCCTTTGCCACGGTGCCAGCAAGCTGGCGCACCCCCCTGCGCCTGTTCCTCCAGAGCACCGAAGAGGACGCCCAGGCGAAGGCCCGCGAGCTCTGCGCGCAGTACGGGGTGGACTACGAGGCGGCGCTGGCGAGTGTGAGGAGGGCAGCGTGATCAAGGCCATCGAGACGCGCTACAAGGGCTATCGGTTTCGGTCGCGGCTGGAGGCCCGGTGGGCAGTGTTCTTTGACGCGCTGGGCGTGCGCTGGGAATACGAGAAAGAGGGATACGATCTCGGCGAGCATGGCCTGTACCTGCCCGACTTTTGGTTGCCCGATCAAGATTGTTGGGTTGAAATCAAGGGGTCATTTCAAAATCAGCTAGAGCAAGACTTGTGTGAGGCGAAAATCAAGGCCCTGTGCATAGGCACAAAAAAGCAGGTTGTGCTTTTCGTTGGGCCGCCTTGGGATGGCGAGAATGTGGATCTGCCTGCGCTTGGCGAGTATTACGACTATATCGAGGGCGATGCAAATAACCCGGCAGAAGCCGGCTACGACTTCCCCTATATGTGGTGCGATTGCGCTACATGTGGCGCCGTAGGCATTGAGTTCAGCCAGCGCAACGACCGATTGTGCCAGTGCTCGACGGGTGACAGGTACCATGACAGCTCCCCCACACGAATACCCAATGCCTTGCGCGAAGCCCGCGCTGCCCGCTTCGAGCACGGCGAGACGCCCGGGGTGCGACGATGACCACCGACGACCTCTACCATCGCGCCGCCACCCTGGCCGCGCGCCGCGCCTGGCTCGCCGCCGCCCGCGTAGCGCCCATCCCTGACCCGCCCGCGCCGCCCTACGCGCCGCTCCGCCCCGACGCGCACGAGGCGGCCGTCGCGGCGGCCCTGGCCCGCGGCACCTCGACGCTGCAGCAGTGGAAGGACAACGGTATGCCTCGCATTCAGCTCCAGACCGGCCGCCAGACGCCCGCCACCCCCGCGGCCAGCCCGCGCGTGACGTGCGTGGTGTGCCAGCTCTTCGCCCCCCGCGCGCTGGCCGGGCACGCCGTCTGCGCGCCGTGCGCGGAGCGCCCCGACGCCGCGCGCAGCATCCTGGCCAGCCGCAGCGCCCGCGCCCTGGCCGCCGTGCTGCCCGCCCAGGCCGAACTCGACGCGGCCTACACCGCGCTGACCGACGGCGAGCGGGCGCGCTGGCAGGCCATCTGTCAGGCCCGCATCGCCGTCGGGCGGGCGGGACGCTGGCAGGGCACGGCCGACGCGGCGACCCGCGAGAAGCTCCAGCGCACCAAGGACGCCATCGACCGGAACGACCCGCGCATCTCCGAGGGCCTGCGCCGCATCTGGCACGCCGACGAGGCACTGTTCTGGGCCAACGAGGTGGCCGCCGACGAGGGCCGGCGGGTGGCGGTGGCGGGCGAGCAGCTGGAGGCGTGCCTGGCCGCGCTGGGACAGCAGACGATGGAGGCGGCGTAGATGACCACTGCAACAACGACCAAAGAGCGCCCGATCCTGTTCAGTGGTGCGATGGTGCGGGCCATCCTCGACGGCACGAAGACGCAGACGCGTCGGGTGATGAAAGACTGGGTGAAGCACCCTCACTTGTTCGAGGCAAATACCACTATTCAGTGCAATCAAGGTGTTGCCTGCTGGGTGCGCGCTGATATGCGGGACAGTTTGGGCGGCCCATGTTACATACAGTCACGTTGTCCCTATGGACAGCCAGGCGACCGGCTGTGGGTGCGCGAGACGTGGGCGCATACTGATTATGAGCGCGAGGGACCGTTTCAGAACTGCACCATTTATCGCGCCGACGGGGAGGATGGCGTATGGGACGCGCCCGGCTACCGCTGGCGCCCCTCCATTCACATGCCTCGGTGGGCGTCGCGTATCACGCTGGAGATCACCGGCGTGCGCGTCGAGCAGGTACAGGACATCACGCCTGACGACGCCTATGCTGAGGGCATCCGCGAAGTCTACTACGAGCACGCCGTCGGCGCGTTCCGCGTGCTCTGGGACAGCATCAACGCGGCGCGCGGCTACGGCTGGGCCAGCAACCCGTGGGTGTGGGTGGTCGAGTTCAGGCGGGTGCAGCCATGATCATCCTTGGCCTCGATATGAGCTCGACCTGCATCGGCTCGGCCGCCCTCGACGGCGCCGGCCCGCCCGCCCTGGAGCGGCGTGACCTGACCGGCGACATCGGCGCCCGCTGTGCGCAGGCCGCCACGCACGTGGCCGCCCTGCTCGACCAGCACCGCCCCGCGCTCGTGGTCATCGAAAGCCCGGTGAACCGCTTCGCCAAAGCACTCATCCCCCAGGCCCGCGTGTCGGGTGCCGTGCTCGCCGTGCTGGCCCGTCGTCAGGCGCTGTGGACCGAGGTCGCCCCCGCCCGCGCCAAGCAGGTGCTGGCCGGCGACGGCGCGGCGAGCAAGGCGCAGATGCTGCGCGCGGCGGCCGAGCGCCTGGACCTGCGCGCCACGCGGCTGGACGTGCAGCGCGGCAAGCAGGTGCTATGGCACGCGGGCGGCCTGCTCACCGAGGACGAGGCCGACGCCTACGCGCTGGCCCTGGTCGGCCAGACGCTGCGCGTGGTGACGAAGGGGGCGGCGTGATGCTGCCTGAACACCTACACGGCGACTGCCGCGAACTGCTGCCGACGCTCCCCGCCGGAAGTGTCCAGATGATCGTCACCTCGCCGCCGTACTGGCGGCTGCGCCGCTACACCGACGACCCGCGCGAGATCGGCCAGGAGCCAACGCCGGCCGCCTACGTCGAGGCCCTGCGCGCGGTGTTTGCCGAGTGCCGGCGCGTGCTGCGCGACGACGGGGTGCTGTGGCTGAACCTCGGAGACGTTTACGCGAACGACGGCAAGTGGGGTGGCTCGACGGGCGGGAAGCACGCCGGCGGGCTCCACGGGCAGGGGGGGCCGGGGCGGCGCAAGGTGAGCACCAAGCGTCTGCGCTTGCGGCGCGACCTGACGCCCGAACAAGTCGCCTATGTATTACGAGAGTTGGCCGCGGCCAAAATCGCAACACCTACGGCGTCAGGCGACGAATGAACGTCGCTCTCCCAAAAGCGCAGAACGGTGTACCCGCACTTTTGCAAGTAAGCGTTGCAAGCCCTGTCACGCTTGACGTTTGCCTGCTGAACGGGCCATTTCGGTTCAGGATATACAGCCGGGTTGGCGTGCCAGAAGTCACCATCCCACTGCACGACAATCCGGCTATCGGGCAGCAGTGCATCAACAACAAACTTCCCGCCAATAATCTGCTGTTCCTGATACGCAACACCAATAGCATCAAGTATGGCACGTCCGGCCAATTCAAGCCGGTTCGTGTCTTTCTTGGTAGGAGTGCGCAATACCTGTTGCACACCGGCCTGATCTGCCTTGTAGTCGCGGCAAGCGTTCGAGCAATACTTGACCGTTTGCTTGCGGTCTATCCTCCAGCCCGGCACGTAAAAAGGAGCGGAGCAAGTGACGCAACGCAACACAGCCCCGCGCCCGCAACGGTCAAGCGTTGTTTGCCTTGCGCTTTCTTTTGCGAAGTTGGTTTCTTGCCAAGCATTTGTGCAAGACACCGAGCAAAAGCGTGTTGGGCGCCCGCGACGGTTGATGAACTTAGTACCGCAGTAGTCGCACGAGAAAGTGCAACACCTGTCGCACTTCTTTGCGAAGTTAGATCGTGGCGAAAACACTTCGCCACAAGCGGCGCATATCTTAGCGAGTGCGTGGTTTCTCATGCACTCATTATACCGTGGAGTGTAGCGAAATGCAACTAGAACTGCAAGAGGACGAGGTTCCGGTGCACTTACGCGAGTTTTTTGACGTAGTGCCACCTATTAGAGAGAAGCAATTAATGGGCCTGCCCTGGCGCGTGGCGTTCGCGCTGCAAGACGACGGCTGGATCTTGCGGTCGGAGATCATCTGGCAAAAGCCAAATGTCATGCCGGAGAGCGTCACCGATCGGCCCACGCGAGACCATGAAACGCTGTTCCTGTTCGCCAAGCAGCCACGCTACTACTACGACCACAAGGCGATTGTCGAGCCGGCCGTGGGCTGCGATCCGTCGGCGGCCTCATTCAAGCGCAAGGGCAACAAGCGCAGCATCGCCGTAGTGCCGGGCAACACCCCTACGCACCGCTCCGACAGGCCGGACGTACTGTACAACGGCGACATCCGCAACGCTCGCACCGTATGGTCAATCAGTACCCAGGGCATCCGCGACGAGCACTACGCCCCGATGCCGCAAGCCCTCGCCGAGCGGTGCATTCGCGCCGGCTCGCGCCCCGGTGACACGGTGCTCGACCCATTCGGCGGCAGCGGCACCACGGCCCGCGCGGCGATTGCGCTGGGGCGGCGGGCGGTACTGATCGACCTGGGCTATCAGGACTTGCAGGCGCGCCGCACCGACGGCGTACAGATTAGCCTCGACGCACTGGAGGCGGCGTGATGGACGCACCCACTCTCCCCACCGGCTGGCGCTGGAGGGCAGGCCGCGCCGGCCCCGACGAGTGGCAGGCCGAGCGCCTGGCCGACTCGCAGATCACCGCCTGCGCGTACAACCCGAGCTACCCGGCCAGCGAGGCCCACCTGCTCGACGTGGCCGCCCCCGTGCGCGCGCGCTGCCATCTGCCGCCCGTGCCTGTCGACGGCTTCCCGGCTGACGTGCTCGACGCCGGCTTCGTGCCGCTGCCCGAACGGCCGCACTGGCTCACGCTGCCCGGGGTGCATCCGGGTCTGACCATCACGGGGGCGGACTACGGCGAGACGACGGCGCGGGCGCGGCGCTATCTGGCCGCCGTGGCCGAGGGTGCGACGGAGCGGGCGAAGCAGCCGAACAAGAAGCCCCACGCGCGCGCCCGGCAGGTCAAGCAAGTGGCAAAGGCGCAAAAGCCCGCCCCGGCGGCTGTGGCCGCGTCTGAGCCGGTACAGATGGGGTTTGAGCTATGACCATCCCCGACGACTGCCGCAACCCCCGCCCGCGCCCCTGGTGGGCCGACGGCGAGTTCGCCAGCCTGGCGCGCGAGCGCTACGAGCGGCGGCACGAGTCGCCGCTGCGCTGGGGCGAGTGGCTGAACGTCCGCGACGAGGTGCGGGCGGAGATCGCCGGTGGGGCGCAGTACCCGGCGGATGTGGAGGCGATGGTGGAGGAGGACGAGACGATGCTCACAATCCATCAAGGCGACAACCTCGACTACCTGCGCGGCGCCGTCGAGCGGGGCGAGCGCTTCGATCTTGTGGAGATAGATGGACCTTACGGACAAGGCCTGGAGGGCTGGGACTGCTTGAGCGAGGCGGAGTATGTGACCCACTACGCCGAGCGGCTGGCGCTGGTGCGTCAAGTTCTCCAGCCGTGGGGCGTCGTCGAGATGTTCGGCTACCCCGAGATGGTCGCCTTGGTGCGCGCGTGGGCGGCTGAGACGGGCACGCTACACCTGCGGCGGTGGGTGACGTGGTACAAGCAGGTCACGGCGCACAAGGGGCGCAAGGTCGAGGTGGTGGCGGTGTTCTCGCGCCCTGACCGTCCGGAGAAGCTGCCCGCCTTTAAGGTTTGGCTCCGAGATGAGCGCCAGCGCCGCAGCCTAACTATCACTCAGGCTATGGCCCTGACTGATGCGCGGCGCCACCTTGCGGGCAAGGGCTGCGGCATGATGTGGTTTGAGGCCGAATCCTCAGATATTCCACAGGTACATGAATACTGGGAATTGAAATCCCTATTCGGCGTACCTGATGAGTTTGACGATATGACCACATACGCTCGATACGAGGGCATAACTGACCTCGACTACATCGGCAAGACCTACGCTGAACGCACTGCCGGCCTGAACGACGCCGGCCTGCGCTCCAAGCCCATCGGCCTGTACCTCGACATCTTCCGCCCCGTCGTCCCGCCCCGCGAGCACAAGCGCGCCCTCGTGCTCTACGGTGGCAGCGGGAACGCCGCTATCGCCGCCGCGCGGCTCGGCTACGACGTGACGGTGTGCGAGGCCGACGCGGCACGGTGCGACCTCATCCGCCGCAACTTCGCCCAACGTATCGAGCACAGCCTGGAGGGGCTGCCAATGTTTGAGGGACTGGAGGCCGCCTGATGCGCCCCATCTATCGTGCCATCCTGTGGGCGCTGCCACTGGCCCTGCTGCTGTGGCTCGTCGTGGTCGGCGGCATCCTGCTCGGCCTGGAGGTGCTCACATGATCCCCATCCTCACGCGCGCCGAGCGCTATGCCATGGCCCGCTGCTGGGGCCTGTGGGTGCGCTGGCTGGCGCTGGAGAAGGCGGCGCGGGAGACGGGCGGGAAGCCGCCGCGCCGGGAGCAGTTGCACGCGCTGTTCGCGCACATTCGAGAGGAGATGCGGGATGACGATCCACGGTGACCCGCAAGAGCCGCCGGACGTGCCCGGCGAGCAGATCCCTGCCTGCACACTTTGCGGCACGGAGATGGAGTGGGAGCGCTGCGGCGCGTGCGACGGGGACGGCGAACTCGACTGGGAAGAGCTTCAGTTTGAAGATCCGCTGTGGTATCAGCCCGGCGACACGGAGCGCTGTGAAGAGTGCCAGGGCGCGGGCGGCTGGTGGCAGTGCCCCAACGTGCCGCACACGTCGGTATTGCCGCCCTACGAGGCGTAGAGGAGACGAGGATGGATGAACTACGTGAGTACCTAGCTGCCTACGCCCACGCCGCGTGGGCCAGCTGGATGGCGTACCTGTTCGATAACGCGATCCGCAACCCTGATGGCAGTGTGACCATCCCTGCCGGCTATGTGGCAGCTCTGTCCCGTCAGATCGAAGCGCCGTATACGGCGTTAAGCAAAGCCGAGCAGGATAGCGACCGGGCGGAGGCCGACAAGATGCTGGCGCTCATATGGCCGGTGCTCAACGCCGCCGAGGCCCGCGCCGAGCGGCTGCGGCGCAGCGTGGAGCGCGGGGACGAGGATATTGGCGCCCTGGCCGCCGTGCTGACCGAGGCGATGGAGGAGCGCGACGCGCTGGCCCGCGAGTGCCAAGGGCTGCAGCTGGCGCTGGTGGCCGTAAGCGAGCAGAACGACCGGGCGGTCGCTTGGCTGCGCCAGTACGGCCAGCACGCCCCGGAGTGCGGCGCCGTGCGCGGCTATCCGCCGTGCGACTGCGGGCTTGATGGGCTGAGGGGGTAGTATCATGCCGACACCGATCACCATCGAGGAGGCGGCGGCTATTCTGGGCGGCCCGCCGGGCCCGCTGCCAGCGAAGACTGTGCGGCGCCTCATTGCCGAGAAACTGCTGCCCGCCTATGGGCGCGGCAAGGCGCAGCGGACCTTCAAGGAGGCGTGCGAAACCCTCCTCGACCAGCTTGCAACGGGAGAGGTTGTATGGCCAGGCGACTCACGCGCGAAAAGGGTGAAGGCGGCGTCTACGAAGAGCCGGACGGGCGGTGGCGGGCCATCGTCTACTTCGACGGCAAGCCGATCAAGCGGCGCGCCCCGACGCGGGAAGCCGCTGAAGCGCTACGCCGGGAGCTCCTAGCGCAGCGCGACCAGGGCATCGCCGTCGGCACGGGCGGGCAGAAGTTGGAGCAGTGGCTGGAGACCTGGCACGAGCTGAAGGCCCGCGGCCTGGCCCCCCGCTCAACACTCAACAACCGCCGCCTGATCGACGGCTACCTGACACCGCTGCTCGGCCAGCACGCGCTCAACACGATCAAGGCCGAGCATATCCAGGCCGCCCTGCACCGTGTGCAGGACGACATTGTGCGCGAGAGCAAGGGCCGGCACAGCGGGGCGCGGACGATCCAGGCCCTCGCCCAGCTGCTCGGCGCCGCCTTTGACCTTGCGGTGCGCCGACGCATCATTCCGCACAGCCCCATGGACGGCGTCGAGCTTCCCGAGCACACTGCCCAGGTGAAGACGGCCGTCGACGACGCGCAGCTCGCCGCCCTGCTCGCCATCACCGACCAGCACAGCCTCGGCCCGCTGTGGCGCCTGTACGCCCACCTCGGCCTGCGCCGCGGCGAGGGGCTCGGCGTGCGGTGGGCTGACCTCGACCTCGACGGTGGCGTGCTCCATGTGCGCCAGCAGGTCCAGGAGCTCGGCGGGGTGTTGGAGTTCGGCCCGCCCAAGAACAACGCGGTGCGGTCGCTGCCGCTGCCGGCCGCGCTGGTCGAGCCGCTGCGGGCCTGGCGCCTGGACCAGATGAAGCGACGGGCCAAGCGGGCCGACACCTGGCAGGATCACGATCTCGTGTTCTGCTCGCGGGACGGCAAGCCGCTCTGGCCGGCCAACGTCGACGCCGACTTCGTCGCGTGCCTGGAACGCGCCGGCATCCCGCGCACGGCCACGTTGCACAGCCTGCGGCACACCGTCGCCACGCTGCTCGACGAGTGCGGGGCAACCGAGGCGCTAAAGGCCGAGCTGCTCGGCCACAACCGCCAGAAGACCGTCACCCTACGCTATACGCACGCCCGCATGGCCGCAATGCGTAAGGTGGTTGAGGCGGTGGCCCAGCGGGTTGATGATGCCCAGGTGAAGCTGCGAAGGGATGCTGAAGGGTAAGCACCGCCGCTGCCTCGCGCGCACGGCCAGCACGGCGGGCGGGGCGGGGCGCAGGGAGGGAGGGGAGCGAGATGAGCGAGAAATACACGCCGATGTGGGAACATGTGGTCAAGTGCGCTCGCGAACGACGCATGAGCACGCTTCGTCTAGGCGATTTAGGCCGCGCTATCATAGCCGCCGATATTGAACTTCGACGATTGCGAGCAATTGTAGACCTGATCGACAGGCGTTCGCCTCAGGCCGACAAAACATGTGTGGAGCCGGGCATTACACTTAGCGAGGCCGCCCGACGCGAACTACGCGATGATCGGCACGTCCTGTTCCTTGACGACAAGTAACCCGCACCACCCCAACGCAGGAGCAGTGACACGCCGCATACTGGGTAGTCCTGCGATTACTCAAACTCTACAGGTGAACACCCACAAGGGGCGGCCAATTGGCCGCCCCTCCGTTTTTCGTTCAGCCCTGAACCATTCCCACATCCATTCCCATCCATGCCCTACTTCGGAGGCATGTACACCCTGATAAAACAGAATACCGCGCTAGAGCGCGGTATTCTTTGGTGGGCCGGGTGGGGATCGAACCCACGACACTCTGATTAAAAGTCAGGTGCTCTACCGCTGAGCTACCAGCCCACACGAGACATTATAGCGAAGCTGATGAGCAGCGTCAAAGCGGATCGAGCGGAATCGCAGGGCATAGCAAAGTTGTTGGAAGACCTCAGTGATTGGGCCCGCCTTCGTGCTGCTAACTTGACCGCCCTCTTCGGCTGTCACGCCCCACCATGCCTCATCAGGCCGCCTGGAGCCGCGTCTTTGCCCACGCCCTCGCCCTCTCACTGTTCGAAGCGCAGCTGACCAGCTTTTTCCTTGCCCACCATCAGAACGCCGAGGTGCCAGAGCGCGGCAGCACCCGGCTGGCGCTTGATGGCAAAATCCTGCGCGGCATCATGCCCGGTCAACCCCCCCGGCTACCCCACGTCCAAGGGCGCGCAGCCGGCCACCCCGGCCAGCAGCGCGAGCTCGTTTCCACGACTACCCCACGTCCAAGGGCGCGCAGCCGGCCACCCCGGCCAGCAGCGCGAGCTCGTTTCCACAGCTGACGTTTCCCGCGTCGTCGAACTCCACCCAACCGCTTGCCCCTCCTGCCAGCGGCCCTTTCCCTTCTGCCCACGCTCGGGCGGCCAGGCCGGCGAGAATGGCCGCGGCCGCTGCCTCGTCGCTACGGGGCTGGCCGTCGTAGCGCGCGGCCACCTCAGAGCCGAAGCTGGTCGCCGGGTCAAAGCCTTTCATCACGTCTGCTCCTCGCGCCCGCTCCGCAGAGCCGATCATGTCTCTGGCCGTAGCCGGGCCATCGTGTACGCATCAATGTAGCCGCCGTCGCGCAGCGCGTAGCGCCGCAGCAGGCCCTCGCGCTCAAAGCCAAACTTCTCGTAGAGCGCAATCGCCGGCGCGTTGTCGACGTAGACGGTTAGCTCGATGCGCAGCAGCGGCAGCCAGCGGTCGGCGAGGTCGCAGGCCGCGGTCATCAGGGCTGTGCCCACCCCGCGCCCCTGCCAGTTGTCGTGCACCGCCATCCCCAGGTCGGCGACATGGCTGCGGCGCGGGCGCTGGTTGACGGAAAGGCCAAGGGAGCCGACGACCTCGCCCTCGGGGGTGCAGGCGACCAGGCTGTAGAGCCCCGGCGGCGGGTTGGCCAGCCGCTGCCGCCGCGCCTCCGGCGACTCATAGGGGATGTTGAGCGTGTTGGCCGCGGCCTTGGGGCCGCTGAAGAGCGCGATCAGGGCCTCGCTGTCGGCCGCGCGGCTCGGGCGCACTACGTACTCCATCCGACCTCCTATCACGTAACCGCCGGCGCCCGGCTATCAGTCGGGCGAACCTCGGATGGGGCTACAATAGCAGGGGGAAGAGCGGCCGGCTATGGGGCCTGAGGCGGAATCGGCGCATCACGGATCGAGAAGAGGCGCAGCACGATCGTGTTCCGTGATCAGCCGGGGGCGCCCGACGGCCTGGTTTGGGTGTGCGTTCACGAGATCTGGCTTTCGGAAGGGCGCAGCGAAGGGAACGAACATGAAGTCACCGGAGGAGTACGCCAGCCTGGCCGAAGTGCGAGCGGCGATCGATACGCTTGACCGGGAGCTGCTGGCGCTGCTGGGTCGCCGCGCGGGCTACGTCCACGCCGCGGCGCGCTTCAAGACCGACGCGGCTTCGGTACGCGCCCCCGAGCGCGTGCGGGCGATGCTGGAGCAGCGGCGCGTCTGGGCGGCCGAGGAAGGCCTCGACCCCGAGGTGGTCGCCCGACTCTTCACGCTGCTGGTCGAGTACTTCACCCGCCGCGAGCAGCGTGTGGTGGATGGGCGGGCTACTGGTCAGGAGGGCGGAGATGCATGAGCCCGATGTGCTGGAGCCGGGCCAGGTGGCGCTGCTCGGCGTACCCTGGGATGCCCACTCGTCGTTCTTGCGCGGCCCGGCCCTCGCCCCGCCGCAGATCTGCGCGGCACTCCATAGTGGGGCGATGAACCTCTGCGCCGAGAGCGGCCACGACCTCGGCGCCGATGAGCGCTGGCGCGACCTGGGCGACCTGTCCATTCCCAGCGGCGCCGAGGCTGCTTTGGCGACTATCACCGACGCTGCCTCCGCCGTTCTCAGGCGAGGCGGCCGGCTCTTCGCCCTTGGGGGCGACCACGCTGTGAGCTTCCCGCTGCTCCGGGCCTACGGCGAGGCCCACCCAGGCCTCACCGTGCTGCACATCGACGCTCACCCCGACCTCTACGACGAGCTCGACGGCGACCGTATCTCCCACGCCTGCCCCTTCGCCCGCGCGCTGGAGGAGGGGAGGATCGGCCGGCTGGTGCAGGTCGGCATCCGCACGCTCAACCCACACCAGCGCGAGCAGGCCCGGCGCTTCGGGGTCGAGGTGGTCGAGATGCGTAACTGGCACCCGGGCAGGGACCTGGGCCTCCGCAGCCCGCTCTACCTCTCGCTCGACCTCGACGCCCTCGACCCGGCCTTCGCTCCAGGCGTCTCGCACCACGAGCCGGGCGGCTTCACTACCCGCGAGGTGCTGGGCATCATTCGAGCCCTGCCCGTCCCCCTGGTCGGCGCTGACCTGGTTGAGTTCAACCCCGTGCGTGACCCCACTGGCGTCACCGCAGCGCTGGCGGCCAAGCTTGTGAAGGAGATCCTGGCCCAGATGCTTTCAAGCCCCGAGCCTATCTGATGGGCCTGGCTGGTCGGTGTAAGCGAGGCAGGCATGGGTGAGCCGTTCCGGTTGGTCACGGCCACGGCGGCCGATGAGGCGTTTCTCTAGGCGCCGCCCGGGCGCGCCACCTGACCGGACCTGAGCAGAGCTACCCGGCGGTCAATGCCGCCTACCCTAAGCTCCCCATCGCCGTGCGGCCGGAGCATACCGGGCGTGGCCTCAGCGGAGCACTGCCTGACGAGCTGATCGCGCGGGCACAGCCGGTCTACCCGGGCATCGTACTGAGCGTGCGGGCCGAGAACCCGGCCCAGCGGCTCTACGTACGCCACGGCTTTGTGGTCACGGGCGAGCTCGTCAACCGGGTCGGCAGCGGCGCGTTGGTGATGGAGTTGGCGTTGAGCGGTGAGCCGCCATGCCTACCCAACGACGAGGCGGACCGCGACCACGTCGCCCACACTGAGCTGCTCGGCCCGCTGGGCGCTCGCGCGAATGGGCACGATGTAGCCGCCGTCTTTGGGAAAGAGCGAAGTCGTCCAGGTGGTCTTGCCGACCTGCACCTGGACCGGGATCATCCCCCAGCCGTAAGTCACCGCCCCCGAGATCGCTCGAAGCTGCTGGCATAGCTCGGGCGGAACGGTCACGAAGTGATGCGGTGCTGGACCACGCCAGTACCAGATCGCGCCGCTGAACGTACACTCCATCGTGGCCATCTGCGCTGCCTCGGTGCACTGGTCCAGGCCGCTGCACCACTCCCCTTGTCCGATCTTGTCGCTGCATGTAGCCGAGATGCAGGCACGCTGGCTGTGGCGAGGGAAGCGAGCGGTGAGGGGCCGCAGCACTTGGTAGACATAACTATTCCAGTCGCTCTGGCCGGTGCCGTAGGGCCCGGGCTGATAGACCCGCGCCCCGTCTGCGAGTATCCCGTCGGCTTGGAGCCGGGCGACTAGCTGCAGATAATAGCCCACCGCCGGCGCGGCGAAGGCAAGTCACGAAAGCTTGCGCAGCGCTCCTGCCCCAGTCGCCCCCCGCGCCCGGCTACCGCCGCAGCAAGGGGAAGAACAGCCGGTGCGCCGGTGGCGCCTGCGCCGGGCACGCCTCGCTCTCGGGGACGAAGATTGCCGTGTAGGTGGCGCCGCGCTCGGGGGTGACGAGGGTCTGGGTCGCCGTCCCGCCCTGGCTCCAGGCGCAGAAGCGCATGGGGGTGCCGTCGAGCCGCTGCCCCTCGGGGACGCCGAGCTCCAGTTCGTAACCCGGCCACGAGCGCACTGTGGCCGGCCCAGTGACGGTGTTGCCCGCCGTGCCGCCGTTCACCGCGAGGCGCAGCCCGGGCGGGCTGGTGCGGAACGAAAGGCTGACCAGCCGCGGCCGCAGCTCGCGCGTGATCGTGGTGCTGCGCCCGAGCGCGTCGGTCGCCGTGAGCCGGACTTCGAGGAAGCTGTTCTCCACCGCGGCCAGGTCCTCGGGCGCCGGCGCGACGATCGTGGTGCTCGCTCCCGCGGCCGTGTGGTACGGGTGGAAGTGGTCGGCGTGGCGCTGGCGCACCTCCCAGCGCAGCCGCTCGCCGGGGATCTCGCCCTCGTCGGGGTCGGTCGCCCCGCCGCGCAGCGTGATCTGCTCCCCCACGCCGAAGCGGAAGTCGTCCGCCGGCGCGCTGATCGCGGGGGCAGGCGGAGCGTTGCTCACGTCGATCGGCGCGGTCGCCGGTGCCGAAAGGGCGCCCCTCGTGTCGCGGGCGCGGACGCTCGCTGTGAAGCTGCCGGGGCGGCCGTAGGTGTGGCTCGCGCGCGGGTCCGTCGTCTCCGCCGTCGCCCCGTCGCCGAAGTCCCACACAAAGGCGACGATGCGGTCGCCCGCGTCGCGCTCGCGGCTCCCCGAGGCGTCGAAGGCCACCTCCAGCGGGGCGTCGCCGGAGCGCGGGTTTGCCGTGAGCGCGGCCGTCGGCGGCTGGTTGGCCGAGCCGGCGTAGCGCACTCGCCGCACCTGGCCCCCGAAGTAGTCGGTGTAGAACAATGCCTGGCCGTTCTCGTGCGGGCCAAAGACCATATGCGTCGGCGCCCGGCCGGAGTCGACCAGCAGCGAGGCGGTGTAGCCCTGCCCCGACGGAGTGATGGCGAAGATCCGCCGGCACACATAGTCGCCGAACAGGTACGCGCCCTCGTAGGCGGCGGGCCAGACCCCGTCCGGCACGAAGGCGCCGCCGGTGATCGAGGCGCAGCCGTCGAAGAAGGCCGGCTGGCCCGATGGGGCCGGTTCGCGCCGGTACTCGAAGATCGGCGGCACGTGGGGCGCGGGCGGCTCCTCGGCGCAGGGGCCGCCGGTGTTGTTGCGCAGCGAGCCCTCGAAACAGTTCCAGCCGTAGTCGGCGCCGGACCGCCCGAGGTCTATCTCCTCGCTGCGGCCCTGCCCGACGTCGTTGATGAAGAAGCGCGTCGTCGCCGCGTTGGGGTCGAAGGCGAAGCGGTACGGGTTGCGCAGGCCCCATGCGAAGGTTTCGCGGCAGAATTTGCCCGCCGTCGTCCTCCCGCTGCGGTTGCCGCCCGGCGCCGGGTCGTAGCAGCGCCCGCTCGTCGCCGGGTCGGCGAAGGGGTTGCCGGGCGGGATGGCCCCGTCGCGGGTGATCCGCAGGATCTTGCCCAGCAGGGTGTGGCGGTCGCGCGCGGCGTCGTTCGCGCCGGCGCTGCCGCTGCCCTCGTAGTCGCGGCCGCCGTCGCCGACGCTGATGTACAGGTAGCCGTCCTTGCCGAAATGCAGGTCGCCGGCGTTGTGGTTGCCGTTTGGCGAGGGGATGTTGTCGACCAGCACTGCCTCGCTCCCGGCCCGGCCGTCCGCCAGCACAAAGCGCGACACCCGGTTGACCGGGTCGGTCGCACGGGTGTTGCGCGTGCAGGCCTCGCCGCGCCGCCGCGTGTAGTACAGATAGATAAAGCCGTTGCTCGCGAACTGCGGGTCGACGGCAACGCCGAGCAGGCCACGCTCGCTCTCGGTGCACATCCGCGGCCCGAGGTCGATCGCGGGCTGGCCGGCCAGGCTGCCGCCACTCGCGATCAGCAGCCGGCCGCCTTTGCTTGCGATCAGCATCCGCCCGTCGGGCAGAAAGGCCAGCGCCGTCGGCTCGGCGACCCCGCCCACCGCCAGCTCGTCGACAAACCCCGACGGCTGCGCGACCGCGGGAGCGCCGGGAATAACCAGCAGGGCCAGCACGAAAACTAGCGCCAGGGGGCGAAACAGGCGCATAAGGATAACCTCCAGGGGAGCGCGCTTTGGGCACGGGGACAAGGGGACAAGGGGAGCGCGCTTCGCGCGGGGACAAGAGGGCAGCTTCGCCGCTCGCGCGAACGTAAACCGTGGGCTAACCTCCTGGTCCGTTCTCGCTCCCTTGTCCCCTTGTCCCCTTGTCCACTACCGCCCGAGCCGGCTGCGCAGCTCCTCAGTGAGCAGGGGCAGGATCTCGGTCGCGTCGCCGACGACGCCGAAGGTGGCGACGCGGAAGATCGGGGCCTCGGGGTCGCGGTTGATCGCGACGATGTTGCGGCTGCCGCGCATGCCGGCGAGGTGCTGGATGGCGCCCGAGATCCCGGCGGCGACGTACAGCTTGGGGCTGACCGTCTTGCCCGTCTGGCCGACCTGGTGCTCGTAGGGCACCCACCCGGCGTCGACGATCGCGCGCGAGGCGCCATAGGCTCCGCCGAGGGCTTCGGCCAGCGGCGGGATCAGCTTGAAGTAGGCCTCGGGGTTGCCCAGGCCGCGCCCGCCGGACACGATCACGGCCGCGTCGGTCAGGTTGACGGCGCCACTCTTCTCGGCCACGCCCGTCACCTGCGTGCGGATCTCGACGGCGGGCATGGCGACCTCGCGCACCTCGCCGCTGCGGCCGGGCTGCGGCTTCGCCTCGGCGAAGCTTTGCTTGCGCGCCAGCACCACGGCCGGCCGGCCGGCGGCGAGGCGGTAGGTGCTGATCACATTGCCGCCGTGCGAAGGGCGGGTGGCGACCAGCCCGTCGCCCTCGACGCGCACGTCCGTGGCCTCGACCACCAGGCTCGCGTCGAGGTCGGCCGCCAGGGCCGCGCCGAAGTCGCGGGTCTGGAAGCTGGGGCCGGCCAGGATGAGCTGCGGCTGGGCCGCCTCGACCACCGCCTTCGCCGCCGCCACGTAGCCGTCGGTGGTGTAGGTGGCCACCGCCGGGTCGCTCACGACGTAGGCCGTGTCGGCGCCCAGCTCGACCGCGCGCTGGGCCAGGCCGGCCGTTTCGCCGATCAGCATCGCGCCGAGCGGCCCGCCGAGGGCGTCGGCGACGCTTCGCCCCTTGCCCAGCAGCTCTCGCGAGATGGCGGCCACGTCGCCGCCCACCTGCTCGATAAAGACAAGTACGCCTGCCATAGCATCCTCGCTAGATAATCTGGCTTTCGAGCAGCTTGTCGACCAGCTTGCGCACCTTCTCGGCGCTGTCGGCGCCGTCGATCAGCTCGCCCTTGGGCCGCGCCGGCGGCGGGACGCGCTCGGCCAGCGCGAGGGCCGGCTGCGGCGCCGCCACGCCCAGGTCGGCGGCGGACCAGACGGGGGGCTGGACCTTGGCGACCTTCTTGATCTTCAGCAGCGAGGGGTAGCGGGGCTCGTTGATGTCCTTGATCACGCTGATCACCGCCGGCAGCGGGGCGGCGACCGTTTCGACCACCGTTTCCAGGTGGCGCTCGGCCACAACCCGGCGCGCGCCCGGGTCGACCTCGGTGACTTTGCCGACATAGGTGATCTGGGGCCAGCCCAGGGCCCGGGCCAGGCCCGGCGCGAAGGCGCCGCTCTCGTCGTCGGTGCTGTTGCGCCCGGCGATCACCAGGTCGACGTCGCCGAGCTTGCGGATGGCGGCGGCGGCCACCTTTGCGGCCCCCAGCGGGTCGAGGTTGGCAAAGGCCGGGTCTTCGATCAGGAGCGCGTCGGTGGCGCCCATGGCCAGGGCGCGGCGCAGCTGGTCGACCCACTCGGCGGTGCCCAGCGAAAGCACCGTCAGCTTGCCGCCGTGCTTCTCGTTCCAGGCGATGCCCTCCTCGATCGCGTACTCGTCGAAGAGGTTGATCATTGACTCGATCCCGTCCGCGTTGACGCTCAGGTCAGGGTTGATCTTGACCGTGTTGTCGCGGGGGACCTGCTTCATACACACGACGATGTGCATAGAAACTCCTTCAGCTTGCGGGCCGTGACGCACCGCAGTATACCACGGGGGCGGCCGGCGTCAGGTACGCTGGGCCGCCAGGACGGCGGGGATGTCGCGGGCGACGGCCACGCCGCGGGCGTGGAGGTCGAGCGCGCTGAGGGCTACAGCCTGGTCGGCGCGGACGCCGACAAGGGTGACCTGGCAGCCGAGCAGGCGGGCGGCGTCGACCGCCCGGCGCAGGGTGTCGGCGGTGGCCGGGCCGAGCTCGGCGAGGCCGGTGATGTCGAGCACGGCGACGCGGGCGCGGCGCTGACGGATCGCCTCCAGCAGCGCCCGGTTCAGCTCTGCGGAGCGGGCCTCGTCGAGGTGGCCGACGATCGGCAGCAGCAGCGTGTCGTCGGCGAGGGGCACCACGGGCAGGCTGAGGGCCTGGACTGTCGCGCGGAGCTGGCCTTCGCGCGCGACGCGCTGCTCCAGCTCGTCGACAACGGCCTGGATGCGCCGCTGGCGGGCCAGGTTGGCGTCGATCAGGTGCTGAAAGGCGTCGCGCAGCCGGCGCAGCTGTGTGATCGCCCCGGCCGGGCTGAGCGTGCCCGCGAGGTCGCCGGTGGCGTACCGCTCGGCGTCGGCGGCCAGGCTGTCGAGCGGGCGGACGATCTGGCGGATCAGCAGCCACGTCAGGCCCGCCGCCAGAATCAGCCCGCCGACAAGGGCGGCTCCGACCAGCAGCACCGCCCGGCCGGCGCTTTCCTGGGCCGTCGCGATCAGGGCCGATACATCGGCGCGGTTGGCGTCGCGGGCCTCCTGGCTCAGGCTGAGGATCGCGTCAAGGGTTTGGTCGACCGCGGGGCGCTCGAACAGGGCGGCCGCGCCCGCCATGTCGCCTGTTGCGGCGGCCGCGACCACCTCGTCGTGGAGGCGAGCCAGCTCGCCGTACTGGCTGGCGAGATCGCGCTCGATATCGGTCGATGCGTCCTCGCGCGCGGCCTCCGCGTCGACGAGGGCCGCGGCCTGCGCCCGCGCGGCGCGGTAGCGGACGCTATCCGGCGCCACCTCGCCCTCGGCGATGTGGCCGGCGGCGTCGTGCTCCAGAAAGATCGCCAGGGCCAGATCCTGGCTGCGGAGCAGGTCGGCGGTGCTCTGCTCCTGGCGCTCGATCAGTGCGGCGGCCTGCCACGAGGCCAATGGTGTGACGACGGCGAGAACGATCAGCGCCGCCAGGAGCGGCGTGAAGGCCAACAGCAGCCGAGCGCGGATACCCATGCGGAGCTCCCCGAGGGTGATGGGAGGGCCGGGGCCCTCGCGGTGGCCGTATGCGGGCTACTCCCACTCGGCCGGGTCGTAGGCGGGCAGCTCGCGGCGCAGCGGCGGGTTGATCCGGGTGCCGAGGGCGAAGTCGGCCTGGAGCAGCTCCTGCAGCTCGCGGGTGCCCTCGTAGATGATCGCGCCGCGGGCGTTGCGCAGGTAGCGCTCGACCGGGTACTCGTCGGAGTAGCCGTAGGCGCCGTGGATTTGGATGGCGTCGTCGGCCGCCTCGAAGCTGCTCACCGTGGCGTGCCACTTCGCCAGCGTCGTTTCGCGGGTGTTGCGGCGGCCCTGGTTCTTCATCCAGCCCGCGCGGTAGACGAGCAGGCGCGAGGTGTCGAGCTTGCGCACCATATGGCTGAGCATGCGCTTGACGAGCTGGTGGTCCGCGATCGGGACGCCAAAGGTGTGCCGCTCCCGGGCGTAGCGCAGGCTGGCCTCAAGGCTGGCCTGGATCAGGCCGGTGGCGCCCGCCGCCACGGTGTAGCGGCCGTTGTCGAGGGCGGCCATCGCGATCTTGAAGCCTTCGCCCTCCTCGCCGAGCCGGTTGGCGGCCGGGACGCGCACATCCTGCAGCACCACCGAGCCGGTGTTGCCGGCGCGCACGCCGAGCTTGCCGTGGATGGGGTGGCTGCTCACGCCCGGCATGCTCCGCTCGACAAGAAAGGCCGAGATGCCGCGGGCACCCTTGTCCGGGTCGGTCTTGGCGATGATCAGGAAGTTGTCGGCGATGTCGGCCAGGCTGATCCAGATCTTTTCGCCGTTGAGGATGTAGCCGTCGCCGTCGCGGCGGGCGGTGGCGCGCATGGCGGCGGCGTCGGTGCCGCTGTCGGGCTCGGTCAGGCCGTAGGCGGCCAGCTTCTCGCCGCGGGCCTGCGGGGCGAGAAAGCGCTGCTTCTGGTCCTCGGTGCCCCACTGGAGCAGCGAGAGCGAGTTCAAGCCAGTATGGACGCTCATCACAACGCGCAGAAAGCTGTCGACCCGCTCCAGCTCCTCGCAGACGACGGCCAGCGCCAGGTAGTCCATGCCGGCGCCGCCGTACTTCTGCGGCACGCAGATGCCGAGCAGGCCGAGCTCGCCCATGCGCTGGAGGATGGGCCTGAGGTGCGTCCGCGTTTCCGGGCCCTCGCCGTGCTCGGCGCCCGAGCGGTCCCAGGTGCGGATGTGCGGCGCGACCTCCTTTTCGGCGAACTCGCGCACCGTGCGGCGCAGCAGCTCGTGCTCCTCGGAAAGGAACATGTCGTAGTCGGCGGTGAAGTCCATTCAATACTCCTTTGTACCGTGGCCGTTCGCGGCCAATTATACCAGCCAGCGCAGCGGGCTGACGAGTGACGAGCCCTCCACCGGGCGGGAGGATCTGTTCCCTTGACGCCGGCCGCGGAAGAGTGCCATGGCTGTGGTACACTTGCCCGGAAGAAAAGTTTACGGTAGAGTAAAGACAACGACTGTGCAAACGCTGGGCGAAGCGCCCCAGGAGGAAGTGATGGCACCGCGCCGTCCCGAGCGGCTGAACGGCCTGTGGCTTTCGGATGTGTCGATCCGGCAGCCCGTCTTTATCACCATGGTGATGCTGGCGGTGGTGACGTTCGGCATCCTGGCCTTCCGCACCACCCCGGTGAACCTGCTGCCCGACATCGACGTGCCCGTGTACGCCGTGACGATCGCGTACCCCGGCGCCGGCCCGGAAAGCGTCGCCGACCAGGTGGTCGTCCCCGTCGAGGATGCCCTGAACACCCTGTCCGGCCTGGAGCACATCACCTCAAACTCCAGCGAGGGCCTGGGGGTGGTGATTCTGGAGTTCGTCGCCGGCACGCCGATCGACCAGATCGACCAGGACGTGCGCGAAAAGGTCAACGGGGTACTGCCGCGCCTCCCCCGCGATGTGCGGACGCCGGTCTTCCAGCGCTTCGACCCGAACTCCGCGCCGATCATGCAGGTCGCCGTGGCGGGCAACGCCGGCCAGTCGCCCTTGGAGCTGCGCCGGACGCTGGAGGACGACGTGGTGCCGCTGCTCCAGCGCGCACGCGGCGTCGGCTCGATCACGGTGAGCGGCGGGCAAACGCGCCAGATCAACGTCCTGATGGACCTGGAGCGGCTCCAGGCCTACAGCATCCTGCCGGCCCAGATCACGGGGGCGCTCCAGCAGGCCAACAGCAGCCTGGGCCTCGGCACAGTCGTCGCCGGCAACCAGGAGATCGGGCTGCGCGCGCCCTCGCTGCTCCAGCGCCCCGATGACATCGCCCGCATCCAGATCACCGGCACCTCCTACCGCGTCGGCGACGTGGCCAGCGTCGAGGACGGCGTGGCCGACAGCGTCAGCTACTCGCGGCTGGACGGCTCCGACGCGATCATCCTCAACGTGTACAAGCAGACGGGCACCAACACCGTGCAGGTGGCCGACAATGTGCGCGCCGTGATCGCGGACACCTTCGCCGCCCGGCCCGACCTGACCTACACCATCCCCCGCGACGACTCAGAGGCGGTGCGCGACTCGGTCAACAGCTCGATCGAGGAGCTGGTCTTCGCCTCGATCGCGGCCTTTCTGGTGGTCTGGCTGTTCTTCGGCAACCTGCGCAGCACCGTGATCACCATGTCCGGCCTGCCCGTGATCCTGATCGGCACCTTTATCTTTATGCCGCTGTTCGGGATCACGATCAACCTGATCTCGCTCCTGGCGCTGTCGCTCTGCGTGGGCCTGGTGATCGACGACGCGATCGTGGTGCGCGAAAACATTTTCCGCCACCTCGAGCGCGGCGAAAGCGCCGCCATCGCCTCCTCCAAGGGCACCTGGGAGGTGGGCCTGTCGGTTCTGGCGATGACGCTGACGATCGTGGCGGTGTTCGTGCCCGTCACCTTCGCGGAGGGCACGGCCGGGATCGTGTTCCGCTCGTTCGGCCTGATCGTCGCGATCGCCATCCTGCTGTCGCTGGTCGAGGCCTTCACCTTCGCGCCGATGCTGTCGGCCAACCTGTTCCCCAACACCAAGCTGAAGAAGGCCCACGCCGCCCACGCCCCCGTTGCGGCCGCCGAAGGTCACAGCGTCGAGGAGCGGGACGAGGGGCTGCTCCAGGAGGCCGGCGAGGACCCGGGGCGCATGGGCCGGGCCTACGCCCGCATGCTGGACTGGTCGCTCGCCTCGCTGCGCAACCGCATGCTCGTGGTCGCGGTGGCGGTGGCGGTGCTCGCCCTGAGCGGCTGGGTGGCCTCGGGCCTGAAGTTCAGCTTTTTCCCCGAGCAGGATCCGCACGAGTTCGTGATGGGCTTTGAGGCCGCGCCCGGCACCACCCTCGCCGAGACGGACCGGCTGGCCCGGCAGGCCGAGGCGGTGCTGCGGGCCGACCCGGTCGTCGAAACGGTGATCGCGACCGTGGGCTTCTCCGGCAACCCCGAGCGGTCCGAGTTCTTCGTCAAGCTGGCGGGCAAAACCCCCACGATCGAGGCCCAGGCCCGGCTGCGCGAGCAGCTCGGCTTTCTGCCGCGGCTGGCCTTCGCAGTGCCGAGCTTCCAGGGGGCGGGCACGGGCGTCGCGGCGCGCGAGCTCCAGGTCAGCCTGCAAAGCACCCGGCCGGTGAGCGAGCTGGGGCCGGTGGTCGAGGCGGTGCGCGCGGCGATGGCCGAGGTGCGCGGCGCCGCCGACGTCGACACCAACTTCCAGCCGGGCAAGCCGGAGCTGCGCTTCGTCGCCGACCCGGCCCGGATCGGCGACCTGGGGATCACCAACAACGACATCGCCAGCTCGGTGCGGGCCCTGGTCAACGGCGAGCAGGCCACGGTGCTGCGGCAGAACGGCGCCGACACCGACGTGGTGGTGCGGCTGGCGCCCGACGACCGGGCCGGCGTCGAGTCGCTGGAAGCGATCACCATCCCGACCCGCTCGGGGGTGGTGCCGCTCAACGCGCTCGGCAGCGTGGAGCTCGGCTCGAGCCCCGTGACCATCCGGCGCTACGACCGGCTGAACCAGATCCTGGTGGGGGCGAACCTGAACGGGCGCAACATCAGCGAGGCCCAGGCCGAGATGGAGCAGCGGATGGCGGCCCTGGGCGTTCCGAGCGACGTGGTGGTCAGCTACGTCGGCACCTTCCAGCAGACAACCGAGGGCTTCGACTCGCTGATCCTGGCGATGGCGCTCTCGGTGCTGTTCGTCTACATGGTGCTGGCCTCGCAGTTCGGCTCGTTCACCCAGCCGCTGGTGATCATGATCGCGATGCCGTTCAGCTTCATCGGCGCCTTTCTGTCCCTGCGCCTGATCGGCGTCGACCTCGACATCACCGGCATGATCGGCCTGATCATGCTGCTCGGCCTGGTGGTGAAGAACTCGATCCTGCTGGTCGACTTCGCCAACCGGCTGCGCGGGATCGGGCTGGAAAAGCACGCCGCGCTGCGCATGGCCGGCGCCATCCGCCTGCGCCCGATCCTGATGACCTCGCTCTCGCTGATCGCCGGCGCGCTGCCGACGGCCCTTGGCCTGCACTTCTTCGGCGGCGGCGAGGGCAGCGAGTTCCGCCGCGGCCTGGCCTGGGTGATCATCGGCGGCATGATCACCTCGACCCTGCTCACCCTGCTCGTCGTGCCCACCGCCTACAGCCTGATGGACTCGGCGGTGCAGCGCGCCGGCCGCCTGTTCCGCCGCGCCGAGCCAGCACCGGCCCCAGCGCGCGCCGCCGAGCCGTCCGCCGATTAGTGCATCGTTTTTCCGCAGAGGCGCGGAGATGGAGCGGCTCGCACGGGGCGGCCGGACGGTGCGGCGCCCCCCGCGCGGCGCAGCCGGCCGACGCAGTGCGGCGAGCAACACACGCTCAGCCTACGCCCCCGGCGCCTCCGCAGTGAAGTTTCGAAGGAGCCAACCTGTGCGTCAGAAGTTCGTCATTATCGCGCTGCTGCTCGGGCTGGGGGCCTGCGCGGCGGCGGCGCCGCAGCCCACGGCGCAGCCGGCCCAGGCGACGATCGCCCTGCCGACGAGCGCGGCCGCGCCGGCGGCGCCCGTCGCGGGCCAGGAGGCGCCCGGCCAGGCGATCGGGGCCGGGGTGAGCGCCGCCGGGGAGGTGGTGGCCCGCCGCAGCGCGGACCTGGGCTTCCGCCTGCCCGGCACGGTGCTGGAGGTGCTGGTCGAGGAGGGGGACACGGTGCGGGCCGGCCAGGAGTTGGCGCGCCTCGACACGGCGGAGCTGGAGCTGCAGATCCAGCAGGCCGAGGCCGGGCTGGCCGGCGCGCAGGCCAACTACGAGCGGCTGCTTGAGGGCGCAAGCCCCGAGGATGTGGCGGCGGCCCGGGCCCAGGTGGCCCAGGCCCAGGCCCAGCTCCAGACGACCCAGGGCTCGGTGACGGGCCAGGACATCGCGGCGGCCGAGGCGGCATTGCAGCAGGCCCTTGCCCGCCAGGCCGAGGTCCGCTCCGGCCCGAAGGCCGCCGACGTGACCCAGGCCCAGGCAGGGGTGGACCAGGCGCGGGCGAACCTCGATATTCAGCGCACCAACCTGTCGGCGGCGAAGACCAACGCCCAGCTGCAGATCGAGCAGGCGGCGAACGCCCTGCGCGACGCCCAGAAGGCCTACTCCGACATCTACTGGAGCAACCGCAACCTGGAGGACCAGCTGGCCCGCTTCGACCTCGAGCTGCCCGACGAGCTGGTGGAGGCCGAGGAGCAGGCGCTGCGCCAGGTCCAAAGCCTGGAGGCCCGGCTGGAGCAGACGAAGCTGGCCTACGAGCAGGCGCGCCAGAACGAGATCGACGGCCTGGCCGCGGCCGAGGCCCAGGTGCGGACGGCGGAGGCGAGCCTGGCGCGGGTGCTGGAGGGCGCCACGGCCGATCTGCAGGCCGGCGCCGACGCCGGGGTGGCCCAGGCCCGGGCGACCCTGGACCGGCTGCGCGGCGAGCAGCGGGCCGGCCAGCTGGCGGCGGCCCGGGCCGGCGTCGCCGCGGCCCAGGCCAACGTGGCCCGCGTCACCGCAGACCCGAGCGCGGCAACCCTGGCCGGAGCCATGGCCCAGGTCAAGCAGGCCGAGGCGGCGGTGGCGGCGGCGAAGCTGAACTTGGAAAAGGCGGCGATCACGGCGCCGTTCGACGGCGTGGTCAGCATCGTCGGCGTGGACCCGGGCGACGCCGTGGGCCAGGCGGCGGCGCGGCCGGCGGTGCAGGTGGTGGACGTGAGCGAGCTGCGGGTCGAGGTGAACATCGCCGACACCGACGTGGCGCGGGTGCGGGAGGGGCAGGCGGTGGAGGTGCGCGCGGACGCGCTCCCCGGCGAGCAGTTCGCCGGCACGGTGAGCTACGTCGCGCCGACGGCGACGGTGGCGGGGAACGTGCGCACCTACCTGGTGCGGGTGACGCTGGACCGGCAGGAGGGGCTGCGGGCGGGGATGAGCGCGCGGGTGCGGATTCTGACGGAGGGGTAGGGGGGAGTACGGGCCTGCCGGCCCGGCCGGCTTTTCGCCGGGGCTGCGCGCCCCGGACCCGCGCCAGTGGGCCCGGCCGCGGGCCCACTGGACCCCCGCGGCGCGGGGGCTGGCCCCCGCGACCCCCAAGTATGGTTTGTTGGCGTGGTTTCACCTCCGGCGTCATGCCCCCCTGCTAAAGCTGGGTAGTTGTACGGGGGGCGCTGCGCGCCTACGCATTTAGGCGACGATGCTGGCGGGGCGAGGCGCATCACGAAGGTATGGATGTGCGGTTGGCGTAGGGCGGCCAGCATTCCTGCTTCAGGTTCGGGCGGCGTGGAGCGCCAAAGCTGACATGCGGGGTCCAGGGGCGCAGCGCCCTGGCCGGGGGTGCAGGGAGGCGGGAGCCCCCTGCCTCGGGGGAGCGGGGGCGAGCAGCGCCCCGCGGGAAAGCTGGGGAGTGGGGCACAGCCCCGGACAGCGCCACAGGCCCGCCCTAGGGGGCGCCAAGCCCGCACATTATTGTAGCCCGAAGGGAGGCCGCCCAATGCCCATCCGATTGCGCGAGCGTCGCAGGCAGATGCTCCGCGACGAGATCCTGAGCGCCGCGCAAAGCCTGCTCGCCGCCCGTGGCTACGCCGCCCTCTCCATGGAGGAGCTCGCCGGCCGCGCCGGCATCTCCAAGCCGACCCTGTACGCCCACTTTCCCGCCAAGGAGGATGTCGTCGCCTCGCTGGCCGGCCGCGTCCTCGACGATATTATGGGCGGGGTGGAGCCGGCCGACAGCGCGGCCTCGCCATTGGAGCGGCTGGTCGTGCTGCTCCAGGCGATCGTCAGGGCCCAGATCGAGCGCAGCGCCGGCGCGATGCAGCTCCAGATGCCCGAGATCGTCGCCATCCTCGCGTCGCGGCCGGAGCTGCGCGAGCGCGCTGCCCGGCTCGACCAGCTGGTGATCGCGCTTGTGCGCGCCGCCGGCGACGCGGGCGAGCTCGACCCGGCTGTCGACCTGCCAAGCGCCGCCCGGATCTTCTCCGCCCTCACCTGCGTCCCCCACGTCGGGCGGCTCAGCGCCGCCGGCGACCCCGACCCCGAGGTCCTCGTCGCTGCCGTCGGGGCCCTTCTCCGTCGCGGCCTCGCCGCGCCGCCCGCGGGCGCGGCGCCCTAGCCGGCGAAGGCCGAGCCGACGGCGGCCAGGCCGAAGGCCAGGATGAGCGCACCCGAGCCCACGTTGACCCAGCCGAGAGCCGTCGGCGTCAGCCGGCCGCGCAGGAGGCTGACGCCGCCGCTGAGGAGCAGCCACCAGAGCGCCGAGCCCAGGAACACCCCGGCCACGAGCAGCGCCGCGCCTGCGGGGCCGCCCCCGTCCGCGCCCGCCCCCAGCCCCGCGAAGATCGCCGCGAAGGAGATGATCGTGGCCGGGTTGCTCAGGGTGAGCAGGAACGTCGAGCCGAAGGCGCCGGCCAGGCCCCGCGCGCCGAGAACCGCCGGCCGCTCGGCGGGGCGCTCGCGCAGGGTGCGCCAGCCAAGGTAGCACAGAAATAGCCCCCCGAGCAGCCGCAGCCACACGCCGGCGACGCCGAGGGCGGCGACAGCCGCCCCAACGCCCAGCGCTGCCGCCACGCCGTAGACGGTATCGGCGCTCGCCGCGCCCAGGCCCACCGCCAGCCCGGCCGCCCGCCCGTCCCGCAGGGTGCGCCGGATACATAGCGCCCCGATCGGGCCCACGGGTGCCGCGATCGCGAGCCCGATCAGGGCCCCCCGGCCCAGCATCCACAGATCCATCCCGCTGCTCCTTTCGTTCCCTACCTCGCCCGCCACCCGGCGCACAAAAAGCCCGCCGGGCTCCAGGAGCCCGGCGGGCGGTCGGTGTTGCTGGCACGCGTCTAGCCAGCCCCCCTCGCCCTCCGGGAAGGGCGCTGCTGCGAGCTTAGGCTGTGGGCGCGTGTGTTCATAGCTCTAGAATAGCGCTTGCGGCCGGCGGCGCGTCGGCCGTTGGGACTACTCCCCCAGGGCCCGCTCGCGCAGCGTCGCCGCGCGCCGCCCTTCCAGCACCGCCGACAGCCGGTCGATCTCGCGCGCACAGAGCTCCAGTTCGACGAGCACAGCACCATCGTCGCGCCCGCGACGGGCCTGGAGTTGGTCGAGGTGGAACAGGAGCTCGAGCTGGAGGTCGAGCTGGGCGCGCAGGGCTTCGCTGAGCGCGGCGGGGCTGGGCAGCTCGAATGGTAGCAGAAGCTGCTCGGCCTCGCGCAGCGCCGCGGCCTGAGCTCGCAGCCACCCGAGGTCGCGCAGCCCCTCGAACGCGCCCGCGAGGTAGTGGCCGAGGCGGGGCGCCAGGCCAAGCTCGCTTTCCGCGTCGACGACAATGAACACCTGCTTCAGCGGCGTCGGGCCGCAGCAGTGGTCGATCAGCGGTGCCAGCATGGCCCGCACCGTTTCCTCGGGCCCGAGGGCCCGGCCCGCCCGTAGAAAAGGCACCGCGATCGAGCGCAGCCCGTGGTGAGCGATGTGGGTGCAGACGGCGTGCATACAGCGGTGCAGAGCATCGAGGGTCGGGGCGTCGCGGAGGGCGTTGGTCACCGCGACAAGCAGGTGCCGGCTGGCCAGCCTGCCCGCGGGGAGCGCCAGCACCGAGCCCGGCGCCGCTGGCGCGTGCTTCAGCCCTTCGACCCGGATCGCTGGCCCACCCCGGGCCACAATCTGTTGCGCCAGGTGGCTGTGTAGCGTCAGCGCGCTGCTTGAATAGCACAGCACCGCCTCCGCACCCTGCTCCAGCACATCGCCCTGCACAACGGTGAACACCGTCGCGTTAATCCCCAGCACGACGGCTGGGCCTGCCTGGTACACCGTGGTCATTCGGGTTTCCTGTTCCGCCGCAGTTAGGTGGGGTGAATGAGTTGCAAGAATCAGGCCACGGACGATGACAATATAGTCATTTACGGCCATAAACGGGCAAAAGTCTATTTTCCGGTTCAGGAGCGGCAGCGCGCTGGTACGGGGCAGCAGCCGGATGATAAACGAAAATTCATCTCGTTTCTCCGAAAGGCTCAGTCTATTGACAATAGTAACTTTTACAGTGAGGCGGTAGGGCGACGGCAAGTGTGAGATCGGGCGCCCCGCGGTGGAAACCTAAGGAGGGTCTGGATGGCTCGGATGCTCATTGTTGGCTCTGGGGTGGTCGGTCAGGCGACAGGCAAGGGGTTCGCGCGCAAGGGCCACGAGATCACCTTTGTGGACATTAACCCGCAGATGATCGCCAAGCTGCGCAGTGAGGGGCTGCGAGCGATGACGATCGGCGAGGTGGACTGGCGGACGGTGGACGTGGTGATGCTCGCGGTCTCCACGCCGAGCGTGGACGGGCGGATCGTGCTCGACTACATCGAGGCGGCGGCC
>Ga0164290_1000754_pt1 | contig 83291 bp, 71 predicted proteins | sample Micstemetagenome_FD_108782 | JGI IMG/M metagenome (GOLD analysis project Ga0164290, IMG submission 108782) | Contaminated culture microbial community from soil near Moab, Utah, USA - Microcoleus steenstrupii SON62 (Illumina Assembly) | ecosystem: Environmental > Terrestrial > Soil > Soil crust... | reverse complement strand
CCACGACGAGACGCTGCCGAAGGAGTCGGCCAAGGTGGCGCACTTCTGCTCGATGTGCGGCCCGCACTTCTGTTCGATGAAGATCACGCAGGACGTGCGCGACTTCGCCGCCAAGCAGGGTCTGAACGAAGACGAAGCCCTGCAGAAGGGCATGGAAGTGAAGGCGGTCGAGTTCGTGAAGTCCGGCGCGGAGATCTACCAGAAGGTGTGAGGTAAGAACTGTGCAGGCGCGGGGCCCGCAGGCGCGGTCTTCTGACCGCGACTGCGGCCCGTGACCTCGCGCAGTCCTCCACTCAGCCGCCGCGTCGCGGTCAGAAGACCGCTCCTACACAAGCTCGGCTCCGGTGACGGATCGCGAGCGATCCTTGCGGGAGCGGCCTTGGCCGCGACAGGGCCTCTGCTGTCCGCGGGCTTCGATGCAGGCTGCCGTCGGGGTCAAGACCCCTCCCACAGAACCCCGGCCCGGGCTCAGGCCGGGGGGCGGGCGCATCCCCTGTGGGAGCGGCCTTGGCCGCGACGGGGACGCGGCCAGCCGCAGGTCGCGATTCAGACCACCGTCGCAAGCCACACTCGCTTCCACTGAGGGGCAGGTTTTCGATCGGCCTGCTGAGTCCGCCTGATACAGGCGAGACAGGTCGACCGGTCAACTGTCTCACCGGCGTCTCGTCGCATCCGGACCGCGACACGGTCCGGACGCTTTGCGAAATGCTGCGGGCGCCGCTTACTGCAGCGCCTTGATCTGCTCCGGCGTCAGTCCTTTCAATGCATCCGCTGCCGACTTGCGCGCCAGGTCGCGGTCGGTTTCGATGATGGCGTGCACCGAATTCATCACCTTGTCATTGGCTGCTGCCGCCTCCTCCTTGGTGATCTGGCCTGCGGCCAGGCGCTCGCAGGTGCGGTACAGCGATTCGCGCAGGAAGGACAGCATCTGCGCGCGCTCGGCCAGGCGGACGACATTGGCATCGACCTGTCCGTTGCCTGCCGCCTTGCCGGAGGCTTCCAGCTGGGCGATCAGCTTGAGCGTGCTGTCGGTGCCGGGTTCGGTACAGCCAGGCCCCATGCGCGCGGCACGCGAAGCGGCGACCGTTTTTTCGTCGGACGTGCCGCCACCGCCAAAGAGAGGCTTGGATTCGGACGACGGGGGCATCGAGCTGCGGGAGTGTTCGTACTTGGCCCAGTAATTCTTGTGGGTCTCCGTCGAGTTGTCGCGGGCGGCCGTCGGCGACGTCAGGCTGGAACAGCCTGCCAGCAGCACGGCGGCGCAGCACGCGGTCATCAGCGAAGATTTCATGGTGACTCCTTTGTTTTCGCGTAGTAGGTAATGTGACCCGTCGCCGGCCAGCAGCCGATTGCCGGAACGCTCCTCTACGTCCCGGCAGGCAACGCGTCGATCACTACCTGCAAGATGCGGGCCAGCGACCGTGTCATCGCAGGGCCTCGTCCGCGGTGCAGAATGCGCGCCTGACCGACATTCCGTGCCCGCCCGCACCCTCTGCCGCCGATGACCGCGCCCCGACCCGCCAGCGTTCCTTTCCGCGAAGCCTTCATGTTCTGGCTCAAGCTGGGTTTCATCAGTTTTGGCGGGCCGGCCGGCCAGATTTCGATCATGCACCAGGAGCTGGTCGAGAACCGGCGCTGGATTTCCGAACGCCGCTTCCTGCACGCGCTGAACTACTGCATGGTGCTGCCGGGCCCGGAGGCGCAGCAGCTCGCGACCTATATCGGCTGGCTGATGCATCGCAGCTGGGGCGGCATCGTCGCCGGCGCGCTGTTCGTGCTGCCGTCGCTGTTCATCCTGATCGCGCTGTCGTGGGTGTACATCGCCTTCGGTGACGTGCCGCTGGTGGCCGGTCTGTTCTACGGGATCAAGCCGGCGGTCACCGCCATCGTCGTACAGGCAGCCTGGCGCATCGGTGGTCGGGCGCTGAAGAACCGGACGCTGTGGGCGATCGCCGCCGCCTCCTTCCTCGCCATCTTCGCGCTCGACATTCCCTTCCCCGCCATCGTCGCCGGCGCCGCACTGATCGGCTACATCGGCGGCCGCGTCGCACCGACGACCTTCCGCACCGGCGGCGGACACGGGGCAAAACACGCGTCCTACGGGCCGGCGTTGATCGACGACGACACGCCGACGCCGGAACACGCGCGCTTCCGCTGGACGCGGCTGGCGCGCGTCGCCATCGTCGGCGCATTGCTCTGGGCGGTGCCGATGGGCCTGCTGGCGGGCGTGCTCGGCTGGTCGCACACGCTGACGCAGATGGGCTGGTTCTTCACCAAGGCCGCGCTGCTCACCTTCGGCGGCGCCTACGCGGTGCTGCCCTACGTCTATCAGGGCGCGGTCGGCCACTACGGCTGGCTGACGCCGGTGCAGATGATCGACGGGCTGGCGCTCGGCGAAACCACGCCCGGCCCGCTCATCATGGTGGTGGCCTTCGTGGGTTTCGTTGGCGGATACGTGAAAGCGGTGTTCGGCCCCGACAGCCTCTTCCTCGCCGGCGCGGTCGCGGCGTCCCTGGTGACCTGGTTCACCTTCCTGCCCTCCTTCCTGTTCATCCTCGCAGGCGGACCGCTGGTCGAGTCGACGCACGACGACCTCAAATTCACCGCGCCGCTGACCGCGATCACCGCCGCCGTGGTCGGCGTCATCCTCAACCTCGCGCTGTTCTTCGGCTATCACGTGCTGTGGCCGCAGGGCTTCGCTGGCAGCTTCGATTGGATGTCGGCCCTGATCGCCCTCGGCGCCGCGGTCGCGCTGTTCCGCTTCAAGGCGAACGTGATCCATGTGATCGGAGCCTGCGCGGTAATCGGGCTGGTGCTGCAGCTGACCGTCAGCCGCTGACAGCCCTTTGTGGGAAGCACCCTGGCCGCGACAGCGCTGCTGCGGTCAGCCGGCTTCGATGAAGGCCGCTGTCGGGGTCAGAAGACCCCTCCCACAGAAGCCCGGCTCCGGCTGCGGATCGGGCGCGTTTCCTGTGGGAGCGGCCTTGGCCGCGACGCGGCCGTTGCGGTCCGCCGGCTTCGACCCCGGCCGCTGTCGGGGTCAGAAAACCTCTTCCACAGAAGCCCCGCCGCCCTCGCGAACACGCCCGCCTGCTCAGCCAATGTGAACGTCCCGCTGCACGCGCATCCCGTTTGCGCTGCATCAAACCGGCGCGCCGTCCGCCTTCGTACAGTGGCACGCAGACCCTATCCGCCCGGAGTGCGCACGCCATGACCGCCGACGACGACAACCTGCGCTTCTTCCGCGCACGTCACGCGACCTTTTCACAGATCCTGGCGTCGCAACGCGACGACGACGCACTGCTCGCGCAGTTGCTGGGCGAAGCCTTCGACAACTTCGAACAGGCGCTGCAGGCGCGGATGGACGCCGGCGCGCCAGTCGCCTGCGACCGCGGCTGCGCGACCTGCTGCACGGTGCGCGTTACCGCCACCGCCCCCGAAGTGCTGCACATCGCACGCCATCTGCGCGACGCCGACCCCGCTGTCTGCGCGCGACTGGTGCGGCGACTGGCCGAGGCGGACAGCGACACGCGTGACGCCGATGCCGACGACCGCGTCGCGCTGCGCGCCACCTGCCCCTTCATCGACGACGACGGCGCCTGTGCGATCTACGCGGTGCGCCCGCTCGCCTGTCGCGGCCACGCCTCGCACGACCGCACCGCCTGCGACCGCGCAGCCTGCGGCGAGATCGACGACATCCCGTACTCGGTCGCCCACCGCATGGTGCGTAGTCTGGTGCAGAACGCGCTGCAGTCGGCGCTGCGCGATGCCGGCTGCAGCTGGGCGTCGTACGAACTGAATCACGCGCTGATGCTGGCGCTCGCCGCGCCGCAATCGGAAGCGGACTGGCTGGCTGGCGACGACGTGTTCGCCGACTCGCAGGTGAACGACGTCAGCCCGGCCGAGATGGCGCGCACCTTCGACTGGCTCAAGGCACCCGGCGTGCGGATACCGGCAGGCTAGGGCCTGACGGCCAGTCAGCCGCCGTCGGCCCGCCTTGATCCGGGCGCATCGGGATGCGCGCGCGGCCCGCGATTCAAGGTCAACAGACCCCGGGCTTTGCCGAGCGGCGTCGCTTTGTTCATCATGTACGGGCGATACGCCATCGCACCTACCCAACGGGAGAGATCGACATGAACAAGATGATCATCGCCGCACTGACCGCCCTGCTCGCCTGCGGCAGCGCTCTGGCCGCCGACGCCAACCCGAACGCCGCCGCCGACTCGAAGTGCGAAGCCGCCGCCATCGACAAGAACGGCAAGCCGCTGGTCGGCGCCGCCAAGTCCTCCTTCATGCAGAAATGCCACCGCGAAGCGATGCACAAGACCGACTGCGAGGCGCGTGCGCTGAGCAAGGACGGCAAGCCACTCGCCGGCGCAGCGAAGAACTCCTTCATGCGCAAGTGCGAAGAAGACATGAAGCAGGCCGCACCGGCCGCCCAGTGAGCATAGACATACGTCCCAGCGGAGCCGTCACACAGTGAGCGAACAGAAAAAACCGGGCGTGCAGGTACGCCGCGAAGTCATGGGCGACGATTTCGTCGACCGGGCCTTGGGCAATGCGACTGAATTCAATCAGCCCCTGCAGGACTTCATCAACGAGCACGCCTGGGGTGCGGTGTGGAACCGCGATGGGCTGGACCGCCGCACCCGCAGCCTGGTCACGCTGGCCGCACTCACCGCGCTGAAGAGCCCGCACGAGCTGAAAGGCCACGTGCGCGGCGCGCTGAACAACGGCTGCACTGTCGAGGAAATCCGCGAAACGCTGCTGCACTGTGCGGTGTACGCTGGCGTCCCGGCCGCCGGCGAAGCCTTCCGCGCGGCGCAGGAAGTGCTGGATTCGTATCGGCTGTGAACCGCTGAGGTCGGATCGACCGCCCTGTCGCGAGCAAGCTCGCTCCCACGGGAAACACGCTCTGGCCGTCGGCTGAGCCGGGCTTTTGCGGAGCGAGTGTGCTCGCGATACGGCCGCTGCTGTCCGCAGGCTTCGGTACAGGCTGCTGTCGGGGTCAGAGGACCCCTCCTACAAAACCCTTGCCATGACGCCGGCCGTGAGCCCGGCGCTCACCCCTGTGGGAGCGGCCTTGGCCGCGACACGGCCGCTGCTGTCCGCAGGCTTCGGTACAGGCTGCTGTCGGGGTCAGAGGACCCCTCCTACAAAACCCTTGCCGTAATGCTGGCCGTGAGTTGGGCGCCCACCCCTGTGGGAGCGGCCTTGGCCGCGACACGGACGCTGCAATCCGCAGGCTTCGGTACAGGCTGCTGTCGGGGTCAGAGGACCCCTCCTACAAAACCCTTGCCGTAACGCCGGCCGTGAGTCGGGCGCCCACCCTTGTGGGAGCGGCCTTGGCCGCGATGCGGCCGGTGCAATCCGCAGGCTTCGGTACAGGCTGCTGTCGGGGTCAGAGGACCCCTCCTACAAACCCTTGCCATGACGCCGGCCGGCGCTTCAGGGCGCCGCCGCAGCCGGCTGGATCAGCCGGCCGCCTCGATCTGTTCCGACACTTCGAGCCAGCGCATTTCCTGCGCTTCGAGTTCTTCGTCCACCTTCTGCAGTTCGACGCCGACTTCGCCGATTTCCTTCGGCGGCAGCGGGCTGGCGAGCTTGGCGGTCAGTGCGTGCTTCTTCGTCTGCAGTTCGAGGATGCGCTGTTCGAGCTTGCCCAGTTCGTTCTTCAGCGCCTTGAGGTTCACCGGCGCCTTCTTCACCGGCGCAGCGACAGGCGGTGCCTGCACGACCGGCGCGGCTTCGGCCGGAGCAGCCTTCATCGAGTCCTTCAGCACTTCGCGCGCGCGCTTGGCTTCGTCCAGCAGGTAGCGCTGGTAGTCGTCGAGGTCGCCGTCGAACGGTTCGATGCCGCCGCGCGACACCAGCCAGAATTCGTCGCACACCGAGCGCAGCAGCGAGCGGTCGTGGCTCACCAGCATCACCGTGCCTTCGAATTCGTTCAGCGCCACCGCCAGCGCCTCGCGGGTGGCGAGGTCGAGGTGGTTGGTCGGCTCGTCCATCAGCAGCAGGTTGGGGCGTTGCCACACGAGCATGCACAGCACCAGGCGCGCCTTCTCACCGCCGCTCATCGTGCCGACCGCCTGCTTCACCATGTCGCCGCTGAAGTTGAAGGTGCCGAGGAAGTTGCGCAGGTCCTGTTCGCGGCCGCTCTGCCCGGCCGGCAGGCCTTCGCGCGCCATGCGGGTCATGTGTTCGAGCGGATTGTCCTGCGGACGCAGCACGTCCAGTTCCTGCTGCGCGAAGTAGCCGATGCTGAGACCCTTGCCTTCGGTGACGCGGCCGGCGATCGGTGCCAGCGCGCGGGCGATGGTTTTCACCGCGGTCGACTTGCCCTGACCGTTGGCGCCGAGGATGCCAATGCGCTGGCCGGCCATGACCGACTTGTTCACATTGCGCACGATCACCGTCGGCGGCGTGCCGGCGGGCGCGTCGGCCGGCGGCGGATAGCCGAAGCTCGCCTCTTCCATCACCAGCATCGGGTTGGGCAGGTTGGCCGGCTCCTTGAACTCGAAGTTGAAGTCGGCCGTGGCCAGCATGGGCGCCAGCTTCTCCATGCGGTCGAGCGCCTTGACCCGGCTCTGCGCCTGCTTGGCCTTGCTCGCCTTGGCCTTGAAGCGGGCGATGAATTTCTGCAGGTGGGCGATCTTGTCCTGCTGCTTCGCGTAGGCGTTCTGCTGCAGCTCCATCTGCTGCGCGCGCATGTCCTCGAAGGTGCTGTAGTTGCCGCCGTAGCGCGTGAGCTTGCCGGCGTCGATGTGCAGCGTCACGTTGGTGATGGCATCGAGGAACTCGCGGTCGTGGCTGATCACCACCAGCGTGCCCTCGTAACGCTTGAGCCAGGATTCCAGCCACACCAGCGCGTCCAGATCCAGGTGGTTGGTCGGTTCGTCGAGCAGCAGCAGGTCGGACGGACACATCAGCGCGCGCGCCAGCTGCAGGCGCATGCGCCAGCCGCCGGAAAAGCTGTTCACCGGATTGCACATCTGGTCGGCGGTGAAGCCCAGGCCGAGGATGAGCGCCTGCGCCCGCGACTGCGCGTCGTGCGCGCCAGCGTCGTGCAGCGCCATGTAGGCGTAGGCCATGCGCTCGCCATCGTCGGTGGCTTCGGCGGCCTGCACTTCCTTCTGCGCGGCGAGCAGCGCGGTGTCGCCCTCGATCACGAAATCGGTCGCCGGCTGGTCGGTTTCCGGCATGTCCTGCGCCACCTGCGCCATGCGCCACTGGGCCGGCATGACGAACTCGCCGCCGTCCTCGTGCAGCGTGCCGTTGAGCAGCGCGAACAGTGTCGACTTGCCGGCGCCGTTGCGGCCGACCAGGCCGACTTTCTCGCCCGGATTGATGGTGGCGGTGGCGCCATCGAGCAGCACCTTGGCGCTGCGGCGAAGGACGACGTTTCTGAGCGTGATCATGCGGGTGAAACTCCAGCGGGTTCTCCCGCGGGGCAAACGGCGGCAGGACGTGGGGATGAGCGGGTGCGCGGGCGGCCCGGCGCGGATTCATGGCTGCCGGAGCAGCGACGGAGCGACGCATATATATACAGGCGCCGCCGGGGGCGGAGTATCGGGGCCGGCGGGGGTGGCCGTCAATCGACGGCCGGTCGGCCCGCTCAGGCCAGCGACACCCCGATCAGCGCGCCGGTGCCGTAGGTCACCCCTGCCGCCACGGCACCGATCAGTACCTGACGCACCACCGAAAACACCGGCCCGCGTCCGCTGAACAGCGAGGTCGCCAGCCCGATCGCGGCCAGCGCAGCCGCCGACAGGCCACCGCTCCAGGCCATGCCGACAGCGCCCCCGGTGAAGAAGAAGGGCAGCACCGGGAACAGCGCGCCGACGGCGAACAGCACGAAGGAGAAGCCGGCGGCGCTCCACGGGTTGCCGCCCAGCTCGGCCGGATCGATGCCCAGTTCCTCGCGCATCAGCGTGTCCAGCGCGGCCTTCTTGTCGCGCATCAGTTCGGTCGCCACGCGCTGGGCATCCTCCCGCGCCAGCCCCTTGGCCTGGAAGATGAGCGCCAGTTCCTTGCGCTCGGCCTCCGGCGTATCTTCCAGCTCGGCCGCCTCGGCCGCCATCTGCGTCTGCGCGAACTCGCGCGAATTGGTGACCGACAGCCACTCGCCCAGCGCCATCGACACCGCACCGGCGATCAGCCCGGCCAGCCCGGTCAGCAGGATGGTCTGCGCCGGCGCACCGGCGCCGGCCACGCCCATCACCAGGCAGAGGTTGGACACCAGCCCGTCGTTCGCGCCCAGCACCGACGCCCGAAGTTCGTTGCCCGAGCCACCGCGGTGCCAGCGCTCGCCCTTGGCGATGGCCGCCCCGCTCATGCCGCGCGGCTGCCCCGACGCCGCCTCCAGCACCGCCGCATGCGAACGCTCTTCCGCCGACAGCGACGCCGCGTCGGCCTGACCGGCGTACTTGTCACGGTCGGCGACTTCGGCGGTCGCCACCGACGGCAGCACGAAGGACGGCCCGAAGCGCTTTGCCAGCGCCGCCAGCACGCGCGTGCGGAAGCTCGGCCGGAACGCCTCCGGCTTCACGCCTGCGGCCTCCAGCTTGCTGCGCCACAGCTGCGCATGCGCCGCCTCGGCTTCCGCCAGCTGGCGGAACAGGTCGCGCCGCACCGGATCGGATTCGGCATCGGCCAGCGCGGCGTACAGCGCGGCGCCGTCCAGTTCGTCGCGGAGATTCGCCTGGTAGCGGTCTTGGTTCGAAGCCATGGCGTGCTCATGTCGGAAAGCGTCACCCGAGGACGCTGATACGGGCGATAGTGCCTGAATCCGCGGCGCCGCTCACTTCAAGACCACCGAACTGTCGCGACTGCCCGCAGTCGACCTCATGCAGACGACGCGCCCAGGGGCGACAACTTCGCCGCTGCGCACCCATTCCTCGATCACCTTTCCCCTTCAAGGCATTCATTCCCCCTTCCGTCCCTTTACGCACTCGAACCGGAGATCACCATGAAGAACACCGTCCGCAGCACCTTTCGCCTGCGATGGCTGGTCGCCGCGCTCGCGGTCCTGACCTCGGCCACCGCCCCGGCCGCTGAGCCGAACAGCGCAGAGCCGGCCGTGCGCCCTGCCGGCGCCACGCTCAAGGAAGTCGTCGGCCTGACCAACCCTGAATCGGCGGTCGCCCACGCGGACGGCCGCATCTTCGTGACCGAGATCGGCGCGTTCAACAAGGCGGGTGACGGCAAGGTGACCGTCGTGCATCCGGACGGCCGCACTGAAACGCTGGTCGGCGGGCTGAACGACCCCAAGGGCATGGACCTCTTCGGCGACCGGCTCTACGTCGCCGACGTCGACCGCGTGCTGCGCATCGGCCTCGACGGCACGGTGACCGAACTGGCAAAGCCCGGCGACTTCCCGAACAAGCCGGTCTTCCTGAACGACATCGAGATCGACGGCGACGGCGTCGTCTACGTGTCCGACAGCGGCGACGACAAGGGCCAGGGCGCGGGCATTTACGCCATCGCGCCCGACGGCGGCATCCGCACGGTACTCGGCGCCAATGCAGGCATCATGCGCCCGAACGGCCTGCTGCTCGACGGCCCGCGCTCGCTGCTGGTCGCCGACTTCGGCACCGGCAAGCTGTTCCGTCTGGTGATGAAGAAGGCCGACGGCAAACCGGCGCTCAAGCTGCTCTACAGCGGATTCGGCGCCGCCGACGGGCTGCTGCGCGATCGCGACGGCGCGCTCTACGTGAGCGACTGGAAGGGCGGCAAGGTGTGGCGTCTGAGCAAGCCCCGGTCGGCGCCGCAACTGATCACCGAAGGTCACAAGTCCTCGGCGGACATCGGGCTGTCGGCGGACGGACACTACCTGCTGATGCCGGACATGATGGCCGGCACGCTGGTGTTCGTGCCGCTGAAGTGAACGCACCGCGGGCGGCTCAGCGTCCGCGGTAAGGCTCGCAGCCGATGCCGTCACCATCGCGGTCGAGGTGCGGGCCGTAACCGGGCTCGCCTGCGCGCACCGGCGCCGCGATGGCAGTGGTCGTCCCCGGTCTTGCGGCTGTTGTGGCAGCCCTCGGCATTCAAGCCCCCGGGTGCGCGGCCGCCGCGCCAGCACCGCGTCGCGCAGGCCGGCGGACCACGCGACCGGCGTCCACCACCACCGTGTCGAAGCGCGCGAGCAGGCTGGGCCAGTGCGCCGACGCAACGATGCAGGCATCCGGAAACGCCGCCACCGACGACGGACAGACGGCCCGCTCAAGTGGCTGCACGGCCTGTCGGTACGGGTGTCGCTGGCACATATCGCGGTATCGGACGTGGTGCTCGCGCGCTTCGTCTGAAATCGCACGGAGCGCTATCCGCTGCGCATGCGGGCTGCTTTAATGGATGCACTTTGCGTGCTGCGCGAAGCCGGCCGCCCGGCGTCCGCCCCGATGGCCGTCACCCACTCGACAGGGAGATTTCCATGCGCGTTCCGACACCGTTCCGCCCCGTACTGATGGCCGCCTCCGTCGCGCTTGCGCTGTGCGCGGGTCAGGCGCAGGCGGGTTTCGACTACTTCCTGAAGCTGGACGACATCAAAGGCTCGAGCACCGACGACAAGCACCCGAACTGGAACGAGATCGACACGTTCACCTGGGGCTTCGGCATCGAAACGATCAGCGGCGGCCCCACCAGCGACATCACGATCCGTCGCCCGGTGTTCCGCGACTTCGAATGGACGCAGGCGCTCGACGCCAGCGTGGCGAAGCTGTTCGCGCGGGCCAGCAGCGGTGACGCGCTCAACACAGTGACGCTGCACGCGACAACGGACATCGAAGGCCAGCGCGCCACCTTCTTCGAGATGGTGTTCACCGACGCCTTCGTCACCACGTTCGACCTGACCGGCAGCAGCGGCAGCGCGCCGGCCCTGTCAGCGGCCCTCGAATACCGCACCGTCACGCTGAAGTACATCACCCTGAAATCGTCCGGCGCCGTCGGCGAAGAATTCGTCAGCAGCTATGACCTGTCGACGCGGACCGGATCGGCCGATGCGCTGGCTGCGGTGTACGCAATGGGACTGTCCGGACCGACCGTGCTCATGGTGCCGGAGCCGGAAAGCTGGGCGCTACTGCTCGCCGGCCTAGGACTGACAGGTTTCGCGGCGCGGCGGCGTGCGCGGCAACATGCCGCCGGCGCGTTGGCGGCAGCTCAGCGTCCGCGGTAAGGCTCGCAGCCGATGCCGTCACCGTCTCGGTCGAGGTGCGGGCCGTAACCCGGCTCGCCCGCCCGCACCGGCGCCGCGCCCGCGGCACGCGCTTCGGCACAGTTGCGAAAGGCGCGCCCGGTCGGCACCGCGGCCGCCCCTTCCGTCGCTAGCGACGATGCGCGCGCAGGCGCGCCGCGATGGCAGTGGTAGTCCCCGGTCTTGCGGTTGTTGTGGCAGCCCTCGGCATTCAGGCCGCCCGAATGCGCGGCCGCCGTGGCAGCGGTCGCCAGCAGCAGCGCACCGGACAGCCAGCGGACGGAACAGGGGCGGAAGGGCATCACTGCGGCACAAGAAGGAGCGGACCGCCACAGTCTAGCCGCCTGTGCGGCGCCTGATGTCCGAGCGCTGCGGCTCAGTGCGCCCGCCGCGCCAGCACCGCGTCGCGCGGACCGGCGTCGACCACGCTGCCGGCCTCGACCACCACCACGGTGTCGAAGCGCGCGAGCAGGCTGGGCCGGTGTACCGACGCAACGATGCAGGCATCCGGAAACGCGGCCACCATGCGGTCGAACACCCGACCTTCGGCCTGCGGGTCGAGCGCGCTGGTCGGTTCGTCGAGCAGCAGCAGCGAACTGCCCTGCGCCGCCAGCGCACCGCGGGCCAGCGCCAGGCGCTGCCGCTGACCGCCGGAGAGGTTGCCGCCGCGTTCGCTCAGGCCGCTCTGCAGCCCGTCCGGCAGGCGCTCAAGCACCTCGTCGAACACGCCGGCGTGCATCGCCGACTGCAGCGCCGCCGGGTCGGCCGGCTGGCCGAAAGTGAGGTTCTCTTCGACGCTCGCTTCGAACACTTCGGCTTCCTGCGGAATCAGCGTGGCCAGCGTGCGCAGTTCAGCCCAGGGCACCGGCACCCCGTCGCGCAGCAGTTCGCCCTGCTGCGGCAGGTAGAGACCGGCCAGCGTGCGCAGCAGCGTGCTCTTGCCACCGCCGCTCGGGCCGATCAGCGCGACGCGCGAACCGCGACGCAACTCCAGATCCACGCCGCGCAGACCGCCGCGCGCGTCGTCGCCATAGCGCCAGGTGGCGCCGCGCAGCGCCAGCGTCTGCCATGAAGCGTCCGCCTGCACCGCGGGCACCGCCGCATCCGGCTCGCCGGGGGCACTCCAGATCGGCTCGGCGCTGCAGTAGTCGGTGTGCATGCGCGCGAAGCCCTGGAAGTTGGACGCCAGCGATGCCACCACGCCGGCCGCCTGCTGCGCGTACTGGTAGATCATGAACACCGTGCCCAGCGCCACCGCCTGCCCCGGCGTGCGCACCTGCATGACATACACCACCACCAGCACCCAGGTGAGCCCCATGCCGAGCAGATCCACGGCGAACCACTTGCCCTCGTTCACCATCACCGCGCGCCGTAGCGGCGCCATCACCGCCTCCATGCGCCGGCCCAGCAGCACGCGCGACGCCGCCTGCAGCCGCAGCCCGATCACCGTGCCGGCGTTGCCGACGAAATCGAGCAGCGCCGCGGCATAGCGGCGGTCGGCGTCGTTCTCGGCGCGCGCCAGCTGCATCAGCGTACGGTCGAAGCGCAGGATGATGAGCGCGATCACCACATAGCCGCTCACCGCGATCGCGCCACTGGTGCGCGACAGCAGCGCCAGCGCCACCAGCGGCCCGACGAAGTTGAACGCGCTCTGCAGATAGTCGAACTGGTTCTGCGCGAAGTCCGACAGCGCCCGGCTCGCCTGCATCACGCGGTGCTGCAGCTCACCCGAATGCCGCCCGTCCCGCCAAGCCAAGGGTGCTGCCGCGATGCGCGCATACAGCGTATCCGCCAGCCGCACGCGCACCCGCACGCCGACATTGCGCTCCAGCACCCGCCCCGGCCCGTGCAGCAGCCAGGACAGCAGATAGATGCCGACCAGATAAAGAATCCACCGCCCCGCCGTCGCCATGTCGCCCTGCTGCAAGGCGTTGATCGCCTGCGCCGCCAGCCAGGGCATGGAGAGGCGCAGCAGCTGCGCGCCGGACAGCAGCGCCGCGGCCCCGAGCATCTGCGCGCGGGCACCACGGGCGTGAAGCCAGAGGGCGCGGTAGAGGTCGCGGGCGGCGGTGGGGAGGGTGGGGGCGATAGGCGAAACAGCAACGGCCGAAGCGGTCATGCGCTCATTCCGTTAATGATAAAAATCAGGGAAAAAGGCGGGCTCCTGACACTTTACGGAAGCGCCTCACAAACAAGCATCTGCGGCGCTCCCCTATGCCGTTAATGGTAGGCGACATTTCTCCACGGTATTCGGCGCGGCAGTTTCCGCGAGTGCGCCTTGACACGCCGCAAACACCTCGATTAACAAAGTCCTGACGATCGAGCGATCGGCTATTCCACCGGTCAAGTCGCTGCGGTCACTGACTTCGGCAAGCTCGCCGCCACGTCGCGGAATGCCAGCAGCGCTGCCTCCAGATGCTCAATGATTTCCTGCTGCAGCACGTCCGGCGCCGGCAGATCGTCGAGGTTATCCAGGCCCTCGTCCTTAAGCCAGAAGATGTCCAGACTCGCCTTGTCGCGCGCGATCAGGTCTTCGTAGCGGTAGTACTTGAAGCGCTCGGTCTCCTTCCGCTCGTGGCGGTTCTCCGGGTGATAGCTGGCGATGAAGTCCTGCAGGTCATCAAGCTTCAGGGTGCGAGTCTTCAACGTGAAATGCTTATTGGTTCGCAAGTCATAGAACCACACGCCCTTGGTGTGGACGCCACCGTCCTTGGGCGCGTTGTCGAAGAACACCACGTTCGCCTTCACGCCCTGCGCATAGAAGATGCCCGTGGGCAAGCGCAGGATGGTGTGCACATCGCAGGTCTCAAGCAGCTTCCTGCGGATCTTTTCGCCGGCGCCGCCTTCGAACAGCACGTTATCGGGCAGCACCACGGCGGCCTTGCCGTTTACTTTCAGCATGCTCACGATGTGCTGCAGGAAGTTGAGCTGTTTGTTCGAGGTGGTTTCCCAGAAGTCCTGGCGCTCGTAGGTCAGCGCGTCGCGGTCCTCCTCGCCTTCCTCGTTGGTGATGGTCATGCTGCTCTTCTTGCCAAAAGGCGGATTGGCCAGCACATAGTCCACCTTCAGCTTGGGCTCGGCGATCAGCGCGTCTGAGCGATCGACCGCAGGCTCTCCCTCCAGCTCGCCGATGTTGTGCAGGAACAGGTTCATCAGACACAAGCGGCGTGTGTTGGGCACGATCTCGTTGCCGTGGAACGTGGCGTCGCGCAGGAACTCCTTTTGCCGCTTGTCCAGCTTGGCGCCGGGGCGGGTGAGCCAGTTGTAGGCGCCTAGGAAGAAGCCGCCCGTGCCGCAGGCCGGATCGGCGATGGTCTTGCCGGGCGCCGGGCGCAAGCATTCCACCATCGCCTGGATGATGGGGCGCGGGGTGAAGTATTGGCCGGCGCCACTCTTGGTGTCTTCGGCGTTCTTCTGCAGCAGGCCCTCGTACAGATCGCCTTTGGTGTCGGCATCCATACCCACCCAGCTCTGCTCGTCGATCATCTGTACCAGGCGCGAGAGCTTGGCCGGGTCCTGAATCTTGTTCTGTGCCTTGAAGAAGATCGCGCCCAGCATGCCAGCGCCCTGCCCCAGCTTGTGCAGCGTGGCCAGATAGTGGGCCTCCAGCGGCTCGCCGGTCTTGCTGCGCAGGCTGCCCCAATCGTGGCCCTTGGGGATGCGTGTGTTGCGGTTGTAGGGATCCTGCGCATACTCATGCGCCATCTTCAGGAACAGCAGGTAGGTTAGCTGCTCTAGGTAGTCGCCGTAGCCCACACCGTCGTCGCGCAGGGTGTGGCAGAAATTCCAGACCTTCTGGATGAGGGTGCTTGTGTTCACGTCATGCCTCTAAAAGCTCTTGTATCCACGGATGCGCGTCACTGCGCTGACCACGCAGCAGAAAGTGCATGTCGCCGCTGTAAGGAGACTCGCGGTCAATGGCTCGGCGCACTCGGCCAGCAACGGCCTTGAACTCCGCCGCACGGCCAGGATCTTGGGTGACTAACTCAAACAAGCGTTTGCCTTCGTCCACGTCTGCCATCAACTGAACGGCAGCGGCATGCCGTCGCTTGCAAGTCGGTTCGTAGTGCAGGTGATAGATTTCGATTGAAGCTTCAGCGCGCCATTTGGCGATGGGGTCTGCGCTCGCCGCACAGGGCTGTCCGTTCTCTTGATGGCATCCAATCAGGCGCCAGTCGGACAACTCGCATGGGTCTAACAGCAGCGGTTGCTCCTCGGCGACTGAACCGACTGCGTAAACCCGTTGCGCTTCGTTGACCAAAGGAAAGCGGTCGGCCTTGCCACCTACTGTTCCGTTTTCGACATCCTTGCGCCTGCTGTTGCAGTACGTACAGGCATACCGAAAATTGCTTTCGTCAAACGCCAGCCAACGGTAGCCCGTGTGTGGGTTCGCCGCATCGCTGACCTTACCCTTTGGGCGGAAGTGATCAACGGCGTTGTCCGAGCGATCTACGGTGGATTCGCAGTACCAGCACTTGTCGTGCAGCAGGTTCGCTAGCCCGTCCTTGAGGTCGCGCCAAACGGCGTCGTGATCACTCGGATCTGCTCCGGTCGCGACCGCATCTGTTGCTGCCTTCGCGCGTGCAATCCAACCGGCTGGCTTCACCAGCTTCGCGCGGTCTACATACCTCAAGATTCGCTCCCGTCAGACGCGCCAGCCTCGTCGGCCAGCAACTCGCCAATCAGGCGTTTGGCCAAGTCTTCACGCTCGGCACGCGACATTTGAACTACGTTCTTAGCGATCTCGCTGGGTCGTTCTGTCTTGAACCGCGCAACGAGGACCTCGTTTCGCAAGCGCAAGTAGCGGGAGTATTCATCGTCAGGGTGGAAGAAGCGGAACCCAAGCCTGTCGAGTTGGGCATTAAGGGCGTCCAGCTCGCGCTGCTCGTCCAGCGAAAGCTTCTCCTTGGCTGCGAATGCACGTTGGGCTTCCAGAAGCTCCTGAGTCGCCTGATCCAACGACGATGTAATGCCAAACATGTCGCTCGTCACGATTGCGGCATAGCCCATCCCACGCGGCGCCAGCTCCGGGTAGCAAGCCACGATTTGGCGATGGCCGTCCTGCTTGTCCATCCGCAGGATCTGCACCTGCTCGCGATCCAGCTCGGCAATGGCCAAGGGGTTGTGAGTCGTCAGCAAGATGTGGCTGGTTTCTTCCTGCTTCGTGCTACTGGCGATGAACTTCTTCAGGTAAGAGATGTAGTCAACGCTCCAGCGCGGGTTCAAGTGTGTGTCCGGCTCATCCAGCAAGAAGAGGCTCTCTTCCTCGGCGGTGAAACGCAGCAGGCCGAGAACGGTGAGCAACTGCTGTTCGCCTTCGCTGAGTTCCCGGAAGGTCACGCTGCCATCGTTCTTCTTTAGGCGCACCCGGATACGCACCTCTTCGATCAGCTCAGAGACGTAAGTGCTCTCTAGGTCACGGAAGAACTGCGCGGGCGGCTGCTCCCCGACTAGGCGTCGGAGAGCGTCAATGTCCTTGACGAAGAGATACTGAAACTCTGTTCTTTCCTCGTTCCAAAGGGTGATTTGCTTGACCCGCTTGATCCGAACCGGAGCAAGCGCGATGTCATGTAGTCGATCCAAGAATGTCTGAACAACGCCTTTGGATCCCCAAAACCTGTCATCACCAGCTACATCTACCTGCTTCTTCCCGCGTCGTTTGCTCCAGCCAGGCTGTTTCAAGACGAAGAGAACCGACTCGATGCCTTCATCAGGATCAATCCCCAAATCATTCTCGAGAAGCTCTCGAACTTCAGCCGACTGCTTGATCATGAAAGCCAGCAACACAAACTGGCTGTGCACCGGCATCGCATAGAACAGCCGCTTCAGCCCGGGATCTTCGCCGTTGCGCAGCTTGTTGTCGTAGCTCTCTAAGTAAGGACGAAACACCTCGTGCATACGCTGGCTCTCGCCAGAGTAGTAGCTGAACACATAGCGCGGTAAGTACTCGGTGTGCGCATTCACGAAGGCAGTGAGCTTGATGGCTTTGCCACGCAGAGCCGATACCGGTTTCTCATCCGCAATGACTGGGATCAACGACCCTTCTCCACGAGCCTGAGCATCCGTTGCGACGTGGATTGTGAAGGGTTCTTTTTCACGATCTGGATCCCCGTCGACAAGGATGTGCAGCAGACCCTCACCCGTACCCATGCGATAGGCCAGCTGAAATGCGAAAGCAGGCTTACGCTCTTTGGCAATCAAGTCTCGGAAGATGATCGCCAGCGCCTCCAGCACATTCGACTTGCCGGTTCCGTTCCAGCCGATGACCACCGTGACCCAGTGCTCCTGATCGAAATCGATGGTGACATTCTTCAGGTTCTTGAACTGGTGCGTTGGGCTGTCCTTGGCGCTGCCGATGGTGAGCTTGTCCAGGCGCATGCTTAGCCTGCCAGCAGTTTGATTTTGTCGTTCAGCTTGCGGCCGTGCGCATCGGTAACCACCTCCACCGCCAGGCGGCCCGCCTTGTCCAGCTTGCGCAGCTCGGCGTATAGCTCTTCGATGCGCTCGGTCAACGCACCGTCGGCCACTCCGCAGCGGCGGAAGGCCTCTTGCGCCGGCAACCAGTCGCCCGCCTCTTCGAGCACGTCGATCAGCTTTTTCACCACGGTGGTGATCTCCTTTTCTTGTTTGGTCCGGCGAACCTTGGGCTTATTCGCGCGCACCGCTCGCCGGGCGCGGATGCGCTCCAGCAGCACGCTGGCCGGTTCGTCGTTCGGGTCCTGCGGAACTAGCTCGCCAGCGAAGGCGGCACGGAGAATTTTTTGGCGTTGGGTAGAGGATTGTTTGAGGGAGAGGTCGATTGCCAATCCCTGCTGGTCAATTGCCTCCAATTGAGCCACCAATTCCCTGACAAATTCGAACTGCTCGCTAAACGATGGCAGAGCCACTGGAAGCTTCGAAAACTTTCCAGCACTCAGATGGTTGATGCCAACACCGCCTGACAGTTTGCGAAACACACCGAGCTTTTGCATCGCCAAGAAGGAGTAGAAGGAAAATTCTGAACCGACTCCTTGAGGCTTAAAGCGCAGTACGGTGTTCTGAAAGCAATAAAGACCATCAACGCTTGGCCATATTGCAGGGCGCCCAACGTGTTCAGCGCTGCCAGACGCCTCCGTCAACAACACATCGCCCGCCTGCAATTCAAAGGTGCCTCGTTCCTGCTCGGAGAAGTCCATCTCCAGTACGTCGGAAAAGTCGATCCCTGCTTCTGTGATGTTGGCAGCGCGTATGTACCGGGTCGGCGAAATGCCCCTGAGCTTGTCCGGCGACCGTTGACGGCCCAATTGCACATCGCCCAGCTGTTCAACACTCGCCCACACCCACCCCTCCGGCAGTTCCGGTAGATCGGTGGTATCCGGCTGCACTGGCTCGGGGTATTTCTTCTGCCAGTCTTTGGGTGGGGTCTTGCCATGTTCCTTGAACTTGGCGAGTTGTTTGGCTTCCCAGCGGTCGCGGCGTTCGGTGAGGATACGTTGCAGCAGTTGGGCGCCAGTCTCGGTGGGGGTGCCACGCTGACGCTGCGCCTCGCGCCACTGGGCGGTGAGCGCGCCTTCGACGGCGGCTTTAAGCAGGGACTGGCGGTATTGCTGCAGCTTCTTCTGCGCGGCCTTCAGCTCCGCCACGCCGGCATCGAGATCGGAGATCAGTTCTTCGACTTTGGCGACGATGCGGGTCTGTTCGGCAGCAGGTGGTAGCGGCACATCCAGATCAAGCAGCAATCGCTGATTGAGATTCGCCATCGTCGAACCAACCGACGCTGACGTTAGATGGCTGACAACCCGGTCATGCGATAAGAATCGTTGCAAGTAGTCTGCCGATAGCAGCGAATTCATGAGCCGAATAATCAACGATCCGGTACCGCACATCCAGCCAGCGGCTTGGGCGCGAACTACTGCACAACGCCCCATTTCTCCACGCCGCCCGATGACAACATCACCAGCTACCAAACGAAATTCACCGAGTCGATTGGCTGTTTCCGGCGAAATAGTGGCCACCGACGAAGGAAGAAGCCTTCCGTCGACGATGTGCATCGGATTGATGACTGGAATGCCATCGGTCACGTAGTCCGATTGATGGAGCGAACTTCCGAATGGTCCAGTCCTCAAGGTCGCAATGTCGGACAGCTTGACGTTTCTCCAGCCCGGAGGCAGCAATGCTTGTTGGCTCACGCAACCAACTCCTCGTTCATTTCACTCATCAACGTGTCTAGCTCCTTGCCAAACAGGCCCCAGGCCTTCTGCAAGCCGCCCTTGTCGGCGAGCTCGGCATAGTCAAAGTCCTCGCGCGCAATCGAGCACGAGCTTGCGATGTGGTCCTTCATCAAGCGCAGCCACTCGGTCTGCTCCGGCGTGAATGAGGTGCCGCGCTGCGCGTTGTGGCGAAAGATCCAGGCTTGGAAGCGGCGATCCACCTCGTCGGCAAAGGGTTTGAGTTCGGCGCTTTCGCCATCCAAGCCCAGCGCGACGCGCAGCAGGCTGACCAGATCGGTGAGCTGGCGGCGGCTGGTTGCGCCCTTCACCTGGCTCGCATGCACGCGGGCATAAGCATTCCACAGGCGCTCGGTGGTGAGCATCAGCGGCGGGCGGCTCAGTTGCTCGTGCAGCTCTTCGAGCATGTCGAAGGTGAGCGCGCGGCGCTGGTAGGGCTGTTGGTAGAAGAAGCTTAGTGCGGCGATCTCGTCCTTGTGCTGGCGCAGGTAGTCGGCAAAGCTCTGGATCACGGCGCGGGCGTGGGCTTCGGCCTGCTCCGAGTAGCCGGCAAAGGTGACCTGATCGGGGTTGATGTGGTCGATGAGCTGCTCGCGTTCGCGGCGGGCGCTTTCGATCTCGTCGCGCAGCTCCGGCTTGTCGAAGGGGGCGCAGGCCGCGGCGACGCGGCTGGCGCGGGCGGCTTCGATTTCCCGTGGCAAAAGCGTGTCTTCTGAGCGGGTGATGCCGCTCGCCAGGGCAGTGTCCAGCGCGGTCTGGACGATAGCGTCCGGGTCCAGCGCGGTGATGAGAGCCTTGCCCAGCTCGCCGACGGGGATGCCGCCGCTGAGCTTTTCGATGCGGGCCCTGGCCTTGTCGTCGAGCGACTTGTTGAGGCGCACCAGGCGGTTGGCCAGCGAGAGCACGGTGTCGGCGTCGCGGCTGCCCATGGCCACGCCTTGCAGCAGATCCTTGAGCGCGACCCCAGGCTTCTTTTCCAGCGGGCGGCTTTCGGTCTTGCAGGACTTTTCCACGCCCACGGCGTCGATCAACACGAAGCGGCTCTTGGCGCCTTCGGCACTGTTGCTCACGCGCTTGAGGCTGTCGGCATCGAGGCTGCGCACGCCGCGGCCCTTCATCTGCTCGTAGTAGCCCTTGCTGCGCACGTCGCGCATGAAGAGCAGCACTTCCAGCGGCTTGACGTCGGTGCCGGTGGCGATCATGTCCACGGTGACGGCGATGCGCGGGTTGTAGTCGTTGCGGAAGCTCGCGAGGATGCTGTCTGCGTCTTCCTCGGCGCGGTAGGTAACCTTCTTGCAGAAGGCGTTGCCCTGGCCGTAGACCTCGCGCACGATGTTGATGATGTCGTCGGCGTGGCTGTCGGTCTTGGCGAAGATCAGGGTCTTGGGCGTTTCCTGGCGGGCGGGGAAGATCTGGCTCTCTACCGCCGTCTTCATGGCCTGGATGACCTGACGGATCTGGCTCACGTTAACCACCGAGCGGTCCAGCTCCTTGCCGGTGTAGAGGTTGTCTTCCTCCGTTTCGCCCCAGCGCTTCTTGCGCGTCTGGCGATCGCGGTGGTCCACCCACTCCCTGGCCTTGAGCTCAGCGCCCTTCTGGGTGATTTCGGTTTCGATCTCGAAGACGTCGTAGCCGACGTTCACGCCGTCCGCCACCGAGTCTTCATAGCTGTACTCGGCGACGATGTTCTCGTTGAAGAAGCCAAAGGTTCGCTTGTCGGGCGTGGCGGTGAGGCCGATGAGGAAGGCGTCGAAGTAGTCGAGCACTTGCTTCCAGAGGTTGTAGATGCTGCGATGGCACTCGTCGATGATGATGAAGTCGAACTCTTCGATGGGAATGGCCGGGTTGTAGCGGACGATTTTTTCCTGCTTCGCGGTCTGCCGCACCTCGTTAAGCGACACTTCTTCGGCTGACTCGTCGATGGGCTCGCCAGAGAGGATGGAGTACATGCGCTGGATAGTGCTGATGCACACCTGCGAATGCGGGTCGACGTTGCTCGATGCGAGCCGCTGCACGTTGTACAGCTCGGTGAACTTGCGGCCGTCATCCGGCGGCGTGTAGGCCATGAACTCTTGGTGGGCCTGCTTTCCGAGATTGCGCGTGTCGACCAGAAACAGGATGCGCTTTGCTCCGCCGAACTTGAGCAGGCGGTAGACGGCGGTGATGGCGGTGAAGGTTTTGCCGGCACCGGTGGCCATGTGGATCAGCGCGCGGGGCTTGTTCAGTGCCAGCGATTTCTCCAGACCGGTGACGGCGCTGATCTGGCAGTCGCGCAGGTTGCGCTCGGGCAACGGGGGCAAGCTGTCGACGAGGCGTCGACGTAGGGTGTCGGGCTGCACCAGCCATTCGGCAAGCTGCTCGGTCTTGAAGAAGTGGAAGAGCTCGCGCGAGCGTGGCGCAGGGTCGGCGTTGTCGGTGAAGCGGATGATCTGGCCAGTGGCTTCGAACAGGAAACGCAGCGGCGTGTTGTCCTTGAGCCATTTGAGGTTGGCAGTGGCGTAGCGCTCGGTTTGGCTTTCGGTAACGGTGAGGTTCTCACCGGCGTTGTCCTTCTTCGCTTCGATCACGCCGCAGGCCGTGCGATTGACGAAGAGCACGTAGTCGGCCGGGCCGGTGTCGGTGGGGTACTCGCGCACGGCTACACCCAACCCGGCACCGAGGTTGAGCTGCTTCATGTCTTGGATGACCCAGCCAGCGCTCTCTAGCTTCTGGTCAATTTGCTGACGCGCTTTGGCTTCTGGTGTCATTGGTGATGCCTTTCCCTGAGTACCGATCACCTCGGCCAGTGAGCCGCGAAATCAAACGTCAGCTGACGGTGATGCCGGATCGACAGCAAGTAGACCGTTTCGTTAGTTTCCATGGCCGCGTACAACAAGAGGTAGTCACCGTGCAGATACTCGCGCAATGCGTTGACGGTGCCAGCGGGCAGTGTTCCGAGTTGGGCCAGGGCTTCGGCAGATTGCGGCGGGTGGTCAAGGTAGCGTCGGCCGATGCGCGGAAAACGCGCCAGGTTTGGGATCACCATGGTGCGTAGTTCTGCCAGCAAGTCATCGAACGCAAAGGCGGCGCCTGCCTCGGTCAGGAACGCCTCAACGGCGTCCAGGCGTTCCAGGAAACTCGCCGTCAGCTCGACCCGGTAGGGCTGCTCAGCCACCCTTCTTCGCCGCTTCCGAGGCGGTGCGGCGGCGTGCACCCTTTGCGGCTGCGCCGGATCGGCGCTGCTGCAGCTGGGCGATGGCGGCGTCCGCTTCGTGAGTGCGACCTGCTGTGATGTCGGCCAAGCCACGCTTCGCGTCATCAATCAACAGCAGGTGAATGCGCTCGCGCTCCAGACGGTGGTAGTAGTCCAGGCGGTCTGCGTCGATCAAGGCGACGTAGCTCTCGCCATTCTTCGTGATGATCTTCTCCGCACCGGCCTTGACCTGTTCGGCCAGCTCGGAGAGATTGGCTCGCGCCTGGGTGAACGGCACGACGTCGCTGGCTGAAAAGCCCATGACCCACTCCTTCGAGATGACAGAATTATGTGCAGTTTACCCAAGCAAGGCCGACATCGCCATTCCGAATTAATCCGTCATGTACGTCGCGGCAGGAGGGGCTGGCGAGGGCACGGCGTGACAACACGCCATAGCGCACCTACGAGAAAGCAATCTTCAACGGTGATGCGTGGTGCGGCCTAACCGTACCCCCGAGGGGCCGATCAACCGCGCCCAGCAGACCCTCGAAGGGCGCGGAGCGAAGGGCTGCACTCAGCCTAAAGCTGCCTCGTAACCACCTGCCGGCTTTGTCTCGGACATTAATGCGCTGTCTCAGGCTTTAATGCGCTGTCTCGGACATTAATGACAAGGAACACTTTTCATTTGCTGCGGTCCGGCTCACTCCACCGTCACGCTCTTCGCCAGATTCCGCGGCTTGTCCACATCGGTGCCCTTCACCAGCGCCGCGTGGTAGGCCAGCAACTGCAGCGGCACGACGTGCAGCACCGGTGACAGCAGGCCGTAGTTCTCCGGCATGTTCAGGATGTGCACGCCCTCGCCTTCGACCATTTCGGTGCCGGCGTCGGCGATGACGTAGAGCTCGCCGCCGCGGGCGCGGACTTCCTGGATGTTGCTCTTGAGCTTTTCGATCAGCGCGTCGTTCGGCGCGATGGCGATGACCGGCATGTCGCGGTCGACCAGGGCCAGCGGGCCGTGCTTCAGTTCGCCGGCCGGGTAGGCTTCGGCGTGGATGTAGGAAATTTCCTTGAGCTTGAGCGCGCCCTCGAGCGCGATCGGGTAGTGCTGGCCGCGGCCGAGGAAGAGGGCGTGGTGCTTCATCGCGAAGCGTTCGGCCCAGGCCTGGATCTGCGGCTCAAGCTCGAGCACGCGGGTGACCGCGCCCGGCAGGTGGCGCAGCGCGCCGAGGTATTTCTCTTCCTGCGCGACGCTGAGCGTGCCGCGGGTCTTGGCCATGGCCAGCGTGAGCAGCGCGAGCGCGGCGAGCTGGGTGGTGTAGGCCTTGGTCGAGGCGACGCCGATTTCCGGGCCGGCGCGGGTGATGAATCGCAGGCTGGATTCGCGCACGATGGCCGATTCCGGCACGTTGCAGATGGCCAGCGTGCGGGTCATGCCGAGCGACTTGGCGTACTTCAGCGCGGCCAGCGTGTCGGCGGTTTCGCCGGACTGCGAAATGGTGACGACCAGCGTGTCGGGGTCGGCCACCGGCTTGCGGTAGCGGTATTCGCTGGCGATTTCGACCGAGCATTCGATGCCGGCGATGTCTTCCAGCCAGTAGCGGGCGACCAGGCCGGCGTGGAAGCTGGTGCCGCAGGCGAGCACGAGCACGCGGCGCACCGAACGGAACACGCTGTCGGCTTCGACGCCGAACAGGTTGGGCGTGATCGAGCGCGCCTGAGCCAGCATTTCGAGCGTGTTCGACAGCGCGGCCGGCTGCTCGAAAATCTCTTTCTGCATGTAGTGGCGGTAGCTGCCCAGTTCGACCGCGTCGGCCGACAGCTGGCTCACCTGCACCGGGCGTTCGACCGGCGTGCCGTCGAGACGCATGATGCGCATCGAGTTGCGGGTGAGTTCGGCCATGTCGCCGTCTTCGAGGTAGATCATGTTGCGCGTGACCTGCAGCAGCGCCGAGGTGTCGGAAGCGGCGTAGTTGCCGGAATCCGACTGGCCCAGCACCAGCGGCGAGCCGTGGCGGGCGACGACGATGCGCGAGTCTTCGCCTTCGGTGACGATGGCGATGGCGTAGGCGCCGATCAGTTCGCCACAGGTGGCGCGCACGGCGTCGAGCAGGTCGGGCGTGGTCTTCAGGTGGTGGCGCACCAGGTGGGCGATCACTTCGGTGTCGGTTTCCGACGTGAAGGTGTAGCCGAGGCCGGTGAGGCGGGCGCGCAGCGGCTCGAAGTTTTCGATGATGCCGTTGTGCACGACGGCCAGACCGTCGCTGATGTGCGGGTGCGCGTTGCGCTCCGACGGCACGCCGTGCGTGGCCCAGCGGGTGTGGGCGATGCCGATCGACGCGTCGAGATTCTGTTCGCTGGCCTGGGTAGCCAGTTCGGCCACGCGGCCGACCGAGCGCAGGCGGCGCAGTTCGGTGCCGTTGGCGCCATTCAGCACGGCGAGGCCGGCCGAGTCATAGCCCCGGTATTCGAGCTTGCGCAGCCCTTCCAGCAGGACGGGAACGATGTTCTGGCCGGCGATGGCCGCGACGATGCCACACATGGGAAATCCTTTGCCGTTGCGATGCGTTGTGTGTCGGTTACTGCCCAGTCATTTCTTTTTCTTCACCGGCCGGGTCCAGCCGGTGATGGTGGTCTGGCGCACGCGCGAGATGGTGAGCTCGCCCGGCGGTGCGTCCTGCGTCAGCGTGGTGCCGGCGCCCAGCGTGGCGCCACGGCCGACGGTGACCGGCGCAACCAGCTGGGTGTCGGAGCCGATGAACACGTCGTCTTCGATGATGGTGCGGAATTTGTTGGCGCCGTCGTAGTTGCAGCAGATGGTGCCGGCGCCGATGTTCACGCGGCTGCCAACGGTGGCGTCGCCGACGTAGGCGAGGTGGTTGGCCTTGCTGTGGGCGGCGATGTCGCTGTTCTTCACTTCGACGAAGTTGCCGATGTGCACGTCTTCCGCCAGGTTCGCGCCGGGACGCAGACGCGCGTAGGGGCCGAGCTGGCAGCCAGCGCCGACCACGGCGTCGTCAAAATGGCAGAAGGGGGCGATGACGGTGCCGGCGGCGACGGTGACGTTGCGCAGCACCGAGTGCGCGCCCACCTTGACGCCGTCGCCCAGTTCGACGCGGCCTTCGAAGATGCAGCCGATGTCGATCTCGACGTCGCGGCCGCAGACCAGCTCACCGCGCACGTCGATGCGTGCCGGGTCGCGCAGCGTGACGCCCTCGGTCAGCAGGCGCTCGGCGTTCTCGCGCTGGTGGATGCGTTCGAGTTCGGCCAGCTGCGCCTTGTCGTTCACGCCCAGCGTTTCCGACACGCGCGCCGGCTGCGTGCTCACCACCGGCACGCCGTCGCGTACGGCGGCGGCAACCACGTCGGTCAGGTAGTACTCGCGCTGGGCGTTGTCGTTCGACAGCTGGTCGAGCCAGCCGGCGAGCTTGCCGCCGGGCACGACCATGATGCCGGTGTTCACTTCGCGGATGGCGCGCTCGGCCTCGGAGGCATCCTTCTGCTCGACGATGCGCACGATGCGGCCTTCGCCGTCGCGCACGATGCGGCCGTAGCCGGTCGGGTCGTCGAAGCTGACGGTGAGGATGGCGAGCTTGTCGTTGCCGGCCGCTTCGGCCAGCTTGACCAGGGTGTCGGCACGCAGCAGCGGCACGTCGCCGTAAAGTATGAGCACCGGCTCGTCGCGCGACAGGTGCGGCAGCGCCTGGCGGACGGCGTGACCGGTGCCGAGCTGTTCGGCCTGCAGCGCCCAGTCGACCGCGACATCAGGGAAGGCCGCGCGCACTGCGTCGCCACCGTGGCCGTACACCACGCAGGTGTGCGACGGGTTCAGGGACGCTGCGGTGCGCAGCACATGCCCGAGCAGCGGGCGGTCAGACAGGGGTTGCAGCACCTTGGGCAGGGCGGAGCGCATGCGCTTGCCTTGGCCGGCTGCCAGAATGACGATCTGCATCGGACACCATATGGCGGAAAACCGCGTGGATTCTAGCATTCGGGGTACGACGGCCTGCTGCGCAGCAGTTCTCGCCCACCGCGTGTTTGCAACCTGCCGACGTGTGCGTTGCCATAGATTTAACAATTCAACCGGGAGGTCTACGACATGAAAGCCGTCGCCCTTTACGCCGCAATGTGCATGCTGCCCGTGACGTCGTTCGCGGGAGACACGGTGCACCGCTGGGTCGATGAACGCGGCGTCGTGAATTACGGCGACGCACCGCCCGAGGGGCGCAAATCGACGCCGGTGCGCACGATCGATCCGCTCACCGTGACCGGCTCGCCGCCCCCTGCCCGTGCCGCGACGCCGCCAGCCCCGACAGGTGGCGTGGCAGACCGCGACGCGGTGCAGCGCGAAGTCGAATCGGCATTGCAGCGGGAACGTGCGTCGGCCGCGCGAGAGAGCGCCGCGCGGCAGGAGGCGGCGATGGCGGAAGCGCGCCGACGCTGCCTGGAACAGCGGCGGGTGGATTGCGACGATCCGGTTCTGCTCGAGGAGCCCCTGTACGGCGTGCCGCCGCGCATCATCCGTCGCCACCCTCCCCTCTACCCGCCGATAGCCCGTCCGCCCGCACCGCCCCCGGAGCCGCCAGTGCTGATGCGAAAGTTGCCGTAGGTGGGCGCTTGAGCGGTCGCCGGCGAGTGGGCGGGGCTCTGTGGGAGGGGTCTTGACCCCGACAGCAGCCTGCATCGAAGCCCGCGGACTGCAACGGCGGCGTCGCGGCCAAGGCCGCTCCCACAGGGGAGGCGCCCGATTCGCAGCCGGAGCCCGGGCGGGGTTCTGTGGGAGGGGTCTTGACCCCGACGGCAGCCTGTATCGAAGCCGGCGGACCGCAGCGGCCGTGTCGCGGCCAAGGCCGCTCCCACAGGGGGGCGCCAGACCTGCGGCCCGAGGCGGAATCAGGGTTCTGTGGGAGGGGTCTTCTGACCCCGACAGCGGCCTGAATCGAAGCCGATGGACTTGTTGCGGTCGCGTCGCGGCCAAGGCCGCTCCTACAAGGGAGGCGCCTGACCCGCGGCCCGAGCCGGAGCCGGGGTTCTGTGGGAGGGGTCTTCTGACCCCGACAGCGGCCTGAATCGAAGCCGATGGACTTGTTGCGGTCGCGTCGCGGCCAAGGCCGCTCCTACAAGAGAGGCGCCTGACCCGCGGCCCGAGCCGGAGCCGGGGTTCGGTGGGAAGGGTCTTCTGACCCCGACAGCGGCCTGAATCGGAGCCGGCGGACTTGTTGCAGCTGCGTCGCGGCCAAGGCCGCTCCTACAAGGGAGGCGCCTGATCCGCGGCCCGATCCGGAGCCGGGGTTCTTGGGAGGGGTCTTCTGACCCCGACAGCGGCCTGGATTGAGGCCGGCGGACCGCAGCGGCTGCGTCGCGGCCAAGGCCGCTCCTACAAGAGAGGCGCCTGATCCGCGGCCCGAGCCGGGCATTTGTGGGAGCGAGCTTGCTCGCGATTGCGGCCCTCGCGCCAACGCCGGCCAGTTGGCCGGCGTTCCCCACTCCCCGAAGGGCGTTCGCGAGGGCTGAGGGAGACTTAACGCGGAAGCGTGGTACTGCCCATCAGGAACTGATCAACTTCGCGGGCGCATTGGCGCCCTTCTCTGATCGCCCACACCACCAGCGATTGTCCGCGGCGCATGTCGCCGGCGGCGAATACCTTGGGCACGTTGGTGGCGTAGCAGCCTTCACCGTCGGTGGTGGCGCGGGCGTTGCCACGGCCGTCCTTCTCGACGCCGAAGCTCTCGATGATGCTGCCAGCCGGGCTGACGAAGCCCATCGCGAGCAGCACGAGGTCGGCCTTCAGCAGTTGCTCGGTGCCGGCCACTTCCTGCATGCGGCCGTCCTTCCACTCGACGCGCACGGTCTTGACCTGGGTGACCTTGCCGTTCTCGCCGATGAATTCCTTGGTGGCGATCGCCCAGTCACGCTCGCAGCCTTCTTCGTGGCTGGACGAGGTGCGCAGCTTGATCGGCCAGTAGGGCCATACCAGCGGCTTGTTCTCCGACTCCGGCGGCTGCGGCATCAGTTCGAACTGGATGACGCTGGCCGCGCCGTGACGGTTCGAGGTGCCGACGCAGTCGGAACCGGTGTCGCCGCCGCCGATCACGACCACGTGCTTGCCGGTGGCCATGATCTGGTCGGGCACGGTGTCGCCGGCAACGACGCGGTTCTGCAGCGGCAGGAAGTCCATCGCGAAATGCACGCCGGCCAGTTCGCGGCCCGGCACCGGCAGGTCGCGCGGCTGTTCCGCGCCACCGGCGAGGATGACGGCGTCGAACTCGGCCTTCAGCTGCTCGGGGCTGACCACGGTCGCGGCATCGCTGTGCACCGGCGAACCTTCGGGCAGCGGGCCGACCTGCACGCCGGTGCGGAAGGTCACGCCTTCGGCTTCCATCTGTGCGATGCGGCGGTCGATGTGCGACTTTTCCATCTTGAAGTCGGGGATGCCGTAGCGCAGCAGACCGCCGACGCGGCTGTTCTTCTCGAACACGGTCACGTCGTGACCGGCACGCGCCAGTTGCTGCGCGGCGGCCATGCCGGCCGGGCCGGAACCGACGACCGCGACCTTCTTGCCGGTCTTCGTCGCCGGCGGTTGCGGCACCACCCAGCCGTTCTCCCAAGCCTTGTCGATGATGGCGTGCTCGATCGACTTGATGCCCACCGCGTCGCTGTTGATGTTCAGCGTACAGGCGGCTTCGCACGGCGCCGGACAGATGCGGCCGGTGAATTCCGGGAAGTTGTTGGTCGAGTGCAGCACCTCGATCGCCTGCTTCCAGTCCTGGCGATAAACCAGGTCGTTGAAGTCGGGGATGATGTTGTTGACCGGGCAGCCGCTGTTGCAGAACGGGATGCCGCAGTCCATGCAGCGCGCACCCTGGATCTTCGCTTCCTCGTCGCTCAGGTGGAGCACGAACTCCTTGTAGTTGCGCACGCGCTCGGCGACCGGCAGCGAAGCTTCGGACAGACGCTGGTACTCAAGAAAACCGGTGGACTTTCCCATGTTCGATTCTTTTCCTGTTACTTGGCCATCGCTGCAGCAGGCGCATCCGCCTTGGCAGCCATTTCACGCAGCGCGCGGCGATACTCGACCGGCATCACCTTGACGAACTTGCCACGGGCATTCGCCCAGTCGGCGAGGATGTCGGCGGCACGCTTCGAGCCCGAGAAGGCGGCGTGACGCGCGATCAGGCGACGCAGAATGGCTTCGTCGCTCATCGTCAGGTGGTTGATCGCCGCCTCGCCGATGATGTCGTCGTCCGACTCGTCAGCCAGGTCACCGCTGATCACATCCAGTTCGACCATCGACATGTTGCAGCGCTTGGCGAAGCTGCCGTCCTCGTCATAGACGTAGGCGACGCCGCCCGACATGCCGGCAGCGAAGTTGCGGCCGGTCTGGCCGAGCACGACCACGGTACCGCCGGTCATGTATTCGCAGCCGTGGTCACCGGTACCCTCGACCACCGCGATGGCGCCCGAGTTGCGCACGGCGAAACGCTCGCCGGCAACGCCGCGGAAGTAGCACTCGCCTTCGGTCGCACCGTAGAGCACGGTGTTGCCGACGATGATGTTCTTTTCCGATGCGCCGCGGAAAGCGTCCGACGGCTTGATCACGATGCGGCCGCCGGACAGGCCCTTGGCGACGTAGTCGTTGCCCTGGCCGGTCAGTTCCAGCGTGATGCCGCGCGCGATGAAGGCGCCGAAGCTCTGGCCTGCGGTGCCGCTGAGCTTCACCATGATGGTGTTGTCAGGCAGACCCTTGTGGCCGTAGCGGCGCGCCACTTCGTGCGACAGCATGGTGCCGGCGGTGCGGTTCACATTGGTGATCGGCGATTCGACGACGACCGGCTTGCCGGTTTCGATGGCGTCCTTCGCCTTGGCGATCAGGCTGTGGTCGAGCGCGCGGTCGATGCCGTGGTCCTGCGTTTCACTGTGCACGCGCGACACTTCGGCCGGAACCGGCGGCATGTAGAAGATGCGCGAGAAGTCGAGGCCGCGCGCCTTCCAGTGTTCGATGCCGGCGCGGGTGTCGAGCAGGTCGGAGCGGCCGACCAGATCGTCGAACTTGCGCACGCCCATCGAGGCCATCAGTTCGCGCACTTCTTCGGCGACGAAGAAGAAGTAATTGACCACGTGTTCCGGCTGGCCGGTGAATTTCTTGCGCAGCACCGGATCCTGGGTGGCGACGCCGACCGGGCAGGTGTTGAGGTGGCACTTGCGCATCATGATGCAGCCCTCGACCACCAGCGGTGCGGTGGCGAAGCCGAATTCGTCGGCGCCGAGCAGCGCGCCGATCAGCACGTCGCGGCCGGTCTTCATCTGACCGTCGGCCTGCACGCGGATGCGGCCGCGCAGGCGGTTCAGCACCAGGGTCTGCTGGGTTTCGGCCAGGCCGAGTTCCCACGGCGTACCGCAGTGCTTGATCGACGAAATCGGGCTGGCACCGGTGCCGCCGTCATGGCCGGCGATCACCAGGTGGTCGGCCTTGGCCTTGGACACGCCGGCGGCCACGGTACCGACACCGATTTCCGACACCAGCTTGACCGAGATCGACGCCGTCGGGTTCGAGTTCTTCAGGTCGTGGATCAGCTGGGCGAGATCCTCGATCGAATAGATGTCGTGGTGCGGCGGCGGGGAGATCAGACCGACACCCGGCACCGAGTGGCGCAGGAAGCCGATGTATTCCGACACCTTGTGGCCGGGCAGCTGACCGCCCTCGCCCGGCTTGGCGCCCTGGGCCATCTTGATCTGGATCTGGTCGGAGTTGGCCAGGTACTCGGCGGTGACGCCGAAACGGCCGGACGCGACCTGCTTGATCTTCGAGCGCAGCGAATCGCCCTTCTTCAGCGGCAGCGCGACTTCGACGCGCGACGAGCCGATCAGCTTGTCGAGCGTGGTGTCTTCGGTCACCGGGTTGAAGCGGATCGGGTCTTCACCGCCCTCGCCGGTGTTCGACTTGCCGCCGATGCGGTTCATCGCGATGGCCAGCGTGGTGTGCGCTTCGGTCGAGATCGAGCCGAGCGACATCGCACCAGTGGCGAAGCGCTTGACGATTTCGGTCGCCGGCTCGACTTCGGACAGCGGCACCGGTGCGCCCGCCGGCTTGATGTCGAACAGACCGCGCAGCGTCATGTGACGCTTGGTCTGGTCGTTGATGATGCGGGCGTATTCCTTGTACGTGTCGTACTTATTGGTACGCGTCGAGTGCTGCAGCTTGGCGATCGCGTCCGGCGTCCACATGTGCTCTTCGCCGCGGATGCGGAAGGCGTATTCGCCGCCGGCATCGAGCGCATTGGCCAGCACCGGGTCGTTGCCGAAGGCCTGGGCGTGCGTGCGCAGCGCCTCTTCGGCCACTTCCTGCAGGCCGATGCCTTCGACCTGGGTGGCGGTGCCGGTGAAGTAGCGGGCGACGAAGGCCGAGTTGAGACCGATCGCTTCGAAGATCTGCGCGCCGCTGTACGACTGGTAGGTCGAGATGCCCATCTTGGACATGACCTTGTTCAGGCCCTTGCCCACCGCCTTGATGAAGCGCTTCGATGCGTCCTTGGTCGACAGACCGGACGGCAGCTCGTTGGAAATTTCGGCGATGGTGTCGAAAGCCAGCCACGGACAGATCGCTTCTGCGCCGTAACCGGCGAGCAGCGCGAAATGGTGGGTTTCACGCGCCGAACCGGTGTCGATGACGAGGCCGGTCAGCGTGCGCAGGCCCTTGCGCACCAGGTGGTGGTGCACGGCCGACGTGGCCAGCAGCGCCGGGATGGCGACGCGCTCGCGCGAGGCGGCGCGGTCGGACAGGATGACGATGTTGAAGCCATCGGCCACCGACTTTTCGGCCGCTTCCTGCAGGCGCTTGATCGCCCCTTCGCAGGCCGCGGCGCCGTCAGCCGCCGGGTAGGTGATGTCGAGTACCAGCGAGCGGTACTTGCCACCGGTCAGACGCTCGATGTCGCGCAGGCGCAGCACGTCTTCGTTGGTGAGCACCGGCTGGGTGACTTCCAGGCGCGGCGTCAGGCCGTCCTCGTTGTCGGCCACACCCATCAGGTTGGGGCGCGGACCGATGAAGGAGGCGAGCGACATCACGATCTCTTCACGGATCGGGTCGATCGGCGGGTTCGTGACCTGGGCGAACAGCTGCTTGAAGTAGGAATACAGCGGCTTGTTCTTGTCCGACAGCACCGGCAGCGCGGAGTCGTTACCCATCGAGCCGATGGCTTCTTCGCCGCCGGCCGCCATCGGCGCCAGGATGAACTTGATGTCTTCCTGCGTGTAGCCGAAGGCCTGCTGCGTATCGAGCAGGGTTTCGCTGCGCTCGGTGGCGTACTTGATCTCTTCCAGTTCGGTCAGGAAGAAACGCGAATCGGTGATCCACTTGTCGTACGGATATTCAGTGGACAGCTCGTGCTTGAGGGCTGCGTCCTCGATGATCGCGCCCTTTTCGAGGTCGATCATGAACATCTTGCCCGGCTGCAGGCGCCACTTCTGCACGATGCGCTCGTCCGGAATCGGCAGCACGCCCATTTCCGAGGCCATCACGACCATGTCGTCGTCGGTGACCAGGAAGCGCGCCGGACGCAGGCCGTTGCGGTCCAGCGTGGCGCCGATCTGACGGCCGTCGGTGAAGGCCACGGCGGCGGGGCCGTCCCACGGCTCCATGATGGCGGCGTGGAACTCGTAGAAGGCGCGACGCTCTTCGTCCATCAGCGGATTGCCGGCCCAGGCTTCGGGGATCAGCATCATCATGGCATGGGCCAGCGAGTAGCCGCCCATCACCAGCAGTTCGAGCGCGTTGTCGAACGAGGCCGAATCGGAGCCGCCTTCGACGATGAGCGGCCACAGCTTGTCGAGATCGTCGCCGAGGGCGGCCGACTTCATCGACTTCTGACGCGCCTTCATCCAGTTGATGTTGCCGCGCACGGTGTTGATTTCACCGTTGTGGGCAATCATGCGGAAGGGGTGAGCCAGATCCCAGGTCGGGAAGGTGTTGGTCGAGAAGCGCTGGTGTACCAGCGCCAGCGCGGACTGGGCGCGCGCGTCCTGCAGGTCGAGGAAGTACTCGCCGACCTGGTGCGCCAGCAGCATGCCCTTATATACAAGGGTGCGCGAGGACAGCGACGGAATGTAGAACTGCTTCACGTCGGCCAGCTTCAGCGCGCGCACTGCGTGCTCGACACGCTTGCGCACGACAAACAGCTTGCGTTCGAAGGCGGTCTGGTCGGCCACGGAATCGGGGCGGGCGATGAACACCTGACGCATCTGCGGCTCGATCGCTCGCGCGGCTTCGGCCAGGATGCTGCTGTCGCGCGGAACGTCGCGCCAGCCGAGGAAGGAGAGGCCTTCTTCGTGGATGATGCGCGCTACGACCGACTCACAGGCGGCACAGCCATTGGCCGATTGCGGCAGGAAAACGGTGCCACAGGCGTAATCGCCGGCGGGCGGCAGCGTGATGCCGATCTTCGCGGCCTCGGCGCGCATCAGCGCATCGGGCATCTGGATCAGAATGCCGGCGCCATCGCCGAGCAGCGGGTCGTAACCGGTTGCGCCACGGTGATCGAGGTTCTTCAGGATCAGCAGACCCTGTTCGATGATGTCGTGCGATTTGCGATTCTTGATGTTCGCAACGAAACCCACACCACATGCATCACGCTCGTTTTCGGGGTCGTACAGACCCTGAGTATGGGGAAGACCCATTGCTTTCGTCCTCGAAACTCGTTTGCCAACCGCGCGCGGCATCGCTCTGATCGCTCGCCACTGCGGGAATTCGCACCCCCGCATCCACGAAAAAGCCGGTTTCCGCGGTCATCCTCTGAAGGGGATTTGGCGGGCACCGGCTCGGGTGGCCTCGCCGACTCGTCGGTGAGACCGGCACAGGCACTTTGGGGGTGGACGACGGAGTATAAAACCTTGATCCGCTGCGTACAACACCCGTGCGGCGGCGCATCAAACAGCGCCGACCGACGGGGTCAGATCTCGCCGACCGCGAACAGGCGGCGATGCTCACGCATCGCGTAACGGTCGGTCATGCCGGCAATGTAGTCGGCGATGGCACGCGGCTTGTCGTCGCGGGCCATGAGCTGGTATTGCGGCGGCAGCAGGCGCGGATCGTCCATGAAGGCGCCGAACAGCTCGGCGATGATGCGGCGCGCCTTGGCGGTCATGCGCAGCACCTGATAGTGACGGTACAGGTTGTCGCGCAGGAACTGCTTGAGCTTGAGCTGCTCGGCCCGCATCGTTTCGCTGTAGGCCACCAGCACCGGGCCGGCGCGCACGTCATCGATAGAACGCGGCGCGACGGCTTTGATGCGACCCGTCGTTTCCCCCACCAGATCAATCACCTGCGCATTGATCATGCGGCGGATCGCTTCGTGGATCAGGCGCCGGCCCGCGATCTGCGGGTACAGATCGACCACTTCGCGCCGGAAGCGGGCGAAGATCGGCACCTCTTCCAGCTGTTCCAGCGTGATCAGGCCGGAGCGCAGGCCGTCGTCGACGTCGTGATTGTTGTAGGCGATTTCGTCAGCCAGATTGCAGATCTGCGCCTCGATGGTCGGCTGCGTACGGTCGAGGAAGCGCTGGCCCAGTTCGCCCAGTTCGCGCGCGCGCGCCGGCGAACAGTGCTTGAGGATGCCCTCGCGCGTTTCGAAGGTGAGGTTCAGGCCGTCGAAGGCGCCGTAGCGTTCCTCCAGCAGATCGACCGTGCGCAGACTCTGCAGGTTGTGCTCGAAACCGCCGTAGTCGCGCATGCATTCGTTCAGCGCGTCCTGACCGGCGTGGCCGAAAGGCGTGTGGCCAAGGTCGTGGGCAATCGACACCGCCTCGGCCAGATCCTCATTCACCCGCAGGGCGCGGGCGATCGAGCGCGCGATCTGCGCGACCTCGATGCTGTGCGTGAGCCGGGTGCGGAACAGGTCGCCTTCGTGATTGACGAACACCTGGGTCTTGTATTCGAGCCGCCGGAAGGCGGTGCTGTGCACGATGCGATCGCGGTCGCGCTGGAACTGGCTGCGCCCGTGCGGCGAATCTTCCGGGAAACGGCGTCCGCGCGAATTGTCGTCGCAGGCTGCGTAGGGTGCGAGCTCAGGCATCTGCGCAGCAGTGCTCGATGGACGCGGCAATGTCGGCCACCGCAGCATCGCCATACACGACGGCCTCGCCGATGCGCTTGAGCAGCACCAGGCGCAACTTGCCGGCCTCGACCTTCTTGTCGTGCGACATCAGTTCGAGGTAGCGCTCTACGCCCAGCTTCGGTCCGCGCAGCGCCAGACCGGCGGATTCGTGGATGCGATGGACGCGCGCGACGTCGTCATCGGTCAGCCAGCCGAGCCGGCGCGACAGTTCGGCCGCCATCAGCGTGCCGGCCGCAACTGCCTCGCCGTGCAGCCACTCGCCGTAGCCGAGACCGGTTTCGATCGCGTGGCCAAAAGTGTGGCCGAGGTTGAGGTGGGCGCGCACGCCGGCTTCGGTTTCGTCCTCGATGACGACGTCTGCCTTGTTGCGGCAGGAGCGCTCGATAGCGAAGGCCAGAGCTTCGGTGTCGCGCGCCAGCAGGCGCGGCATGTTGATTTCGAGCCAGTCGAAGAACTCGCGATCGCGGATCAGACCGTACTTGATCACTTCGGCCAGCCCGGCCTTCAGTTCGCGGTCGGGCAAGGTGTCCAGCGTATCGATGTCGGCCAGCACCAGTTTGGGCTGGTAGAAGGCGCCGATCATGTTCTTGCCGAGCGGATGGTTGATCGCGGTCTTGCCGCCGACCGACGAATCGACCTGGGACAGCAGCGTGGTCGGCACCTGGATGAAGGGCACGCCGCGCTGGTAGGTGGCGGCCGCAAAGCCGACCATGTCGCCGATGACGCCGCCGCCGAGCGCGATCAGCGTGGTCGAGCGCTCGACGCGGGCGCCGAGCAGCGCGTCGAAAATGAGGTTCAGCGTCGGCCAGTCCTTGTGTGCCTCGCCGTCAGGCAGCACGACCAGCTGGCGGGCAACGCCGACCGAGTCCAGAGCGTCGAGCACGCGCGCGGCGTACAGCGGCGCGACGATTTCGTTGCTGATGACCACAGCGCGCTTGCGCTTCAGTACCGACGCGAACAGATCGCCGCGGTCTATCAGACCACGACCGATATGGATGTCGTAGGCGCGCTCGTCGAGCGCCACGTTCAGGCTGCGCATCGGTTCAGGTATTCCCGTTCAAGTTTCCGCACGATGGACAGCGGACTGCCCTGGCCGCTTTCGGCGATGAAATCGGCGACCTCACGGTACAGAGGGTCGCGCAGGCCATGAAGTTCGCGCACCCGGGCGCGCGGATCGTCGACCTGCAGCAGCGGCCGGTTGCGGTCGCCGCGGGTGCGCGACCACAGCACGTCGGGCGGCACGTCGAGATAGACCACCCAGCCACCGGCCTTCAGATTCTGCCGATTCATCGGATCGAGCACCGCACCGCCGCCGGTGGCCAGCACCAGCCCGGTTTCGTGCGCCAGCGCTTCGATGGTCGCAGCCTCGCGCCGGCGAAAGCCGGCTTCGCCTTCGATCTCGAAGATGGTCGGAATGCTGACGCCGGTGCGCGCCTCGATCTCGTGATCGCAGTCGACGAAGCGTTTGCGCAGCCTGCGCGCGAGCTGACGCCCGACGGTCGTTTTGCCGGCGCCCATCATGCCGACCAGAATAATGTTGTCGCTATGTTCCACCGGCCGGATTCTAGCAGCGCAAAAAGAAAGCGGCCCCGTCGCCGGGGCCGCCTGGTGCCAAGTCGATGAGCTCGCTCAGCGCAGCGTCAGATTGTCGCTGACGATGCGCGGCGTCACGAAGATGAGCAGTTCGGCGCGGTTGTCGCGGGTTTCCGTGCTGCGGAACAGGAAGCCGACGTAAGGCAGATCGCCGAGGAAAGGCACCCGGGTCTGCGTGCGGCGCTCGTCCTGCGTGTAGATACCGCCGATGACCACCGTGCCGCCATTCTCGACCAGTACGTCGGTCTTGACGTGCTTGGTGTCGATGGCCACGCCAGAGCCGGTCGAGAGCTGGGTGTTCGGCGTGTCCTTGTTGATGTCGAGCGCCATCTGCACCCGACCGTCCGGGGTGATCTGCGGCTTCACCTGCAGCTTGAGGTTGGCCTTGCGGAAGGACACGCTGGTCGCGCCCGAACTGGTTGCCTGCTGGTACGGAATTTCAACACCCTGCTCGATCAGCGCCTCGTTCTGGTCGGAGGTCATGACGCGCGGGCTGGAAATCACCTTGCCCTTGCCGTCCTGTTCGAGTGCCGACAGTTCGAGGTTCAGGAAACGGGTCGCCGCCGAATTGAACAGCACGAAGGACAGTTGGCCCGGCGTACGCGGCGTGATGTTGTTTGCACGCAGGTTCGTGCTCAACGAATCCGTCAGGAAGTTCGGCTGGGTCTGCACCTGGCCGGTCTGGAAACCGGTCGCCGCAGCCGATCCGCCGATGTTGAGGCCGGCGCGACCCAGCTGCACCGAACCTGCGGCCGTCTGGTTGATACCGAGACGTGCGCCGAGGTTCTTCGCGAAATCCTCGTTCGCTTCGACGATACGCGCTTCGATCAGGACCTGACGGGTCGCCACGTCGAGCTCGATCAGGATGCGGCGGATGTCTTCGAGTCGCGACGGAATGTCGGTCACGATGAGCTTGTTGGTGCGCGTGTCCATCACGATCGACCCACGCTTGGACAGGAAGCGCTTGTCCTTGTCGTCGAGGATGGATTTGTACAGGACTTCAGCCTTGTGATAGTTCAGCTGGAAGGTTTCAGTGCGCAGCGGCTCGAGCTCGCTCACCTGCTGCTGGCTTTCGAGCGCCAGCTTTTCCTTCGCCGTCAGCTCGTCGCGCGGTGCGATCCAGATGACGTTGCCCGTCTTGCGCTTGTCCAGTCCCTTGGCGTCGAGAATGATGTCGAGAGCCTGGTCCCAGGGGACGTCCTTGAGTCGAAGCGTCAGCGAACCACCGACCGTGTCGGAGGTGATGATGTTGTTGTCGGTGAAGTCGGCGATCACCTGCAGCACCGAACGCACGTCGATGTTCTGGAAGTTCAGCGACAGTTTCTCGCCCTGGTAGCCCGGCTTGCTGCCCTGAACCAGCTTGTTCGGGTCCTCGACCAGGCGCTTCACCTCGAGGATGAACTGATTCTCGCTCTGGTAAGCGTTGTGCTCCCACAGACCGGTCGGGGTGACCGTGAGGCGGGTGTTGGCACCCGAGCGCACGACTTCCATCTGCGTGATCGGGGTGCCGAAGTCGGTCACGTCGTAACGCTTCAGGAACTCTTCGGCCACCGAGGCGCGCAGGAATTCGACCACCAGCTTCGTTCCCTGCTGGCGGATGTCGATGCCGGTGTTCGGATCCGACAGTTCGACCACGACGCGACCTTCACCGTCCTTGCCGCGACGGAAGCCGACGTTGCGCAAGGTCTGCGTGCCCTCGTTCGCGCTCGGCTCGGCGAATCGGGACGTCTTGTCGGATTGGGCGACCGCTTCGGCATTCGTCGGCATCGCCAGGCTGATGTACAGGTCGCGCCCGGACAGCCGGGTATTGAACGTGGACAGCTTGTTGAGGTTGAGCACCAGTCGCGTGCGGTCACCGACCTCGACGATGTTGAAGCTGCGCAGATGCGCTTCGTTCAAGGTCTGGGACGAGCGGCCGAGCGCGTTGCCAGTCGACGGGAAATCGAAGGCGATGCGCGCGGGCGACGCGACGCTGAAGTTGGCGGGCACCGTGGCCAGTTCCGACTTGGTCGTCACCTTGACCAGTACCTCCCCGCCCTGCTGCGACACCAGGATGGACTCGATGCTGTTCGGCTGAGCCTGTGCAACGGCAAGTGCCGGTATCGAAGCGACGGCGAGCGCGCACAGCAGGCCGGCGAGTTTGCGGACGAAATTCATTTCTTTGCCTCCTGCTCCTGCAACTGGAGCGTACTGGTACGTTCGACCCATTCGCCGTCCGCGTCCTGAACGATTTCCTTCAAGGTGATGCCATCGCCGGATATCGACGTGATGACACCGAAGTTCTGACCCATGTAATTGCCGCTGCGCACGCGATGCAAGGTCGTGTCCGCCTTGATCAGCGCGTAGGTGACCCGCCCCTGTTCGAGCAGACCGACCATCGCCAGCGTGTCGAGCGGGTACTGCTCCAGCGGCTCCTTGCGCCGGTCGAGGTCAGGCGTGATGCCCCCGCCGCCACCGCCGCCCTTCTTCCGCTCCGGCTCGATCTTCTGCACGCTGAACGGATCGAGCAGATTGCCCGCTTCGTAGGCAACGATGATCGACGGCTTGATTTCCGGCAGCGGCTTCACCTGCCCCTTCAGGCCTTGGGTGTTCTCTTCCATCCACGAGCGCAGGTCTTCATGGTCTTCGCTACCGCAGCCCGCCAGCGCCAGACTGGCCGCCAGCATCGTCAGGAGGCGCTTCATTTATTGGCCCCCTTGGCCTTGTCGGCCTTTGCCTTCTTGATTCGGGCAATCTCTTCGTCGTCGAGATAACGGTAGGTGGTCGCCACGGCATCCATCTTCAGGCCGTCCTTGCTTGAATCAATGACGATCGAACCCAGGGTCACGATGCGCGAGAGCTTGGCGACGTCGCCAGCAAAGTTGCCGAGGTCGTGATAGCCGCCGGTGACGCGGATGGTGATCGGCATCTCGGCGTAGAAATCCTTGACCGCTTCGCCACCCGGCTTCCAGGTTTCGAACTGCAGGCCACGGCTCAGACCGGCCTGACTGATATCGACCAGCAGCGATTCCATCTCGGCCTTGTTCGGCAGCTGCTTGAGCAGCGCACCGAAGGACTTGTCGATGTCGGCCAGCTGCTGCTGGTACTGCTCGAGATTCACCGCCTGACGCTTCTTGTTGAGCCACTCGTCCTTCAGCGTCTGTTCCTCGAGTCGCTTCTGTTCGAGCTCGACGCGCAGCGGATCCCACAGGAACCACCAGCCCGCGGCCAGCGTTGCGACCAGGACACCCAGCAGGACCGCAGCCTTCGGCGCGGTGGCCCAGTTGCCGACGTCCTTCGGGTCGAGATTCTTGAAATCGTCAGCGATGCGCGTGAAATCGACCTGGGGCATCTGGATCTGCTTCATGTCTTGCGCCCCTTCGTCGTCTTGCTGTCGGCCTCGTCCACTGCGCGCGTGATGAACAGATCAAGGCTGAATTCGTTCATGCGGCGCTTGTCGACGGTGGCGCCCTTGATTTCGATGAGGGTCGGGCGCTCGAGCAGCGGCGACGATTCCAGATTCCGCATCAGGCTGGACACCCGCGCGTTCGATTGCGCGTACCCGACCAGATTGATCTTGTTCGCCTGCTGCGAAACCTTCTTGATATAGACGCCTTCCGGCACGTTCTTCGCGAGTTCGTTGAACAGGCCGACCGCCTCCGACCGGTTGCCCTGCAGCGACTCGATCACCCGCTTGCGCTGCAACAGCGCGTCGGTCTGCTCGCGCAGCCGCTTGATCTCGTCGATCGACTTGTCGAGCGCAGCGATTTCGGTCTTCAGGAAGGCGTTCTTCTCGTCCTGGGCCGACACGTAACCGCTGATGATGCCGTTGCCGAGCGCCACGATGAGTCCGCCGAGCACCAGCGTCAGACCGGTCAGCGCATAGAACTGCTGGCGCCGCGCCTTGCGCTTCTCCTCGCGATGGGGAAGAAGGTTGATGCGTATCATGCGTCGAACCTCCTGAGCGCGAGACCGCAGGCCACCAGCAGCGAAGGCGCGTCCTGACTGAGTCGCTTGGCGGTGACCGTCTGCGACAGCTGCATGTCGACAAAGGGGTTCGCGATACGGGTTTCGACCTGGGTGCGGTTGGCAACCACCTCGTCCAGGCCGGGGATCACCGAGCACCCGCCGGCCAGCACGATATGGTCGACGCTGTTGTACTGCGTCGAGGTGAAGAAGAACTGCAGCGCGCGCGACACCTCGAGCGCGAGGTTGTCCATGAAGGGGCGCAGCAGGTCGTTCTCGTAATTCTCCGGCAGCGTGTTGGTGCGCTTTGCGGCCTCGGCCTCTTCCGGGCTCATGCCGTAGTTGCGCATGATGTCCTGCGTCAGCTGGTAGCCGCCGAATGCCTGCTCGCGGGAATACACCGGCTGGTCATTGCGCAGGATGATCACGTTCATCACGTTGGCGCCGACGTCGACCAGCACGATGTTGGTGTCCTTGCCGCCCTCCGGCAGCTGCTTCTCGACCAGTTCGAATGCGGCCTGTGCCGCGTAGGACTCGACGTCGACCACGACTGCGCGCAGGCCAGCCGCTTCGGCCACCGCGACGCGGTCCTCGACCTTTTCCTTGCGCGAGGCGGCAATCAGCACCTCGACCTCGTCCGGATTGCCGGGTGCCGGGCCGACCACCTGGAAATCGAGATTCACCTCGTCGAGCTGAAAGGGGATGTACTGATTGGCTTCCGACTCCACCAGCACCTCGAGCTCCTGCTCGCGCTGATTTGCCGGAACGATGATCTTTTTCGTGATGACGGCCGCAGCCGGCAGGGCCAGCGCGACATTGCGCGTCGACGTGCCCATGCGCTTCCACGCCCGACGCACGGCGTCGGCGACGTCTTCGAGCTTGGCGATGTTGCCATCCACCACCGAATCGCGCGGGAGGTTCTCGATGGCGTAGCGCTCGATGCGGTGCTCGCCCTTCGCTGTCCGGGACAGCTCGACCAGCTTGACCGCCGAGGACGACACGTCAAGCCCCATCAGGGGACGCGCTCCCGGGTTAAATACCGACAGGTCGAAAGCCAAGCTTTTTCCTTTTAAGACAGTGAATTAGGCCCAATACGCACAAATTACATTAAGATGCTAGCAGCAAGGTATCGACAAGTAAACAAATTTTGGGTAGGCGTAACGAGAAGCTTCACACGGTCGGCCGGCTATACTTTCGGCCTCAAACCCCCTCCGGAAACCCATCGTCTTGCTCTCCAAATTCCGCTGGCTGCTCTACCCGTTGACCGCCCTCACCGGCCTCGCACTGATCGGCGCGGCCCTCGCGCTGATCGTCGTACTGCTCGCCTACCCGCAGCTGCCGTCGCTGGACATCCTGACCGACTACCGGCCGAAGATCCCGCTCCGCGTCTACAACGCCGACGGGCAGCTGATCGGCGAATTCGGCGAAGAACGCCGCTCGGTCGTGCCGATCGAGCAGGTGCCGGATGCGCTCAAGCACGCCATCATTGCCGCCGAGGACGAGCGCTTCTACCAGCACTCGGGCATCGACTACATGGGCATTGCCCGCGCCGCACTCGCCAATCTGACCAGCGGCGGACGCAGCCAGGGCGCCAGCACCATCACCATGCAGGTGGCGCGCAACTTCTTCCTGTCAAGCGAACGCACCCTGCGCCGGAAAGTCTATGAAGCCCTGATGGCGTTCAAAATCGAGAACAGCCTGACAAAAGACCAGATACTCCAGCTCTACATCAACCAGATCTATCTCGGTCAGCGCGCCTACGGTTTTGCTGCCGCTTCCAGAGCCTATTTCGGCAAAAACCTGAAGGACATTAGCGTCGCCGAAGCAGCGATGCTCGCCGGCCTGCCGAAAGCGCCTTCCAAGTACAACCCGGTGGTGAACCCGAAGCGCGCAGCACTGCGCCAGTCCTACGTGCTGCGGCGCATGCAGGAACTGGGCTACATCGACGAAGCGACGCGCGCTCGCGCGGTCGAGGAAGAGCTGGTCGTGCGTCGCGACAGCGGCAGCACCGCCAGCGGGCCGAAGCCGGCGGATTTCGTTGCCGAAATGGCGCGCCAGATGGCGGTCGAGCGCTTCGGCGAGAACGCCTACTCGATCGGCCTGCGCGTGGTCACGACGATACGGCGCGCCGACCAGGACGCCGCGATCGAGGCCGTCCGCAAGGGCGTATTCGACTACGACCGCCGGCACGGCTATCGCGGCGCGGAATCCTTCGTCGACATGAAGGCGGTCGGCGCCGACGACGACGAACTGCTCGACGATCTGCTGCAGGACGTGCCGGACGCGGTGGGCCTGCACGCTGCGGTGGTGCTCGCTGCCAGTCCGACCGCGGTGAAGGTCTACAAGCGCGGCGGCGAAGTGCTCAACCTGGGCGCGGACGCGATCAAGTTCGCCAAGGCGATGCTGGACGACAAGGCGCCGCCGGCCCGCAAGCTGCGGCGCGGCGCGGTCGTGCGCGTGATGCAGGACGCCAAGCTCGGCTGGACGCTGGCGCAGATGCCCGAGGTCGAGGCGGCGTTGGTCGCCATCGACAGCGACGACGGCGCCGTGCGCGCACTGGTCGGCGGTTTCGACTTCAATCGCAGCAAGTTCAACCACGTCACTCAGGGCTGGCGTCAGCCGGGCTCGGCGTTCAAGCCCTTCATCTACTCGGCGGCGCTGGAGAAGGGTTACGGGCCGGCCACCGTGGAAGAGGACACGCCACTGGTGGTGTCGGCCGGCGAAACCGGCAGCCAGAGCTGGCAGCCGAAGAACTACGACGGCAAGTACGACGGCCCGATCTCGCTGCGCACCGCACTGGCGAAGTCGAAGAATATGGTGTCGATCCGCATGCTGCGCTCGATCGGCCCGCGTTACGCACAGGACTACATTTCACGCTTCGGATTCGATGCCGCGCGCCACCCGCCCTACCTGACGATGGCGCTCGGCGCGGGGTCGGTCACACCATGGCAGATGGCGTCCGCCTACGCCGTATTCGCCAACGGCGGCTACCGGGTCGAGCCCTACGTGGTGAGCGAGATCACCGACAGCGAGGGACGCGTGCTGGCGCGCTTCACGCCGCGCAAGGCCGGCGACGAGGGTTTGCGCGTCATCGACGCGCGCAACGCCTACCTGATGGACAGCATGATGCAGGACGTCGTGCGCCGCGGAACCGCCACCCGCGCGCTGGCCCTCAAGCGCGGCGACCTCGCCGGCAAGACCGGCACCACCAACGACTATCTCGACGCCTGGTTCTGCGGCTACCAGCCCTCGCGCGTGACGGTCGCCTGGATAGGTTTCGACAACCCGCGCACCCTGGGTCGTGGCGAAACCGGTGGTTCGGCAGCGCTGCCGATGTGGGTGGATTACATGCGCCATGCATTGAAGGACGTGCCCGAACAGCGGCTGCCGCTGCCCGACGGTCTGATCAGCATCGATGCAGGCGAGGACAGCAAGGGCAACCCGCGCACCGACCTGATGTACCAGGAACACCTGCCACCGCCGCCCGAGTCGCTGCCGGAAGAGCCGGAAACGCCGGCTTCGGAGGGCGAGTTGCAGCCCGGCCCGCCACCGCAGTCGCCGGCACCGATTCCGACGCCGCCGCGCTCGCCGACCGGCCACATCGTACCGAGCGAGTCGCGGCTGACGGTGCCGGAAACGCTCAGCCGCGCAGCTTCACCGGCTCGCCTGCCTGCTGGCTGAGCAGTTCTTCCAGTGCCTGAATCAGTTCCTTGCCGTCGCGCGTGCCTATCCAGCGTTCCCCGTCGGCACGGAAGTGGAAGCCGCCGGACCGCGCCGCCACCCAGATTTCCTGCGCGACGCCGTGCCGGTTGATCACCATTTTGGAACCGTCTTCGAACTCCAGTTCCAGCACGCCGCCGGCCTGCAGTTCGTAGTCGATTCCGGCGCCGCTGCGCTCGATGGCCTGCTCGATCGCAGCCAGCGTCGCATCGGCCAATTTGTTAAATTCACTCTCGTTCATATTCCGGCCATCCGACATGTTTTCCAGCCCGCTCGTGCGCATCGCCGCACTGACCCTGACGCTCGCTGCCTGCGGCACCAAGGGACCGTTGACGCTGCCGCCCAAGCAGGGCGCCCAGCCGGCGGCCGCGAAGCCCGCGCCCGCACCTGCTCCGCAAGATACTAACAAGGCCGACAAGCAATGAAGCATTTCGAAACCCGCGACGGCGCGCTGTACGCCGAAGGCGTCGCACTCGAGCGCATTGCCGCCGAGTACGGCACGCCCACCTTCGTATACAGCCGTGCGGCGCTGACCGAGGCGCACGCTGCCTACGCCGAAGCATTGTCCGGCCGCGACGCCATGCTGTGCTACGCGGTGAAGTCGAATTCCAACCTGGCGATCATGAATGTGTTCGCGCGGCTGGGCACCGGCTTCGACATCGTGTCCGGCGGCGAGCTGGCGCGCGTGATCGCGGCGGGCGGCGAGCCGGGCAAGGTGGTGTTCTCCGGCGTCGGCAAGACGCGCGACGAAATGCGCGCCGCGCTGACGCACGGCATCTACTGTTTCAACGTCGAATCGGAAGCCGAACTGCACCGGCTGGCCGAAGTGGCCGGCAGCCTCGGCAAGCGCGCGCCGATCGCGCTGCGCGTTAATCCGGACGTCGACCCGAAGACCCACCCCTATATCTCCACCGGCCTGAAGTGCAACAAGTTCGGCGTGCCCATCGCCGACGCACACCGCATCTATCTCGACGCAGCGAAGCTGCCGCAGTTGGAGATCCGCGGCATCGCCTGCCACATCGGCTCGCAGCTGCTGGACCCGGCGCCGGTGGCCGAAGCAGCCGCCAAGGTGGTGGCGCTGGCCGAAGCACTGAACCGCGACGGCATCGAACTGCGTCACCTCGACCTCGGCGGCGGCCTCGGCATCCGCTACGACGACGAGGACGTACCGGCAACACGCGACTACTTGGCGCCACTGCTGGCGGTGCTGGCCGGCCGCAAGGAGCGACTGCTGCTCGAACCCGGCCGCTCGCTGGTCGGCAACGCCGGCGTACTGCTGTCCAAGATCGAATACCTGAAGCGCGGTGAGGAGCGCAACTTCGCCATCATCGATGCGGCGATGAACGACCTCGCCCGCCCGGCGCTGTACGACGCCTTTCACCGCATCGCCGAAGTGCGGCCGCGCGGCAAGGCGGACACCTACGACGTGGTCGGCCCGGTGTGCGAAAGCGGCGACTTCCTCGGCCGCGCACGCGAACTGGCGGTCGAACCGGAAGACCTGGTCGCCATCTTCTCGGCCGGCGCCTACGGCATGACCATGAGCTCGAACTACAACACGCGGCCGCGCGCCGCCGAAGTGATGGTCGATGGTGACAAGGTGCATCTGATCCGCGCGCGCGAGCGCATCGCCGACCTCTACGCCGGCGAACGCCTGCTGCCGTGAGCCACGAGGACGAGGCCGCGCGCGAACGGCTGCGGCTCGACAAGTGGCTGTGGGCAGCGCGCTTCTTCAAGACGCGCACGCTGGCCTCCGACGCCATCGACGCCGGCCGCATCCAGCTGAACGAGGCGCGCGCCAAGCCGTCGCGCGAGGTACGCATCGGCGACCGGCTGGACATCCAGACCGGCGAAGTGCGCTACACGGTGATCGTGCAGGCGCTGTCCGGCAAACGCGGCCCGGCCGAAGAGGCGCGCAAGCTTTACGAAGAGACCGCCGACAGCATTGCGCGGCGCGAAGCGGAACGTGAACGGCGCCGACTTGCTCCGGAACCGTCACACATGCTGCACGGACGGCCGACGAAGACGCAGCGGCGTGAAATCGACCGCATGCGCGCTAAACTTCGCGGCGGCTGAGCCTTGCGCGCCAACGAATTGAGAACACTGTCAAAAGGAATCGAACCATGTCCGAACGTATCGTGATGAAGGTCGGTGAAGCCACCGTCTTCGCCAAGGAAGGTCAATACACCGACGCCATGCCGGAAATCGTCATCGGCTCGATCGACGGCCCGGTCGGCCAGGCCTTCGCCCAGATGATGGGCCAGACCGCCGGTCACACCCGCATGCTGGCCGTGCGCGACTGCAACCAGATGGCCAAGCCGGCCACCATGATGGTGCCCAAGGTCACGATCAAGAATTCGCGCACCGTCGAGCTGCTCGGCGGCGTGGTGCAGTCCGCCACCGCCGACGCGGTCGTCGACTGCGTGTCGGAAGGCATCATCCCGAAGGAACTGGTGGACGAACTGGTCATCATCGACCTGGTGTGGCTGGACCCGAATGCGGTCAAGGACCCCAACCTGGACATGAAGGATCTGTACCGCACCAATTACGAAGCAACCAAGATCGCGATACAGCGTGCGATGACCGGCAAGCCGACGATCGACGAGCTGATCGCCAACCGCCACAAGATCAAGCACTGCATGTACGACCCGGAAGCCTGATTGCGGCGCAAAGCCACAGCCAAAGCCCCTGCCAGCCGCAGGGGCTTTTGTTTTTGTGCAATCGAAACGAAGGGCAACACGACCTTGTCTTGATGCACGCGGCCATCCAGAATGAATGAGCCCGAAACCAGCGCGGGCTCACGGAGGATGGCCGATGGATATCCGTACCGATGGCACAGCGGCGCACGATGCCCCGCCGATGCCGCAGATGAACGACGACGCCTTCCGCCGCGTCGTCGAGTACGCCCCCAGCGCGATGGTGCTGGTCGATGGCCGCGGCATGATGGTGCTGGTCAACGAGCAGACCGAAAGACTGTTCGGCTACCCGCGCACCGAACTGATAGGCCGCTCGGTCGACATGCTGGTGCCGTCGGCCGCACGTGCTCACCACGCCGACTTCCGCCACAGCTTCCTTTCATCACCCAGCCCACGACCGATGGGTGGCGGTCGTGACCTGTTCGCCTGCCGCGCCGACGGCAGCGAATTCCCGGTCGAGATCGGTCTGAATCCGATGGACACCGGCGAAGGTGTCATGGTGCTGGCATCCATCGTCGATATCACCGAGCGACGTCGCGCGCAGCAGGTGCTGGAGCAGGCGCTGCAGGAAAAGACGGTGCTGCTCAACGAAGTACACCACCGGGTGAAGAACAATCTGCAGGTCATCACCAGCCTGCTCAATCTGCAGGCGAACAATGTCGACGACCCGCGCGTGCGCGACATCCTGAACGAGAGCCAGAACCGCGTACGGGCAATGGCACTGACTCATCAGCTGCTTTACGAGCGCAAGGACTTCTCGCGCATGGACCTCGGCGACTACCTCGACCGTCTGGCCCAGTTGCTGCGCGGTGCCTATCGCAGCAGCGCGAGTGGCGTCGAGCTGCAGCTGGAACGCCCGGGGCAGCCGGTGTACCTCGATCTTGAACGCGCCATCCCGTGCGGGCTGGTGGTGAACGAACTGGTCACCAATGCCTTCAAGCACGCCTTCCCCGCCCAGCGCACCGGCATCATCACCATTTCGCTGCACAGCTGCGACGAGCGGCTGACGCTGGGCGTGCGCGACAACGGTGTCGGCCTGCCGGCGGGTTTCGACTTCGACGCCGTGAAGTCGCTCGGCCTGCAGCTGGTGCCCTTGCTGATAGATCAGCTGCACGGCGAACTGCAGATGGTGTGCGACGGCGGCGCCAGCTATCTCATCACCTTTCCGGCCGCCCTTCCCGCACGAGGTACGACATGAACGCACCGCTCCCGATCAATCTGATGCTGGTCGAGGACGAACGCGTGATCGCTTTCGACCTGAAGAACCAGCTCCAGTCCTTCGGCTACAAGGTCGGCGCGGTGCTGGCCAGCGGCGAGCAGGCGGTGCGCAGGGTCGGCGAAGTGGCGCCCGATCTGGTGCTGATGGACATCCACCTTGAAGGCCCGCTCGACGGCATCGACGCGGCACTGCAGATCCAGTCGCAGCATCGCGTACCGGTTGTCTTCCTGACCGCCTACGCCGAGGACGACACGCTGCGCCGCGCACTCGAATGTCGACCCTTCGGCTATCTGGTCAAGCCGTGCGAGGCGCGCGAGCTGCACGCGACGATACAGATGGCGCTGGCGCGTCGCGAGGTCGAGGTGCTCGTGGAGCGCAGCGAACAGCTGTTCAAGCAGGCGCTCGATGCCGCCTCGCTCGGCGTGATCGAGTGGCAGGGCGATTCGATGCAGCTGCACGGCGACGGACACTTGCGCAGCCTGTTCGGCGACCGCCCGGTCCCGCTGGACGAGTCGTGGAGCCTCTTCCTGTCGCGCGTCGATGCCGGCGATCGCGAGCGCGTGTCGGCGGCGCTGAACGCGGCACTGCAGCGCGGCGATCCGGTGCGCATCGAATTCCGTACCGTAGGCAATGGTGGCGCACGCAATCTGGAAGCGCACGCGCGCGCTTATGGCGACCCGGCGGGCGAGCGGCGCATTGTCGGCATCCTGCAGGACGTGACGCAACGCCGGCGCGACGAGGAGCGCCTGCGCCAGTCCAGCGTCGTGTTCCACACCACGGCCGAAGCCATCGTGATCGCCGACGCGCGTCGGCGCATCGTCGCGGTCAATGCTGCCTACACGCGCATCACCGGGCACGACGAGACCCAGGTACTCGGCCTCGACCCTGACGCAGTGCTGGGAACCGGCCACGGCGACAATTTCTACGCGGCGCTGGCCGCCCCCTCGGGCACCGGCTACTGGCAGGGCGAGGTGCTGTGCCAACGTGCGTCTGGCGACAGCTTCCCTGCCTGGGAAAGCATCAGCGCCGTGCGCAACGACAACGGCACGGTCACCCATTTCGTCGCCGCCTTCTCCGATTTCAGCGCCATCCATCAGGCGGAGGAGAAGCTGAATCATCTGGCGCATCACGACGCGCTGACCGGCCTGCCCAACCGCCTGCTGTTCGACGACCGTTTCGAGCGCGCCATCGAACAGGCTCGTCGTGCGCAGCAACGCTGCATCCTGCTCTTCCTCGATCTCGACAGCTTCAAGGGTGTGAATGACACGCTGGGCCATGGCGTCGGCGACGAGTTGCTGCGCGCGGTGTCGGTCCGGCTGCGTGAGGCGCTGCGCCGCAGCGACACGCTGGCCCGCCTCGGCGGCGACGAATTCGTCGTGCTCACCGGCAGCGCACAGCCTGAAGACGCCTCGCATCTGGCGATGAAGCTGCTCGGTGCGCTGCGTGACCCGTTCGACCTCGGTGGCGAGCAGATACGCATCACCGGCAGCATAGGCATCGCGGTGTTCCCCGATCACGGCACCGACCGCAACGTGCTGATGCGCGCGGCCGACATCGCGATGTACTCGGCCAAGTCGCAAGGACGCAACCGCTATCAGTTCTTCACAACCGACATGTCGGAGCGCACACAGGAACGCATGCATATGGAGCAGGGCCTGCGTCGCGCGATCGAGAACGACGCGCTGGAGGTGCACTACCAGCCCCAGCTCCGGCTGTCCGACGCGCACGTGATCGGCGTCGAGGCGCTGGTGCGCTGGCCGCATCCGGAACTCGGCATGATTTCGCCCGCCCGCTTCATTCCGGTCGCCGAAGAGAGCGGCATCATTGAAACGCTGGGCATGTGGGTGCTGCGCCGCGCCTGCCATGACATCGTCGGCCTGCCGGACAACGACGGGCGACAGATGCGCCTCGCCGTCAACGTGTCGGTCAGGCAGTTCATGCGCGAGGATTTCGTCGCCCACGTGCTGGAGGTGCTGACCGAAACAGGCTTCCCGGCCGAATCGCTGGAACTCGAAATCACCGAGTCCACGCTGCAGGTGATCGAACACAGCGCCGGCATACTCGACGCGCTGAAACGTCTGGGCGTCTCGATCAGCATCGACGACTTCGGCACCGGCTACTCGTCGCTGAGCGTACTGCGCGGCCTGCCGATAGACCGCATCAAGATTGACCGCTCATTCATCATCGACCTGACAGAGAGCGACGACGCCCGTGCAATGATAGAGGCCATGCTGGCGCTGGGCCGCTCGCTGCGCATGACCACCATCGCCGAAGGCATCGAGCTGTCGGAACAGGCTGAACTGCTGCTGCGGCTCGGGTGTTCGGAGGGTCAGGGTTATCTGTTTGCCCGCCCGATGTCGGCAAGCCAGCTGCGGCAATCTCTGGTAAATCCGCCCGACAAATCCTAGACGGCCTCGACCGCGTCGGCCGGCAGTCCGTCGAGATGACGGCGCAGGATGCGGTAGTGGTCATAATCGAAGCGCGCGTCGCGCTGCAACGGCGCCGCGTCGTCACTGCCCTCCGGCGCGCTGCCCAGATAGCACCAGTGCGCCAGCCAGTGCCGGTCGCCACGCTCGGCGCCCGGACGGCGCTCGCGCACCGCCACGGCGTCCGGCCACGGCCAGTCGGGCATGCGCAGGCCGTCGAGTGCACTCATCAGCCGCATATCGTGCTGCCGCGGGTCTTCGCGACCGCAGCAGACACCGCGGCAGCGCTTGATCTGCACATTGACGCAGGCGGCGGTACGCCGCTCGTAGCCCTGCAGACCGATGCGCTTCGGACACAGCTGCCAGGCCGTCGCCAGTTCGCGCAGCGTGGTCAGACAGTCGCGGCGTGAGCGGAAGGGACCGTACAGTCCCGCCAGCTGACGCGGCGTGACGCGGTCGAGATCGACCAGCGTCAGCGCCGCTTCGCCAGCCGCCACCTCGTTACCGGGGCCGCCGCGCAGCGCCAGCGCCACCGCGGGTCCGCCGGCGCGCAACTGCTTGTTGTAGAGCGGCTGCAACTGCTTCACCAGTTTCGCTTCGAGCAGCAGTGCTCCCAGTTCGCCCGCCGTTTCGACCCAATCGACGCGCTTCGTCTCGCGCAGCATGCGCGCCGCCTGCCCGCCCTTGTGCGAACCGGTGAAGTGCGCCAGCACGCGCGAACGCAGGTTACGGCTCTTGCCGATGTAGAGCGGCAGCTCTGCCGGCGCCGGCAGCAGGTCGGTCGACTCCGGCGCGGCACCGTAGAACAGATAGACGCCCGGCGCCTCCGGCACGTCGTCGAGCGCACCCGGTGTCATGCCGGGCGGCGCGGCGGCGGTGCGCCCGGCCTTCTCCATCGCCGGACCGATCACCGCCGGCGGAAAGTCGCGCGCGACGATGTCGAGAAAATCGCGCACCAGTCGCGCGTCACCGATGGCGCGGTGGCGGGCGTCGCAGACCAGCCCGAAGCGCTCCATCAGCGCGTCCAGCCCGTGGCGCGGAAAGTGCGGATAGAGAGCGCGCGACAGCTTGACCGAGCACAGCACGCGCGGCGCGAAATTCAGACCGACGCGGGCGAACTCGTTGCGCAGGAAGCCGTGGTCGAAGCGCGCGTTATGCGCCACGAACAGGCGGTCGTGCAGCAGCGCCGCCAGTTCCTCCGCGATCTCGGCGAAGCGCGGCGCACCGGCGACCATGCCGTCGGTGATGCCGGTGAAACGCTGGATGGACAGCGGAATCGACACGCCCGGATTGACCAGGCTGGACCACTCGCGCCGCTGCGGCCCGTCTATCAGCACGACGCCGACCTCGGTCACACGGTCGGCGCGCGGGTCGCCCCCTGTCGTTTCCAGGTCGACGATGGCCAGCGGCTGATCGAACACGCTCATGCGATGGTCGCCACCCTGCGCGCCGGCTCAGCGGCGCAGCGCACGGGGCAGCCAGAATAAGGACGTCGCGGCTTCAGTGCGCGTCGGTGGGCGTCAGATCGGTCTGGTAGGGGTAGGGCTTCTGCGCGACGCGTGCCTCGTTGAAGCGGCGCTGCGCTTCGAAGTCCTGCGGCTTGTCCCACCACAGCGCACGGCCGCGGCGCTGCTCTTCGATCTGCTCCGGGTGCTTTTCGAGGTATTCGCGCATGAAGCGCGTGTGATCGGATTCGTAATCAGCCAATTGAAACTCCGTTGGAAATGACTCAATGTGTCTTGCCGCGCGATTCGTCGGTCTTGTCGCAGGCCCGCACGCGGGCGATGCGCACGACCTCCGGCACGCGGCGCAGGCCCTTCATGATGCGCGCCAGATGGACGCGATCACTGACCTGCAGCGTGAAGTGGATTTGCGTGTAGAGGCTGCCGTCCTCTTCCATGCCGACATTCTGGATGTTGGCGCCGCATTCGGCGATCTCGAAGGCGACCTTGGCCAGCACGCCCGGGCGGTTCGCCGCGATGACGCGGATGCCGACTTCGAACACGCGGCTGCTGTCGCGCTCCCACTCGACGTCGACCCACTGGTCGCCGTCCTTGCGGTTGCGGCGCAGCGTCGGACAGTCGTGCGCGTGGATCATCAGGCCGGAACCGACACGCAACTGACCGACGATGGGGTCGCCCGGTATCGGCTGGCAGCAGCGTGCGATCTGCACCGCCATGCCTTCGGAACCGCGGATCAGCAGCGCGCTCTCCGGCGCCGGCAGCGGCGTGCCCTGCTGCTCGCTGGCGGTCTGCAGCTTGAGCAGGCTGCGCGCGACGAAGGTGGCCGAGCTCTTGCCCTGACCGATGTCTGCAAGCGCCTCCTTGCGACTTTTCACTTCGGCTGTCTCCAGCCATTGCGCCCACGAGGCGTCACCGATTTCGTCCGGCGTGACACCGAACTGGCGCAGCGCCTGGGTCAGCAGTCGCTCGCCCAGCTGTGCCGACTCCTCGACCTGCATGGTCTTCAGGAAGTGGCGGATCTGCGCGCGCGCCTTGCCGGTCTTCACGTAACCCAGCCAGGCCGGGTTCGGGTTCGGATGCGAGGCGGTGATGATTTCGACCTGGTCTCCGCTGCTCAGCTCGCTGCGCAGCGGCATCAGTTCCTGGTTGATGCGACAGGCCACACAGCAGTGGCCAACGTCGGTGTGCACCGCGTAGGCGAAGTCGACCGCGGTCGCGCCGCGCGGCAGCGACATGATCTTGCCCTTGGGCGTGAACACATACACCTCGCCCGGGAACAGATCGATCTTCACGTGTTCGAGGAACTCGGCCGAATCGGGCGCCGAGCTCTGCAGTTCGAGCAGCGACTGCAGCCAGCGGTGGGTGTTGGCCTGCAGGTCGTCGAGCGACTGTTCGCTGTCCTTGTACAACCAGTGCGACGCCACGCCGTTCTGCGCGATCTGGTGCATTTCGGCAGTGCGGATCTGCACCTCGACCGGCGTACCGAAGGGGCCGATCAGCGTGGTGTGCAGCGATTGGTAGCCGTTGGCCTTCGGGATCGCGATGTAGTCCTTGAACTTGCCCGGCACCGGCTTGTACAGCGCATGCAGCGCGCCGAGGGCCAGATAGCAGGCCGCCACGTCCTTCACCACGACGCGGAAACCGTAGATGTCGAGCACCTGCGAGAACGTCAGGTGCTTGTCGCGCATCTTGCGGAAGATCGAATACAGGCTCTTCTCGCGGCCGAACACGTCGGCGTCGATGCCGCGCTCCGGCAGACGGGTGCGGATCGCTTCGGTGATCTTGCCCACCACCTCGCGCCGGTTGCCGCGCGCCGACTTCATCGCGCGCTCCAGCACGCGGTAGCGCATCGGGTGCATCGCGTGGAAGGACATGTCCTGCAGTTCGCGGTACACGGCGTGCAGGCCGAGGCGGTTGGCGATCGGGGCGTGGATTTCCAGCGTTTCGCGGGCGATGCGGCGCTGCTTGTCCGGCCGCATCGAACCCAGCGTGCGCATGTTGTGCGTGCGGTCGGCCAGCTTGATCAGGATGACGCGCACGTCGCGTGCCATCGCCATCAGCATCTTGCGGAAGTTCTCGGCCTGCGCGTCTTCCTTCGACTGGAACTCGATCTTGTCGAGCTTGGACACGCCATCGACCAGTTCCGCCACCACTTTGCCGAAACGCTCGGCAATCTCCGCCTTGGTGATGGCGGTGTCTTCCATCACGTCGTGCAGCAGCGCCGCGCACAGTGCCTGGGAGTCGAGCTGCCAGCCGGCGAGGATTTCGGCGACCGCCAGCGGGTGCGACACGTAAGGCTCGCCGCTCATGCGGAACTGCCCGGCGTGCGCACTGGCCGACAGCGCGTACGCGTCGCGCACGCGCTGCACGTCTTCTTCGCGCAGATAGGTGGAAATGTCGGCGATCAGGCGTTCGAGATCGGCGACCGTAGAACAGGGGGGCGCCGGCTTACCGGCGTCGGGATCGTTGTCAGCCGGGGCGAGGCTGACGATGGGCTGTGCAGGCGTAACGTGGGCGACCGGGGTGGGCATGATGAGGTCGTCCACCGGTCGGTTCATGAAGTCAGCGCTGACAGCCCGGCCTCATCAGGCCTGGCCTCGGTTCAGGATTTCCAGACCGACCTTGCCGGCGGCGATTTCACGCAGCGCGACTACAGTGGGCTTGTCCTTGTCGCCATCGACCTGCGGCGTGCTGCCTGCGGACAGCTGGCGGGCACGGTAGGTGGCAACCAGCGTCAACTGGAAACGGTTCGGAATGCGCTTCAGACAATCTTCGACGGTAATGCGTGCCATATCAATTCACACCCAGGGAATGGAAAAACTCGGGATGCCGGGCCATCTGGCTCGATCGGAGCAGCCGCGCAGCGCGTGCGACGGTGACCATTTCGTCCAGCGCCTGACTCAGTATGTTATTGATTATAACGAAATCAAACTCGCGAAGATGACCGATCTCTTCGCGCGCCGCAGCCAGCCTGCGTTCTATCACCTCCGGCGCGTCCGATCCGCGGCCGGTCAGGCGCTGCGCCAGCGCCTCGAAGGACGGCGGCAGGATGAAGATGCTCACCGCCTCCGGAAACAGCGCACGCACCTGCTGGGCGCCCTGCCAGTCGATTTCCAGCAGCACGTCATGGCCCGCATCGAGCCGTTCTTCGAGCCAGCGACGCGAGGTGCCGTAGTAGTTGCCGTGCACGTGCGCCGACTCGATGAAGTCGCCCGCCGCGCGCATCGCGTCGAAGGTGTCGATGCTGACGAAGTGATAGGCAACGCCGTCCACCTCGCCCGGACGCGCCGCCCGCGTGGTGTGCGATACCGACAGTCCGATCTGCGGATCGCGTTCGAGAAGACCGCGCACCAGCGTGGTCTTGCCTGCACCGGACGGTGCGCTGACGATGAAAAGTACGCCGCGTTTAGCCATGTCTTGCAATGAAAAGGACGAAATACGCCGGAACCGCGTCAACGGCAGGCCGGCGTGAATCTGGAGCCGCCCGCCGGCTCACTCGATGTTCTGTACCTGCTCGCGCATCTGTTCGATCAGCAGCTTGAGCTCCATCGCGACGCCGCCAACGTCCTGTGCGACCGACTTCGAGGCCAGCGTGTTCGCCTCGCGATTCAGTTCCTGCATCAGGAAGTCGAGCCGTTTGCCGGCGCTGCCGCCCTTGGCGAGGATGCGCTCCACTTCATCGAGATGCGCCGACAGCCGGTTCAGTTCCTCGGCGACATCGATGCGCACCGCGAACAGGCCGACTTCGGTGCGGATGCGCTCGTCGTCCGCGCTGCCTATGGCTTCCTGCAGTTTCTGCACGAGCTTGGCCTGGTATTCGCGCACGACCTCGGGCACGCGCGGTGTCACCTGCGCGACCAGTTCGCGCATGCGGGTGACGCGCTCCATCAGCATGCCGGCCAGTCGCACGCCTTCGCGGCTGCGCGACGCGGTGAGGTCGGCCAGCGCCTGCCGCACCGCACGTGCGCCCGCTTCGGTCAGCGCCTCGGCCGGTATCGTGTCGTCGCCCAGCATGCCGGGCCAGCGCAGCACCTCGGCGACCGACAGCGAGGCGGCCTGCGGCAGTGCCGCGCGCACGCCGGCTTCGAGCGCCACCAGCTGGGCCAGCAGCTGCGGGTTGAGCGCCAGCTCGCGCGCCGATTCGCCGCTCGCCTGCAGACCGGCACGGCAATCGACCTTGCCACGCGACAATGCGCCGGTGATCTGCTCGCGCAGCAGGGGCTCGATCACACGCAGTTCGTCGGGCAGCCGGAAATGCAGGTCAAGGAAACGCGAATTAACGGTTCTGAGCTCAAGGTTCAGCGTCGCTGCGCCGACACTGACTGCAGCCGTCGCGAAACCCGTCATGCTGTGTATGCTGCCTGCCACGCGTTCTTCCCCTGTTGATCCATCGGTCATCAACGCGTGCAAACGCTGTCGACAGCAAGTGTCGGGCAGCTTTACAGCCTGTGGGCAAACGCCCAGAATCGCGCCGAAACAAGGATCATAGCGGCCCGCAGAATGCCCCCACAAGTCAATTGCGCCCTGCCGCCGGGCTTTGAACTGGACCAGTACCGCATCCACAGCCAATTGAGCCTGGGCGGGTTTTCCATCGTCTATCTGGCGCACGACCGGGACAACACGCCGGTCGCGATCAAGGAATATCTGCCGAACGCGCTGGCCCTGCGCGAGGAAGGCCATATCCAGCCGAAGATTCCCGAGGAATTCCTGCCGGCCTTCCGCTATGGCATGAAGTGCTTCTTCGAGGAAGGACGCACGCTGGCCGGGCTGAATCACCCGAACGTGGTGCGCGTGCTGAACTTCTTCCGCGCCAACGACACCGTATACATGGTGATGCGCTACGAACGCGGCCGCACGCTGCAGGACTACATCACGCGTCGCCGCGGCGAGATTCGCGAAAGTTTCATCCGCTACGTGTTCACGCGCCTGCTCAACGGCCTGCGCGAAGTGCATTCGCACAAGCTGCTGCACCTGGACATCAAGCCGTCGAACATCTACCTGCGCAACAACGGTTCGCCGGTACTGATCGACTTCGGCGCCGCACGCAACACGCTGATGGTCGACACGCCGATGCTGAAGCCGATGTACACGCCCGGCTTTGCCGCCCCCGAGCACTACCGCAACCGCGACTTGCTCGGCCCGTGGAGCGACATCTACAGCATCGGCGCCAGCATGTACGCCTGCCTGTCGGGCGGACCGCCGCAGGCGGCCGACCAGCGCATGGAGAACGATACGGTCATCCTCGCCTCCGAGCGCTGGATAGGCCAGTACTCGAAGCAGCTGCTCGAAACGATAGACCTGTGCATGCAGCTCAATCACCTGAAGCGGCCGCAGAGCGTTTTCGCCCTGCAGCGGTCGCTGGCCACCTGGGACCGCGAGAACGAAGAGGCGGAACTGGCGGCCGCCGCCGCCGCTGCCGCCAGCACAAGCGCTTCCGATCACTGGCTCAACCGCGTGCGCGCACAGTTCAGCCGCTTCAGCACCTGGATGAGCAAATGAGATTCACCATCTTTCAGGACAGCCGCGTCGGCAAGCGCAAGTCCAATCAGGACCGCATGGCCTACTCCTATTCGCGCGACGCACTGCTGATGGTGGTGGCCGACGGCATGGGTGGCCACTTCCAGGGCGAGGTAGCGGCGCAGATCGCGGTGCAGTATCTGGTCGAATCCTTCCAGCGCGAAGCCAAGCCGCGGCTGAACGACCCCTTCCTGTTCCTGTCGCGCGGCCTGACCAACGCGCATTGCGCCATCCTCGACTACGCCGACGAGCGCGACCTCGAGGACGGTCCGCGCACCACCTGTGTCGCTTGCGTAATCCAGGATTCGGTCGCCTACTGGGCGCACGCTGGCGACTCTCGGCTCTATGTGCTGCGCGCCGGCCATGTGATGACGCAGACGCGCGACCACTCGCGCGTGCAGCGCATGATCGACCGCGGCCTGCTCGACGAGGACGGTGCGATGACGCACCCGCACCGCAACCGCATCTACAGCTGTCTCGGCGGCCCGATCGCGCCGCAGATCGAATATTCGCGCAAGACGCCGCTGCTGGCCGGCGACACCGTTCTGCTATGCAGCGATGGTGTGTGGGGCCCGCTGGGCAATGACGTGCTGCTGAGGACCTTCGAGAACCCGGACGTGATGACCGCCGTGCCGCGGCTGATGGATCAGGCTGAGGCGGCGGGTGGAGAGACCGCCGACAATCTGACGACCGTGGCGATCAACTGGCACGACAACTACGCCGACGAGCCGCACGGCTCAGTCACCACTCGCACGCTGCCGCTCGACCGCCACACCACGGTGATCGAAAGTTTCGGCGACCGCGCGTCGATGCGCGAGGAGTGGGACGAATCGGCGATCGAATCCGCCATCGCGGAAATCAATTCCGCGATCAACAAGTACTCGAAGGGACAATGACGTGACACGACCCAGCGGCCGCCGGCCCGACCAGGCGCGCGACCTGCGCATCACCCGTAATTTCACCTGCCACGCCGAAGGGTCGGTGCTGATCGAGATCGGCAATACGCGCGTGCTGTGCACCGCCAGCGTCGAAGAGAGCGTGCCGCCCTTCCTGCGCGGCAAGGGCCAGGGCTGGGTAACCGCCGAATACGGCATGCTGCCGCGCGCCACCCACACACGCAGTGCGCGCGAGGCGGCCAAGGGCAAGCAGACCGGCCGCACCCAGGAAATCCAGCGTCTGATCGGCCGCAGCCTGCGCTCGGTCACCGACCTCGCCGCGCTCGGCGAACGCCAGATCACGCTGGACTGCGACGTGCTGCAGGCCGATGGCGGCACCCGCTGCGCCTCGATCACCGGCGCCTGCGTCGCGCTGCACGACGCGCTGACCGGTCTGGTGAAGAAGGGGCTGCTGCCCGCCAACCCGCTGCGCGAACTGGTCGCCGCGGTGTCGGTCGGAATACACGAAGGCACACCGGTGCTCGACCTCGACTACGATGAGGATTCGAACTGCGACACCGACATGAATGTCGTCATGACCGCCTCGGGCGGCCTGTGCGAAGTGCAGGGCACGGCCGAGGGCGTGCCCTTCACCCGCAGCGAACTGAACGCGCTGATGGATCTGGCCGAGAATGGCATCAACGGCCTGATCGCGGCCCAGCGCCGCGCACTGGAGATCTAACCCCTGATGAAAATCGAACGCCTGGTCCTCGCAAGCAACAACGCCGGCAAGCTGCGCGAACTGTCGGCCATGCTGGCGCCGCTGGGCATCGAGGTGGTCACTCAGGGCTCGCTCGGCGTCAGCGAGGCGGAAGAGCCTCACGCCACTTTCGTCGAGAACGCGCTGGCCAAGGCGCGCCATGCGGCGCGCGAAACCGGTTTGCCGGCGCTGGCCGACGACTCCGGCCTGTGCGTCAGCGCACTCGGCGGCAAGCCGGGCGTGCTGTCGGCGCGCTACGCCGGCGAGCCGAAATCCGATCTCGCCAACAATGCCAAGCTGATCGCCGATCTGCACGGCGTGGACGACCGCCGCGCGCATTTCTATTCGGTCATCGTGCTGGTGCGCTCGGCCGACGACCCGCAGCCGCTGATCGCCGACGGCGAATGGCACGGAGAGATCGTCGCGCAGGCACGCGGCGACGGCGGCTTCGGCTACGACCCGCACTTCTTCGTACCTTCGCTCGAACAGACCGCCGCCGAACTGGCACCGGAACTAAAGAACACGCTGTCGCACCGCGCGGCGGCGATGCGTCATCTGCTCGACCGGCTGCAGAATCCGTCATGAGCCGCGTCATCCCGCTGAAGCCGGCGCGCGCCGCGCAGCCGGGGTCGGCGGGCGCAACATCGCCAGCCTCGTCGGACTCGCCGGCGTTCACCGTTTCGCCGCCGCTGTCGCTGTACATCCACTTCCCGTGGTGCGTTCGCAAGTGCCCGTACTGCGACTTCAACTCGCACACGGTGCGCGACGGCATTCCCGAAGCCGCCTACATCGACGCGCTGATCGCCGACCTGGAATCGTCACTGCCCGACATCTGGGGCCGCCGGGTACAGACCATTTTCTTCGGCGGGGGCACGCCCAGCCTGATGACGCCGGAGGCGCTCGATCGCCTGCTCACCGCGGTGCGCGCGCGCGTGAATCTGTCGCCGGAAGCGGAAATCACGCTCGAGGCGAATCCGGGCACGGTGGAAGCCGACCGCTTCAAGGGTTTCCGCGACGCCGGCGTGAACCGTCTGTCGATCGGCGTGCAGAGCTTCGACGACCGCCAGCTCGCCGCACTCGGCCGCATCCACGACACACGCGAGGCGCGGCGCGCCATCGACCTCGCGCTGCGCACCTTCGAGCGGGTGAACATCGACCTGATGTACGCGCTGCCGCAGCAGACGCTGAATGAAGCGCTGGCCGACCTCGACACCGCGCTCGCGACCGGCGTGAGCCATCTGTCCTGCTATCACCTGACGCTGGAACCGAACACCCCCTTCGCCGCACACCCGCCGGAGCTGCCGGACGACGATGTGTCAGCCGACATGCAGGAGGCGATAGAAGCGCGGCTGGCCGACGCCGGTTTCATGCATTACGAAACGTCGGCCTTCGCCAGGCCGGGGCAGCAGTGCCTGCACAACCTGAATTACTGGCAGTTCGGCGACTACCTCGGCATCGGCGCCGGCGCCCACGGCAAGCTGAGCTTCCACGACCGCGTCCGCCGCGACATGCGGCACAAGCATCCGAACGCCTATCTGGAAGGCGCCGCGCGCGGCGATTTCGTACAGGAGTCGCGCATGGTCGGCAGCGATGAACTGCCCTTCGAATTCATGATGAATGCGGCGCGGCTGAACGACGGCTTCCATGTCGACCTGTTCGCGCGTCACGCCGGCCTTGCGCTGGAACAGCTGATGCCGCGCCTGCTCGAAGCGCGCGAAGCCGGCCTGCTCGAACTGGACAGCGGTCGGGTGAAACCGACGCTGCGCGGACGCCGCTTCCTGAACGAGCTGCTGCAGCGATTTCTCGACTGAGGTCGAGCCGTTCCTTTGGCAGCGCGCTCTGCTGGCAATGCGGTTTCAGCCAGGATGCGCACTGGTGCCCGTTGAAGGCCCTGTCGCGGAAAGAAGACCGCCCCACAAGACGGGCGGGCCATCGGTGAAGCGCGTTCAGCCCCTGCGCCGGAAGATCACGTCCCACACGCCGTGGCCCAGCCTGAGGCCGCGCGCCTCGAACTTGGTCAGCGGGCGGTAGTCCGGGCGCGGCGCGAAGCCGTCGGCGGTGTTTTCGAGCAAGGGTTCGGCGGACAGCACGTCCAGCATCTGCTGGCCGTAGTCCTCGATGTCGGTCGCGCAGTGCAGATAGCCGCCGGGCGCAAGCTTGGCGGCGAGCTGGGCGACCAGCGGCGACTGGATGAGCCGGCGCTTCAGATGACGCTTCTTCGGCCACGGGTCCGGGAAGTACACATGCACGCCGGCCAGCGAGCCATCGGGAATCATGTCGCGCAGCACCTCGACCGCGTCGTGCTGGATGACGCGGATATTGGCGAGGCCCTGTTCGGCGATCAGCTTGAACATGTTGCCGACGCCGGGGCCATGCACCTCGATGCCGATGAAATCGGTGTCCGGCCGTGCGGCCGCAATCTCGGCCGTGGTGAAGCCCATGCCGAAGCCGATCTCCAGCACCACCGGCGCGGCGCGACCAAATACAGCGGCGTAGTCGATCGCCTGCGGCGCGTACTGAACGCCCCAGCGCGGCATGCCCTCTTCGATATTGCGCACCTGAGCGGGCGACATGCGGCCCTGGCGCAGCACGTAGCTGCGGATGTGGCGTTGCGGGCGCGTGCCGTCAGCGCCCTCCGAGGTGTCCGGCGTGTTGTCGTCGTTCATGCGAAAAGTCCTGCTGCGCGACGCAGGGTGCGCCGCGCGAAGTGGGTTCAGCCGGTGATCAGGCCGCTGGTCGGCGAGCTGGGCGCGCCGCTGTAGAGCTTGCGCGGCATGCGGCCGGCGAGGAAGGCTTCGCGGCCGGCTTCGACGCCCTTCTTCATCGCGCTGGCCATCAGCACCGGGCTCTGCGCCTTGGCGATGGCGGTGTTCATCAGCACGCCGTCGCAGCCCAGTTCCATCGCGATGGCAGCGTCCGACGCGGTGCCGACGCCGGCATCGACGATGACCGGCACCCGCGCGTTGTCGATGATGAGGCGCAGATTCCACGGATTCAGGATGCCCATGCCGGAGCCGATCAGGCTGGCCAGCGGCATCACCGCGACGCAGCCGATCTCTTCAAGTCGTTTGGCCATGATCGGGTCGTCCGAGCAATACACCATGACGTCGAAGCCATCGCGCACCAGCGTTTCGGCCGCGGCCAGGGTCTGCGTCATGTCCGGGAACAGCGTGTCGGCGTCGCCCAGCACTTCCAGCTTGACCAGGTTGTGGCCGTCGAGCAGTTCGCGCGCCAGCCGCAGCGTGCGCACCGCGTCGTCGGCGGTGTAGCAGCCGGCGGTGTTGGGCAGCAGCGTGTAGCGGTCGGGCGGCAGCACCTCCAGCAGGCTGGGCTGACCCGGCTCCTGGCCGATATTGGTGCGGCGGATGGCGACGGTGATGATTTCGGCGCCGGAGGCCTCGACCGCCTCGCGGGTTTCGTCGAAGTCGCGGTACTTGCCGGTACCGACCAGCAGGCGCGACGAAAACTCGCGCGTGCCGATCTTCAGGATGTCCTTGCTCATGGGAATGTTCCGGGTTCAGCCGCCGCCTACGGCAACGACGATTTCGAGGCGGTCGCCGGCGCTCAGCACGGTCTGCGCGTGCGACGCGCGCGGCACGATTTCTCCGTTGCGCTCGACGGCGATGCGCTTGCCGGTCAGCGCCAGTGCGGCGACCAGGTCGGCCACGGTCTGCCCGGGCGTGATCGGGTGCGGCTGGCCATTCAGGTGGATGGATACGGTGGGTGCGCTCACCGCACAAGTGTACCGGTATTGCAGCGCAACGCACGCCGGGCCGGGCGGATGCGCCGGATCAGGTCGGGAGTTTGTCCCTTAACAATTAGTACGCTACTGATCATAGTCGCCCCGCGCTCGATGTCTGTCCATGCACCCGCGAGAAGGTGCGCCCGGGCGCGCAACACAAGCCACCCCGTGCCGTCCGGCTGCGCACTCGCATGTGCAGGCGTTCGCGCGCGACAACGGAGAATCAGAGACGTGAGAACCAGAAAAATCGCGAGGAGCCCCGCCCCCACCCTGATCGCGCTGGCGATCGGCTGCATCGGCAGCGTAGCCCACGCCCAGAGCAGCCCGACCGCGCTGCCGGCGATCACCGTGATCGAAGCCCTGCCCGACCGGCTCGAAGCCATTCCCGGCTCGGTCCATGCGATCGGTCCCGAACAGCTTGAGGCGCAGCGCCCGCTGTCGATCATGGAAGCGGTGCGCGAAGCGCCGGGCGTACATGTCGTCGGCGAGGACGCCTTCGGTCTGAACCTGAATATCGGCGTGCGCGGCCTCGACCCGCGCCGCAGCAGCCGCACATTGCTGCTGGAAGACGGCGCACCGATCCAGCTGGCGCCGTACGCCGATCCGACCACGCACTACCACACGCCGCTCGAGCGCATCCGCCGCATCGAGGTGATCAAGGGATCGGGCCAGATCGTGCACGGCCCGCAGACGGTGGGCGGCGTGATCAACTTCGTCACGCAGGACGTACCGCGCACGTTCCAGGGTTCGGTGCAGGCTTCGGCCGGCAGCCGCGACTTCTACGGCCTGTCGGCCAGCGTAGGCACCGGCGGCGACTGGGGTGGCGTGCTGCTCAGCGCCAGCCAGAAGGAAGGCGACGGCACCCGCCGCGGCAACGAGCACAAGATGACGGACGTGTCGATCAAGGCGCTGCTGAACCTGAATGCGCGCAACACGCTGATGCTGAAGTACGGCTACTTCGAGGAGGACTCGAAGTTCGGCGAAGCCGGCCTCGACCAGGCCCGCTACGAGCGCGACCCGTACGCCAACCCCTTCCGCGACGACCGCTTCGAGCTGGAACGCAACGCCGCACAGGCGGTGCACACCTTCCAGATCAACGAAGAGGCGAAGCTGACCACCAATATGTATTACAGCAAGGTGGATCGCGCCTCCTACCGCCAGCTCGACGCCATCGCCGAAGAGGACGAACTGGAAACGCTGCGCGACGGCGACCCGGTGCCGCTGTCCGGCGCCTGCCCTGCGAACATCGACTACACGGTGCCGAACGGCTTCGAGGATTTCGCCCGTCTGTGCGGCAACAACATGCGTCCGCGCACCTATGAAACCTTCGGCATCGAGCCGCGGCTGGACCTGAAGCACAACACCTTCGGCATCCAGAACGAACTGGTGATGGGCGTACGCCTGCACTGGGAGGACGTCAGCCGCAAGCGCTACAACGGCGCCTTCTCGACCGCACGCGAGAATTCGATCGGCACGCTGCTGCGCGACGACTTCCGCATCAAGACCGACGCGCTGTCCGGCTACGTGCAGAACACCTTCTACATCGGCAACTGGTCGCTGACGCCGGGTGTGCGCTACGAACAGTACCGGCAGATCTTCAGCGCATCGACCGAGGACTTCAACCCGGTCAATGCCCGCCTGTCCGACAAGAACGACAAGGTGCTGCCGGGTTTCGGCGTGACCTGGTTCGGCCTGCCCGAAACCACGGTGTTCGCCGGCGTGCATCGCGGCTTCGCGCCGCCGCGCCCGGACGCCACGCTGTCGCCGTTCGACGCCGACTATGTGGCGGTGAGTCCGGAGCTGAGCACCAACTACGAGCTGGGCATGCGTTCGGCGCCGCTCAAGGGCGTCCAGCTCGAAGCCACGCTGTTCCGCATCGACTTCAAGAACCAGATCGTGCCCGGCCAGTCACTCGGCCTCGGCCAGACCTTCGCCAACGGCGGCGAAACCCGCAAGGAAGGCCTGGAGCTGGGCGGCCGCATCGACTTCGGCCGCATGAACGGCAGCGCACACAACGTCTACCTGAAGGGCTCGTACACGCATCTGTGGACGGCGCGCTTCGAGAACGACGTGCTGAACACCGTCTATGACGCCGCGCGCAACGAGATCGGCGAGGTTAACGTCAATGGCAACCGCACGCCTTACGCGCCGCGCCACCTGCTGGCGGCGGCGATCGGCTACGAGCACGCGTCGGGCTTCGACATGCGCCTGGGCGTCGAGCACATCAGCGAGCAATACACCGACGGTCTGAACTCGAAGACGCCGCTACCCGACGGCCAGTCGGGGGAGATCGATGCGCAGACCATCTTCAACGCATCGGCCAACTACCGCCTGAAGCCGCAGGGCATGACACTGTTCCTCAGTGCCGCCAACCTGACCGACCGCACCTACATCGTGAGCCGCGTGAATGGCATCCACGTGAACCGGCCGCGGCAGGTGATCGCCGGCGTACGCTGGGACTTCTGATCCACGTCCGGCATCTGCCCACGTTTCCCGTCCGCGCGAGCGGACGGGAACTGATGACGCCGGCCCGACTCTTTCCGACAGTCCCGCAACGGAGTGCCCGATGAACCGCTATTGCGTCGCCACCGCATTTTTTCTGCTGTCGCCTGGCGCCTTTGCCGCCGGTGATCTGAGCAAGCAGGAACCGACGCCCGTCACCATCCAGATGGGCGTCGACAAGGGCCAGCATCGCTTCACGCCGGACGCGCTGACGCTCGAAACCGGCAGGCTGTACGCGCTGCGCATCGACAACGCCGGCAGCGAACCGTACTACTTCGGCTCGAATGGCCTGGCCGATGCCGTCTACACGCGCAAGGTCGTCGCCAAGGACGCCGCCGGCAAGGTGGTCGCCGAAATCTACGGCCCGATCCGGCGCATCGAGGTGGCGCCGGGCCACAGCGTCGAGTGGTGGTTCCTGCCGATACGCACCGGCAAGTTCGACGACGTGATGTCGAAGCGCTCGCAGGCTGAAGCCGGCATGCGAGCGACCATCGAGGTGAAGTAGACGCGCATCCGGCGTACAATCCGCAGCGCTCCGGCAAGCGTGGAGCGCTGCGCGGGTGTAGTTCAATGGTAGAACGGCAGCTTCCCAAGCTGCATACGTGGGTTCGATTCCCATCACCCGCTCCAGCCCTGCCCTCCTCAGGGCCTTCGTCTTTTCCTACAGCCTCGCCGCATCGCCGCCGCTAGACTGGCCCCTCCGCAGAACCTCCGTACGCCGCTTCACCCCTGCTGCATCCGGATCGCCAGATCCATCCATCGCCGCCGGCCGACGCTGTTCGCCGGCACGCACGCCACACAATCCGGGAGAACCCGCCATGCGATTGCGACGCCTGCCGCACTGCCTTTCCATCTTCCTGCCGGCGCTGCTCAGCGCCGCCCCCGCCAGCGCCGACGAGGTGCAGTTCGCCAACGGTGACCGACTCAGCGGGCGCATCGTCAGCAAGGCGGGCAACGAACTGGTCATCGCCACCGAATACGCCGGCGAGGTACGTGTACGCTGGGACCAGGTCACCAGCGTGCGCACCGACGAGGCGCTCACCGTGATGACCCGCGACGGCGACCTGCTCAACAAGGCGCAGCTGTCACCAAGTGCGCCGGACAAGGTCGAGGTATCGAGTACGACCGGCAATGCACCGGTGGCGCGCGACGACATCGCCTACATCAACCCGACGCCGGAACAATCGGGTAATGGCGTGAGCTACAGCGGCCGGGTGAACCTGTCGGCCGCCTTCGTGCGCGGCAACTCGGAGAACGACCGGGTGTACGGCGATGCCGGCCTCAATGCGCGCGCCAAGGGCTACGCCTGGGGGCTGGGCATGAAGGTGGACCGGCGCAAGGACCGCGGCGTGCGAACCGCGCAGCAGTGGCTGTTCGACGGCAACTACGACCACTTCGTCGATGACGACAACTTCATCTATGCGCGGCTGTCGCTGGAACAGGACAAGTTCAAGGACATCCAGCTGCGGACCACGACCGGTGCCGGTTACGGCTGGCAGCTGTACAACGACGACAATACACGGCTGTCGCTGCGTGCCGGTCTCGACCACGTCAATCTGGATCGCGTCGCCGGCATGGACGAGGACTATCCGGCTGCCGGCTGGGGCGTGCGCGCCTCGCACTGGGTGTTCGACCGTCGGGCCGAACTGTTCCACGACCAGGACGGCTTCTGGAGCCTGTCGGACGACGACTTCCTGACCATCCGGACCAAGACCGGCGTACGCCTGCCGATCGCCGGCGGCATCACCGCCTCGGCGCAGCTGAACGCCGACTGGGAGCGCACGCCCGCGCCCGGCCGCAAGGCGACCGACTCGACGCTGCTGCTTGGCCTGGGCTACGTCTGGTGATCAGGGCTGGCGGATGCCGCGGTAGGCGCCGCCGAAATACAGCAGCGGATCGCCAGCGCTGCGCTCGAAGCGCTCCACCCGGCCGACGAAGATGAGGTGATCTCCGCCGGCGTACTGAATGTCGTTGCGACACTCGAAGCGCGCCAGGCAGCCCTCGATCAGCGGCGCACCACCCAGGCCATCCGTCGTCTGCACGCCGGCGAAGCGCTGCTCGCGACTGCTGGCGAACTGGCGCGACAGCGCCTGCTGGCTTTCGCCCAGCACGTGCACCGCGTAATGCGAGCAGGCGCGGAAAGCCGCCTCGCTGGGCGAGCCAAGAGACAGGCTCCAAAGCACCAGCGGCGGCTCCAGCGACACGGAATTGAAGGAATTGACGGTCAGCCCGACCGCGTCGCCATTCGGCGCGCGGGTCGTGACCACGGTGATCCCTGTCGCGAACAGGCCCAGCGCGTCGCGGAAGCTGCGGCTATCGTGCGCAGGATTGCTCATCGTCCCGCTCCATGCGGACGAACGGAGACGGGCACCGGACGGCGCGGGACGTGGACGGCGGGAAGCTTCATCGGGCGGGCTGCATGCAAGTGAGCACGGATTATCGCCGCTTTTGCATCAAGGCCTACAATCCGCGCCCATGAATACTCCCTCAGAGGTAGCCGTCGGCGACGACTTCGCCGCCACGCTGGTGCGCTGGCAGCGCCTGCACGGCCGGCACGACCTGCCCTGGCAGACCGGCGACGCGTACGGCGTCTGGGTGTCGGAAATCATGCTGCAGCAGACACAGGTGCAGACGGTGATCGGCTACTACGGGCGCTTCATCCAGCGCTTTCCGACGCTGGCCGCACTGGCCGCCGCCGACGAAGCGACGGTGATGGAGAACTGGAGCGGCCTTGGCTACTACGCCCGCGCGCGTAACCTGCACCGCGCCGCGCGCGAGGTAATGACGCGCTTCGGCGGCCGCTTTCCCACCACGGTCGAGGACATCGAAAGCCTGCCCGGCATCGGCCGCTCGACCGCATCGGCCATCGCCACCTTCTGCTTCGGCGCGCATGCACCGATACTCGACGGCAACGTGAAGCGGGTGTTCGCCCGCGTCTTCGGCATCGACGGCTTCCCGGGAACGCGCGCAGTCGAGCAGCGCATGTGGGCACTGGCGCACGCGCTGATGCCGACGCGCGACGGCGGGGTCTATACGCAGGCGCTGATGGATCTGGGCGCCACCGTGTGCACGCGCAACCGGCCGCGCTGCGACGCCTGTCCGGTCGCGGCGCGCTGCGAAGCACGCCTGCAGGGCCGGCAGCGCGAACTGCCGGCGCCGCGCCCGGCGAAGCTGCGTCCGCAGCGCCTGCGCCACGCACTGCTGGTGACGACGGCCGACGCGGTGCTGCTCGAACGTCGGCCCGGCCACGGCATCTGGGGTGGCCTACTCAGCCTGCCCGAACTGGCGGCGCAGACCTTGCCCGACGCGCTGCACGAAGCGGCGCACTGGCTGGCAGCGCACGGCATCTCCGGCCGCGCGGCGCAGGCGATGGCGCCGGTGATCCACGGCTTCACCCACTTCGAACTCCATCTGGTGCCCCTGCGCGTCGCGGTCGACGCGCGCGGCGCCTTCGCAGCGGAGTCGTCACTGCACTGGCAGCCACGCACCGACGTCACCTCCGCGGCTTTGCCGGCGCCGGTGCGCCGCCTGCTGGAAGCGCTTGATGACTGAGGCGCTGCGGTGCCGGGACGGCTGCGGCGCCTGCTGCATCGCGCCGTCGATCTCCAGCCCGATTCCGGGCATGCCCGATGGCAAGCCAGCGGGCGTGCGCTGCGTGCAGCTGACCGAAGACCTGCGCTGTGCCATCTTCGGTTCGCCCGAGCGCCCGGCCTGCTGCGGCGGGCTGCAGGCGTCGGCGGAGATGTGCGGCAGCGACCGCGTCCACGCGCTGCACTGGCTGCACAAGCTGGAAGAAGCCACCCGCAGCTGACGCCAAATCGCGGGAATGCGGGCCATTGCGCGCGCTAATCGGTGACTGCGCAGGCGCCGGCTGGGCTACTGTAAGGGCATCGACTTTCCGCACGGCGGCCTCGCTATGCACCTGTTCCGCGCCCTCGCCATACAGCTCGTATCCTGGATCGTTGCCGTGTTCGCGCTGCGCTACACGGTGACGCCGCCAGCCGGTATCGGCGCCATCGTCGTCATGCAGGCGGGCATCGCCGCCGCCTTCGCGCTGACTCTCAAGGCGCCGCGCTGGTGGGTGGTGATCCATCTGCTGTTCTCACCGCTGGTGGTCGGCGCCCGCATGCTGGACATCGCGCCGGCCTGGTATCTGTTTGCCTTCCTGCTGCTGTCGGCGGTGTTCTGGTCCACTTTCCGCAGCCGCGTGCCGCTGTTCCTGACCAACCAGGCGACGGCCCGTGCGCTGCTGCAGGGGCTGCCGCAGGAGCGCGCCATCCATCTGGTCGACCTCGGCTGCGGAACCGGCGAACTGCTGCGCCGGCTCGCCATGTCGCGGCCGGACTGCCGCTTCACCGGTGTCGAGAACGCGCCACTGCCCTGGCTGATCGCCCGCTGGCGCAACCGCCATCTGCCCAATGTGACGATACGGCGCGACGATCTGTGGTCGGTGCCGCTCGGGCAGTTCGACATCGTCTATGCCTTCCTGTCGCCGGTGCCGATGCCGAGGCTGGGTCGCAAGGCGGCACTGGAAATGAAGGCGGATGGGCAACTGATTGCCAACAGCTTCGAAATTCCTGGCATGGCGGCGGACCGCGTCATCGACGGCGACCCGGCCGCCCGTGCGCTATATGTGTACACATTTGCCGGACGACGCGGCAAGAATGGCCGCCCGGTCGCGGAAATAGAACCGGTTTCGGCTGCAGTTCCCGCCGATGGCGCACGCCTGATCGCGGAATAATCGTTGCTCGAACCCCGGTAGGTGGAGAACACGAAATGGCTGAAATCATCTGCGTGATCGGCAACAAGGGCGGCACCGGCAAGACCACGCTTTCACACATGCTGTGTCAGGGTCTGGGGCTGCTGAACCAGCGCTCGGTCTGCGTGCTGACCGACATCGGTCGCGAGCCGCTTGACCCCGAAGGCCGCCGCTATCTCACTGCCGACGCGCGTTCGCGCGATGCGCTGGCCAAGGTGGTGGACAAGATACGCGGCCTGAACAAGTGGATAGGCGTGATCGACGGCGGCGCCAACCGCAGCGAAATGGACCGCCACCTGTACGGCCTCGCCCACCTGGTGCTGCTGCCCTTCCGCGATTCGCACGAGGACATCCGCACCGTGCAGCAGGATCTGGAAACCTTCCCGCGCGCACTGGCGATTCCGACCCAGTGGCCAACCAATCCGTGGGCGCGCGAAGCCGCCGACAAGCTGATCGAGAGCCAGCTCGGTCAGTACCGCACGCGCATCCTGGAACCGGTGTTCGCAATTTCGTCGTCGAAGCAGCTGCTGCAGAAGCGCATCCCGGACAGCCTGCCGTCGCCGCTGGCCAACGCCTGCCGCCGTGTCGCTGCACCGGTGCTGGACATCCTGCGCATCGACCACGAAGAGGTGGATATCGACGCCGAGGACGCGATGGAACATGCCCTGCCGGCCCAGTCACGGAGCAGCGTCGAAGCGACGATGGGCAGCACCACCACGCACTGAGCCGGTCGCTGCGGGACGCGCCTTGCGTGCGACCCGCGTTCAGCCCTCGCGGCGCGTACCGCGCTGCGCCAGCGCGATCAACACCTGCGCACGGGACGTCACCTTCATCGCCTTGAAGATGCGTGTCACGTGCACCTTGACCGTACCTTCGGCGAGACCGAGCGACTCGGCGATTTCACGGTTGGAACGCCCCTCGGCAAGCAGGTGCAGCACCCGCGTCTGCGCCTGTGTCAGACCGTAGTCGTCGGCCGGACTCGGGCGTATGGTCGCCGACGTGCGTCCGGCCCGTGCGTTGGGCGGGCGACGCTCGGGCGGGGTATAGAGGCCGCCGTCGAGTACCAGGCGGACCGCCTGCACCAGCTGGTCGCCCGAATCGCCCTTCGACACGAATCCCGAGGCGCCCTGGCGCATCGCGCGCGACACCGTAGCCTTGTCGCTCAGCGCGGACACCACCACGACCGGCAGCGACGGATCGCGTTCGCGCAGCGTGGCGAGCAGAGAAAAGCCGTTCATGCCGGGCAGCATCAGGTCGGTCAGCACCAGATCGACCTCGGCACCGCCGTCGATCACGGCCAGCGCCTGCGCCGCATCGGACGCCTCGATCACGCACCACTCCGCACCCAGCCGCGCCAGCGTCTGGGCCATGCCCTCGCGTACCAGCGCATGATCTTCGACGATGAGCAGACAGCCCAAACAGAACCTCCCGATGACGTGTCGATGTGCTCCGCCTCGGCACGGTGTGAGCCGGAGGCGGGCCGCCTGAGTGTAATTGCGCACCCTCGCGGTGCAGTTCATCCAAGCGGACTACGACTAAAGTAATAATACAGGTCCCGAGTTGCGCCACTTTCCGCCATTATTGACGTCTCCGATGCGCGAGGCACTTTCAGGCGCTGACGACGTGATGGCCCCGGACTCCCATGAAGATACTGATCGTTGACGATCACCCACTGATACGCGAAGCGCTGCGCCACGTGCTCCCGGGCCTTGCGGCCGACATCCGCCTGTACGACGCGCCCGATTGCGAAGGCGGTCTGCGGCTGGCCGACGAGCACCCCGATCTCGACCTCGCCCTGCTCGATCTGACGCTGCCGGGCTGCCGTGGCATGAGCGCGCTGCAGACCTTCCGCGGCGCACATCCGGCGCTGCCCATCGTCGTGCTGTCGGGTTTCGACGACTCGGACACGGTTCTGGCGGCGCTCGACGAGGGGGCGATGGGCTTCATTCCGAAATCGAGCACCAACGAAGTGCTGCTCGGCGCGCTGCGTCTGGTGCTGTCCGGCGGTGTCTACGTGCCGCGGCAGGCCATCGTCGGCGAACTGGGCCTCGGTGCGCCGCGTCAGGAAGAGACGCCGCGACGGCCGCAGACCGCGTCCGACATCGGCCTGACCGAGCGTCAGGCGGAAGTGCTGACGCTGATGGTGCAGGGCAAGCCGAACAAGGAAATCTGCCGCGAGCTGAATCTGGCCGAAGGCACGGTCAAGGTGCACATCACCGCCATCCTGAAGGCACTCGGCGCCAGCAACCGCACGCAGGCGGTGCTGGCAGCCAGCCGCATCGGACTGAAGCTCGGAACGCCGGGCTCGACGCCATGAGCCAGATGACGCCTCCGGTCGTGCTGCCCGAAGACACGACCATCGAGTCGCTGACGCGCGAGCGCGGCGACGCGGCCGCGCGGCTGGAGCCGGGCGAACAGGCCCAGCTCGACCGCCAGGTCGTGGCGACGCAGATCCAGATGCTGTACGCGAACCTGGGCACGGCCTTCGGTGGTCAGATCCTCGGCACGCTGCTGGTCGCCTGGACGGTATATGACACCTTCCCGCTCTGGACGGTCGCACTGTGGTTCGTGCTGTCGATGGCCAACCAGGTGTCGCGCCTGGTGCTGCTGCGCCAGTACAGGCGTGCCACACCGGACGCCGCCAGCGCGCCGCGCTGGGGCACCTACTGGCTGATCGGCGCAGCCATTTCCGGCGTGCTGTGGAGTTCGACGCTGTGGCTGTTCTTCAGCCCGGAAGCGCCGGAACAGCAGATCGTGCTGATGTCGCTGCTGGTGTCGGTGTGCGGCGTTGCGGCCGCCCTGACCTCGATGCACCTGCCCAGCTACTACACCTTCCTCGGTGCCACGCTGCTGCCGGTGATCGCGCGCTACATCTGGGAAGGCAGCCGGCACGACCTGCTGGTGGCCTTCATCGTGTCGGTGCTGATGATCGCGCTGTGGCGGGTCGGCAAGAACTTCAACGCGCTGATCGAGCGCGCGCTGCGCAGCCGTTATGCCAACGAGGTGCTCAGCCGCCGGCTGGAGTCGCAGAACATCGAACTGTCGGAAGCGCGTGACCGCGCCGATCAGGCCAGCCGCGCCAAGAGCCAGTTCTTCGCCGCCGCCAGCCACGATCTGCGCCAGCCGCTGCACGCGATGGGCCTGTTCGCCGCCGCGCTGTCGGCCAAGGCGCATGAGCCGGAGGTAGCGAATCTGGTTACCAGCATCAGCAGTTCGGTCGAGGCGCTGGAGGGCCTGTTCAACGAACTGCTCGACATTTCGAAGATCGACGCCGGCAAGGTGAAGCCGGAGATCACCGATGTATCGGTCAGCGCTCTGTTCGACCGGCTGCGCATGGATTTCGAACCCGAAGCGTTCGATCGCGGCCTGGCCTTCCGCATCCGCTCGCGTGCCGCATGGGTGCGCAGCGATCCGGTGCTGCTCGAACGCATCCTGCGCAACCTCATTTCGAACGCGATGCGCTACACGCAGGCGGGCGGCGTGCTGGTCAGCACGCGCGTGCGCCGCAACGGGTTGCGTTTCGAGGTATGGGACACCGGCATGGGCATCGCAGCGGACGACCAGAGCCGCATCTTCGAGGAGTTCGTACAGCTGGCCAATGCCGAACGCGATCGGCGCAAGGGCCTGGGGCTCGGCCTGTCCATCGTGCAGAGGCTGTCGGCGCTGCTGTCGCACCCGGTCAGCCTGGCGTCGCGCCCCGGTCGAGGCACCGTGTTCCGCATCGACGTACCGATGGGTCGCGCGCCGGTGGTACGCGCCACCGCAGTTCGCACCGAACGCAGCCAGGCCGATCTCGGCGGCCGTTGCATCCTGGTCATCGACGACGAAGCGAGCATCGTGAACGGCATGGCCGCGCTGCTCGGCAGCTGGGGCGCGCAGACGCTGATCGCCAGCAAGCACGAGGAAGCGATGAACAGCGTGACCGAACGCGGCGCGCCGCCCGACCTCATCATCGCCGACTACCAGTTGCGCGACGGCGAAGTCGGGCCGGACGTGGTGGCGGCGGTGCGCCGGCACTTCGGCGTCGACATTCCGGCCATCCTGGTCACCGGCAGCGCCACGCCGGAGCGCCTGGAAGAGGCGAAGGATCTCGGCCACCACCTGCTGCTCAAGCCGGTGATGCCGGCCAAGCTGCGCACGCTGATCCAGTTCAAGCTGAAGGAGCAGGTCGCTTCGGCTTAAGCCGAACGGACGATTGCCGCTGCCGGCGCCGCTGCACAAGAATGAAGGCGTTGTGCACGTTGTGTCTCCCTTCACGCGGCCCGCTGTGGCCGCGTTTTCTTTTGTGTCCCCCGGCGAGGCACGGCGCGCTATGCTTGGCGCACACAGACCGACACAGGTGATGCCATGGCCAGCGACTCCTCACAGTACGACCCGATGGAATTCCTGCGTTCCGTATGGGGGCAGATGCCCTTCCCGGTACCCGGTTTCGTCACGCCGACACTCGACGTCGGCGAGCTGGACAAGCGCATCACCGACCTGAAGGCGGTCGAAGGCTGGCTGCGCATGAACCTGAGCATGCTGCAGACCAGCATCCAGGGTCTGGAGGTACAGCGGGCGACGCTGGCCACCATGCAGGCGATGGCGGCCAGCGCCACCGGCGCAGCGGCCACCGGCGCGGCGCATGCGCAGGACCCGGCACAGAACCCGATGCAGGCATTCGGCAATGCCGCCATGTGGCCGTGGACGCTGATGCAGAACGCCGGTGCCGCACATCCGTCGTCGACCGCACCGGGCGACGACACGCCGCCGCCCTCCGGCGGAGGCTGAGGTACTGCGGATGGCCCGATTCGCCGCCAGTTCGGCCTTCCACGAAGACTGGCCGGTCGCGATGGACCTGGCACTGTCGGCGCTCGACATGCCTGAAGACGCCAACCTCGGCTTCGTCTACTTCGCCGATCACTACGGCGGCGACCTGCAGGAAATGTTCGAGCGCCTGACCCGGCTCACCGGCATCGAGAACTGGGTCGGTACCAGTTCGGTCGGCGTCATCGGCCGCGCCATCGCGGCGCAGGATCAGCCCGGCCTGTCGCTGCTGGTGGGCAGCCTGCCGGAGGGCAGCTTCCGCGTGTTCTCAGGCCGCGAGCGCCTGCCCAACGCGCTCGGCACCGATGCCGCCCCCGAGCAGCCCTACTTCGCCGTGGTGCACGCCGATCCGGCAACGCCGGACATGGCCGATCTGGTCGCCGACATGGCCACCAAGGTGTCGAGCGGCTTCGTCACCGGCGGACTCGCGCTGGCGCGCGGACAGGCACCGATGATCGCCAACGGGGCACTGCGCGGCGGCATCAGCGGCGTCGCCTTCAACGAGCAGGTTTCCATCATGACGCGCCTGACGCAGGGTTGCTGTGCGGTGGGCGAAACCCATGTCGTCACGGCCTGCGACCAGAACGTCATCACCGAAATCAACGGCCGCCCCGCGCTGGACGCCTTCCTCGAAGCGGCCGGCACCTCGCTCGGTCAGGACCTGCGGCGGGCGGCGCGCTACATCCTGCCCGGACTGGGCGTGACCGGTCGCGACGACGCCGAATTCCGCGTGCGCAACGTGATCGGCCTCGACCCCGGCAACGGCCTGATCGCCATCAACGACACCGTCGAGGTCGGACAGAGGCTGCGCTTCTATCGGCGCGACGCGGACTGCGCCCGCGCCGACATGCAGCGCATGCTGAACGACCTGCGCGCGACACTGGAGCGGCCGCCGCTCGCGGCGCTTTACATATCCTGCGCCGCGCGTGGAGCGCACATGTTCGGCGACGACAACACCGAACCCGAAATGCTGGAGGAGGCCTTTCCCGGCCTGCCGGTGGCAGGCTTCTTCGCGGGTGGCGAAATTTCGCACGACCAGTTGTACGGCTATACCGGCGTGCTGACGCTCTTCCTCTGATCCCATGTCCCGCCAACGGCCCGCTCTCCACACCTTGCCGGAAGTCGCTGGCGGCGGCCTGCTCGATCGCCGGCTCTTCCTGCGTCGCGGGCTGGCTCTGGCAACGGCCGCGGCTGCCATCGATACGCAGGCCGCTGACGAGCTGCCGTGGTTGCACACGCCGGGCGCGCCCTTCACGCCCTACGGTCAGCCATCGCCGCATGAGCGCCTGACGGCGCGACGCATCGGCGCCAACCGTGCAGTGGCCGGCAACGGCGTGTCCTTCACGCCACTCGAAGACCTCGAAGGCATCATCACGCCGAACGGCCTGCACTTCGAACGACACCACAACGGCGTGCCGCAGATCGACCCGGCGCGTCACAGACTTGTCGTGCACGGTCTCGTGCGCCAGCCACTGAGCTTCGACGTGAAATCGCTGCTGCGCTACCCGATGCGTTCACGGATGCTGTTCATCGAGTGCGGCGGCAACAGCAACGCCGGCTGGCATGGCGAGCCGATACAGCGATCAGCCGGTTCGGTGCACGGACTGCTGTCCTGCGCCGAATGGACCGGCGTGCCGCTGTCCCTCCTGCTCGACGAAGCGGGTGTAGACGTCGGCGCATCGTGGGTGATCGCCGAAGGTGCCGACGCGGGAGCGATGAACATGAGCATCCCGCTGGCCAAGATGCGCGACGACTGCCTGATCGGGCTCTACCAGAACGGGGAACGGCTGCGCCCGGAGAACGGCTACCCGATGCGTCTCATCGTGCCGGGCTGGGAAGGTGTGCTGCACGTCAAATGGCTGCAGCGGCTCGAAGTGACGGACCAGCCGGTGATGTCGCGCAACGAAACGTCGAAGTACACCGAGTTGCAGCCATCGGGCAAAGCGCGTCAGTTCACGTTCACGATGGACTGCAAGTCGCTGATCACGTCACCCTCGCACGGCCAGACACTGCCGCGCCCCGACGTCTATCAGCTGAGCGGTCTGGCGTGGAGCGGGCACGGGCGCATCCGGCGGGTCGAGGTTTCGGCGGATGGCGGCGAGAGCTGGGCCGACGCCGCGCTCGAATCGCCGGCGCTGCCCCGCTGCCTGACCCGTTTCCGCATACCGTGGCGATGGGACGGCAAGCCCGCCGTGCTGAAGAGCCGAGCCACCGACGAGCGCGGCAATCTGCAGCCGGAACGCGCGGCATTGGTCGCCGAACGCGGGCGCGCCGGCTATTTCCACTACAACGCAATCGTTGCCTGGGCAGTCGAGGACGATGGGCTGGTTACGCACACCTACTGAGCGCGCCGCAGCACTGCTTTCATGGTTGCTGCTAAGCGCCTGCGCCGCCACGCCGAACGCGGTCGAGGCACCACGGCTCGGACAGGCCATCGACGGCGCCACCCTCGCCCGGCAGCAACTGAACGTATTTCCAGACGGTCGCGGCCTTCCGCCCGGTCGCGGCACGGCAAGCGAGGGCGCCGCGCTGTTTGCCCACCACTGCGCCGCCTGCCACGGCAAGGACGCCCGTGGCGGCAGCGCCGAGGAACTGGCGGGTGCGACGCGCCCGCTGAACACACCGGCGGCCGACAAGACGGTAGGCAGCTACTGGCCGTACGCGACGACGCTGTTCGACTTCATCCGTCGCGCCAAACCGATGACCGCCCCCGGCACGCTGAACGCGGACGAGGTGTATGCGCTCAGCGCCTGGCTGCTGCACATCAACGGCGTGATCGCTGCTGACGACGTCATGGACGCACGCACTCTGCCGGCAGTGCGGATGCCGAACCGCGACGGCTTCATCCGTATCGAGGCGGACTGAAGCGCGCGCGGCGCCCTTGCCGCGCCGATCAGCGCACGCGGGCGCGCATCGCCATGCCGCCCAGCAGCAGCGCCGCCAGCGCAAGACTGGTTCGTGATTCCGACGGATTTTCGAACAGGTGCGCCAGCGGATAGGCGGAGCGCGCATTTTCCGGGCACGCCTCAGCGGCCAGCGGATCCTGGCTGCTCGCACGGCAATCGGGTGCTGCCGACCAGACAGTCAGCGGTTGTGTCAGCGCGCAGGCGACGACGAAAAGGAGTGGTCGAATGTTGCAACGCATGATGCCCTCCCTGCTTCAATAACGAAGTCAGTGATGCACTATGCAATATCCAGACCAAGACGAGATTTAAAACAAGTCATTGTTTTAATTCAAATCCGACGCACGTCCCATCATCAGCGCTGCGTCAGGTCGGGGCATAAAGACGACAAAGCACTATTGCAGTGCAATATGTCAGTACTCGAAGCCTGAGATCAACTCGACCAGTGAGTCACCGTAGCGCTCGACCTTGCGTGCGCCGAAGCCCGGTATGTCGGTCAGGTCATCGAGATCCGCCGGGCGTTTGCGTGCCAGTTCGATCAGCGTGCTGTCGTGCAGGATGACGTAGGCCGGAACTGACTGGGTTTTCGCTTCGTCCAGCCGCCACGCCTTCAGCGCTGCCAGCAGATTGGCGTCGACGCCGTCCATCGACACCGGTGTGACGCTGCGTGTGCGCCGCACCGCCGATTCACGCGTTTTTTCGGCGATACGACGCATCATCACCGGCTGTTCGCCGCGCAGCACCGGGCGGGCAGCTTCGGTCAGCACCAGTGCGCCATAGGATTCGTGATCGACGCGGGCCAGCCCGAGCGCGACCAGCTGACGGAAAACACCGCGCCACAGATTGTCGTCCTCGGCCTTGCCGATGCCATGCACGCTCAACTTGTCATGACCCCACTGGCGGATGCGCTCGGTGTCCTTGCCACGCAGCACGTCGATCAGGTGGGTGACGCCGAAGCGATTGCCGGTGCGATAGATCGCGGACAGCGCCTTCTGTGTAGCGACCGTCGCGTCCCAGGTTTCCGGCGGCGTCAGGCAGTTGTCGCAGTTGCCGCAGGGCTGCCCCTGCTCGCCGAAATACGCGAGCAGATGCACGCGCCGGCACTGAGCGGTTTCGCACAGGCCGAGCAGCGCGTCGAGCTTGCTGCTGGAGATGCGACGGAAGGCTTCGCTGCCCTCGGACTGGTCGATGAAACGACGCTGCTGCACGACGTCGGCCAGACCGTAGGCCATCCACGCGTCGGCGGCGCCGCCGTCGCGTCCGGCACGTCCGGTCTCCTGGTAATAACCCTCGATCGAACGCGGCAGATCGAGGTGGGCGACGAAGCGCACGTCCGGCTTGTCTATGCCCATGCCGAAGGCGATGGTGGCAACGACCACGATGCCCTCCTCGCGCTGGAAGCGGGCCTGATGCGCGGCACGCGTCGCCGCGTCCATGCCAGCGTGGTAAGGCAGCGCCTTGATGCCCTGCGCGAGCAGCCACTCGGCCGTCTCGTCCACTTTCTTGCGCGACAGGCAATAGACGATGCCGGCGTCGTCCGGATGCTCGTTACGGATGAAGCGCAGCAACTGCTTGCGCGCGTCGTCCTTGTCCACGATGGTGTAACGGATGTTCGGCCGGTCGAAGCTGGACACGAACACGCGCGCGTCGTGCAGCGCGAGCCGATCGATGATTTCGGTGCGCGTCGCCGGATCGGCGGTGGCGGTGAGCGCGATGCGCGGCACGTCCGGGAAGCGCTCGTGCAGCACGGAAAGCTGCAGGTACTCCGGACGGAAGTCGTGTCCCCACTGCGCGACGCAATGCGCCTCATCGATGGCAAACAATGCCGGCCGGATGTGACTCAGCAGATCGAGACAGCGTGGGGTGTTGAGCCGCTCAGGGGCGACGTAGAGCAGATCGAGCGTGCCGTCGAGCAGGCTGCGCTCGACTTCACGCACCTGATCGAGATCGAGCGTGGAATTGAGGAACGCGGCGCGTACACCGAGCTGGGTCATCGCGGCGACCTGATCCTGCATCAGCGCGATCAGTGGCGACACGACGACTGCCGTACCCGGGCGCAGCAGCGCCGGCACCTGGTAGCACAGCGACTTGCCGCCGCCTGTCGGCATCAGCACCAGGGCGTCGCCGCCGGCCGCGACGTGCTCGACGATTTCGCCCTGCGCACCGCGGAACCCGGGATGGCCGAAGACGTCCTTCAGCACTTTCAGTGCATCGTCACGCACGCGGTCGCCCCTGGCCCTTCATGCAAATGGCGTGATGTTATCGCTGTCCGCTGCGATTGCGCGAGAACAGCGCCGGCTGTTGCGGACGTCGCGCCTCGTTGCCACGCGGCATCACGTTGCCATTGACCTCGCGCGGCGGCTTGGCCGCTGGCTGGATGCGATTGCCGCGATTGTCGTCGTCATCGTCGTGGATACGCGCAGGCGTACGGTTGCCGTTGGCGACGTTGCCATTGGCACTGCCGCTCCGGCCTTGCGGGCGGGCAGGGGTGCCATTGCCGCGCGCGATGGGCTTGTTCTGCGATGTACGCGCCGGGCGATCGCCGGCTGGCCGCGGTTGCTGGCCCTGGCGTGGCTGCTGTCCGTTGCCGGAAGCAGGTTTGCTGCGCGTTGCACCGTCCGGCCGAGCACCGCGCCCTTGCGGACGCGGACCGCGATCCGGCTCCTCGCTGGCGCCAGCGACCGGCACGAAACCATCGGCCGTCACGCGCGGAATCGACTGCCGGGTCACCTTCTCGATGGCCGTCAGCAACTTCACTTCCTCGCGATCGACCAGCGACACCGCGGCGCCGCTGGCGCCTGCACGGCCGGTCCGGCCGATGCGGTGAACGTAGTCCTCGGGCACGTTCGGCAGCTCGAAATTGACGACGTGCGGAAGCTGGTCGATGTCCAGACCGCGCGCCGCGATGTCGGTGGCGACCAGCACGCGCAGCGTATTCGTCTTGAAGTCGGCCAGCGCTTTGGTGCGGGCGTTCTGGCTCTTGTTGCCGTGGATTGCAGCGGCGGTGATGCCCTGCTTGTCGAGCTGTTCGGCCAGACGATTGGCGCCATGCTTGGTGCGCGTGAACACCAGCACCTGCGACCACTGGCCCTTGTTGATCAGATGCGCCAGCAGATGACGCTTCTGCTTCTGCTCGACCATGTAGACGCCCTGATCGACACGCTCGGCGGTGGTATTGCGTGCGGCAACTTCCACCTCGGCTGCGTCGTTCAGCATGCCGTGGGCCAGTTCGCGGATCTCCGGCGAAAAGGTCGCCGAGAACAGCAAGGTCTGGCGCACCTTCGGCAGCGCCGCGATCACCTTGCGGATGTCACGGATGAAACCCATGTCCAGCATGCGGTCCGCTTCGTCGAGCACGAAGATCTCGACGCCGGACAGATCCAGCGTCTTTTCGCCCAGGTGATCGAGCAGACGGCCCGGCGTGGCAACGAGGATGTCCACGCGCTGCTTCAGCGCCTGCAGCTGAGGGTTCATGCCCACGCCGCCGAACATGACCATGGAACGCAGCTTGGCGTGTGCACCGTAGGTGCGGACCGATTCCTCGACCTGAGCCGCGAGCTCGCGCGTCGGCGTGAGGACCAGCACGCGTGGCCGTCCCGGCGGGATGCTGGCCGGGCGGTTGATCAACGTATGAAGAATGGGGAGGGTGAAACCGGCGGTCTTGCCGGTGCCGGTCTGTGCGGCAGCGAGCAGGTCGCGCCCGGCCATGACGAGCGGAATGGCTTTCTGCTGGATCGGTGTGGGCTGCGTATAGCCTTCTTCAGAAATGGCGCGCAGCAGGGGCTCGGCCAGGCCAAGCCCGGCGAAATCGACTTCAGTGTTCAAACAGTTCTCCAGCGACGGCCCGTCGCTCAAGCTGAGTGACACCAATACAGGCAGACAGGGTGTGGATTCCGGAAGGGAGGCTGATGCCTCCTCTTGTCAGGGAGACAAGGGAACGCGCCTATTGGCACGGCGCAGGCGCAGTGTAGCGGTGTTTCGGCCGAAAGTCTTGCGCTTAGTGTGTCAGCAGGTGTTCGATGGCGCGCGCCGCGAGCGCGAAACCGAAAGCGGCCGTGACGCAGACGCTCGAGCCGTAGCCCGCGCAGCTCAGGCCTTGCGGTGCGGTCGTCGCATCGCAGGCCTCGGCCGCCGGTTTGCGCATGGGCTCGGCGGAGTACACGACCTCGATACCGAAATGCTCCTTGCGCGACAGCTGCAAGCGCCCGCCCTTTCTCAATAGGGAACGCACACGGGCGAGCAGCGCGTCGCCCTGGCTTGCACCGAGATCCGAATGGCGGATGCGTGTCGGGTCGGTACGTCCGCCCGCCGCACCCGCCATGAACAGCGCCAGTCCATCGAGATGACAACGCTCGGCCATCGCAACTTTGGCAGACGTCTGATCCGTGCAATCGAGCACCGCGTCCGGTCGTGACGAAAGCAGCTCGGCGGCATTTTCGAGCGTTAGGAAATCCTCTATCCGCGTCACCGAGCATTCGGGGTTGATCGAGACGATGCGTTCGGCGAGCGCATCGACTTTCGCCATGCCTATAGTTGCCTGAGTGGCCTGGAGCTGTCGATTGATGTTCGATACGGCGACGTTATCGAGGTCGATGATGTTGATGTTGTGGATGCCGTGTCGTGCGATTGCTTCGGCGGCCCAAGATCCGACGCCGCCGATGCCGACGATGGTGACGGATGCGTTGTGGAGTTTTG
>Ga0164290_1000753_pt1 | contig 83300 bp, 91 predicted proteins | sample Micstemetagenome_FD_108782 | JGI IMG/M metagenome (GOLD analysis project Ga0164290, IMG submission 108782) | Contaminated culture microbial community from soil near Moab, Utah, USA - Microcoleus steenstrupii SON62 (Illumina Assembly) | ecosystem: Environmental > Terrestrial > Soil > Soil crust... | reverse complement strand
GGCCCGCGTGCAGGTGTCGCCCATGATCATCAGGGTGGCGTGCTTCTGGCTCCAGCACTCGCCGATGTTCGGGCAGGCCGCCTCCTCGCAGACCGTGACCAGACCCTTGTCCTTCACGATGGCCTTGGTGGCGTTGTACTGGCCCGAGCCGGGCGCCTTGACGCGCAGCCAGTCGGGCTTCTTCAGCACGGCCGTTTCCGGGCGGTTCTGCTTTTCCGGGTGACGCAGTTCGGCCGGCGTCTTCGTCAGGGTGTCGATCAGCGTGACCAAGGCGTCGCGGGCTCCGGGCTGTGCGAAACCGCTATGTCGTCCTTCCGGACGGCGAAGGCAAGGCGGCCCCAAGGCTCACGCAAGGTAACGTATCTTTTCAACCGCGCCTCACCGCCCTAGTTTGCGCGTTCAGCAAAACGGCCGGACCAACCGGCCGACGGAGGATGGTTTGCGCGTACCCCTGGATCCCAAGACCGGCGAGCAGACCATTTTCGACGCCCTGATCGCGGCCCGCGAGAAGTTCGGCGACAAGGAAATCCTCGAGGACCAGGATCGCAAGCCCCTCACCTACACCGGCCTGATCCGCGCGGCCTTCGTGCTGGGGCGCAAGATCGCCGCCATGACCGAGCTGTCCGAGCGGGTCGGCATACTGCTGCCGTCCAGCATGGGCGTGGTCGTGACCTACTACGGCCTGCACGCCCACGGACGCGTGCCGGTGATGCTGAATTTCACCTCTGGCGAAGCCAACATCAAGGCGGCGATCAAGGCCGCGGGCGTGAAGAAGATCCTGACCGCCAAACGCTTCATCACCCAGGCCAAGCTGGATGAACTGGTCGAGGAACTGGGTACGATCGCCGAGATCGTCTGGCTGGACGACGTACGCAAGACGATCGGCATCCAGGACAAGGTCTACGGCCTGATGGCCGGGCTGATGCCCAAACGCTTCCGGGTCAGGACCGAGCCGTCGTCGCCGGGCGTGGTCCTGTTCACCTCGGGCAGCTTCGGCGCGCCCAAGGGGGTGGTGCTCAGCCAGTGGAACCTGGTCGCCAACTGCCGGCAGGTGGCCCAGCACATCGCCCTGGACCCCGACTGGGTCATGTTCAACCCGCTGCCGACCTTCCACTGCTTCGGACTGACCGGCGGGGTGCTGCTGCCGATCCTGGAGGGGCTGAAAGCCTTCCAGTATCCGTCGCCCCTGCACGCCAAACAAATCGTCGAACTGCTGCCGCAGGTGAACGCCTCGATCCTGTTCGCGACCGACACCTTCCTGAACCAGTACGCCCGCGTGGCCGCCGCCGACGACTTCGCGACCCTGAAGTTCGTCGTCGCCGGCGCCGAACGGGTGCGCGACGAGACCCACCACCTGTTCAACACCCGCTTCCACGGCCTGAAGCTGCTGGAGGGCTATGGCGCCACCGAAGCGGCTCCGGTCGTCGCCGTGAACCACCCCGACCGCAATCGTCCGGGCACCGTCGGCCAGATGATGCCGGGCCTGGAATGGCGCATAGATCCGGTAGAGGGTATCCACGACGGCGGCCGCCTGTATCTGCGCGGTCCCAATGTGATGAAGGGCTATCTGGCCTCCGACGATCCCCTGTCGATCGATCCCCTGCCCGGCGGCTGGCACGACACCGGCGACATCGTCGACATCGACAAGGACGGCTACGTCTCCATCCTCGGCCGGGTGAAGCGCTTCGCCAAGATCGGCGGCGAGATGGTGTCCCTGACCGCCGTCGAGGGCCTGGCCAGCGCCGTCTGGCCCGACGCCCGCCACGCCGTGGTCTCCATCCCCGACAGCCGCAAGGGCGAGAAGCTGGTGCTGGTGACCGACCGCAAGGACGCCGAGGTCTCGCGCCTGGCCGAATGGGCCCGCAGCCACGGCGCCCCGGAACTGGCCGTGCCCAAGAAGATCATGCGCGTGGTCGAGGTGCCGGTCCTCGGCACCGGCAAGACCGACTACGTCCGCATCCAGCAGATGGCCGAGGTCGACAAGGCCGCCTGATTTCGGGATTGAACTGAAACCGGGGCTGTTTCAGTGTCTCCTTCCGTAACAAGGAGGTCACATGTTTGATTCCGTCACACGGTACCAACCGCAACTCCTCAGCATCCTGCGCATCGTCGCCGGACTGCTGTTTCTCTGTCACGGCACGGCCAAGGTTCTCGGCTTCCCGGCCGTCGAAGGCGTGCCGGCGCCGGGACTGAGCCTCGCCGGGCTTTCCGGCCCGCTCGAACTGGTTCTCGGCTCCCTGCTGGTCCTCGGCCTGTTCACGCGTCCGGCGGCCTTCCTCGCCTCGGGCTTCTGCGCCGTCGGTTACTGGGCGATTCACGGGATGCAGAACCCGTTCCCCATCATCAATCAGGGCGAGACGATCGCGCTCTACTGCTTCGTCTTCCTGTATCTGGCCGCCGCGGGCCCGGGACCGTGGAGCGTCGACGCCGCCATGCGCAAAAAGCCCTACGCCTGACCGATCCGCACGCCCGTCATCGAGATTGAACCGCCCTCTATGACGTCGTTGAAGAAGCTGACGTCGTCGCCCGGCTGGCGCTGGGCGGCGACGTACAGCAGCGGCAGGAAATGTTCGTCGGTCGGCACGCTCATCTGCGCGTCCTCGGCCAGACCGACCCAGTCGATCAGCGCTGCGTCGTCGCCGCGCGCAAGGGCCGACTTGACCGCCTCGTTGAACCCCGAGGCCCACGGATAAGCGCCCCCGCCCGTCCGCTTCCAGGTCCGCAGATTATGGACGAAGTCGCCTGAGCCGGCGATGACCACCCCCTCGTCGCGAAGGGCCGACAGCTTGCGCCCCAGATCGAAATGCCCCCGGGCGTCCAGCCGGCGGTTCAACGACAGCTGCACCACCGGCACGTCGGCCTCGGGCCAGACATGGGCCAGCACCGACCAGGTTCCGTGATCCAGACCCCATTGCGTCGTCGGCGTCGCCCCGGTCAGCTCCGACACCCGGTTCGCCAGCTCCGGCGAGCCCGGCGCGGGATACTGCATCGCATGCAGTTCGTCGGTGAAGCCGCCGAAATCATGGATGGTTTCCGGATGCGGCTGCGCCGTCACGCCCAGGCCGTCGGTTTCCCAATGGGCCGAGATCATGACCACGCCCTTGGGCTTGCCGATCGACGCCCCGACCTCGCGCCAGACGTCCGCATAGGGTCCGCCCAGGGCGTTCATCGGCGAGCCGTGACCGAAGAAGACAGCGGGCTGGCGCATCAGCCGACCAGCCTCTTCGCCGTCTCGGCGACATAGCGGCCCTCCCAGCGCGCGCCCTCCAGCTCGTTCGCGCTGGGGGTGCGGGATCCGTCGCTGCCGGTGATGGTGGTCGCGCCATAGGGCGAGCCGCCGGTGACTTCATCGATCCGGGACTGCCCCGCCCAGGCATAGGGCAGGCCGGCGATGATCATGCCGTGATGCAGCAGGGTCTGGATCAGGCCGATCAGGGTCGTCTCCTGCCCGCCGTGCTGGGTCGCGGTCGAGGTGAAGACGGCGCCGACCTTGCCGACCAGGGCTCCCTTGACCCAGACGCCGCCGGTCTGGTCCCAGAAGTTCCGCATCTGCGACGCGGCGGTGCCGTAGCGCGTGCCGGCGCCGACGATGACGGCGTCATAGTTCTCCAGATCCGCCACGGTCGCGACCGGCGCGGCCTGATCCAGCTTGTAGCCGCTGGCGCGGGCCAGCTCCTCGGGCACCAGTTCCGGCACGCGCTTGATATCGACCACCGCCCCCTCTACCGACCGCGCGCCCTCGGCGACAGCCTCGGCCATGGTTTCGATGTGGCCGTAGGTGGAGTGATAGAGAACGAGAATCCGGGGCATGAGGCCCTCCCATGAAAACGCGACGCTGTCCGTAACAGTGACTGTGCTCAATGTAGAGCGCAGACGGACCGCCGCAAGAGCCGCGGCATGGAAACCTGCGTCAGGAGTCGGTGTTTCGCCCCGGGCGCCCGATCGGACAGATCCGGTCGTAGAAGGCCTGATCCCCCGGCGTCTTCTCGCCGCGCGACAGGCGGAACCGGTGCTCGACCACCATGGCCTGCTGCTCGATGTTCAGGTCGCCCCAGCCGCAGTCCATCCCGACCGGATATTCGTAGGACGACGGCCGGTCGCCGGCCTTCAGCTTGCCCGTCAGCAGGTTCACGCCCTGCTGCGCCTGCCACACATGGGTCAGTTCGTGGATGAAGGTCGCCTGCTGCCGCAGCGGCGCGGCCGTGATGTCCTGCGGCAGCGTCCGGCCGGGCCAGACGATCCAGTCCCGCCCGAACCAGCGCCCGGCGACGAAGGCCCGGTCGAACGGCCAGGGCGAAGGCAGCAGGCGGATCGTCCCGTACTCCAGGGAGTCGCCGAACGCCTCTTCCGCCAGCGCCCGCTCGCCGTCCGTCAGCCGGCGGATCATTGCCCGGCATAGCCTCCGGTCGGACTGATCCACTCCCAGTGCCAGGGCTCATAGACATAGGGGGTGAAGCCGAACCGGCCGGCGTTCTTGACCAGCCAGCGGTAGGTCGGGCTGCGCGTCATGTGCAGCCGGCTGGCCGCCGAGGTGTTGTCCACCCCCAGTCCTGCCAGCTGGCCAACGTACAGGTCCACCGCCGTCCCGGTCCGGTGCGGCGAGCACACCGCCCGCCGCAGCCCGTCGCAATTGCCCGACGCCGCGCATCGCGCCGCGTCCGCTTCCGGATCGCGGAAGCCCGAAAAGATCTGCAGCAGCTCCGGATCGTTGGCGACCTCGGGCACCTCGGCCCGCGCCGCGGCGACCAGACGGCGATAGGCGTCCAGGACGTCGCGCCGCAGCAGCCGGGTCAGGCGGTCGGCGTGCTCCTCCGATTCGACCAGATAGCCGAGCTGGTACAGCGGCGGCGGCTCGGGGCACGGCTCCTCGCGCACCCGGGCCATGATGAACGGCCGCCGCTCCTGCCACAGGCCGCGGAAGGTCTGGAAGGTGGCGGCGTCGAACCATCCGGTAGGCGGCAGGCCATGGCCGAACTGGAACTCCGCCAGCCGCCGCGCGAACACCGGCGAGGTCGGCGCGCAGTCCGTGCCCAGTTCGTGCTGGATCAGCGGCAGATAGGTCTCCCAGCCGTATTCGGTCGGGCCGAACGGCGTCCATTCCATCCGCTGCCACGAGATGCTGTTGGCGAAGGCGGGCCCCGCCCATTCGATGGCGCCGGCGTCACAGACCTCGGCCTGGCCCCGGGGCCGCGCGCGGCCCTGCGCCTCGGCCGCCGTGGCCGCGAACAGGCCGGCGGCGGTCAGCAGCAAAAGGATCAGACGCATCAACATCAGGGGATGGTGACCCTGACTGTGTGGTCACGGCAAGGCCATTCGCCTCACGCTCGCGCGACGCCTGCAAAGTCGGCATGGTGAGGTCACGGCCGACTCGGGCCGGATCGCCGGACCCGCCCATGACCGACGCACCCGTCGCCGAAACCGCCCCCGCGCCCGCCCGCCGCTCCAACGCCGTCCTGGCGGCCTTCTCGGGCCCCTGCCTGCCGCTGGCGGCCTTCGGCGTGGCCCTGCCGGTCACCCTGCCCGAGTTCTACGCCACCTATGTGGGACTGGAGCTGGGCGTGGTCGCCGCCGTCTTCATGGCGGTGCGGCTGATCGACATCGTCTTCGACCCCTTCATCGGCTGGGGCATGGACCGCACGAAAACGAAATGGGGCCGCTACCGCCCGTGGATGGCTATCTCGACGCCGATCCTGATGCTGTCGGCCCTGATGATGTTCGTGGTGGTCCAGCCCGGCGCGGGCGCGGCCTATCTGTTCGGCTGGCTGCTGGTTCTCTACCTCGGCTTCTCGATCGGCACCCTGGGCCAGCTGGGCTGGGCCTCGGTGCTGGCGCCGCAATACGACCAGCGCAGCCGCGTCTACGGCTGGTGGCAGGTGTTCAACATCATCGGTGTGATCCTGATCCTGATCCTGCCGACCGTGGTGGTGAAGACGGGAATCGGCGACTACGCCGCCGGCGTGCGCATCATGGGCTGGGCCATCATGATCGCCCTGCCCGTCACCATCGGCCTGGCCATGTTCGTCGTGCCCGAGCCGGTCAACGCCGGCGCCGCGCCGCACGGCGGGCCGAAGGCCTATCTGGCCCTGTTCGGCAAGAAGACGGTGCGCAAGCTGCTGTTCGCCGACCTGCTGCTGGGCGTGGCGCCGGGCATCACGGGTTCGCTGCTGTTCTTCTTCTTCGGCCAGATCAAGGGTTACGATCACACCGAGGCGTCGCTGTTCATGCTGTTCTATTTCGTCGCCGGACTGGTAGGGGCGCCGTTCTGGGCCTGGCTGGCGACGAAGATCGGCAAGGACAGGGCCTTGGCGACGGCCAGCCTGGTCTTCGCGGCCTTCTACATCGGCGCGACCCTGGTCCCGGGCGGCAATTTCGCCCTGACGGCCGTCGCCATGTTCATCGCCGGCCTGCCCTACGCCGCCGGCCTGTTCCTGCTGCGCGCCATGATGGCCGACGCGGGCGACGAGGTGCGGCTGGACACGGGCGTGGACCGCACGGGCCTGATGTTCTCCATCCTGTCGGCCACGACCAAGATCGGTCATGTCGTGGCGTTGATCCCCTATCTGATCCTGCAGTGGGTCGGCTTCCGCGCCATCCCGGGCGTCGAGGGCAACAGCGAAAGCGCGCTGCTGACGCTCCAGATCCTGTTCATCCTCGTGCCCGGCCTGCTGCTGGCGGCCGCGGCCCTGGTGCTGAAGAACTATCCCCTGACCCCCGCCCGGCATGACGAGATTCGCAAGGCCCTCGAGGCCCGCGACGGCGTGGCGACGGAACCGGTCGCGGAGCCCGCATGACGCCCATCGACCGCCTGACCGCCATCATGGCCCGGCTGCGCGACCCGGTCAGCGGCTGCCCGTGGGACGTGGAGCAGACCTTCGCCACCATCGCCCCCTATACGCTGGAGGAAGCCTATGAGGTCGCCGACGCCATCGAACGCGGCGACATGGACGAACTGCGCAGCGAGCTGGGCGACCTGCTGTTCCAGGTCGTCTTCCACGCCCGCATGGCCGAGGAACAGGGGCTGTTCGCCTTCGACGACGTGGCCGAGGCCATCGCCGACAAGCTGGAGCGCCGCCACCCGCACGTCTTCGGCGACGAGGCGGCGAAATCGGACGGCGCGGCCCAGAAGGCGCGCTGGGAAGACATCAAGGCCGCCGAACGCGTGGCCAAGGCCCAGCACGGCGTGCTGGACGACGTCCCCGTCGGCCTGCCCGCCCTTGCCCGCGCCGCAAAACTGACGAAGCGCGCCGCCCGGGTCGGCTTCGACTGGCCCTCGACCGACGAGGTCTTCGACAAGCTGGACGAGGAGGTGGCGGAACTGCGGGTGGAGATCGCCGCGGGCGATCTGGACAAGGCGCGGGACGAGGTCGGGGACCTGCTGTTCGTGGTCGCCAACCTGGCCCGAAAACTGGGGGTCGAGCCGGAGGACGCGCTGCGCGGTGCGAATGCGAAATTCGTGCGGCGGTTCGGGTTCATCGAGGCGGAGCTGGCGAAGGACGGGCGGTCGCCGGAACAGTCGGACCTCGCCGAGATGGACGGGCTCTGGGATGCGGCGAAGATGGCGGAACGGGGATGAAACCGCGCCTGTGACGTCGGTTCGCTAAAGAAGCGGCAACCACGGCCTGCCAATCTAGGCCCATGAAATCGACCGCCCTTTCCCTGCTGAGCCTGTGTGCGGGGCTTCTGCTGGGATGTACGGACGAGACGCCGAACTCCCCGACCGGCGAACCGACAGACAAAGAAACCGGACAGGCCGCCGCGCCCGCCCCGATCATTCGGGAGGCTGGTCCCGACTGTCTGACCAGCCCCTCACCACCGGTTCGGGTGGCGTCGCCGACATTTGCACCGATCGACGGGGGACCGCCGACGCCGCACCTGAAGGTGGTTGATCATGTCGTGACCACGGCGGAACGCTTTGTCAGCCGCAGCGACACCTGGACCCTCACCCGACGCGGCGATCTCGCGCGGCAGGATATCGAGCAGCACGGCCGCAAACGCACGATATACCGGAACCTCGCGGCCGGGACGGAACTCACCGTCGCAAGCGATCCGCCTACAGGGTTCAGCGTCCTTGCCATCCGCCGGGTGGAACGGACCGATGACGTCACCTACCCCGGCGACCTGGCCGGAACGAGAGATACAATCATCGGCGAGCCCTGCGCGGAATGGCGCACGATGGAGTCGGCTGCGACCGGGTCGGAATGGCTGAACTGCATTACGGCCGACGGGATTGAGCTTCGCCAACGCATTTCCGGCAGCAGCTGGCCGGCCCGGATCGCCACCGCCGTCCAGCGACGTTGTGTGAGCCTGGCAGAGGTGACGCCGCCTCTGGCGATCTTCGATGTGAAACGCTGGCTGGACCAGAACGACAACGGAATGTCTGGCGCCGACTACGAACTCGCGATGGCGACCCGCGCGGGGGCTCCACAACGTATCGTTCGCCGTCACAAGGGGTGGACCAGGACCGAGGATTTGCACCCTGACGGGAACCGTTCGGCACACGTGCGCAACCCCGCCTTGGGTGTGGTGTGGCAGGAAACCCGGAACACGGGCGGACGCCTGATCGATATCTCGATCCGTCGGTCACCACCCGAAGGCGAGGACGCTACGCGCCGCGAGACCATAAGTCAGGCCCGGTCTGAGTTAATCCAGGGCGAGCGATGCTGGTGGATCAATGCGGCTCCCGGCGTTTCCGATATGACCGTCCATACCTGCGTCACCAATGACGGCATCGTCCTAGCCGAAAGCACGACGTCCTGGGGGATGGCAAGACCAACGCTGCGCGCGGTGAGTTTCAGGCGCGGTCAAGTCGCGAGGACGGCGGTCATGCCCTCACCTGATCTTCTGGATCCTCAAACCTGGGGTTTCCCGCAGGGATGACGGCTGGTCAGCCGACCGAGACGGAAAACTGCCGCTCGAACCGCCCCAGCGCCGCCGGGTGCAGCCGCACCACCACATGCGTCCGGCCCTCGTCGTCCGTCTCGCGGCCGGTGACGCGGCCGTTCTCGTAGAGCCAGGCCAGCGCCTCGCCCTGTGAGGGCAGCAGCACCAGCTCGGTCTCCGGGTCGTCGTCGATCAGGGCGGCGATGGCGTCCCGCAGGGCCTCGATCCCCTCCCCGGTCCAGGCCGAGACCGCGACCGCCTTGCCCTGCGCCTGCAGACGTTCGGCCTGACCCAGGACGGCGTCGCGGACGTCCTCGGCCAGAAGGTCGGTCTTGTTCCAGACCTCCAGAACCCGGCGCGTCTTGCCCTCGGGCGTCTCGATCTGTTTCAGCACCGCCTCGACGTCCTTGGACTGGGCCTCGCTGTCGGCCGAAGCGATGTCGCGGACGTGCAGGATCAGGTCGGCCTCGCCCACCTCTTCCAGGGTGGCGCGGAAGCTCTCGACCAGTTCGTGCGGCAGGTCCGAGATGAAGCCCACGGTGTCGGCCACGATCGCCGGCCGGCCCTGCGGCAGGCGGATGGTGCGCTGGGTCGTGTCCAGGGTGGCGAACAGCAGGTCCTTGGCGAAGACCTCGGATCCCGTCAGCCGGTTGAACAGCGTCGACTTGCCGGCGTTGGTGTAGCCGACCAGGGCGATGGTCGGGAACGGGACCTTCTGGCGCTGCTTGCGGTGCAGGCCGCGGGTGCGGCGCACCTCGTCCAGCTCGATCTTCAGCTTGACGATCCGGTCGGCGATCAGGCGCCGGTCCAGCTCGATCTGGGTCTCGCCGGGGCCGCCGGTCGAGCCGGTGCCGCCGCGTTGCCGCTCGAGGTGGGTCCAGGTCCGCACCAGCCGCGACTTCTCGTAGTCCAGCCGCGCCAGTTCGACCTGCAGCCGGCCTTCCTTGGTCCGCGCGCGGCGGCCGAAGATTTCCAGGATCAGGCCGGTGCGGTCGATGACCTTGCAATCCCAGGCTTTTTCCAGATTGCGCTGCTGCACCGGCGACAGGTCGTCGTCGACCACCACGGCCTCGGCCTCGGCGGCGCGGACCAGGGCGGCCAGTTCCTCGACCTTGCCGGTCCCGAACAGGGTGGCCGGCGTGGGCTTGCGAATCCGCACGATCTCCTCGGCGCGCACGTCGAGGTCCAGCGCGCGGGCCAGGCCCACGGCTTCCTCAAGACGCTCGATGGACTGGCGCGAGCTTTCGCTCGCGCCGAAGCCCGATCGTTCAGGGTGCAGGACGACCGCCCGGATCAGGGGGACGGCGTGGTCGATGTGTTTCGTGGTCAGGTCTGGGGCTTTCTTTACGCCGTCATCCCCGGGCTTGACCCGGGGATCGGATGTTGTGGTGCTGAACGACAGATAGGAAGTCGCCGGCCGTTGAGCCATCCCTGACGCACAGCCGCACCACGTCTGGCCCTCGGGTCAGGCCCGAGGGTGACGGGCGAGAAGGCGATCAGTCCTCGTCGGCTTCCGGCTCGTACAGCTGCACGGGCGCGGAGGGCATGATGGTCGAGATGGCGTGCTTGTAGACCAGTTGCGACTGGCCGTCGCGGCGCAGCAGCACACAGAAGTTGTCGAACCAGGTCACGATGCCCTGCAGTTTGACGCCGTTGACCAGGAAGATGGTCAGCGGCGTCTTGGTCTTGCGGACGCTGTTGAGGAAGGTGTCCTGAAGGTTCTTGGACTTGTCTTGCGACATGGCAGGTTCAGCCTGTTCTTGCTTGTTTCTCCGGCCGTGGAGCGGCGCGGGGCGGATCGGATGTCCGGCCCCTCACCTTAGACGCCGCCCACGCGCCGTCGCAACGTCTAGATGGCGTCCCGGATCGCCTGATCCAGATACAACGTCCGCAACCGCGTCGCGATCGGCCCCGGCTTGCCGTTGCCGATCTTCGTCCCGTCGATTGAAACTGCCGGCATCACGAAGCCGCTGGCCGAGGTGTAGAAGGCTTCCTTCGCCCGCTTCGCCTCGTCAACGCTGAAGGCCCGTTCCTCGAACTCCAGCCCCTCCTCCTCGATCAGCTTCAGCACCGCCGCGCGGGTTATGCCGCGCAGGATGTTGGACTGGGCGTCCCGCGTCCTCAGCTTGCCGTTTTCGTCGACGATCCAGGCGTTGGTGGACGAGCCTTCGGTGACCAGACCCATCTCGTCGACCATCCAGGCCTCGGCCGCGCCCTTCTCCTTCGCCGCCTGTTTGGCGAGGACGTTGGGCAGCAGGCCCACGGTCTTGATGTCGCAGCGGCCCCAGCGGATGTCCGGATGGGTGACCACGGCCACCCCCTTCTTCGCCGCCGCATTGCCCTTCGACAGCGGCAGTGAGCGGGCGGTGACGATCACGCTGGGCGGCGTGCCCTCGGGCGGGAACGGATGGTCGCGCCGGGCCGTGCCGCGCGTGACCTGCAGATAGACCAGGCCCTCGCGCACGCGGTTGCGCCGCACCGTCTCGTTCAGCACCCGCGCCAGCGCCTCGGCCGTCATCGGGATCGGAATGCGCAGCTCGTTCAGGCTGCGGTGCAGCCGCGTCATGTGCCCGTCGAAGTCGGCCAGGCGGCCGTCGAACACCGACCAGACCTCATAGACGCCGTCGGCGAACTGGAAGCCGCGATCCTCGACATGGATCACGGCCTGGCCGTGCGGCTGGTACTGGCCGTTGACGTAGGCGACGCGACTCATTCCTCGATGACCTCTTCGATGTCTTCCTCGCCGCCGCGCGACGGGGATACGCCCAGCGATTTCAGCTTCCGGTGCAGGGCCGAGCGCTCCATGCCGATGAAGGCCGCGGTGCGGGAGATATTGCCGCCGAAGCGCATGATCTGCGCCGCCAGATACTCCCGCTCGAACACCTCGCGCGCCTCCCGCAGCGGCAGGGCGATGATGCGTTCGCCCCCAAGGGTCCCCGTCGAATTGGCGTTGGTCGCCTCCTGCGGCAGCATGTCGGCGCTGATCGGCTCGTTGACGTCGCCGGTGGCCAGGATCAGCAGCCGTTCGACGTTGTTGCGCAGCTGGCGGACATTGCCCGGCCACGGATGGACCTGCAGCACGGCGATGGCGTCGTCGCCCAGCCGCCGCCGGGGCAGGCCCTGGGACGAGGACAGGGTCTCGATGAAATAGTCGATCAGTTCCTGGATGTCCTCGCGCCGCTCGGACAGGGCCGGCACGCGGATGGGCACCACGTTCAGCCGGTGGAACAGGTCCTCGCGGAACCGGCCCTCGGCGATCTCCTGCTTCAGGTCGCGCGAGGTCGAGGTGATCACGCGGATGTCGACCTGCACGTCCTGCTCGCCGCCCACGCGGCGGAAACGCTGTTCGACCAGCACGCGGAGAACCCGGCTCTGGCTCTCGCGCGGCATGTCGCCGACGTCGTCGAGATACAGGGTGCCGTTATGGGCGCGTTCGAACACGCCGATCTTGCGCGGCCGGCCGTCCACGCCCTCTTCGCCGAACAGTTCGATGTCCAGCCGCTCCGGCGTCATGCCGGCGGCGGCGATGGCGACGAACTCGCCCTTGGAGCGGGCGCTGGCCTCGTGGATCTGGCGCGCCACCAGCTCCTTGCCCGAACCCGGAGGGCCGGAGATCAGGACGCGGCTGTTGGCGGGGGCGACCTTGGCGATGGTGCTGCGCAGGGCCTGGGCCGCGGCCGAACGGCCGATGAAGCCCGTCGGCGCCGCCACCTGGGCGCGCAGGCGGCGGTTCTCGCGCTTCAGCGAGCTGGTCTCCAGCGCGCGCTGCACCACCACGACCAGCCGGTCGGACTTGAACGGCTTTTCGATGAAGTCATAGGCCCCGCGCTGCAGCGCCGTGACCGCCGTCTCGATATTGCCGTGGCCCGAGATCATCACCACCGGCAGATCGGGATCCAGCTCCTTGATGACGTCCAGCAGTTCCAGCCCGTCCAGGCCGCCGCCCTGCATCCAGATGTCCAGCAGGGCCAGCGACGGCTTCCGCGCCCGGATCGCGGCCAGGGCCTCGTCGGAGTTGGAGGCCGTGCGCACGGCGTGGCCCTCGTCCTCGAGCAGGCCGGAAACCAGCTCGCGGATGTCGGCCTCGTCGTCGACGACCAGAATGTCGGCTCCCGTGGATCGCATGACGCCTCGCTATTCGGCGGCCGGAATGGTCGGGGCCCGGGACGCTTTCGCGCCCTTCGCCCCGGCCGCGCCGGCCGGTTCAGGTTGGGATTTCAGGGGGAAGATCAGGCACACGCGCGCGCCCGAAAGATGTTCAGCGTCGGCCAGTTTCAGCTCGCCGCCGTGTTCCTCGCAGATGCGTTTGACGATCGCCAGGCCCAGGCCGGTGCCCTTTTCGCGCGTCGTCACATAGGGCTCGGTCAGGCGGTCGCGGTCCTTGGCGGGCAGGCCCATGCCATCGTCCTCGATGACGAACGTCGCCGTCTCGTCGTCGACGATCAGTCGCGCCGAAATGCCCGGGTGGGCGGCGTCGTCGGCTCTGGGCGCGATGGCCCGGCGCGCGGCCACGGCCTCGCCCGCGTTCTTGAGGATGTTGGTCAGGGCCTGGCCGATCATTGGACGGTCGGCGTGCAGGGTGACCTTGGGCAGGGGTTCGATCAGTTCGACCCCGATGCCGGACTCCGCGACCCGCTGGGCGAACACCGCCTCGCGCAGCAGTTCGGCCGGATCGGCGGCGGTGAAACGCGGCGCGGGCATGCGGGCGAAGGATGAGAACTCGTCCACCATCCGGCCGATGTCGCCGACCTGACGGATGATGGTTTCGGTGCAGCGGTCGAACACCTCGACGTCGTCCATGACCTGGCCGCGATAGCGCCGCCGCAGCCGTTCGGCCGACAGCTGGATCGGAGTCAGCGGGTTCTTGATCTCGTGCGCGATCCGCCGCGCCACATCGCGCCAGGCGGCGTTGCGCTGGGCCGTGACCAGCCGGGTGATGTCGTCGAAGGTCAGCACCATCTCGCCGCCCACCCCGCCCTCGATGCGCACGCGCAGACGGCGGGTCTCGCCCTCCAGGCTGACGTCGATCTCTTCCTCGATATGGGCCTCGGCCCGGCCCGCCAGTTCGCTGAGTTCGGGCGACACCTCGCCCAGCGGGCGTCCGATGATGTGGGGGTCGCGGATGGCCAGCAGCTCCACGGCGCTGTCGTTGATGGCCGAGACCCGGCGCTGGCGGTCCAGGCCGATCACGCCGGCGGAAACGCCCGACAGCACGGTCTCGATGAACCGGCTGCGCCCTGTGGCCTCCTCGCTGGCGGCCCTCAGCGCGGCCTGCTGCGCCTCGAGGTCGCCGGTCATGCGGTTGAAGGCGGCCGACAGGGTCTTGATCTCGCCCGGCCCGTCCTCACCGTCGACGCGCGCGGTCAGATCGCCGGCGGCCACCTTGTCCGCCGCTTCGACCAGCCGTCCGATCGGCGCCGAGATCGCGCTGGCGGCCCCCATGCCCAGCCAGATGGCGCCGACCAGCACCAGCAGGGCCGTCTCGAAATAGCTGAGGGCGAAGGCCGCCTGAATGCGCTGACGGCTGTCCTGGGCTTCGCGATAGGCGACGATCGATTCCTCGCCGTTGCGCATCTGGGCGATCAGCCCGTCCTTCAACGGCCGCACCAGATACAGATAGGCGTCCCCATAGGCCGGCAGGGGGATCAGCGACCGCACGGCGTCCGGATTTTCGGTCACCTCTTGCGGCGGCTCGCCGCCTTCTGTCGCGGCCTCAAGCACCACGCGCGGCGGCGCCACATAGGGCGGCGCGCCGGGCGCTTCGCCGCTGGCCAGAACCTCGCCATCTGGGCCAAGGATGTAGATGGCGGGGTAGCCGAACAGGTCGGCGATCTGGGTCAGGGCGTCGGAGAACTGGATCCGGTTTTCGAACAACGGCCGGGCGCCGACCAACTGGTCCGCAATTACGCGCAGGTCACCGTCCATCTCGTCGGAAACGTCGTCCAGATAAGCCTCGCCGATCAGGGCGCCGTTTTCGACCGCCGAGGTGACATTGCCGCTGAACCACTGGTCCACCCCGCGGTTCACCAGCACGCCGAACACCAGGGCGATCAGCACCGCCGGCACCAGGGCCACCATCGAAAAGAGCGTCACGAACCTCAGGTGGAGGCGCGCGCCGGCGTCTGTGCGTCGGCGAAACAGCGACAACGCCCGCCGCCCCACCACCGCCGCCAGTCCGCCGATCAGCAGGAGATTGGCTCCCAGGATGACCAGCACCGCCTGACTGGCCCGCGCGCGTTCGCCCTCGCCGCTGCTGCCGGGCGCCACGGCGACCAGCCAGATGGCTGCGATCGTGATCAGGAAGGCGAGCGTATAGGCGGCCAGGAAGACGTTGCGCCGCCGTTCCTCCGACCACCCGGCGAACCAGCGAACCGCGCCGCGTCGATCAGCGGCGGGTCCAGCGTCTGCGTCAGCGGTCGGTGTATCCGTCATGCCACTCCAGCTTCGGCCACCTGTGGCGAAATATCAACAGCGTGGTGGCCGTAATGCGTCACTGGTCGCCACAGCGCCGTCAGTTCCTGCTCTACCTCTTCCGGGCTTTCGAGCCGGCACAGCCGGGATTTCGCCGCCCGCCGTTCCAGCGGATCCGCGGGCCACGGCGCCTGTTCGACGTACCAGCCCAAGTGTTTGCGGAACATCTTCAGCCCCAGAGGCAGGCCGTAGAAGGCGACCGAGGCTCGCAGGTGATCGATGACGATATCCAGCCGCTCCTCGCGGTCCGGCTCCAGCAGCACGGTCCCGTCGGCCAGGGCCCGCTCCATATGCGCCGCCAGCCAGGGCCGGCCATAGACGCCGCGGCCCAGCATCAGGGCGTCGGCGCCCGACTGACCCAGCGCCTCGCGCGCGTCTTCCGCGGTCAGGATGTCGCCGTTGACGATGACGGGGATGCCGACCGCCACCTTGACCTCGCCCACCGCCGTCCAGTCGGCGACGCCGGTGTAGAACTGCTGCCGGGTTCGCCCGTGGACGGTGACCGCCTTGATCCCGATCTCCTCGGCCCGTTTCGCCAGCAGGGGCGCGTTGCGATGGGCGTCGTCCCAGCCCAGCCGCATCTTGACCGTCACCGGCCGCGAGGTGGCCTCGACCGCCGCCTGCATCAACCGGCAGGCCAACTCGGGCGTCCGCATCAGGGCCGAGCCGCAGGCCGAGCCCGTCACCTCCTTGGCGGGACAGCCGAAATTCAGGTCGACGATGTCGGCGCCGGCCCTTTCGGCCATGCGCGCGCCCTCGGCCATGGCCGCCGGATCGCGGCCGACCAGCTGGATCACGGTCAGGGGCAGGCCCTCCCCCACAGCCGCGCGGCGAACCACGTCGGGGCGAGCCCGCGCCAGCTCTGCGGCCGCCACCATCTCGGTCGCGACATAGGCCGCGCCCAGCCGCGAGGCCAGCCGCCGGAACGGCAGGTCTGTGATCCCGGTCATGGGCGCGGTCAGCACCCGTCCGGGCACCCACACGTCGCCGATCTGTATGCCTGCAGCAGCCATGAGGCCCTTTCCGCGCCGTCGACGCCTCTCGTCAAGCGCAACCGCGGCGATTAGAAGGCCGGGGATGACCACGCCCCCACCCGCCTTCGCCGCCATCGTGGTCGCCGCCGGCTCCGGCTCCCGCGCCGGAGGGGCCAAGCAATGGCGCGCCCTCGGCGGCAAGCCGGTCGTCCGCTGGTCGGTCGAGGCCCTGGTGAAGGCGGGCGCCGAAGACGTTGTCGTCGTGGTCGCCGCCGGTTCGGAAGCCGAGGCGCAGGCCGCCCTCGCCGGCCTGTCGGGCTGGCGGCTGACCAACGGCGGCGAAACGCGCGCCGCCTCGGTCTGGAACGGCCTTCAAGCGCTCGGCGGTCCCGGCGATCGTCCCGTCCTGATCCATGACGCCGCCCGCCCCTTCCTGAACGCCGCCGTCATCCATCGCCTGATCGCGGCCCTCGAGGACGCCGACGGCGCCCTGCCCGCCCTGCCCGTCGCCGACAGCCTGCGCCGCGCCGCCGACGGCCTCGTCTCCGGCGCCGTCGAGCGCGACGGCCTGTGGCGCGCCCAGACCCCGCAAGCCTTCCGCTGGCGGACCATCGTCGACGCCTGTGCGGCCTGGCCCGACGGCGAACCCGCCACCGACGAAGCCGCCGTTCTGGAGCGCGCCGGCGGTCGGGTCCGCATCGTCGAGGGCGACGCGCGGCTGATGAAACTGACCTTCCCCGAGGATTTCGCCATGGCCGAAGCGCTCATCCCCCGCCAGATCCGCGTGGGTCAGGGCTTCGACGCCCATCGCTGGGGTCCGGGAACCTCGGTCTGGCTGTGCGGCGTCGAGATTCCGCACGACCAGACCCTGATCGGCCACTCCGACGCCGACGCCGGCCTGCACGCCCTGACCGACGCCATCCTCGGCGCCATGGGGGACGGCGACATCGGTGACCACTTCCCGCCCACCGATCCGCAGTGGAAGGGGGCGTCGTCCGACCTGTTCCTGATCCACGCCGTCGAACGGCTGACGGCGCGCGGCGGCCGGCTGGTCAATGTCGACGTGACCCTGATCTGCGAGCGGCCGAAGGTGAAGCCGCACCGCCAGGCCATGCGCGAACGCCTCGCCGCCATCCTGTCGCTTCCGCTCGACGCCGTCAGCGTCAAGGCCACGACCACCGAGGCCATGGGCTTCACCGGCCGCGGCGAAGGCCTGGCCGCCCAGGCCCTGGCGACGATCGAACTGCCCGCCTAGAGCGGCCGCTCCGCCGGCGGGAACATGCTGCGCCACAGCGAGCCGAACAGGTTGACGTAGTCGTCCGTCCACGGCCGCACGGTCGTCGGCAGCGGCTGCTTCCAGCGCGCGTCGGCGCGGAAGTCGGCCAGCCCCTCGGGCGTCGGCGACAGGATCAGGGCCTCGGTCGAGGCCTCGGCCATCTCGGGCGTCGAATCCCCCTCGTAATAGATCTGGTGCAGGCTCGACTTGCCCAGCGCCTGGGCCGCCGCGATGGCCGGCAGGGTGATGTCGAGGTTGCGGTTCGACAGGTGCAGGACCACCACCCCGTTCGGCTTCACCAGCTTCAGATAGCCCTCGATGGCCTCGGCCGTCAGCAGGTGGGTGGGCACCGCGTCAGACGAGAAGGCGTCGATGATCAGCAGATCGAACGACCCCGCCGGCTGTTTCGCCAGCGTCAGCCGCGCGTCGCCCAGGACCGTGTCGATCGGACCCGCCGCGCAGTCCGAAATGTAGGTGAACCACTCGGGATCGCGCGACAGCCGGTCCACCATCGGATCGATCTCGAAGAAGGTCATCGAGTCCTCGGCGCGCCTGTAGGTCGCCATGGCGCCCGAGCCCTGGCCCACGACGCCGATGCGGGCCGGACCCCGCGCCTCGACCATGTCGGCGGCCTGGCCGATCGGGGTGGCGGCGGCGTAGTACAGGGTCGGAATGCAGTCGAAACGCGGATCCCGCGCCTGCGCCCCGTGCAGGGTCGTGCCGTGCATCATCACATGGACGTCCCCGCCCAGCCGCGGATCGGGCGAATTGGCCACCCGCATCACGCCGAAGAAGCTGCGTCCCGAATAGCTCCAGTCATAGCCGCGCGCGATCCACTGCGACGACAGGGTGATGGCCAGCAGTATGGCGGTGAACGCCAGAGCCCGGTCGCGCACCAGGAAGGCGCAGATCGCCACCGGCAGCAGGATGATCATGGCCAGCTGCCCCATCTGCATGGGCGAGGCGGCGTAGAAGGCGGCCCGCGCGCCGTCGTTGCTGTTCAGCCAGAGCGCCAGCAGCACCGGCGAGACCGCCACCACGAGGGCGGCGACGAGGACGCCTGTCTGCGTCGCGTTCAGCGGGCCCCTGCCCCACGGCCGGGCCAGGCCGACCAGCACCAGGACCAGCGGATACTCCCACACCATGTTGAAGATGACCGGCGCGATCAGGGCGGTGAAGGCCCCGCCCACCACGCCGCCCAGCGACATCAGCAGATAGAATTCCGTCAGCCGGTCGGGCGCCGGCCGCCGCGCCGCCAGCAGCTGGTGGCACATCAGGGCCGCGAAGAAGAAGGCGATCAGATGAATGGCGAAGGCGATGCTCCAGTTGGCCGAGCGGAAGGCCACGGTCAGCACGCAGACCGCGCCGATCGCCGCCTGGATCGGAAGCGTCGCCTTCAGCGGAATCCACGGCCTGTTCTGGAAGGCGATGACGAAGGTCAGCAGATACAGGGCCAGCGGCACGACCCACAGGAAGGGCGCCGACGCCACGTCGGTCGACAGGTGCGAGGTCACCCCCAGCATCAGGCTGGACGGCGCAGCGGCCAGCAGCACCAGAATGACCTTTTCGCGCAGGGTCATCGGCGGGCTGGCGGCCAGCCGGGCCGGCTCGGCGGTGCGGTCCAGCCGGCGGCTCCAGACCACGAAGGCCAGGGCCACGACCATCAGCATGAAGGCGACATAGCCCCCGCTCCAGCCCCACCGCTGACCCGACAGGGTCGCCAGCGGCTCGATCAGGACCGGATAGGACAGCAGGGCCAGGAAGCTGCCCAGGTTAGAGGCCGCGTACAGCACATAGGGGTTCTGGCCGTCGGCATGGCCGGCGCGCACCCGCGCATACCAGGCCTGCAGCAGCGGCGCCGTCGCCGACAGCACGGCGAACGGCGCCCCCACTGACAGGGACAGGGTCGCCAGCAGCCACATGACCGGCGCGGACGGATCTGGTTCTCCCAGCCAGCCGTTGATGCGCAGCGGCAGGAACAGGGCGGCGGCGACCAGCAGGGCCAGATGGATCGCCACCTGGGTCTTGATCGATCCGACCTTCTGCAGGAGGTGGGCATAACCGTAGCCGGCCAGAAGCGCGGTCTGGAAGAAGACCATCGCCGTGTTCCACACCGCCGGCGAGCCGCCCAGCATCGGCAGGACCAGCTTGGTCACCATCGGCTGGACCACGAACACCAGAGAGGCCGAGGTGAAGATCGCCACGGCGAACAGCAGCGGCGTCAGCCTGTCCGGCGCGCGCGCGTCGATGACCGTGTCCCCGGTGGTGTCGCTCATGCCCGCCCCGTATGCTGTCGCTTCGCCCTACCCTAGCCCGACTCGTCCCGCCTTCGGAAAGCCCCTCGCCGCATGTTCCCCGACGATATTGACGCACTGGCCCGTCGGGTCGTCGAAGCGGCCGTCGCGCGCGGCCTGATGATCGCCGTTGCGGAGAGCTGCACCGGCGGTCTGGTCGCGGGCGCCCTGACGGCCGTCGCAGGATCGTCTGCGGCCCTCGACCGCGGCTTCGTGACCTACAGCAACGCCGCCAAGAGCGAGATGCTGGGCGTCCCCGCCGACCTGATCGAGGCCCGTGGCGCCGTGTCCGAAGCGGTCGCCCGCGCCATGGCCGAGGGCGCCGTCGGCCGCTCGGCCGCCAAGGTCTCCGTCGCCATTACGGGCGTCGCCGGTCCCGGCGGCGGCACGGACGAAAAGCCCGTCGGCCTGGTCCATTTCGCGGCGACCGGGCCTTCAGGTCTGACCCATGCCGAACACCGCTTCGGCGACCTGGGCCGCGAGGCGATCCGGCTGGAGAGCGTGCGCGTGGCCTTGCGTCTGCTGCTGGACCGGATCGGCGCATGATCGTCGACGCCCGCGGCCACCGCTGCCCGACCCCCAGTCTGAAGCTTCAGAAGGCGATGCGCGAAGCCCCCGCCGGCGCAGAGCTGACACTGTTGGCTACCGATCCCATGGCCCGCATCGACGTGCCCCATCTGATGACGGGTCTGGGCGGCCGCGTGGTCTCGATCGACGAGGCGGATGGCGTCCTGACTATCGTGGTCGAGACGCCCGTCGCTCCGACAGACTGACCACGCTGTCAGGCAGGGGCTCATCGGGCTCGATCTCGGGCGCGCCGATCGACCGGGCCGCGATCTCCATCTCGGTGGTGAAGGCGCCGCCGTAGAAGATGGCGTTGACGTTCCACGACAGCCAGATCAGCAGGACCACCACCGCGCCGACCGATCCGTAGGTGGCCCCCAGCGGCGCGATCTGCTCGACATAGATGGCGCACAGCCATGACGAGACGGTCGACATCACCGTCGCCACCAGCCCGCCCGCGATGGACGGCGCCCAGGCCACCGGCGTCCGGTGGGACATGGCGTAGCGGTAGAGCATGGTCAGGCCGATCGCCAGGCCCAGCGCCGGCCACAGGCCGTCCAGTGCGATGCTCCCGGGCGGCGGCGCGGCCCCCGCTCCGGTGGTGACCGGGCCGGCGTGCTCCAGCAGCCGCGAGGTCACCACGGCGCCCGAGACCACGGTGAACAGCAGGAAGGCGGCCAGGGCGACGAAGAAGGCCAGCAGGTTGAACTTGAAGAAGCCGTGCGGCTCCTTCTCGTCGTGGATCAGGTTCAGCCCGGCCAGCAGGGCCTTGAAGCCGCGGTGCGCGGCGTATCCGCCGATGACCAGAGCGAAGAAGCTCTGCGCCGACACCGTCCGCGCCGAGGCGTTGGCCAGCCGCTCGATCTCGGCCCGGAAGATGGCCCGCGCCGCCGCCGGCATGACGTCGGCCAGGGCCGCAGCCTGCTCGCTGACCTGGGCGATCGACAGCACGGCCTTGTAGAAGCCGATCAGTATGGCGATGGCCGGAAACACCGCCAGCAGGGCGAAGAACGACACCCCGCCGGTGTACAGCATCACGTCGCGGCCCCAGCTGCGCGAGAACGCCTTGACCGCCAGCCGGCCCCACAACATGGGCGTGGCCCAGCGCGCGGCGACTTCAATATCCGATTTGGCCTGCAAGCCGGTCCCCACAACCGTTAATGCGCGCACTTCTAACGCAATTCGGTCCAAGGGAAAGCGCTGCTGGGGATAGCCGGCGCCCAGCCGTTGCTTCCGGCCCCCCGCGGTCGCTATGGTCCGCCGCCAATGAACCGCGCCAGGGGGCTGGCGCGGCTGGAGATTCCGATCTTGGGTTCCGATCCGCGCATTCTGGTCGTCGCCCCTGACGACGACCTGGTCGGCCCGCTGTGTCAGGGGCTGGACGTCCTCGGCTGGCGCACCGTCACGGCCCGTTCCCTGGCCGGCGCCGTCCAGACCCTGATCGACTGGCCGCTGGAAGCCGTGGTTCTCGACGCTCGCATGCCCGATGCGGAACAAGGGGTCGGCGCCCTGCGCCAGACGGTCAATCCGCGCCGCCTGCCCATCCTCGCCATCGGCCCGGATGCCACCGGTTGGGAGGTCGGCGTGGCCGACATCGTCATGTCCGCCCCGCCGCACGCCGCCCAGGCCGCCCTGCGCCTCGAGAACCTGATCCGCTCCGCCATCGCCGAGGAGGAGGTCAGCCTGCGCGAGGCCACCTTCGCCGCGCGCGGCCAGCCCCTGCCCCTCGCCGACACCGATGCGACGCCGCTGCGCGTGCTGGCGGCGGGCAAGCCGGACCGGCATTTCCTCGCCCTGTCTAACGCCCTGACCGCACGCGGCTGCGAGGTCGTGGCCGCCCCGACGCCCTACACCGCCTTCGACTATCTCCACGAAAAGCCGTTCGACGCCGCCGTCCTGTGGGGGGCCGAGGACCACACGCCGGCCCTGTCCATCGCCTCGGGCATGAAGCGGAACACGCGCCTCTATCACATCCCGGCGGTGCTCTATCTGCGCGGCTCCGGCGAGATCAATCTGGCAGAGCTCTACAACCGCGGCTTCGCCGACGTGGCGGCCGCCGACACGCCCGAGGAAGAGACCGCCGAGCGGATCACCGCCCTGGCCCGCGCCCACCGCCGCCACGTCGCCATCCGCAAGGCGCTGGAAAGCGCGCGCGGCTCGGGCCTGACCGATCCCGCCACCGGCCTGTTCACGCCCCAGCTGTTCGCCAGCCATCTGGCGCGCGTGGCCGAGGGCGCCCGCCTGCGCCGCCGGCCGCTCTCGGTGGCCGTGCTGCGCGTCTCGGAAACCGAGGCCGTCGCCGAGGCCCGCAAGGGCGGCTGGCTGGATCGCGCCCTGCCCCAGATCGGCGCCATGGTCTCGCGCCTGATCCGCACCGAGGACACCGCCGCGCGCCTTTCGCCGGACGTCTTCGCCCTCGCCCTGCCCGCCACCCATGGAGCGTCGGGCCGGATCGCCGCCGACCGTATCGCCGCCGTCATCGGCTGCACCGCGTTTGACGCCGGCCCCGACCGCTCGCCCTTCGTGGTCGAGTTCGAGGTCGGCGTGGCCGAGGTCGGCCCGGGCGAATCCCCCGCCGCCGTACTGGAACGCGCCTCGAAGGACGTGCGCGCCCAGACCTGAGGTCCATTTGACAATCTGATTTGTCTAATGCAGGTTCGCGTCATGACGGCGCGCCCTTCAGCCCTGCTCGACGATCTGGACACCGCCCTTCTGGCGCTGGCGCCGATTCGCCGCCGCATCCTCGCAGCCCTGACCGAACCCGCCTCCGCCACCGGCCTGTCGGAGAAGCTCGGCCTGCCCCGCCAGAACATCGGCCACCATCTGCGCGCGCTCGAGGCCGCCGGCCTGATCCAGCTGGCCGGGGAACGGCGCAAGCGCGGCTTCACCGAACGCCTGTTCGTGGCCGCCCAAAGCTATGTCTTCGACCCGGCCCTGATGCAGGCCCCGCCCGACCCCGATGCGGTCGAGGCCCAGGACCGCCACGCCGCCGATCACCTGATCTCCACCGCCTCGACCATCGTCCGCGACGTCGCCCGCATGCGTCAGGACGCCGCCGCCGAGGGTTCGCGCCTGCTGACCCTGACGGTCGAGGCCGACGTCACCTTCGCCGCCCCCGCCGATTTCGACGCCTTCACGGAAGAGGTCAGCGCCGCCGTCGCGGCTCTGGCCCGGAAATATTCCGGCCCCTCGGGCCGGCGCTACCGCCTCACCGCCGCCGCCCATCCGGCGACGCCCAAACCCGCTCCAGCGAGGAACTGACCGCCATGACCGAAGCCGCCAAGCCGATGGAAGACCACGTCCTCGTCGAGGTCACCGTGCCCGCCCCCGCCGATGCGGTCTGGGCCGCCCTGCGCGATCCGCAGCAGATCAGGAACTGGTTCGGCTGGGACGCCGACAGCCTGAAGGACGAGATCGATTTCATCTTCGTCACCCACGCCGAGGCGGATGAAGCGACGCGGACCGTGACCTTCGTCGGCGTCCCCGACCGCTATGAGGTCGAGGCGACCGGCGAGTCGACCAGCCTCGTCCGCGTCGTCCGCTCCGCCCCCGTCGGCGAATGGACCGACGTCTTCGACGGCATGATCGAGGGCTGGATCTCCTTCACCCAGCAACTGGCCTTCGCCTTCGCCCGGCATCCCGGCCAGACGCGCCGCACTCTCTTCTTCTCGGGACCGCCTCATGCGGATCAGTTGGGCCGGTCGCTGCTCGGTCTCGACGCCGCCCCGGCTCCCGGAGAGCCCTATACGATGCCGCTCGGCCCCGATGATGCGTCCGGCCAGGTCTGGTTCGTCTCGCGCCATCAGATCGGCGTCACGGTCGACTCCTGGGGCGACGGCCTGCTGGTCGTGGCCGAAAGCCCGCCCAAAGCGGACAAGCGTCCGCGCGGCGCGACCATGCTCACCCTGACCACCTACGGCCTGTCCGACGCGGACTTCGCCGATCTGGAAGGCCGCTGGAAAACCTGGTGGGAGGCGCGCTTCGAGAACGCCGCCCCGCACGAGGGCTAGGGCGCCGTCAAAGCCGCCGGTACATGATGTGCAGGCCGACCAGCCCCTCGCGGGGATGGTCGAAGGCCTCCGGCGCCGTGCCGATGATTTCAAATCCCAGCGACCGCCACAGCTTCACCGCCGCGCGGTTGGCCTCCACCACGGCGTTGAACTGCATCGCGTGATAGCCGGCCTCCGCCGCGCCGCGGATGACGGCCTCGCCCAGCGCCCGGCCGACGCCGCGTCCGCGAGCCTCGGGCGCGACCATGAAACTGGCGTTGGCGATATGGGAGCCCGGCCCCAGCTGGTTCGGGCCGAATTTCGCCGTGCCCAGCACCGCGCCGTCCTCGTCGACCGCGACCAGCACCGCCCATGACGGCGGATTCCACAACGCCTTGCCGAACGCCTCGGTCAGATCGCGCGGATAGGTGTAGGTCTCTCCGGCCGCCGCCGTCGCCTTCACGATCGGCCAGATCGCCGGCCAGTCCGCCTCGGTCGCCTCGCGGATCGTCAAGGTCACGCCGCCCCCGCCACCCGCGCCAGGTCGGCGGTGATGCGTTCCGCCACCTTCAGCCGCTCAGCCGCTGTGTCCCACTCACCCTTGACCACGATCTTCTGGTCCGGCCGGATCTTCCAGAAGGCGTGGTTCTTCTGGATCAGCCCGACCAACCCCATCGGATTGGGGAAGGCGTTGTTGCGCAGCGTCAGCACCGCGCCCTTGGGCCCGATGTCGATGCGTTCGATACAGGCGGTCTTGCAGTTCGCCTTGATGCCGACGATGCGCAGCAGCTGTTTCGCCTCGTCCGGCAGGGGGCCGAACCGGTCGATCAGTTCGGCGGCCAGGGCCTCGCGCGTTTCCGAGTTCTCTGCGTCCGACAGGCGGCGATACAGGCTCAGACGAACATTGAGGTCCGGAACGTATTCCTCCGGAATCAATACGGCCGCGCCGACATTGATGGCCGGCGACCAGCCGCGATCGACGGTCCCGCCGCCCTCGCCCGCCTGACGCAGTTCGGCCACGGCGTCCTCCAGCATCTGCTGGTACAGCTCGACCCCGACTTCGCGGATATGGCCCGACTGCTCGTCGCCCAGCAGATTGCCGCCGCCGCGCTGGTCCAGATCGTGGCTGGCCAGCTGGAAGCCGGCGCCGAGGTTGTCCAGCGACTGCAGCACCTGCAGCCGCCGCTCCGACGACAGGCTCATCGGCTTCTCGGGCGGGGTGGTCAGATAGGCGAAGGCCCGCGCCTTGGCCCGGCCGATGCGGCCGCGGATCTGGTGCAGCTGGGCCAGGCCGAACATGTCGGCCTTGTGCACGATCAGGGTGTTGGCCGTCGGCACGTCCAGCCCGCTCTCGACGATGGTCGTGGACAGCAGCAGGTCGTAGCTGCCGTCGTAGAAGGCGCTCATCACATCTTCCAGCTGGGTCGGCGACATCTGGCCGTGGCCGACCACGAATTTGATCTCGGGCACCTGCTCGCGCAGGAATTTCTCGATGTCCGGCAGGTCGCTCAGGCGCGGCACCACGTAGTAGGCCTGACCGCCGCGGTATTTCTCGCGCAGCAGGGCCTCGCGCACCAGCACCGGGTCCCACGGCGTCACATAGGTCCGCACAGCCAGACGATCGACCGGCGGGGTGGCGATGATCGACATCTCGCGGATGCCGGACAGCGCCATCTGCAGCGTCCGCGGAATGGGCGTCGCCGTCAGGGTCAGCAGGTGAACATCGGCCCGCAGGGACTTCAGCTTCTCCTTGTGCCTGACGCCGAAGTGCTGCTCTTCATCAACGATAACAAGGCCCAGATCCTTGAACCCGACCTGTTCGCTCAGCACCGCATGGGTGCCGACCACGATCTCGTAGGAACCGTCCTTCAGTCCCGCCCGCGTCTCGGCGGCGTCCTTCGCCGTCACCATCCGCGACAGGTGGCGCACCGTCACCGGCCAGCCGGCGAACCGCTCGCTGAAGGTCTTGAAATGCTGCCGCGCCAGCAGGGTCGTCGGGCAGACGATGGCCACCTGCTGCCCCGTCATGGCCACCACGAAGGCGGCCCGCAGCGCCACCTCGGTCTTGCCGAAGCCGACGTCGCCGCAGATCAGTCGGTCCATCGGCGTGCCCTTGCCGATATCCTCCAGCACGTCGCCGATGGCGTTCAGCTGGTCGTCCGTCTCCTCATAGGGGAAGCGGGCGCAGAACTCGTCGAACAGCCCGTGCGGCGGCGTGATGGGGTCCGAGGTGCGCAGCGAGCGCTTGGCGGCCAGGGCGATCAGCCCCTCGGCCATGTCGCGCAGGCGGGCCTTGGCCTTGGCCTTGCGCGCCTGCCAGCCCGCCCCGCCCAGCCGGTCCAGCTGCGCCCCGTCGGAATCGCTGCCGTACCGCGTCAGCAGGTCGATGTTCTCGACCGGCAGATACAGCTTGCTGTCGCCGGCGTAGAGCAGTTCCAGACAGTCGTGCGGCGCCTGCTGGATCTCCAGCGTCTTCAGCCCCTCGTACCGTCCGATCCCGTGATCGAGGTGCACCACCAGATCGCCCGTCGTCAGGGCCGAGGCCTCCGCCAGGAAGTTCGACGCCCGCCGCTTTTTCCGCGGCCGCGCCAGGCGGTCGCCGAGGATGTCGGTCTCGGAGATGACCGCGACATCCGCCGTCTCGAACCCGTGCTCGACCGGCAGGACGCCGCGCAGATAGATGTCTTTCGGCGCCTTCTGGACATCGGCCCAGTCGCGCACGGCGATCACATGCTCCAGCCCGTGATCGGCCAGCATCCCCGCCAGCCGTTCGGACGAGCCCTCGCTCCAGGACGCAAACAGGACCCGCTTGCCCGCACCCCGCACCGACTGGGCGTGGCGCGCCACGGCCTCGAACAGATTGACGCTGTCCTGCGCGCGTTCGGCGGCGAAGCTGCGCCCCAGCCGGCCGCCGGCGTCCTCGCCCGGCCCGTGGAAGGGCGACATCCGCCGCACCCAGCGCCCCGCCAGGGCGTTGTTCCAGTCGCCCTCGTCCAGATACAGCCGCTCCGGCGGCAGGGCGCGATAGGCCGAGCCGCCGGCCTTTCGGCTCATCGCCGCGTCGCGCCGCGCCTCGTAGGCGTCACGCGTCAGGGTCCAGCGTTCGGCCCGGGCCGCCTCGACCTGGTTGTCCAGGAAGACCTTGGCGTCGTCCGGCAGATAGTCGAACAGCGTCTCCAGCCGGTCGTAGAGCAGCGGCAGCCAGTGCTCCATCCCCTGCCGCCGCGCGCCCTCGCTGATGGCCGCATACAGAGGGTCGTCGCCGGCCGCCCCGAACAGCTCCAGATAGCCCGTCCGGAACCGCGAGATGCTTTCGGCGTCCAGCAGGGCCTCGGACACCGGCGCCAGCGACACCTCGCGCCTCTGTCCCGTCGACCTCTGCGTCGCCGGATCGAAGGTGCGGATCGACTCCAGTTCGGACCCGAACATGTCCAGCCGCACCGGCTCGTCGAAGCCCGGCGGATAGACGTCGATCACTCCGCCGCGCACCGCGAACTCGCCGCGCTCCGACACCGTGGAGGCGCGCATGTAGCCGTTGGCCGCGAAATACCGCTCCAGCGCCGCCGTATCGAGATCGAGGCCCACCGTGGTCTCGAACCCGGCCCCGCAGGTCACCTCGCGCGGCGGCGTCCGCTGGATCGCCGCCCCGACCGTGGTCACGACCAGCGTCGGTTTGCTGTCGCCCTTCTGCCGCTGGGCGAGTTTCGTCAGCGCCGCCATCCGCTCCGCCGACACCGACGACGACGGGCTCAGCCGGTCGTAGGGCAGGCAGTCCCAGGCCGGAAACTCGATGACTTCAATATCTTGAGCGAAAAAGCCGAACGCCTGAACGAACTCGCCCATGCGGGCGTAGTCGCGCGCCACGAACACGCCCACGCCGCCCTCGGCCTTCAGCCGTTCGGCGACGACGAGCGCGTCCAGCCCCTCGGGGGCCCCGCCCAGTTCCTGATCGCCCCGCCTGGGCGTGCCGCCATCCATCAACCGGCGCCCTCGGCGACCGCGGCCGCGACGTGGTCGCGCATGAAGTCGCGGATCTTGCCCATCACGGCTGTGTCGTGGGCCGGCGGCGTCGGCTCGCTGCCGATGATCCAGGCGTACAGTCGGTGATCGTCGTCCTCGGCCAGAAGAGCCTCCAGTGAATCCAGTTCGTCGTCGCCCAGCGTCGGCCCGACCTGGTCCGCGAACGGACCCAGCACCAGATCGGCCTCGCGAAACCCGCGCCGCCAGGCCCGGAACACGATCCGGCCCAGCCGCTCACGGGCGGAAGCCTCTTCGGGACGCGCGTCTATATCGGCCACAAGCTTCCTTGCCCGGTCAGTCGGTTAGCGCGCTCAAGCAGCGCGAAGCGCGGTAGCGCCCTAAACAATGCCGGGTCAGATAGCGTTCCCCCCGCCGTTTCGCCAGCTATGCTGTCGCGTGATGCGACCCGAGATTCTCTTTCCCCTGTTTGCAGAGGTCTCCACCCTGAAGGGCGTGGGACCCAAGGTGCTGCCGCTCGTCCATAAGCTGGCCGGGCCGCTGGTGCGCGATGTCGCCTTCCTGTCGCCGTCCGGGCTGATCGTGCGGCGTCCCATGACCGCGCTGAACGCCATCGAGGGCCAGGTCGGAATCTTCGAGATCGTCATCGACCGCCTGATCGTGCCGTCGAAACCCGGCGCGCCGATCAAGGTGCGCGCCACGGACGCCACCGGCTTCGTCCACCTGATCTGGTTCGGCGGCTCGGCGCAGCACATCGACCGTCTGCTGCCGCGCGGCCAGACCCGGCTGGTCACGGGCAGGGTCGAGCGGTTCAACAACGAGGTGCAGATCGTCCACCCGGACATCTTCACGCCGGAACAGGCCGGCGACATCCCCGCCATCGAGCCCGTCTATCCCGCGACCCAGGGCCTCAGCTCCCGCGTCATCCGCAAACTGGTCCAGGCCGCCCTCCAGCACGCCCCCGACCTGCCCGAGTGGCAGGACCCGGCCTGGCTGGCCAAGACCCGCTGGCCGGCCTGGCGCGCCGCGGTCGAACGCCTGCACGCGCCCGAGGCCGAACCCGATCTGGAACCCGACGCCCCGGCCCGTCAGCGTCTCGCCTATGACGAGCTGTTCGCCCACCAGCTGGCCCTCGCCCGTCGCCGCCGCGCGCGCCAGATCACGCCCGCCCCTGTCATCCATCCCGGCGACGCCTCGGCCCGCCTGCTGGCCTCCCTCCCGTTCGAACTCACCGGCGCCCAGAAACAGGCCGTCGCCGAAATCCGCCGCGACCTCGCCTCGGGCGAACAGATGGGACGCCTGCTCCAGGGCGACGTCGGCTCGGGCAAGACCGCCGTCGCTGCGCTCGCCCTGGCGGACGCCGCCGCCTCGGGCTTCCAGTCCGCCCTGATGGCGCCGACCGAAATCCTCGCCCGCCAGCATTTCCAGCGCATCGCCCCGATGATGGAGGCCGCCGGCGTCAACGCCGTTCTGCTGACCGGCCGCGACACCCCCGCCGAGCGCCGGACGCGCCTCGCCGCCCTCGCATCCGGAGAGGCCCAGGTCGCCATCGGCACCCACGCCCTGTTCCAGGACGCCGTCCGCTTCGACCGGCTGGCGCTCGCCGTGATCGACGAACAACACCGCTTCGGCGTCAACGAACGCCAGCGGCTGCAGGCCAAGGGCGACCCCCGCACCGGCGGCGTCCACCTGCTGACCATGTCGGCCACCCCCATCCCGCGCACCCTCGAACTGACCCAGTACGGCGAACTGGAGGTGTCGCGCCTGATGGAGAAGCCGCCGGGCCGCACCCCCGTCACCACCGCCGTCCTGCCCCTGGCCCGCATCGGCGAGGTGGCGAAACGATTGAAGGCCGCCATCGACGGCGGGGCCCAGGCCTACTGGATCTGCCCGCTCGTGGCCGAGAGCGAGGCCTCCGACCTGGCCGCCGCCGAAGCCCGCGCCGCCGACCTGCGCCGCATTCTCAAGGTCGAGGTCGGCCTCGCCCACGGCCAGATGCCGGGGCCCGAACGGGAGGCCGTCATGGCCGATTTCGCCGACGGCCGCATCCCCCTGCTGGTCGCCACCACCGTGGTCGAGGTCGGGGTCGACGTGCCCAACGCCACCATCATGGTCATCGAACACGCCGACCGCTTCGGCCTGGCCCAGCTGCACCAGCTGCGCGGCCGCGTCGGCCGCGGGGCCAAGGCCAGCGCCTGCATCCTGTTGTACGGCGGCGGCGACGACGGACTGGGCGAGACGGCGAAGACCCGGCTGGAGACCTTGCGCCGCACCGAGGACGGCTTCGAGATCGCCGAGGAGGACTTCCGCCTGCGCGGCGGCGGCGATCCCCTCGGCCTGAAGCAGAGCGGTTTCCCGGCCTATCGCTTCGCCGATCCGATCCGGCATCGCGCCCTGCTGCTGGCCGCCGCCGACGACGCCCGTCTGGTTCTGGGCCGCGATCCCGACCTGACCTCGCCGCGCGGCGAGGCGGTGAAGGTGCTGGAGGCCCTGTTCGACTGGCGCAACGACCGCCCGGGCCTCGACTAGATCGCCGGACGCGCCTGCCACGCCGTCAGCCGCGCCTGAACATCTGCTTCAATATCACCGTAGAACAAGCTGTACGGTCGAGCTTTTCTTCGGTCGGCCCAGCTGCCCGTCTCACGGAAGGACTCCGTCCCGGGCTCGGTATGGCGCAACAGGCCGCCGCGGCACTGGGTGGCGATCTCGCGCGCCATCAGGGCCGGTCGCGCGCCCCATTCCAGGCCCGTGGCGTTGGTGGCGCCCTTGTGGAACCGCATGTCGACGGGCGCGGTGTCGGTCGAACCCGTCACCGGATTGACGCACAGCGCCGGACGTCCGTCGAGGTCGACCAGCCGGCCCCTTGCGTCCCAGACCAGCGCCCGCCGCAGCCGCCGCCGCGCCGCCCCGTCATTGCCCTCGCCCACCGGCGACCAGCCGACCACGCAGCCGACCTGGTCGCGCCGCGCGCAGGCCGGAACCAGGGGCGACAGGCCGTCGGCCGCCGCCACCACATCGATCAGATAGGCCGCGACCAGCCGTCGGCGCAGCGCCGGATCGGGGGCCACCCGCTCGCGCACCAGCCGCTCGACGAGATCGCCGCCCTGCTCCACCCCGGCCAGCACGATCGGGCCGGTCGGATGGTTGGCGATCCAGACGTCGAACGCCGCCGCCGCATCGGTCCAGGCGAAGGCCCGAGCCTCGCGCGCATCCTCGCGCAGCGTCAGCCGCGTATAGAGGCTGCTCTGCCGATAGCGGGGCGCGCTGATCGCCCCGGCCCGCGCGAACGGCCCGGCGTAGTTGGGCAGGACCACCCGGCTCAGATAGGCGTCCGCGTTCCGGTCGCCGATCGGGCCGTTCCACTCCCGCCCGCCGTCATAGGTGGTCGAATGGAGGAAGAAGATCGCCGCCGGTCCCGCGCCCGGCGTCCGCGTCTCGCGCAGCGCCCAGGCGGCCGGCGCGCCATAGTCGGGCGCGGGCGGCGGCGTATAGGTCTGGAACGGCACCTGCGGGTCCAGTCCGGCCCTCAGTATGTCGCCGCGCCACACAGCCACGGCGGCGGCCAGCACGAGGATGATCGTCAGGCCGATCCAGCCGACCCACTGTCGAAAGGTCAGCCGACGCCAGTTCATCGATACGGATCCGCCGTGGCCAGGAAGTCCTGCACATAGCGCCGCACGCCCTCTTCCAGAGGCGTCGACTGGCCGCTGAAGCCGGCCTGGCGCACCCGCTCCATCCGCGCCTCGGTGAAATACTGGTACTTGTCGCGGATGGTCTCGGGCGTATCGACGTATTCGATCCGCGGCGCCTTGCCCGCCGCCGCGAAGGTGGCGTTGGCCAGATCGAGGAACGACCGCGCCTGCCCCGAACCGGCGTTGAACACCCCCGACACCTCGGGCGTCTCCAGCAGCCATTCGACCATGTCGACCACGTCGTCGACAAAGACGAAGTCGCGCATCTGGCCGCCGTCGGCGTAGTTCGGATTGTGCGAGCGGAACAGGGTCACCGGCTGGTCGGCCTGAACCTTCGGCCAGATCTGGGCCACGACCGACTTCATCCCGCCCTTGTGGTACTCGTTCGGGCCATAGACGTTGAAGAATTTCAGACCCGCCCACTGGCTCGGCGCCGTCCGCGCCTGCGCCTGCCGCGCCGCATACTGGTCGAACAGATATTTCGAATAGCCATAGGCGTTTAGCGGCCTGAGTGCAGATAATGACCGAAGATCGTCATGGTCCTCGAACCCCAGTCCGCCGTCGCCGTATGTCGCCGCCGACGAGGCGTAGATCAGCCGCGCGTCGCGCAGCGAACACCAGGCCCACAGGTCCCGCGACAGGCTGAAATTGGTGTGCAGGATCAGGTCGGCGTCCGGCTCGGTCGTGGACGAAATGGCGCCCATGTGCACCACCGCCTCGATCCGTTCGGCGTTCCGTTCCAGCTGTTCGAACAGCTCGTCCGGCGACCAGAAGTCGGCGATCGGATGCTTGGCCAGATTTTTCCACTTGCCGAGGTCGGCCGTTTCCAGCCGGTCGCAGACGACGATGTCCCGACGCCCCTCGTCGCACAGGCGCGCGACGATGTTCGAGCCGATGAAGCCGGCCCCGCCCGTCACCACGATCATGCGCCGGATCATCGCTCGCCCTTCATCTTCTCGACCGTCCTCGTGGTCGAATAGCCGTCCTCGAACGTCGCCAGCTTGACCTCGCCGCCCCAGCTCTCGACCAGGTCGCCGCCGACCACGCCCTCGCGGGTGTAGTCAGCGCCCTTGATCAGCACGTCCGGCCGCAGCCGCTCGATCAGGGCCAGGGGCGTGGGATCGTCGAAGGCCGTCACCCGGTCCACCGACTGCAGCCCGCCGATGACCACCGCCCGGCTGTCCAGATCGTTGATCGGCCGCCCCTCGCCCTTCAGCCGCCGCACCGAGGCGTCCGTGTTCAGCGCCACCACCAGCCGGTCGCACCAGCCGCGCGCCTGGGCCAGATAGGCCACGTGGCCGCGGTGCAGGATATCGAAACAGCCGTTGGTGAAGCCGACCTTCAGCCCCTGCCGCTTCCAGCCCTCGACCACATGCGCCAGTTCCTCCAGCGGCATGACCTTGGCGTGGGCCCCGGCCGCGTGCTGGCTCATCTCGGCGTCGATCAGCTCGGCCGGGGTCACCACCGCCGTCCCCGCCTTGCCGACCACCACGCCCGAGGCCAGGATGGCGAACTCCACCGCCGTCTCCAGCGACGCGCCCGCGCCCAGCGCCAGTCCCAGCGCCGCCAGACCCGTATCGCCGGCGCCGGATACGTCGAACACCTCGCGCGCCCGGCCGGGGAAATGTTTCGCCGCCTCGCCGCGCCGCATCAGGCTCATGCCCTTGCCGGCCCGCGTGACCACCACGGCCCTTGCCGTCGTCGCGTGCAGCAGCGCCTTCAGCGCCGCCTCGACCTCCGCGTCGCTCTCGACCGGCAGGCCCGTGGCCGCGGCCAGTTCGCTGGCGTTAGGCTTGATCAGATCGACCGCGCCATAACGGGCGAAGTCGCGCCCCTTGGGATCGACCACCACTTGCGCGCCGCTCTTCGACGCCGCCGACAGGGCCTGGGCAATCACCAGATCGCTGACCACGCCCTTGGAGTAATCCGACAGCAGATAGACGGAAGCGCCCGTAAAGGCGTCGCTTTCATCCCCCATCAGAGCCGCCGCCTCCTCGTCCAGCCGCAGCAGCTGCTGGCCGGCGGCGACGAAGCGCGTCTTGACGATGGTGGCCACCCCGGCCCGGCGTTCGACGGCGTCCTCGACGCCCGGTTCCGCCGCGATCAGGGCCGCCAGTTCGTCGCCGGCCGCGTCCTGCCCGGCCACGGCGCCCAGCCGGGCGACGCCGCCCAGGGCCGCGACGTTGCGGGCCACATTGCCGACCCCGCCCGGCATGGCGATGGTCCGGCGCGTGCGCAGCACGGGAATGGGCGCTTCCGGCGAGATCCGGCTGACCTCGCCATAGACATAGCGGTCCAGCATCAGGTCGCCGACGCAGGCGACCTTCAGCCCGCGCACCCGCTCCAGCAGCGCCTGCAGTTGTCCGAGATCGAGCGTCCGTTCAGCCATGTCTCTGGCCTATCGGATTCAGGCGGCTTTCGCCATCCGCGCCTTGGTCAGGTCGTCATAGGCGATCAGGTCGGCGGCAAGGGCCTCGAACTGGTCCAGCGGCACCATGTTGGGCCCGTCCGACGGCGCATTGTCGGGGTCCTGGTGGGTCTCCATGAAGACCGCGTCCACGCCCACGGCCACGGCGGCCCGCGCCAGCACCGGCACGAACTCGCGCTGGCCGCCCGAGGACGTGCCCTGCCCGCCCGGCTGCTGCACGGAATGGGTCGCGTCGAACACCACCGGACAGCCGATCTCGCGCAGCACCGGCAGGGCCCGCATGTCGCTGACCAGGGTGTTGTAGCCGAAGCTGGCCCCGCGCTCGCAGGCCATGACGTTGGGATTGCCGGCGCCCGTCACCTTGGCGATGACGTTCTTCATGTCCCACGGGGCCAGGAACTGGCCCTTCTTGATGTTGATCACCTTGCCGGTCGCCGCGGCGGCCAGCAGCAGATCGGTCTGGCGGCTCAGGAAGGCGGGAATCTGGAGCACGTCCACGGCCTGGGCGGCGATGCGGCACTGCTCCTCGCTGTGCACGTCGGTCAGCACCGGCAGCCCCGTCACCTCGCGGATCTCCGCGAAGATCGGCAGCGAGCCCTCAAGGCCGAAGCCGCGCGCGGCGGTGGCGCTGGTCCGGTTCGCCTTGTCGAAACTGGTTTTGTAGATGACGCCGACGTTCAGCCGGTCGCCGATCTCCTTCAGCGCATGGGCCATCTCCAGCGCATGCTGACGGCTTTCCAGCTGGCACGGGCCGGCGATGAAGACGATTCGCTGACCGCCGCCGATGCTGACAGGGCGCTTCAGGCCTTCCTTGATGTCGATGACGGCGTTGGGCTTGGACAAGGCGGATTTCCCGGACTGGCGGCTGGCGACGCGGGTTGATGCCGCGTCTATGCGGCGATCAGGTGGCGTCGAAGGGCGACGTTCGCAAGCTATCAGTCGCCCGTCCGCATGACCACCGAGGTCAGGGACCGCTTGCGCACCCGGACGCGGGTTCCAATGTTCGTTCCGGCCCGGGAGCGCGCACGATGCAGACAGACGGTCAGACCGCCAGAGTCGGCAAGGGGATTGACGCCCGTCCGCCGTCCATCGGAAAGTTCCGGCCATGACGTCGGTCACCGCCGAGCGCCAGGAGGCCCAGGCCCGCACCCCCCGCGGGTTTTCCCTGCTGCTGCGCCTGTTGGCCGCCAACTGGACCTTCGGCCGCCTGACCGTCCGCCTGCCGAGCGGCGAGGTGCATCAGCTCGAAGGCTCGCAACCGGGCGTTTCGGCCGTTTTCGACATCAAGGACTATCGCTTCGCCCGCCGCGTCCTGGCCTCGGGCGATATCGGCTTCGCCGAGGCCTATATGGCCGGCGAATGGGAAAGCCCGCATCTGGCCGCCCTGCTGGAAGCCTTCGCCCACAACCACGACCACATCCGCCGCCTGATCCACGGGCACCCGGCGATGAAGGCGGTCCACTGGCTGTCCCACCGGCTGAACCGCAACAGCCGGGCCGGCGCGCGCAAGAACATCCACGCCCACTACGACCTGGGCAACGCCTTCTATGCGTCATGGCTCGACTCCTCGATGACCTATTCCTCGGCCCGGTTCACCCGGGCGGGCATGGCGCTGGACGCGGCCCAGCGCGAGAAATACGCCTCCCTCGCCCGCCTCATGGGCCTGCAGCCCGGCCATTCGGTGCTCGAGATCGGCTGCGGCTGGGGCGGCTTCGCCGAGTTCGCGGCGAAGGAAGTCGGCGCCCGCGTCACCGGCATCACCATCTCGCAGGAGCAGTACGACTTCGCCCGCCAGCGGATGTTCAACGCCGGCCTGTCCGACCGCGTCGATATCCAGCTGATCGATTATCGCGACGTCCGGGGAAGCTTCGACCGCGTCGCCTCCATCGAGATGTTCGAGGCCGTGGGCATGGAATACTGGCCCGACTATTTCGACCGGATCCACGACGTGCTGAAGCCCGGCGGCAAGGCCGGCCTGCAGATCATCACCATCGCCGACGCCCTGTTCAGCGGCCTGACGAAGCGCACCGACTTCATCCAGAAATACATCTTCCCGGGCGGCATGCTGCCGTCCGAAGGGGCGCTGAAACCGGTCATCGCCCGCGCCGGACTGGAGTGGCGGACGGTCGAGCGGTTCGGTCAGGACTATGCCGAGACCCTCAAGCTCTGGGACGAACGCTTCCAGTCGGCCTGGGGCGACATCCGCCGCATGGGCGGGTTCGACGAGCGGTTCCGGCGGCTGTGGCGCTTCTACCTGGCCTATTGCGAGGCCGGCTTCCGCTCGGCCCGGACCGACGTGATACAGCTGGTCCTCGCGCGCGGCTGAGGCGCGCCGGACCAAGCCATGACCCAGCCCCTGATCTCGACCGAAGACCTGGCCGCCCGCCTTGGCGAGCCGGACCTGCGCCTCGTCGACGCCAGCTGGCATCTGGACGGCCGCGACGGGCGCCCGGATTTCGAGGCGGCCCGCCTGCCCGGCGCGGTCTTCTTCGATCTGGACGCGAGTTCCGACCGGGACAGCCCCCTGCCGCACATGCTGCCCGCCCCCCAAGCCTTCGCCGCGCGCATGGGCGGTCTCGGGATTTCGGATCGCGACCAGATCGTCGTCTACGACACCGTCGGCATCCGTTCGTCGGCCCGGGCCTGGTGGATGTTCCGCGTCATGGGCGCGGCGAACGTCCGCGTTCTGGACGGCGGCCTGCCGAAATGGCGGACCGAGGGGCGTCCGGTGGAGAGCGGTCGGCCCGACGCCCCGGTCCCCGCCGTGTTCTCGCCCCGCCCGAACCCCGACGCCGTCGCCGGCCTCGCCGATGTCCGCGCCGCGCTGCAGGCGGGCGGCCAGGTGCTGGACGCCCGGTCCGCCGGCCGCTTCCACGGCCGCGAGCCCGAACCCCGCCCCGGCTTGCGTTCAGGCCACATACCGGGCGCCCTGAACCTGCCCTTCCCGGCGGTGCTCGACCCGGACGGAACGATGAAGCGCGGACCGGCGCTCGAACAGGCCTTCCGGGACGCCGGCGTCGATCCGGATCGTCCCGTCGTGACCACATGCGGTTCCGGCGTGACCGCGGCCATCCTGAGCCTGGGCCTCGCCGTGCTGGGCAGGCCGTCCCGCCTCTATGACGGCAGCTGGGCCGAATGGGGCGGTCGGCCGGATACCGAGGTGACCGCCCCCTGAACCCTCAGGAAACCGGCGGCGCGACCGGTTCCGGTCCGGCGATGCCGGCCGGCACGTCCGCCTCGCCGCGCGAGACGACGGTCGCGGCGACCAGATCGCCCGTGACGTTCAGCGTGGTCCGGCACATGTCCAGGAAGCGATCGACGCCGAGGATCAGGCCGATGCCCTCGGCCGGCACCCCGACCATGGTGAGGATCAGGGCGATGACCGGCAGCGAACCCGCCGGCACGCCCGCCGTGCCGATGCCGCCCAGGATGCAGACCAGCATCACCACCAGCTGCTGCTGCAGGTTCAGGTCGACGCCGAAGAACTGGGCCAGGAACAGGACCGTCACGCCTTCGAACAGGGCCGTGCCGTTCTGGTTCGCCGTCGCGCCCACGGTCAGGACGAAGCGCGAGATGCGGCGCGGCAGCATCAGCTTCTCTTCCGCCGCCTTGATGGCGATCGGCAGGGTGGCGTTGGACGAGGCGGTCGAGAAGGCCACCACGAAGGGCTCGCGCACCCCGTTGGCGAACTTCAGCGGGTTCATGCCGCCGAAGATCCAGACCAGCAGCGGATAGACGACGAACATGTGGATCGCCATCGCCCCCACGGCCACGCCGGCGTAGGCGCCCAGCCGCACCAGCAGATCCCAGCCGAACACCGCCGACAGGTTGAACATCAGGGCCGCGATCGCGAACGGGGCCAGTTTGATGACCAGGTTGATCAGCTTCATCATCACTTCCAGCAGCCCCTGCAGGGCGTTCTGGAGCGCGTCGGTGGCCGGGCTCTTGGCCATGACCATGCCGATGCCGAAGATCAGGGCGAAGATCATTACCGGCAGGATCTGGTTCTCGGCCGCGGCGGTGAAGACGTTGGACGGGATCATGTCGAGGAAGAACTGGCCCGCCTCGATCGACTTGGGCGCATTGCCGACGATGGCCGAGGCGCCCTCGGCGCCTTGCGCCAGCAGCTGCTGGGCCAGCACCGGATCGACGCCGTCGCCCGGACGGAACCAGTTGACCATGCCCAGGCCGATACCCACGGCGATGGCGGAAACGACGACGGTGAAGACGAGGGTCTTGAAGCCGACGCGGCCCAGCGACTTCAGGTCGCCCATCTCGGCCACCCCGACCGCCAGGGCCGCGAACAGCAGCGGCAGCACCAGCATGAACAGCAGGCGCAGGAAGATCTGGCCGACGGCCTGGATGATCGACATCACCTCGGGGATGACCGTCTGACCCGTGAGGTTGACGTACAGCCCGCCCCCCAGGCCCACCACGAAGCCCAGCAGCATCCACAGATAGAGCGGCACGCCGCCCTTTTTCGTCGTTTCCATGCGTCCCCCCGGCCTCTGGCCGATGTCGTTATCTGATGGGCAGGGCGTAGATCAGGCCGCCCGGCCTTGCATTCCATTGTGCGTTAAGCCCGCGCGTCAGGTCGAGCGAAGATTCCGCCCCGACATTCCGTTCGAAGATTTCGCCATAATTTCCCTCGGCCTCGATCGCCGACTTCGCCCAGTCCTTGCGCAGCCCCAGCATGGGGCCGAAGTCGCCTTCGGTCCCCAGCAGCCGCCGCACCCGCGGGTCGCGCGAATCCTCGGCCATGTCGCCCGCATTGTCCTGCGTCACGCCCAGCTCCTCGGCCAGGATCACCGCGTTCAGGGTCCAGCGCACGATGGACGTCCACGCCTCGTCCCCGCGCTTGACCACCGGGCCCAGCGGTTCCTTGGAAATGACGTCCGGCAGGACGGCGTGCTGTTCAGGGTTCGACAGCGTGGTCCGCGCCGCCGCCAGCGCCGAAATGTCCGCACTGAAGGCGTCGCAGTCCTCGCGCCCGTAGGCTGCCCGCGCCGCCTCCTCGTTGGGGGTGACGACCGGCGTGTACTCCAGCCCCCGCGCCCGGAACCAGTCGGCCACGTTCAGCTCGGACGTCGAGGCGCGCTGCACGCAGATCCGCGCTCCGTTCAGCTCGGCCGCGCTGGCCAGATCCAGCGACCGCCGCACCAGGAAGCCCTGGCCGTCGTAATAGTTGACGCCGGCGAAGCGCACGCCCTCCTGCGCCTCCCGCGTCAGGGTCCAGGACGTCGAGCGCCACAGCACGTCGATCCGCCCGCTGCGCAGGGCCTCGAACCGCTGGCTGCTGGTCAGGGGCACGAACCGCACCGCGTCGGCGTCGCCCAGCACCGCCGCCGCCAGCGCGCGGCAGAAGTCGGCGTCGAAGCCCCGCCACTGGCCGCGATTGTCCGTATAGGCGAAGCCGACCAGCCCCTCGTGCACGCCGCAGTTCAGACGGCCGCGCCGCTTGATGGCGGCCAGGGTCGGGCTGGCGAAGGCGGGGGCGGCGACATTGGTCTGGGCGCCGGCGTCCGCGCTGTCGTCCGCGCCCGCCGGCCGCTCGCTCCGGCCGCAGGCGACAAGCGTCAGGGCCGCGGCTGCGATCGCCGCGACCGCCATCCGGCCTGCCGTCAAACCTGCACTCATACCGCCTCGCCGAGTCTCTCAGACCTTGCGCCCCGCCTCGCTTTAGAGGCCTTTGGACGCCGAACCGCAAGCCTTGCCCCCTCCAGTTCCGCGCCCCGAATGTCCGACCGCAGCGACCGCACCCGACTGATCGCCTCCGCCACCCGGCGCGGCCGCGGCCGCCGCGCGGTCGCCCCGCCGGTCGAGCGGGCCTCGACCCTGCTCAACGACGCCCCCCCGGACATGCGCGACGCGAGCCTGGGCCCCGTCTACGGCATCGAGGACCTGTCCGCCGCCCGCGAGCTTCGCTCCGCCCTCGCCGACCTCGAGGGCGGAACGGACGCCTTCCTCGTCCCCTCCGGCCTCGCCGCCGTCACCGTGCCCCTGACAGCCATGCTTCGGCCCGGCGACGAGGTCGTCACGACCGACGCCCTCTACGGCCCCACCCGCCGCTTCCTGATGCGGCACATGAAGGCGCGCGGCGTGACCACCGTCTTCCACGCCCCCGACGCCTCGACCGACGACATCCTCGCCTGCCTCACCGACCGCACCCGCGTCCTGCTGATCGAATCGCCCGGCTCGCTGACGTTCGAGATGCTGGACGTCCCCGCCCTCGCCGCCGCCTGCCGCGCGCGGGGGATTCGCACCGTGATGGACAACACCTGGGCCGCCGGCCTCGCCTTCCGCCCGCTGGCGCACGGCGTCGACGTCAGCGTCCAGGCGGTGACCAAATACGTCGGCGGCCACTCCGACCTGCTGATGGGCGCGATCGCCGTCGCCGACCCCGCCATGGGCCGCACCATCCACGAAACCATCGAGGACCTCGGCTGGCGCGTCTCCGCCGACGACGCCTGGCTGGCCCTGCGCGGCGCCCGCACCCTGACGCTGCGCTACGAGGAGCAGGCCCGCTCGGCCATGACCGTCGCGACCTGGCTCCAGTCCCGCCCCGAGGTCGCGCAGGTCCTCTACCCCGCCCTCCCCGGCTCGGTCGGCCACGATCTCTGGCGCCGCGACTATGCGGGCGCCGCCTCCCTGTTCGGCGTCGTCATGCAGGGCGGCGACGAGGCCGCGGCCCACGCCCTGATGGCCGCGCTGGAACTGTTCGGCCTCGGCTATTCCTGGGGCGGCTTCGAAAGCCTGATCACCCATGAGACCGGCCAGCTCGCCTTCCGCCGCAACCCGCCCGCCCTGGCCGGCGAGATGCTTCGCCTTCACGTGGGTCTCGAGTCCCCCGCCGACCTGATCGCCGACCTCGAGGCCGGCCTCGCCGCCTGGAGGGCCGCTATCGGCTGACCTTCGCCCGCGCCGCCTTCAGCTTCGCGCGCAGCGCCTCCGCCGCCTTCGACTGGCGCTTCGCCAGCGCCGACGCCTCCCGCTCCAGCCCGGCCCGCCGCGCCTCCAGCGCCTGCGTCTCCTCCGCCTGCGCCGCCTCCATTTCCGCCAGCTCCTCCTCCAGCAGCGCCACCCGCGCCACATCCTTCGCGCTGGGCCCGCGCTTCACCGGCGCCTTGGGCGCCCTGGTCTTCTCCACCTTGCCGATATCGACCGACAGCCCGCGCTCGATCAGTTCGCCCGGCGCCTTCAGCGCGGCCTCCCGGTCCGGCCCCTCCGCCGCCTCCACGGCCGAGCCGTCCTTGAACAGGTCCCGCTTCACGCCCCAGGCCTCCAGCGCCTTGGCCCGCGACGTCGCCGCCACGGTCCAGGAATGGAAGCCGTCGGAATAGGAAAACACCTTCAGAGCGCGCGCCATCATCCCTCAACGGCCGCGCTGCGCCCCGGTTCAGTCCAGCACGATCCACGTCGGCGCATGGTCGCTGGCCCGCTCGCGCCCGCGCACCTCCCGGTCCACGCCCGCGTCGCTGAGCCGCCCCGCCAGGGCCGGGCTCAGCAGCAGGTGGTCGATCCGCAGCCCCGCGTCCCGCTCCCACGCCTGCCGGAAATACTGCCAGAAGGTCCACGGCGGCGGATCGTGCGGAAACCGCTCCCGCAACGCGTCCGTCCACCCCTGCTCCAGCAGCCGCGCGAACGCCTCCCGGCTCTCCGGCTGCAGCAGGGCGTCCTTCTTCCACGAGCGGCTGTTGTAGATGTCCGCCTCGGTCGGCACGACGTTGTAGTCCCCCGCCAGCACCACCGGCGCCCCGCTGGCCAGCAGATCCTCCGCATGGGCGATCAGCCGCTCGAACCAGGCCAGCTTGTAGTCGAACTTCGGCCCCGGCTGCGGATTGCCGTTGGGCAGATACAGGGAGGCGATCAGCACCCCGTCGACCGCCGCCTCGATATAGCGGCTCTGGGCGTCCTCCTCGCCGCCCGGCAGGCCGCGCCGCGTCAGCACCGGCTCGCTTCGCGACAGGATCGCCACCCCGTTCCAGCGGTGCTCGCCCTGCCACAGGGCGTGATACCCCGCGTCGCGTATGGCCCCCGCCGGGAACTGCACGTCCGTGGCCTTCAGCTCCTGCAGGCAGACGACATCCGGCCGCGCCTCCTCCAGCCATTCCAGCAGGTTCGGCAGCCGGGTGTTGATCCCGTTGATATTGAAGGTCGCGATCCGCATCGCCGCTGAATGCGCGGGCGGCGGCGTGGTTCAGGAGTGGCGCGCCCAGCAGGACTCGAACCTGCAACATCCCGCTTAGAAGGCGGGTGCTCTATCCGGTTGAGCTATGGGCGCCCGGGCAGGTCAAAACTGAATCCCGCGGCTCAAGTAGCGCGCAGCGCGGTAGCCGCAACAAGAATTAGTGCGTCCAGGGCTGCTTGCGGAAGGTGGCGAAATTGTCGGCGTAGGCCTTCAGGATCACCGGCGGATCCTGCGGCTCGTGCAGGCGGAACGGAATGCCGTGCCGCTCGGCATAGGCCACCGCCTCTTCCGCCGTGTCGAAGGTCAGCCGCACCTGGCCGTTCATGTCCGACGAACTGGTCCAGCCCATCAGCGGATCGATCGTCCGCGCCGATGCCGGCTCGAACTCCAGACGCCAGTCTCTCGCCTTGGCCTTTCCGGACTGCATCGCGGTCTTGGCGGGGCGGTAGATGCGGGCAAGCATGGGAAGCTCCGGACTCGTCGACAACGGCTCAAGCAGCGCAACGCGCGATCGCCGAAAACGTGATGGTCGGAGTGAGAGGATTCGAACCTCCGACCCTCTGGTCCCAAACCAGATGGACCACTTTGAAATCGTTGGCAACCGTCCAACTGTTAGCGGTTTGTTCGTGCGTAATAAATCAAAGACTTACGCAGCGAGTTGGACGGATTTAGACGACAGCTCCGGTCGCGTCCACCCAAGCCGTACCGGTCCATGTGATCGGTTTTCCGTCGGCGTCGAGGGTGGTGTCGAGATAGCTCACGCCGACATCGATCGCGGTCAGTGTCGGGCGGTTCGCCGTCGTGTCCTTGTAGGTCATCCACGCCGTCGTGCGGAATGTGCCGGGCGTCCCGGCCGTCACGCACTCTCGCCTCGTCCACGGGTTGGCCGCCGAAGGCGCACTGTTCAGCAGGTACTCGCCCACCGCCCAGGTGCCGGTCGTCGGGGTCGAGGGGCCGTAGCGGACGCCGTTGCGCATGTAGAACGACGGCAGCACCAACGTGGCGCCGTCGACGAAGGTGTTTGCCGCCCCGACATTGTTCGTCGCGCGGTCGTTGACCTCTGTGACGTACAGACCGGCGCGAGCGCCGCGGAAGTGGACGCCGTCCACCTCGACGTTCTGGGCGTTCTCGACGCCGATCCAGCCCTGCAGCATGAACCCGCCGTGGTGGAGGACGCCGAAGTTCGTCGACGAATAGTACGCGCCCCAACCCGAGGGCTCCTCGCAGAACAGACCGCGGATGGTCGCGCCGTACAGGCCGCCGGCAAGGAACCCGTAGCAGTAGGTTTTGATGCGCAGGTCGGCGTCGTTGTAGGTGCCGTTGGCTGCGGAGGTCGCCCAGGTGAATGTGTCCGGCCCGGTGACCGTGATCGTGGAAAAGAAGGCGCGCGGCGTGGTGTTCAGATCCACTGCCCCACCAATCTGCGAGACATAGAAGCCCGTCGTCAGGCCGTGGGCCGGCGCGTTGGCCGTGGCGACACCGCCCGAGACCACGATACTGGTCAACGTGCCGAGCGCCACGCTGCACAGGTCCCGTCCGCCATAGCTGACGTCGCAGTTCGTGACCGTCGCGCCAAACGCCGGGTTGGACGCGCAATTGATGCGGATGTTCGAGCCCAGCACCGCTGGGTCTCGGCCATTGGCGAATGAGGTGACGTTTTCCAGCGCGATGCGGTTGGCCGCCTCGGTGAAGCGAATGCCGTCGCCCCAGTTTCCGAAGACAAACCCGCCCCGGATGGTGACCGCATAGCCGCGCGTCAGATTGTAGCCGTGGCCGCCGTGATCGGCGGACAGCATGTTCCGGAACTCCAGGATGCCGCTGGCGGGTCCGATGATGCCGTCAGACTTGGCCGCGTTCGGGCTGTCGCCGACTATGGCGAAATCCTCGAGCACAAACGGGCTGTTCTGGATGTCGGTGTTGGCGCCGACGTTGATGAACGTCAGCGCCGCGCTACCCGAACCGGTGAACTTGAAGGTCGAGCCCTTGGCATAGTTCGAGATGCAAAAGCCCTCGCCCTTCCACAGCATCGGATCGTCAGAGCGGGCGTCGAAATCGACCGACAGGCCGGTGGCGGAGGTGATCAGGCCGGTAGGAAAGAACAGCGCGTGGGTGTTGGTGTGCGCATCGGTCAGCGCCGCCTGAACGGTGAGGTATTCCGTCACCGAGCGCGGCAGCATGCGCAGCTTCGTCTGCACGTCGGTCGCGATTGGCCCCGTGCCGCCGTTCAGGAACGTCACCGACGCGCCAGACTGCACTTCGCCAGCGACGCCAAAGATCGCCTGAACCGCGGCGACCTGCGCATCGACGTGCGCCACGTCAGCGGCGAAGTCGTCGAGATCGCCCTGAGCGTCGTCGATCCGACGGCTGTGATCCTGCTGGACGGCCGTGACGCGGTTCAGCGCCTGATCTACCGCGCCGACAGGCGTACTGGCGGCCGGGGCGAAGTTGGAGGTGCGGGCCGGGGCGACATTGCGTTCAATGCGGACCGTGACGTCGTCCACCGCCGTGTTGAGGACGACCGTGCCCCCGTCATAGCCGCCCCCGTCCAGCAGCGTGCCCGAGAAGGAGAAGGCGGCCTGCCCGACGTCAGTGCCGTCCACCAGTACGGTCAGGTCCGCCTTGGCGAACAGGCTGAAACTGACCGGGAAGTCAGTGGTGGACGTGACAACCGAGAACTCGGCGAACGTCTGCTCGTCGGGGATTGTCAGTCTGGCCATCGGGCCAGATTGCGGGTGGTGGTGCGCGGCTCAACGCACGGGGGTTAGGTGCGCCGCGTCACCGCCCACACCACCAGGCCCACGCCCCCGAAACCGATGCCCAAAAGCCAGATCAGCACCGGCAACCCGAAGACGAATTGCACGAGGACGACACCGACGTTCGTCAGCATGCCCAGCGCGAGAACCCCGGCCAGCAGCAGGCCCACGCCCGCAAGCACGACCTGCCCCGTCCGCGTCAACCAGCGCCTCATTGATCCAGTCGCACCTCGTCACGCCGGCGAACACGCTCGGCAGCCATACCCTGCAACTCGCTGGCGTACATGTCCAGAATCTGCGCGCGGGCGTCCGACCGATAGGCGGCGATCACGTCCTTGATGTACTCGGCCTTGCCGCCCGACGGCCCGCTATCGAGGCTGAAGTAGAAGTCGCTGTCGACGTGACGCCCCTCGGCGACGGCGTTGAGGTGTTCGAACGCAGGCTCGCCCGACAGGCGCAGGAACTCGCTGTAGATGTCCGGCCGGTTCTTGAGCGACACGGATTCGCCCATGACGTTGATCGATCGGCCCGGCATGGTCACCGACACGCCGTTGTTGAGGATTTCCAAATCGATGGCCGAGCCGCCCGCCTCGCGCGTCTGGATCGGCGTCACGGCGTCGTACAGCGTGCCGAGGCCGGTCTGATAGGTGCGCTCTTTGCCCCACAAGTCACGCTGCGGAGGCAGGTTATCTGACAGGCCGGGCACGGTGTTGCGGATGGCCGAGGCCACGTTCCACGTCTCGCGCAGGTACGGATCCTCGCCACGGCGGACCATGCGCATAGCCGAGCTGCCCGGCAGAGCGCCCGACAGGCGCTGCATCAGCAGCTTCTCGGCGTCGGCCGTCGTGCCGTCCAGGATCGCCGACGTAACCTCGGTCACCGACTGCAACGACGTCTTGTTGAAGAACGCCTGACCCAGCGCCATGACTGCGTGCGCGGCGACCTCGTCCAACTCACCGTTGCGATCCGAATCCCAGTCGCCGTTCTTCATCAGGTCGGCCATGTCGGCGATCAGCCCCATGCCCTGCCCCATCGGGTCGGCACGCTCGAAACTGAACCAGCGATCACCGAAGCGGACGCTGTAAGGCTGGAAGATCGTTCCGCCGTTCTCGTCGACCCGCTGCATGGCCTCGCGCTGACCGCGATTGCCGGGTCCGGCGCCGGTGATCTGACCGTCCATCGCCATGCCCATCCAGACCGACCACAGGGCCGTGCCGATGGCCATCTGCGCCTTGGCGTTCTCCGCAGCCGCTCCACCCTCGCCCAAGGCGTCACGGAAGCGACGGCTGAACGGAGCCAGCGGCGAGTGGCGCATCCCGACCGAGACAAGATTTGCCGGGGTACGCAGGAATGGAAGCATGATCGTGCCGAACGGAATCGGCGTGGGGTTGTTGTCCATCGACCGACGCAGGTCGGCGAGGTTCGCAGCCATGCCCGGAGTCTCACGCGTGAACGTCAGGTCGTGCATTTCCTTCTCGGCCGTCGACAGCATGTCGTCGGTCGGATTGTCCATCAGGTCGGCATAGCGCTCGCGCGCCGCCTCGCCTTCCAGCCCCTCGCTGGCGACACGGCGGAAGGCCTGCGCATGCAATTCGCCCCGGGCGGCAATGGTCTTGAAGGCGTCGTCGGTCAGGGCGTTCAGGTTCGACGGGGCCTCGACCACCATCTGCATGATGTCCAGCACGCGTCCCAGGGTCGAGTCTTCCGACACGCGCCATGCGCCGGCCGAGAGCGGACGGCCGCTGGCCATGCCCGCCTCTTCGCGCTCGGCGCGCAGGTTGATGCCGTTGGGCGCAGCGTCGTCCAGACCCGGCGCCATGCCGCGGAACACGCCGTCACGACGCAGAGCGGCGCCAGCATCAGCACCGATGCGCTCGGCGGCCTGCATGGGGTTCAGGCGGAACATGTCGCGCAGGGCCTGCTGGTAGCCGTGGACCAGCGCAGACGCCTCGCCGACAGCCGTCGACGCCTGACCGCCGAACGCGCGGGCCATGCGCGGCGACAGACTGCGGGTGGAGATGTTCAGACCCAGCATCATGCCGTTGCCCGCGATGTTGATCAGCGGCGTACCGACACCGGACAGCAGGCTGTTGGTGTAGGCCAGCTTCACGATCTCGCGCGAGCGAGCCAGCGCCCCGCCACGGATCATCTCGTTCAGCGCCTTGTCGCCGTTCGCAGCGGCCTCCAGCACCTTCCGGGCCAACTCCTGTGCGCTGTTCGCCCCACCTGCATCCGCGATCAGGCTGTCGATCTGGCGCAGATAGGTGGCCGGCGCATCGGCCGGGATCCTGAACGCGTTCAGCGCCCTGCCCGCTTCGGCACGCGCGCCCAGAAGTTCATTCTGGATGGCGTAATGCGCACCGGTCGCGCGGCGGAAGGCGTACTGGTTCGCCAGCGTCGGCTCGGCCTCGACCCTGCGCGCCAGCTCCAGCAGCTTCTCGCCGGACGACGTCAGCGCCGTTCGATAGGCCAGCGCCGTCTCGGCATTGACCGCACCACCCACGCGGCGCTCCGCCATGCTGGCGACCCAGTCGACGCCGTTCGCGGCCTCGCGGGTCTGCTCCCAAGAGCGGGTTCCACGGCGCGCCAGATCGGCGTCCTTGGCGAAGCGGTCGGCCATGCCGACGATGACCGCCTGCACGTCCTCCGGGGCCTGAATTCGGGCCAGGTTGATGTCGAAGACGTTTGCGGTGGACGCGGCGATGTCGGCAGGGGTCGTGCCGCTCGTGGCGGTGACACCTCGCGCGACGCTGAACCGCGGCCCGGTCGGATTGCCCAGCGCGCCGCGCACGGCATCCTGCAGTTCCTGCCCGCGCACGGCGGCCTCGGTCAGCTCCAGCGTCGGATCGACCTGCAGGCCTTCGCGGAGGGCGGCCTCTTGGGCCTCTCTTTTGATCTGCCGAACCGAGCGCAAAGCCCGGATGCCGCCGAACAGCAACTCCGTGCCGGCGCCAAATACTCCCCCCTCAAGCGAGTTCTTGAAGCGACCCAGCAGTTCCGGGTCGTCCTCGTCGGCTGCCAGATACTCGAACATCGGTGCGACCGCGGCCGGCGAGTGCTCCGCCAGCAGGTTGGATAGCCGCGCCTCGTTACCGTCGAACACGGCGAAGTCGGCCAGCGCGCCCTGCACCATGCCTTTGCCGATCCGGCCCGCGGCCGTCGCTGCTCTCCAGGGACCCAGCACCTTGCCTGCCCCGACGAAGCCGGTCGCGAACTGCGAGACGCCCTCAATGATCTTTCCGGTGTTGGAGTTAGGGCGCTCGCCCTCGGTCGTGCTGAGCACGCCGTCTCGCTGCGCTGCATCGGCCCCCAGTCGGACTTCGACAGCCGTGCGCCTGTCATTTCCGCCGAGAGCATTTCTCACCATGCGACCTGCGATGAAGCTGGTATCGCGCAGGAAGTGGTCCACCTGGGCGAAGCCCGGGATGCGCATCAACGTATTGTCGACGGCGATGTCCAGCACTTCGGCGGTCTCGTTCAGGCCGCGCTTCACCCCAGAGATCGCGGCCCGCCCGCCTTCGAGGAAGATGCCTGTCGCCATATCCTTTGCGATGGGCGCGGCGGCGTCGATCACAAAGTCAGGCACCATCGCCGCCTGAATGATCTGCGCCTCTTCCTGATCGAGCGCGAGGCTTTCGCGGGCCGCCTGACGCTCGGCATAGGAGTTGTCCAGCGGCTCGGGGATCGCAGCGTTCTCTTGACCGACGACGCGGAACCAGCGGTTCGTCACGGGGTCAAGCTGATAGCCCGCTGCGGCCAGCGATTCTGGCGTGTCCTCGGCGGCCAGATCCTGCTCGGCGACGACGCGGTAACCTTCACGCGGCGGGCCAACGTCGCTGGGGCGGCCGTCGAAGCCCACATGCACATGATCGCCCTCGTTCAGGCGCTCCTGCAGGTTCAGGCCGGAGGACGCGATGCGGCGGTTCAACTGCTCCATCGACAGGCCCGACGAACCCGGCACGATGTCCAGCGCACGAGCGCCGCCATCCTCGCCCTCGCGCGTGTGCAGGCTTCCGGGTACGCCGCCGACAGCGCGGTTACGCTCGACCGACCGCTTTCCGCTGGTGAACTGCGCGCCCGGGGCTACGGCCGCGACGCGCGCCCGGACTTCCTGTTCGGTCTCAATTGCCATTCTGCGCCTCGGTTCTCATACGGTTGGCCTCGGCAGTGCTGTACGGGCGGCCAGCAGCACGTCGCGCGGCAATGTCGGCGTTGACGGCGCGGATGCGGGCGGCGGTGCCCTGTGCGGCGGCCTGCGGGCTTGACGGGCGCCCGGCAGTCGGTCCGCCGAACACGCGGCGCGCGATCGCCTCGCCGGCCTGCAGGCGCTCGTTCAGCGTGGCGTCGGGATTGGAGCGCGCGAACAGCGTCGCCGCCTCCTCCGCGATGGCCATGTTGCGCTCCTGACCGCGCATCGAACGGCCGGGCGCGCGCGAGGCGTCACGAACCGGCGCGAGCACGTCATCGACGACAGGCTTGAGCGAGCGATCGTTGAGCGTGCGCAGCGTCGCGGCCTGTCCGGGCGTCAGTTGACCAGCCGTCAACGCGTCGCCAATCTCGCCTGCGGTCAGGCCGCCCGTCTGGGCTTGGTCGCGGAACTCGTTGTACATGGCGACCGCGCCGGACCGCTCCAGCGCCTCGATGGCGCGAAGCTCGTTCCGATCAGCCCGCGCCTTGGCCCGCGCCCCGTTGACCAGTGTCGCTTTGTCGGCATCCTGCAGGGTCTCGTCGCCCATGATGTCGGCCTCGGTGACCTCGCCCATCGCGATCCGCAGGCGGTAGTCGCCGACCAGTTCACGCCTTTCCTCCCTCTGGGCACGCTCCTCTTCCGCCTCGACACGGCGTTCCTCGCGCGCAACGGCGTAGAAGTCTCGAAGCTGGGCCTGACCATTGCGGAACAGGGCCTGCCTGCTCTCCGGCGTCAGCTCGGCAAAGGCTTCGCCGTTCAAAACCTCGTCGGTCAGGAACCGGGTCGCCGCCGCCATGCCCGGCAGGCCGCCACCATTGTCGGTATAGACCTGCACGCTGTTGCGGCTGATCTCCGAGCCCATGATGCCGACGTCCAGCTTCTCGTCGTCGGCAATGCGCTGGTCCTCGCTGTAGAGGATCGCCGGGTTGTTCTGGCGTTCCTCCTGTAGGGCGCCGTATTCCGCGTTCGCCTGCAGGAACTCGAACGAGTCACGGCCGCCCGGCTTGGCAGCCAGCGCGATCATGCGCTCCGCCAGCGTTGCGGCGCGCGTGGCCGTGGCCTGAATGACCTCCTGCTCGTCGCGCACGCTGCGCTGATCAGCGACCCACGTCAGCCCCTCGGACGCCTTGCCCTGGGCATAGCCCTCGACGTCAACCGCGAACTCGGAGGGCGCGCCCTGGATGAACCCGGACACGACCTCCTTCATGGCGGCGTCGTAGCCGTCCGGATCGTACCGGAACTCGCGACGCACCTCACGCTCGCGGGCGTCGATGTCCTGACGGGTGCGGGCGTTGTACGCAGTTTCCAGCGCGGCCTGACGCGCGGCCGCAACCTCGCCGAAGGTGAAGCGCGGGGCGCTGTACTCCGCCTCGCCCGCCGCGATGGCCAGCCCCTCGGCCTGACCACGTGCAGCCGCGCGGCGCATCAGGTCCGGCTTGGCGGCCTCGGTCAGCTTGTCGAAGACGCGGCCAGCGCGCTCCCAGTTCTCAGCCTCGCCCGTGTCGACGTTGACCTGCGGTGCGAGGTTCGAGACCTCAATGCCTCGGCGCCGTTGAATGTTCTCTCCGGTGGCCATTACTTGCCGCCACCGTTCGGGCCAGACGCACCGGCCTTGCTCTTGACTGGGCCCCCGCCCATCCCGGCCGACATGGCGTTCGCGACGCCATCCACCACCGTCCCCGCCGCCATGATGTAGCCGCCGACATTGGCGTTCGAACCCGCGCGGCGACGCGCGGCGGCGCTCATGCGCAGCGCCCCGGCCTGATTGACGAAGCCGACGCGCTCCACGCCCTCGTCACGCACCGACTGCTTCCGCAATTCCTTCTCGACCGCAATCGCCGACGGGGTGTCCAGCGACAGGCCGCGCGCTGCCCGACCGGCCAGCACCGCCGCCAGACCCGCGCGCAGATCCTCGCGCCGGCGCTCGCTGGACTGGAGCGACTGCAGGTCCACGCCCTTGGCCTGAGCCTCGAGCATCACGGCCTCGGTCTTGTAGGTCTTGGCCTGCGCCCGACCCGACATGATCTGCGTCGCGCCCTTCAGGAGGGGGGTCGATTCGCCCATTAGCTCGTGACCTCCATCGTGACAGACCGGACTTGCAGCGGCCCGCCGACGGCCTGCTCAATCGTGAACGTTGGGTACTTTCCGCGCCCGAGCGGACGGAAGCGACGCACGCCCGTCTGCGCACCGGTCGGTCCCCCGATAGAGCCGACCCAGCCGGACGGATCACCGCCATTGCCCTTGAACGCCGTCGACTCGACCGCATCCACGTCGACGCGCGTGATCTTGTAGTTCGGGCGCAGCCCCCGCTCGCTGTCCACAGGCGGCACGCTCTCGACCGTGGTCGTGAAGTCGAGGCCAACCTGGACCGCGCCGAAGCTGTCATCGACACCAACCAGCACGCCGGACCCGTCGACCGCATACTCGCCGATCTTCGACACGCCATCCCAGACGCCGACCGTGTGACCGGCGTAGAGCGTGACAGGCGTTGTGATGGAGGCCAGCGAGACCATGCCGTCCGCCCACGCATCGGTGCTGAACTTCTCAAGCCGGTACGTCAGGACGCCCGCGATGGTACGTGCGGCCACGGCGTAGAGCTCGCCCGCCGCATAGACGATCGACCGCCATGCGCCCGTCGTCGTCCACAGACCCCATGCCGAGAACTGCGCGCTGCGGCGATACGTCAGAACCGCCGCCTGACCGTCGCTTCGCAGGACCGGCACAAGGCGGTCGCTCTCCGTGCCGGCCGCGACGAGCTCCATCTCAACCGGCGTGCCCATCAGGTGGTAGGCAAGTTCCGACAGGTCGCCGATCTCCCACGAGCGGCGCACATTGCCGGTCGGCAGGCAGATCATGGCGCGCCCGCTATCGCGCTCGATGAATATCTTGCCCTCGCTGACGTCCAGCGGCACGGGGTCGCCCGCAGCCTCCGGCCCGATCTTCAGCAGTTCGAAATTGGTCGGCGACAGCGGCGCGGCGACCTGCTCGGGCACGTAATAGACCCCGGCCTCGGTGAACAGCAGAAGCTGCTCGGTCGAGCCGTAGTGCTTGAGGCCCAGGCTCGTCTCGCGACCGACGCGCTCGATGATGGCGTCAGTCTCCAGACCGCTGCCGGTATTGAAGTCGGTGATGTCGCCTGTCGCGCTGGCCGCCATGACGTTCTGCGCGGCCGGGAAGTCACCCAGCATCAGGCGGTTGCGGTGCAGCGCCGCGGCGCCCGGATAGCCGCGCTCCAGACCGATCAGCGCCTCGTCCCATTCCGTCGTCGCGGCGGGCGTGCCGGCTGCCACGACAGCGCTGATCGTGCTCTTGGCGGTCGGGCCGATCAGATCCTCGGTCGCGTCGAAATAGGTGTAGCCGTCCAGCAGTTGCACGGTCAGGCTGGTCCCGCCCGGGACGGCGGCGACGACGCCCCGTACCTGCGAGTCCTCGCCCTGCACTTCCTGTCCGATCAGGAAGCCCGTCGACGAGCCGACCGTGACCGTCACCGTGGGGAACAGGGTTCCGACAACCGTGCCGGTCGCCGTGTCGCTGTCCGTTACGGCGGTAACCGTGATCTCGACGCCCGTGTAGCGCAGGCGCGTGCCGACGTGGTCGGCGGTGAAGAACGCGGCGGAGGTGGCCAGTGACACGCCCGATCCGGAGTACGCCCCCGGCGTCAGGCTGACCCCGCGCGCGGCGAAGCGCCAGTACGGTTGCAGCTTGGAGCCGTTCAGGCCGTCGGCGAATCCCAGCGATGCGATGGCCCACGTGGATCCGGTCAGCGTCAGCAGGCGCGGCGCGAACGACCGGGACGCCACGACGATCTTGCCGTCCTCGATGGCGACCTGCATCGTGAACAGGTCGTCGGCGGTCCACGGAACCGAGCCGCCCGAAATGGTCTGAACGACCACGCCGGCCAGCGTACGGACCTGAAACAGCGCCGCGCCGAACACCAGCAACTGCGCGTCATCCTCGCCGACGCCGTAGGTCTCGAGCCGCGACAAGCCGGTCAGCGCCGCCACGTCGACCGTGCCCCAGCGACGACGCCAACCACCGCCCGCAAGGTTCTGAGCATTGCGGAACCGGCGACAGGCCTCGTTGCGCACCTGCAGGTCGGTGCGCATCATGTACTCTTCGGCGATCTCTCCCGCCGCGAAGCTGGTGGTGAACGGGAACTGCCTAGCCACGGAGCGCCAGCCTGGACGGACGCGAGCCGCGCCATGCCTCGGCCAGCGGTACGAAGTCGGCAGCGACCCCAGGCTCCTGACGCTTGTCCCGCACGATGGCGTCACGCATCAGGACATCGGCGTCCTTGATCTTCATTCGGCCGTCCTGCGGCTTGTCGCACAGGCTCTCGAGGAACAGACCCTGCATGCGCACGACCACGGCCTCGGAGAAGTCACCCGGCCAGTCGGCTTCCGGCGCCCGCACCGTCGCGACGATCTGCAGGTCTCCATCGCAGCGGGTCAGCACCCGTCCGCTCTCGATCGAATACTCGCCGGCGCGCAGTCGGACGCCGTCGCGCATCACGCAGCGGATGTTCGTCACCTCGCCGGCCCAGACATAGGCGTACAGCCATGGCCCCAACTCGACCTCGCCCTGATAGGTCAGGGGCAGGGTCTGCTTGGCGAACGTCCACGCGTGCCGGGCGAAGAAGCTCCGCACGATGGCCTCGTAATTGGAGGACGCGACGCGTGCGCCCGAGGAGTCCTCGTCCAGCGACGCGATCTCCTCCTCACCAATACGGTGCAGGGCGGCCTGAACGACCTCAATCGGGGCGGAAAACGCAGGCATGGCCGCATGTTGCGGCGTGGCCGTATGGGCTCAACGCACGGGGCAAAGAAGAACCCGCCGCATTGCTGCGACGGGTCCAGTCAGCCCCACCCGGAGAGAGTGCTACTTGGTGTCGTCAGCAGGCGGCGGCGCAGTCAGCGCCTCGATCTGCTCGTCCTTGGCTGCGATGTCAGCTTCGAGCTCTGCGACCCGGGCCTCAAGCTCGGCGACGCGCGGATCCTCAGCAGCAGGCACGTCCGAGGCCTTTCGGGCCTCGTCACGCGCCTTGACCGCCGCCTTGGCTTCCTTGTCGATCGGCTTCCAGGCACGGCCGGGGACCAGATCGGAACCGAACTTCTCGCCCTTCTCGACAATACCCGTCGGAAGAACGATGCGCTCCAGCGCGAGATAGCCGGCGGTCATTACAGGACCGCCAGGGTCTGCTCGTTCGCCGCCACGACACCGGCGGTGATCTTGCCGGCGGTCGCGTCAGAGCCAGCCACCGTATAGTACAGGCGGACGTAGCGCTCGCTGGTCTTAAGCGGGAACTTGTCGATGTTGAACTGATAGCCGGCGACCAGCGAGGCGGCGGCAATCGCCTCAGTTTCCAGCACGGTCGTGGCCGAGGAGAACGACGAGTTGTCGTCAGTTTGGACGGCGACCTTCAGGCTGGTCAGGGTGGCGAAAGCGGTCGTGACCTGGATGCGCAGCGGAATGTCGTGAATGCCGAGATCGCGCGAGAGGGCCACGTCGTTCCCGTAGGGGATGCCGGCGGCCATCAGGTCGATGACGTTGGTCGAAGCCGCCGAGGCCGTGACGGCCTGGGCGTTCGAGAAGCGGGTTTGAGCGTCGAAGATCATGGTGCGAGGTCCCCTTAGGCCACAGCGGCTTCGGTGTTGAGCAGGGCGTCAGTCTCGCGGATCGGAATACCGCGGTAGGTCAGGACCTCTTCGCCAGCGATCTCCATCCGGGTCAGGCGGACGAAGTTGTCCGCCGAGCCCTTGTTGGTGGCCAGCGCGTCGAGCGCCTCCAGCACATCACGGTTGCAGTACATGACCGTGCGCGGTGCCGGAACGCTGCCCGCGATTTCGTTGCCCGGACGAGCGACGCGACGGGCCTGCAGCTTGTAGTAGCCGCGACGCAGCCACTTGTAGAGATCGACGCTGCCAGCCTGCATGTCGGAGACGTCGATGTTGCAGATGCGCGCGTTGTAGCGCCAGTCGCCGACGGCGACCCCGGTGTGCAGGGTGAACTTCTCTTCCTGCACGTAGTAGGGGTTGTTGTCGGCATCCAGCACACGCTGCTTGCCCATGTCCTCACGAGTCACGCCGCCGACCAGCCCTTGCGGATGGATCAGGGAGGTGAAGGGCTCGCCCCAGGTCACGAACCACATCGAGGTATTGTCGGAACCGGCGCCGGCGGCCGAGACGACGTTCGGGTTCGCGAGCGTGTTGTAGCGCGCCGACAGGCCCTTGATCTTCTCGGGCGAGGAGGCAGTGTCGTGGTAGAAGACACCGCTCGTCCATTCCTGCGACATCGCCTCCAGATAGCCAGAGGCCTCGGCGAGCCGGAGCTGCGAGGTCTTCTCGGGCTGGATCTGCAGCAGACGGGTGTCGATGGACGACATGCCCTCGACGAAACCGGTCGTGTCCTTCACGACCTGCGTGTGGCCCTTGGACTGCGGCGTGCCCTGATAGAGCGCGCCCCAGGACACGGTCGGCAGGCCGGTGCGGATCGAGTGCTCGTGGTAGGTGCCGCGGTTGCACTCGCCGATGAAGGCGTCGGCCATGATCGGCGACGTTTGCGACAGCACCTCGAGCACGGCACCTTCGGGCGTCGCGCGGTGCGTGTCAAGCAGGTTCAGGAAGGTGTTGCCGATAACAGCCATGTGTTGGTAGCCCCTGTTAGCCGTAAAGACGGGTTGCGATGTCCGGCGTGGCCGGGGTCTTGGCGGGCGCGGCCGACATGGCCGGTCCCTGGATCTTCGAGACGAGTTGTTCGAGAGCGAGCACGCCGTCGGCGCTTCGCATCTGCATGCGCAGGGCTTCAGCCGACTCGGCCCCGATGGCCGCGACGACCTGCCCGTGGAGGGCAGCCGTGCGTTCCTTGTGGTTCGCGCCCAGCTTGGTTTGCTCGGCCGCGACGTAGGCAGTCGCGACTTCCTGCTCGGCAGCGGCCGCAGCAACCTCGGTCGCGGCGTACGCCTGCAAGATCTTGGCGAAGGCGGCCTGCGGAACGCCGGCTTCGTGGAAAGCCGGGAGCAGCGCCTTGACCAGTGGGTCTTCGGCGTCGAAAGCCACCGGCTTGCCGTCGAGACCGACGACCGGCTCGGGCAGTTCCAGAACGTAGGCGTCGGGGGTCTCGGGCACACCCTCCGCCTTCGCGGCGATCTGGGCCTCAAGCTCAGCGAGACGGGTGTAGGCTTCCGGCTTCACGACGCCCGTGGCTTCATCCCAGTAGGTTTCGGGCAGGCCGTCAGGGCGGGTGGGGGCGTGGCTGTCGGACGGCGCGATCAGGCTTGCATCGGCAGGCGCCGGAACGCTCGTGGCGGCGGGTTCCGTCGATCCGGCAGGCACGGCCGGGGTGTGCCCGCCCTCATCGCGCATGTAACGGCCCATCGCACGCTCGGTCGCGGACATGCGGCCGATGGCGAATGGCTTGGACGGGGCGACGGTATCAGTCATGCCGGGACGATGCGCGGCTAGGGCGTTGGCTCTCAACGCACGGTCGGATTAGCCTCCATCATGTCCAGCAAGCGTTCGTACGCACGACGCGCGCCCTCGGCCTCGCGAAGCTGATCGGCACTGGCGCCGGGGTGCGCCGGCCTGCGCATCTCCGCCATCAACCAGGCTGCGAGGTGCTTGCCGTCGGGTACGCGCGCGATGTTTATCATCGCCGCGGCAATGCCTTCGGCGGGCAGCGCCTCTGCCGGCGGCTCGGGGCGCAGACTGGCGAACGTACGCGCTGGACGGGTCACACGCCTTGCCCCTGCAGGCTCATGGCCCCGGCCGCGTCATCCACGCCGTTTTTGGCGAGAGCGGCCATTTCAGCGGCCGCGATCTGCTCATCGCTCAGCATGACGATGTGACGCTCTTTTGCCGTCTCGATCAGGTTCTGCATGGTTGCCTTGGCGTCGATCGGCACGCCGACCTGGACCGCCTCGCCGATTCCTCGCGACATCGCCAAAACCTGGCCGGTCAGGTTCATGTCCTCGAGGTCCTTGGCCTTGGACAGCGGGCTGATCGGCCGGCAGGCAATGGCCTTCCCGCCCTTCAGTTTGATTTCCGGCAACACGCCGCGCTTGGCCAAAATCCACGCGACGCGCTCGATGATCGGCAGAACCCACTCGCGGACACATCGGTCACGCGGCAGTTCCTTGCGGCGCGTGTTCCACGCCTTCTCGTCCATCCACTGCCCAAGCGTCGGCGGGGTATCGCCGGGCTGCTCGGGGCGGTCCTGGTAGCAGGCACGCTTGATGGCTTTGCGCATTTCGTCCGCAGCGAAATAAGACGCGTCGAACCGGACATCGGGTAGAAAGGCCTCAGGAGCCTCTGAGCCCACGGCACGGGCGTAGGCCATGCCGGGCTGCATACCGCCGTCGAAGTTGACGAGGCCGTCTTCCTCGTAACTGAACGGCGGATCGATTGACCGCCCCAGTCCTTTGAGATTCAGGTAGCCGAGCTCATCGAGCACGCGTGCGCGTGGTGTCGCCTTTTTGAACGGGCCAGGCCCCCAGGCGGAGTCGGCCTGCTGACGGAACCTGCAGGCGATCAGCAGGCAGGATCCGGCGCCCTCGTAGGTTTCCTTGACCCGCTCCTTTCCGTTGACGAGGATCCGATAGTTCCACTTTTCAACGCCGGGCGTTGACCAGTCTCGGTCGCAGCCCTCGACGACCTTGCAAGGCTGCCGCCCCGCGTTGTTCGCCGGCATAGGGAACAGCTCGCCGTAGCGCTCGCCCCACAGGAAGTGCATGTCGAGCGGCGTCAGTTCCATCTGGCGCCACTTGCCGGTCACCGACCCGTCCGGACCCCGCTCCATGAGCGCGTCCGGAATCTCGACAGGCTGAAAATGCAACGGATTGAGCGGCCCCATGTCCGAGACCGCAACCATCATCGCCGACACGCCCCAGAACGCGAAGCACTCCTGAGCGGCGTCGTAATAGTTCGACCGTTCGATCTCGGCAAAGATCGCGTCCTCGAAAGCGCGAAGCTGCGGTGCGATTTCCCGGCGCTGCCCCTCGGTCAGGCTCTCGGCCGGATCGAACGACACCCAGCGCTCGTGGCGCGGGGTGAACGTCGAGATCATGTCGGACGCGAAGTCCTCAGCCACGATCTCCAGCTCGTTGTCGAACTGGTCGTCCTGCTCGGCGTTGCGCGCCTCGGGCGTGACCGGAGCGTTGACGCGCCGATAGGTCGGTAGCGCCAGGCGCAGGCACTCGTTTATCCAGGGCTCGTGCCGATTACGGTCCTGCTCAGCCGCGGCAATGCGTCGAGTGATTTGGCGGCGGTCGTCGGCCATCAGTACAGAACCGCCATCTCGCGGCCACCGCCACCACCACCAGAGTAAATCGACCCGCTTCCGCCACCCATCGCTGCGCCACCAGACGAAACCGCGCCCCCAACCGGTCCGCCGCCGCCATAGATCGGCACCGAGCCACCGCCGTTGATGCTGCCGTAGCGGCGAAGACGCCGCTGGGTCGCGCCGATCAGCAGGGCCTGTGTTTCCTCGGTGCGTGCGTTCTCTGCCCGGCGCTGCTCACGCTCCCGCGCTGCAACGACGGCAGGGTCTTCCTTCGCGGGCTTGGGGCTTCTCATACGGGCTTGCTCTCGAACGCAGGGCGCGCGCCTTGAGCCAGCAGATCGCGGTATAGGGCCTCCGGCCTCAACGCACGGGACCGCACGCCGACAAGGTGCGCGATGGCCGGGGCGCACCAGAAACCAATACGCAGGGGTGTGGCGTGGGGTGTGGCCGTTGGCTCGAAGTGGACGATGCGGGCGTTTGCAGGCAGGGCGTCGACCCATGCGTCCATCCGCTCGGACGATAGGGCGCGCAGGATCGTGCGGTGCAGCGTGACGTCGTAGAGCAGCCAGACGCCGGCCTCGGCGTCATAGGCGAAGGCGGCCACATGCCGGAACCCGTCGCGGCACAGGGGCGACCACCAGAATCGGCGCTCGTCGTTGAAGAAGGCGACATACCAGCCGCCGATGACGGAGGGGTCGGACTCGATCATCGGCGAGCCCTGAACACCGGGGCGCGTGCCCCGCGGTCAAACACCCGCGCCTGCACCTTTGTCTGGACCGCAGCGATGTTGCGCCCCGCGCCGAACAGCAGGTTGCCGCCCTCGCCCATGCCCAGCAGCAGATACTGGAAGGCGTCTGCCGTATGGCTGTACTGGTTCTTGACGACGTCGCTCGAGACGAACTCGCCGTAGGAGGTCTTGGTGACCTTGAACTGGTAGCCGCCGCCCATGCCCTGCACGAGCATCCGGCACGCCGGGTCGATCATCAACGCCTGGTAGCCGTCGACCTGACGCTCCAGCAGATTGTCGACAACCTCCTTGCGCCCGCCGACGGTCGAGAACCGGTTGGCGCCCGGAGCGGGCCTGACCGGCATGCCGTGCTGGCGGAAGATGTCGAACGGGGTCTGCTCGTCCGTCTGAGACCGGATGGCGGAGCCGGGGTCGCCGATGAACTTGACCCGCGCCAGATCAAGGCCGGGGAAGCGGCGCAGAATCTCGCGCTTGACGATCGGCGCGAAGCTCGTCGCCCCCACCTCCTCCGCGTAGAGTTCGCCGAGTACGAACACCCGCCCCCGGATGGTCTGGCCGAACACGACCGCCGGCGTAAGGCCGAAGTCCATGCCGACGTACAGGTCGAGCTCGGGATTGAACTTCAGGGCGTTGCGCGAGACGTGGCTGTTCTGTTCGCTCTCGCTGCGGAACAGCGGGTGCACCGCCTTGCCCTTCATCTGACTGGCGGCGATGTTGCGGCAGTTGGCGTCGATCCACTGGCGCTTCACCCCGTGGATCTTCTTCGGATAGTAGTCGGATCGCAGCCAGCGCAGGTTCTCCGCGCCCGGGTTGACGCAATACTCGACCTCGTCGCCCGGATTCAGCGCCTCCAGCCCGGACGCGCGCAGGCGGTCGTCCAGCACCAGCAGCGCCGGCGGCTGGATGAACAGGCACCAGCCCGGCGGGCATTTGTGGCGCTGAACGTCGTCGGGCGTGAAGTGGTCGGGAACCGGGGCCTTGCCGAACATGATCGGCGCCCAATGCAGGCTCTCCGGCGCGTTCATGTCGGCGATGCCGCCGGACCAGTTGCAGCCGCCGTTCTTCACCGAGGGATAGCGGCCGCAACGCGACAGCCCCTCGGTCACCAGCATCAGGTTGATGTACTGGAGCTCGTTGAAATAGATTCCGGTGAGCTGGAGCGAGCGCAGCTTCTTGACGTCGTCGTCCTTGTCCAGCGCAAGGAAGATGAACTCGGCTTCGATGTCGCCGTAACGCATGTGGTAGGTGAACGGGGGCGACCACGACATCTCGCCGAACCCGTGCTGTGCCTCCGACCCCTCAGGAAACAGGTTCACGAACGACGGGATGGTGGTCGTCTTCAGTTCGGGGAAGGTCGAGCGGACGATGGCGAAGCGGCTGCGGCGGATGTTGTCGCGCTGCGCCGGCTGCTGGCTGGCGTGGATGAACAGACGCATGATCGCGGCGTCCGTCTTGCCCGAGCCGATCGGCCCCTGGATGATGTCGAAATCGTTTGCTGCCTGCATGAACGCGGACAGGATCTTGCCGTCGGGTTCGAACCGGATCGGCTCGCGGGGCGGTGGTGCGGATGCCTTGCGGGCCATGACGCGAGGGTGGTCGCGCGGGCGATTGGCTCAACGCACGGGCTAGACCGTGGCGGCGATCATCTCGACGTCGCTCAGCACGCGCGGAATATACCGGATGCGGCGGACGTAGCCGCCGAACACCGCGCCGCCGGGAACGGCCGCGCCGACGTTGATCTGCGTCACCGCGGTCATCAGGGTGGCGACATCGGCGCCCCAGTTGGCCGTCTGCACCGCCGCACCCTTGGCGCAGACCTTCACATCGCCCGTCGACGCAGTCAGGGCGATAGCGCCGCGCCAGAAGACGTCGGCCACTGCGTTCTCGGTCGAGGCCAGCACGTGGGTGCCGGGGAATCCGAAGCCGTTGATGGCCCCGGTGCTCTGGCGGTACATGAAGGCCTGATTGGCGCTGTCGCCGCTGTTGAACCCGCAGGGGGCCAAGCTCGTGGCGACCAGGGTCACCTGTTTGGCCTCAACGATCAGCGTTCCGGCCGCGCGGTTGAACCACGAGCCCAGCGCCATCGTGACGTTGTTGCCGACGTCGTCGGCCAGAAACCCGTCGGCCGTCAGGGTGACCGGCGTCGTGAAGGTCAGCGGCGAGGCGGCGGAATACGGCCCGGCGACGGCGTAACGCTGCCGGCCGAAATCCAGATCGAAACCGCCGTCAGCTCCGAGCCCGCCACTCGATCCCGCGCCCCGGCCTCCGGCAAGCCCAAGACTCAGGCCGATCATTAGTACAGGGCCACGATGTCGGTCGCGGTGGTCCCCGTCGAGTTCACGCGGCGGCTCTGGATCGGCAGAATGGTCCCCGAGACGACGTTCTTGAAAACGACGCCCGTGTCCGCGGCTGAAGCCACAGGAACGAGGGAGACGTCGCCGCCGACGCCGACGAAAAGGGCGCGAGGGTAGGAGGCGAAGTCCGTTAGGTCCGACGCGGTGACCGCTCCAGCATCACGCGCCGGAATATCGGCATGCAGAGGTGAAGCGTTGTCGCGAGCACGGTCAAATGCAGCCATCGTGAGCTCTCCAGTTCACGCCAACAGGCCGTAGCGGGCCGGCACGCTCAACGCACGGGACTAGTGGCGCCAGCCCGGAAGGCCGGGCCGAGACAGGTGCCCTTGCTCGTGACACATGAGCTTCGCAAAGTACTCGTGCTGGTACAGGCAGGGGTTCGGCATCACGACCTGGCGCCGGTCGTCGCGCGTGCAGGCCAGGACAACGTAGTTGCGCGGCGCTCGGCTGCCGCCCGTGCAATAGGCATCGACCTCCGCCGGCGATCCAAAAGCGATCAGGAACGCGCCCGGATCACCCCAGTATTGCGGCGGGGCCGCCTGAACGATGCTCGCGGGCGGCGCGCTCGGCAGCGGGAAGTCCGGCGCCTGCATAGAGGCGGAGGGGCCTGACATGACCGGTGTGAGCATGGCCGCCGCAGCGACAGCGATTTGTTTCAGCATGCGCCCCTCCTTGTGAGGAGGATGCGCTGGCCAGTGGTGGCCTCAACGCACGGAGAGCGCGCTGACCGTCCCGCCACTGTGGTGGTCGTACAGGATCGCGACCTCTACGGCCTCGACCGCTGAAGCGCCGCGAGCCAAGGCTCCCGTCGCGTACGCAGACCCGCTTCCGATCGCGAAGAAATCCGTTTCAATGGGACCTGCCCAGAAAAACGCATCTTCGGCGAGGAAGCGGGTGCCGTCTGGCTTCACCATGATAGCCCGCAGGTCGGGCTTCACATCACCGCCCCATCCGTCCGGGTCCGCGCCGGCCGCAAGCCACGCAACGAACCTCTCGGCCATGCCGATTACCGCGGTCGCGACCCCGACGACGGACCCGTCCGGCAGGCGGTGGACCTTTTGCTTCCATCCGGGCGACGGTGAGCCCGACCCGCCGTAGGCGCGGGAGTCGGCGGCCATGATGCCGTCTCGGTAAACGACCGTGCTCACGCCGCCTCCAGCATCTCGACCGCCCTCCCTGCACCGGCCCGCCACATGCCGTCGACCATCGTGACCAGCGTCCGCTTTCCATTCGGATAGGTGACGATGTGCGTCTGCGACCAGCCAGACAGGCCGCGGTTGTAACCCTGATCCAGCCTGCCGCTGATCCCGGCCGTATAGACGCCGGCATGGATCGAGGGGCTGTGCTCGTGGCCGCGATTGATGCGCATGGCTGTCTTGGTGAGCTGGACCGCGCTGCCCCTTGAGCCGTTGATGCCGAGATGGCCGTGCATGCCGCACTCGACCCCGCCGGTCGCCTGACAGATGACGAAGGATTCGTCGTCGTCAACGAACAGCAGCCCGTCCATGCGGCGGTCGTCGACCTGCTGGAGCGCCCACCAAAACACGTTGAAGTCGCGGTCTTCACGCTGCATCGCCTCATAGAGCGCAAGCTGGCAGCGCAGGAAGAACGGCGCGTTCGCCGGATCTTCGCGGAAGTCGGCAGTCTTCAGCCACCGCGGCAGGGCATCGTCGTGGTTCGAGAACACGAAGACGGTCTGGCAGAAGTCGCGCTGCGTGGCCCGAGCGAAGCGAGCGACGCCGGCGACATCGCTCTCGACCAGGTCAGTTCCCGCCTGGATCATGCGGAAGCGGTGGTGGTGATCTTTGATGTTGTGGTGGTTCCGCGCCGTGAAGTCGAGCGCATCGTGGAAGAACTGGTAGCGCGGGCGCAGCGCGTCGATCATCGTGTCGCCCGGCACGCAGGTCATGTGCTCGAGGTCGACGCCCCAGCCGGCATCCGCGATGATCGGGTCCATCTTCTCAACGTGCAAGTCGCCCCAGCACACCGCCTCGACCGCATGCCCGTCTGTGATCTCGCCATCGCGAACGACGACGTCCATGTCCTGAAACGAGCCATCACTGGCGGCGTTAAGTTGGCGGCACCAGACACGGTCCTCGTCGTCGATCTCGACCAAAGTGGCGCCAATGATGTGATGAAAGCGCGCCTTCAGCCCCGCCTTCTTCTCGATGTAGTTGTCGATCGTGCAGCAGCCGGTGGTCATGATCTGCTTGGGCAGACGGTCAACCGCCGTGGGCACGGACAGCAGGGCCACTTTCGCGTGCGGGAAGACGCTCCACTTTTGGCCGGTGTAGGCCTCCAGTCCCGACAACGGCTGGACCGCCGTGGGAAGGGTGTTCATCTCGGCGCAGAAGACGATGGGGCCCAGGTCGACCTGATCGTAGCGCAGGTACGGCTGGAGCTCCGCGCGGAACGCTCCGCCGCGCGTCTCGTGGTCGCTGAAGACGGCCTTGTTGTAAGTGAACGGGCCGACCATCACCTCGGCGCCCAGATGTTCGCCATACGCCAGCAGGTTCTGCCAGAACGGCGCGTGCACGGCGGTGTCGTCTTGGGCCGCCGTCAACAGGTAGCGGCGGATGGTCGAGGATGCGGCGAGCGCGCCCTTGCGGCGCAGCGCGGTCAATGCCCGCTGGACCTGCGATCGCTTGATGCCGAGTTCGCGAGCCGCCGCTGAGACGCTTCCGGTCGCGATCACCGCCCTGGCGACCTCACGCTGACGCTCCGTGCCGACGCAGGGCGTGGTGGGCGCGCCCGCTGGCAGGTCATCTGGCGGCGTGAAGCGGGGCATCAGTCAGCGCCTACCCAGTTGCACAGCCGTTTGCCGACGGCGTTGTGGGCCTTGATCTGGATCACCGATTCAGGCGTGTCGCGGCTGGACCAAGTGATCGGCCGGGCGATGGAACAGAAGGACTCTGCGCCCGGCAGCGGGGGTTCAGTCCCGCTTGAACCCGTCGTCGCGCATGAGCTCATCAGGATCGGCATTGCGCAGATCAGAGCGCACGCGCTCAGTTTCCGCAGTCCGTTCGGCACGTCCGGCATCGGCGCGCTCCTTCTCGATGGTATGGGTGTGACCGTCTGTGCGGCCTTTGCGGTAAAGGGTCAGGCCCAGGATGGCCAAGGCGCCGGCGACAACCCCGCGCCAGCCGAAAAAGCGATGCAGGGCGAACAGGATCAGCGCGCCGAGGGAGAGCAGCAGAACGAGTTGGCCGGTTTCCCAGATGTCGCGGAGGAGACCAATCATGCGGTGAAGCCTTGGCCGCGCGCGGTGTCGCGCTCGCGAACCACAACTGCATCAGCTTCGATGCCCGCCCAATCCGACGCGTCATCCATATTAAGGGGCCGGAGGGAAGCGATCTTGCCGTCGACGTATTCGACCAGCACTGCGCTGCCGCGATCCGAACCAAGGTCGATGCCGATGTATGTCGCCATCACACCCCTCCCCGCACCTTCAACTGCACCCGCCCCGTCAGGACCAGGAACAGGCCCAGCGCGATCACGACCGCGAAGCCGAAGGCCCACGGGCTGTTGATCGATTCCAGCACCGGCTTGGCGTACGTCACCATGCCGCCAATCGCACCAGCGCCGGTCAGCACGCCGCCGATGACGACCTTGTCCGTCTTCAGGTCCGCGCCGTCAGGCTTCGCCGCCTCGTGGACGGCAGCGGGCGCGGGGTGTGGTCGAGCCTGCTCAGCCCGCGCGGCCTTGATGGCGGCGAGGAACGAGGCGTGGTAGCCGGCAATCAGGCTGGCCTTGTCCGTACCGTTGACGATGCGTCGGGCGCCGACCGGGTCGTCGGTCGTGGCGTTGAAATACTGGTCGAGGCGCTTTGCCGTGAACAGGCCGTCGCGCATCCCGACATGCAGGGCTCTCGCCGAGACGTCCCAGTCCAGCATGAGTTCGGGGTTGCCGACCAGATCCAGGCCGAGTTCCCGGCCCATGCGGATGTAGTTCCGCTTCCACGTCAGTTGCGGCAGGGCACGACCGTAGTAGACGTGACCCGTCTCCGCGTCGGGCTTGCCGTACCGACGGTGGGCGACAACCTCCCGCGCCTGAGCGTCGGTCAGCCTCCGCGCCCGGGTCGATCCCTCGCGCACCGGCGCCATCGTGCCGGCGGTTTCATGGAAGCCCGTCGCCAACGCATATGCGAGATGGCGGTCGTCTGCGCCGTCAAAGGCGTTGATCACAGATTCGCACCCGCGAACCTGCTCTTTCGTCAGCCGGCCGCCGAACGGGGCGCGGCGCGCATAGGCGAAGAAGGTCGGGAGGTGGAGGGTCATGCGCCCTCCCGTTCGATGCGGTCCAGCTGGTCCTTCATGGCCTTGGTGCGCTCATCGAGCCGGGCCAGCGTCCCGTCGCTCAATGGCGCCACGATCTTTTCCAGATTGGTCACCCGTTGCGTCAGGCCTCCCAGCCCGAATACCAGAGCGGCGGCCTGAATGCACAACGCGACAATCACGCCGATCATCGACCAGTTCAGTTTCTGAGCGTCGGTGTGCAGGGTCAACGTAGCCCCCCATCACCGTTTCTCGCGCGCGTTTCCATGCCGCGACCACGCCGCAACCGCCCCACCGCCTCAACGCACGGGCCGCTCATCGCTTGATCCTCGTGGCGGTGAGATAGGGGTTGCTGAAGTTCAGGGTGCTGAGACCGGTGATGTTGTTGGTCGCGACCCTGAGCGTGTAGGTGTGCGCGCCGGCCGCCGGCTCGTCGGTCCACGACGTCGGCAGCGGCAGGGCGATGACGACCGACTTGATGGCGCGCGTGGTCCGCGTCAGCAGCAGGGTGGAGTCGCGATACAGCAGGATCGAAATGCTTGCCGCTACATCGCCGGCGGGCGTTCCCGAGTAGAGCGCAAACACGTCGACAATGCCCTGCAGGTCCACCGTCTCGCCCGCGACGACGGTCACCGACACGCTCGCCAGCGTCGTCTCCGCCGTGGTCGTGACCGCGGTCGTCGATGGGTCGAAGTCCGGCTCAACCGCCGTTACCGCCTCATCGGCGATTCCGTCCGTGTCGATCACATCCCCCGCCACCTTCGTCAGGAAGCCGGCCTTGTCATCGCCGCCGACGTTCAGGCCGGTGAAGGGCGTCGTTCCATCGACCACCGCATCAACCGCCAGCATGGCGTCGGCCGCATCGTCGCCGGCCTCGGTCGCGAGCACGATCCCCGCATCCGCGTCGGCCTGGGCATTCGCCGCATCCAGCAGCGCCTGGTCCGCATCCGACTGCGCCGCCTCGGCCTTGTCGTCGGCAACACCGGCGGCGCTCGCCGCAGAGGCCGCCGCGGCGACCGCCCTGTCCGCCACGCGCTGCGCCTTCGCCAACCGCTGTTCAGGCGTCAGGGGCGTGGGTGACCGGGGGATGCTGCGGCGGACGGTGGTCATCGGCGGGCCAGGCTCGCCGCCTTGACCCACGAGCTTACGACCCAAAGGCCGGCAGTCACGGCCCAGCACCCCGCCTCCGTGTTGCCCGTTGTGAACCCAAGCGTCGCACCGATGGCCGTGCAGATCAGCGCCAACCCGTGAATGCAGTTATCCAACATCACCAGTCTCCATCGGCAGGTGAAAGCCCGACCGCGCAGCCGACGTGCGGAGGTTCGGGAAGCTGAAAAAATTCTGCGAATGAATCGCACGAGGTCGGGTGGTCAAAAAATGCGGGGGCGACACCCCACGGGACTCTCCGCCCCCGCGATTTGCCCCTCCCCCGCCCTCTCGGCCCGATCGCGCATTTATCGCCGCAACCGACCGCGGCCGCCCGATGCCCCTTGCCAGCATCGGTTCGCCATACGACGCCCACTTAACGATGCCCCTAGCGGTCATCATCTGGCTCCGATTCAACGCGTCCAACTGTCCGCAAGTTGGACGGATGCGGCTCAACAGGTTGATATGGCTCGGCTTCTATGACACCGGACATCTGACCGGCAGGCAGATGCCCTGCGTTCTGGGCTGCGTTGATGACGATCTGGACCAGGGTCCGGGCCGTGGCGTTGGGATCCGAGGCCGGGCCACCCAGCTCGCCGGCCGCCTCGAGGAACGTCTTGTTCGATTTGTACTGGACGTCCTCAGAGCAGGCGCTGTCGGCCAGTCTGGCCATGTTGAGCCACGCTCGCTCGGTTTTTGAGTCGAGCCACGCGCGTTTGACAGATGCCCTGAACGCCTTGACGTGCGGCTTGATGAGCGCCTTCGACAGGCTCTCGGTTTGATATCCTGTGCGTTTGGCCGCATCGGCAACTGTCAGCCCCTCATGCACGATCAGGGTAATAGCCGTGCGCAACTCGGGGCTTATGCGGCCTTTTCGTACCGGTGTGCCGTCTTTAGCGACAAGATCGTGCGTTCCAGTGGGCATCTAGAGCGTCTCGCCGTCGAGCTGGGCTAGTTCACTCAGCGCCTTGGCGGTGTTGGGGTTGGTCTGTCTCTTCGGCGCCGGCACAGCGCCGATCTTCTCGGCCAGCTCGGCCGGCATGAGGACGAGCCGCACGCCCGCGGTCTCCAGCCAGACCTCGGCCATGAACGAGGCGGTGATGCTTCCGGCGTCATCGGGTCGTTCCGGATCGGGCGGACGGATGATGAAGCCCTGACGCGTGCCACCCGTCGTGTGGTCGCGGCTGTTCTCCAGCTTGGTGACGTACCGGTCCGGGAACCCAGCCTCGGCGTCGAACTGCTCGCAGCTCAGCTTCATGCTGATGCGATGAGCGCGCATCATGGACGCGATGTCGGCTCGCGAGTGAACGACGTACGGCCTGGTGATCGCCAGGGCCTGATCGGCGAACCGGATCTTGGGCGGCTGAACGGTGGTGGTGTGATGAACCGCCTCGGCCGGTTCGCTGATGCCTGCCGTCACGTCCACTCGTCGCCCCCTTCTGATCGGGTGCGGTTCTGGACCTGAGGCGCGCCAACGCAGGTCGAGGTATAGACGCTGATTGTTACAGCTGGGTTATCGTCGAGCGAGCGTCAGTCACGCTCGTGATATATGTGTATGTTCATATCGTTATTCGATAAGAATACTACCATACCCCCTATGCGTGACACTCGCTCTAAATAGGGGTTAAGTTGTTGAATTATAAGGCGAGCAAGTGTCACATTTGCACCGTGACACTCGGTGACACTCGGTCCCGATTCAGGGGCAAGTGTCAGCAAGTGTCACGGTCCGATGTGACACTCGATACATTATAACACCACTTGATTTTGTTGGGTTATTCGTCGTCGTCCAAAGGACCGGCAGTGGGTCGCGGCATCTGTCTGAAGGCGTAAATGCTCAAGGCCCAACCCCAGTACGACGATGCATTATTGGTCGTGACTGCTCTGGTTTCCATCATGGCAGTCAGGAGATCGCGGACAGGCCGCATGCGTCGACGGTCGTAGACGTCCATTGCTTGCAGGTCGCGTTCCATCTCGTCGAAGACGACATCGACCGAGCGTTTGGGGACAAACGGATTCCACATCGCCTGACCATAAGTCACCACACGCGCCGGGAAAATAGCGTTATGCAGCGCGGGCGAACTGCGAGTTCGTTCGGCTCGGTTCGCTTTCGCTCGCAGACACCGGCAACGTCGGCCAGGGGCGCTTGTGCGGGTTGGGCATGGGCGGGATGCGGGTGGGCTGGGGTCGCGCTCCTACCTCCCCCGTTGCAAACCCAAGTAGCCACTGACCGTCTGCCGTCTCACGCAGGGCGGCGTTGAGCCGCTTCTCGACTGCAATACAACCGCATGAGCCGCCCGTCTTCTCGGCGCGCCAACTCTGCGCAAGGACTTCATGACGGTCGTTCGGCCCCATGCAGCGGCATCTTGTGATGAGCCTCAACCGCCCACCAGACGACCTCTCGCCGGTAACAGTAAGTCGCCCCTGCGTGCTACCGATTGAAACCCGGCTCTCGCTCCGAGTCCTCGCCCAATCCGATCGGCCGCAGCCACAGGACGTCTTGCGCTCACTGGTAAGGTTCCCTGTTGGCGAGCTGGCGAAATTGTAGCACTCGCACTTTAAAAACCAGAGGGCCGCACCGCCTCTTCGCCGTCCTATGACCTGCATACGGCCAAAGGTGCGGCCAATCAGGTTCTGACCGACCAGCGCCATCACGCCACCCAATAGAACTTCGGCTTGTGACCGCCGGTCGCCGGCCTCTCACCCTCTTCCACGACAACCTGTCCTGCATCCTCCAGCGCCTTGAGAATGTCCTGCAGGTCACGGGCGCGGAGCCGGTGCTGCATGGCGCGGAGCAGATCGCGGTAGAGCATGCGCCTGCCTTCACGGATGATCCGCAGCACGCGCTGGGATTCGATCTGGTTCTGCGTCTCGGCCATGTAATCGCTGGCCATCGACACCGTCTGCGACGCCGAATAGCGGGCGACCGCGATGCCCCAGTCCATATCGTCGAGCGTGATCTTTGGTGTCTTCGGGTCGATGCCGATGGCGCGGATGGTCGCCAGTCGCTGAGCCATCTCGGCCGAACGAGTGTAGAACACGGCGTCACGTTCCATGCGCTCGCACTCTTGAGCGAACGCCTTCCAGGCGCAGTGCGCGATGCCGTCAACGCCACCCTCCCATTTCAAGGTGATCGGGGCCTTGTCGGACTGCTGGTTGTGGCTGGTCGCGCGGGTCAGCGGCGGGATCGCGGTGTAGATCGCCACCAACTGATCGATGATGCTCACCGGCACCTCCGACTTGCTCAGCAGCGGCTCGCGCTCCTCGATCCGTGTGTGGGTTGAGAAGATCAGGAACCGGTTCAGGAAGCCATTGAAGACGTCGTCGCCTTCAAGGTTGCGGAAGAACTCCTCGTGCGTCGACACCCCGTAGATGCTGAGCGCGGGCGAGAAGATCGGTTCGCCAACGCGCCCCGCCCACTCAGGCGTCAGCATGGTTTCGAAGCTGGAGCCCCAGGCTGAACGCAGGGTGCGGGTGATCGCCTTTTCGTGGGTCGACGATTTCTTGCCGTTGATGCGCCCGAGGTAGCCGCCGAACTCATCAATGCAGGTGACCGTATTGGGCTGACGATTCAGGCGCGACACGAGCGCCGACATGGACATGAACTCACCGGGGCCAACGTGCGCGCCCATCGTCGCGGCGCGCAGCACGCGGTCTATGCTCTTGAGCGGGTGATCCTTCGCGGCGCCAGAGGGAGCGAGGAACAGTCCATACAGGTGTGTGCCCGTGTCGGTGGGGCCGCCGAACGTGCGACCGGCCGCTGTTCCGATGATCTCCAGCGCCGCCAACAGGTTGCCGGCCCGCTGGGGCTTGCGCGCCGTGTCCGAGATCCAGTCAGTGATCTGGCCCAGGAGGCCGGGTACGCGAGTGAGGGTGTCCGGGAGGTCTCCGGAAGCGCTGCCCTTCATTACAGTATCGGCGCAAGGCGTAACTACTGGCTGCATTTCATTAGCTGCGACGCCACCGCGCAGCGGCTCAGGCAGGTCGAGGTCCGAATGACCCTCGGTCTGAGCGATAGTCATTCCGCCCAAAGCAATCACCACCCCATCGTCCTTGAGCCCAAGCCGCTCACGCAACCAGTCCGTGGCCTCTGCCTGCTCGCAGTCTCGGGCAGCCATGACGAGATCGATCGCGCTGTACGTGTCGTTGGTGCCGAAATCCTTGATGCCGTCGCGCTGGATGCTGAGGTTGCGCTTGCGGTCAGGGATCGCCTGACCGGTGGACGACGCCCGCCATGTCGCCACGGCCTCATAGCCGCCTCGCGCAGGCCTGCATCCGTACAGGTCGAGGGCGGGAACCCATGCGTCGAGGTGCGAGAGGGCCGCCGCCTTGGTCTCGGACCAGATGTCGTCGGGGTCGACAACGAATGACCCTCGGTCTGGCCGAGGTCGGGATTCCGACCGCGTCTTTTCCCTCGACCAGCCGCACGTCTCCAGCGCCTCCTCAAGCGCGGCCATGTCGTCGTCCGTTAGCACCGGCAGCTCGTCGGCGCGGACAGGGCCGGCGAGCCAGACATACGGCTTGCCGGTGTCCGGATGGATGCTGGGCGGTATGACGGTCTGGCGCGTGTCGAAGCCGGTCAGGCGGTCCAGCAGACGGCCGTCCGGGCCGTCATAACTGGCGGTCTTCAGTGTCTTGGGGGCCAGGTAGAACCGGCTCTCGCCCTTTGCGCCACGCTTGGCCATCGGCGAGGCGGGGGCGGCGCGCAGCAACGTGTCGAGTGCGTCCGCGTCCTGAGCGTCGAAGTCCAGAACGACGACATGCAGGTCCTTGCGCGCGACCGTGCCCATGACGATGCCGATGTTGGCGCCGGGGGCCTTGGACCACAGCCCGAGCTCGAACGCCGACGGCGTGGTGTCGCGGAACCGCTGCCACTTGCCCATGCCCTGCCAGCCGCCCGAGCGGTACTCGCCCGGGCATTTGCCGCGGCCCTGATGAGGTGCCCAGTCGTGGGGGATGAGGGGCAGGACCGAGAAGCCGAGGGCGATCAGATCGGGGGAAGCGGAGGCGAACGGGCTCATGCGGCGATCCGCCGGTTCGCGATATTGAGACGAACCAAGAGCGGCAGGCGATAACTGACCACGCCCCCGTGACAGCAACGGTCAAAGCGTCGGATCATCCGGGACTGAAGGGCTCCAACCATCAGCCGCGACCATGCTCTGGCCGTCTGTTCAGGCGAAACGCTCACCCCTCTGCCCCCACCGGAATCGTCCACGCGCCGACGATGCGGTCACCGGCGGCCTTGTTCGCCTCGTTGACGATGATGCACAGGAACGTCGTCCACTCTTCAGCGGTCAGGGTGGCGAGGTCGGTCTTGTTCAGGCCGGACAGGTAGCGACCGGCGTGCTCGCCAGCCAGCAGGACGTCGGAGCGGTCCATGAACGCCAGCATCACTGAACCCCCTCGATCCTGGTTCCCACCAGCCGCACGCGCTTGCCGTCGGGCAGCGCCTCATGAAACTTGATCTGCACTGGCGCGCCCTTGTCGGGCCGGACCCAGTGCACGAACTCGCCGGCGCGGTTGACGAAGCCGGTCGTGACGGTGGCGTTGAAGGGCCGCGTCATGCGCGCTGCTCCCAACTGAAGGAGCGGGGCGGTGTGGGGCGGTGCCGGCTGAACTGGTTTGGACGCTTGCCGCTCAGGATGCGTCGGTTCCCCATGAGACCGATGCGATACAGCTTGCCCAAGACGGAAGAGCGGGTAGCAGAACCGCCGATGTAGCCTGCGATCTGGCTGCCGCTCTTCCCCTCGTTCCAGAGGGCGCGGATGACCGCGACGCGATCCTCGGTCCAGTCGACGACGGGCTCGTGCGCACTCATGCCGATACCTCCGCGAAGCGTTCCTTGTGCCTCTTGATGCCGTGGAGGATTGTGCTGTGGTCGCGGCCGCCGAAGATCTCTCCGATTTGAGACGACGAAAGCCACGGGCGCAGCCGCTGCACTTCGAAATAGGCGTGCTGGCGCGCCAGCCAGAGTTTCGGCGATCTCTTTGGGCCAATGATGGCCTCTGCGGTGACATCGTAGCGGAGCGCCAGCTGCATGATGATGCTCTGCGCACTTGGCGCCGAGGCTGCCCGAGTCGCGTTTCTGACGTTTACGGTCAGGCGGTCGACGACGTCCTGGCCCTCGCGCGCCGAAATCATCCCGCCGATTAGGGCGAAGGTGCGCCGCAGGTCGATGTCGTCAAATCGCCTGACGAGTTGCCCCACCTGCACGACAGGGTCAGGACTGTAAGCCGTTCGCGCCGGTGCGGAGGAAACTAGCCGGAGCGTCACGCTGCAATCCCCATCGGCTGAAGCCGTGCCGTCAGCCACGCCCGCGCCTCGGGCGTCAGGCTGTAGGTCCCGCTTCCGAACGCGGCTGGAATGCACCGCTCTGGCGCCCCAAGCGGGACGATGTGCTTGCGGATTTCGCAGATAGCGACCTTGACGCAGTCGGTGATCGGGCCGTCACCGTTGTCATGTTCGAACACGTTGGCGTAGATGGCCTCGACGCTGAGAGCGCGACTGGTGTTCAGCATCAGAGCCAGCACGGCGGCGTGCTTCGGCCGCAGCCCCAGCCCGGTTCGCAGCCTGGTGATCTGGTCGTCGGTGCCTACCAGACCGGCAAGTCGCTTGCGCAGGTCAGCCACTTCGGCGCGCAGTTGTTCCTCGACGGCGCTCATGCCGCTTGCTCCTGTGATTGAGTGAAGCGGCGGGAAACGATGTTCCACCACTTGCCGTTCTTTTTCACGCCTATGAAGGCGGGCTGGCTCAACTCTGCCCACCGCTCCAAAGCTTCCTCGACGCACGCCGGAACCGGCAGCGCGCCCCCATGAGCCATCCACCACTTCTCCGCGCGGTAGCGACCGGGTCCGCTGTGGCAAAGCAGCACCCACTCTGGGTACGACATCAGCCCGGCCGAATAGGTGACGCGCAGCGAATCCGGGCTCCCGACCTTCACGTGCCGACGCGCCATCCAGGTTACGACCGCGATCTCCTCCGCAGGCTGGTAGCGCAGGTCACGCGACAGGATCGCGACATCGTCCGCCTCGGCGTCATGGCGCGCCCGATCCATCGTCCATTCGTGGCCGCAGATGGCGCAGGTCTGGGCGTTGAGCGCGGCCAGCGTCTTGCAGGTCGGGCACTCCTTGGCGCGGACGTCGTCAGGCCGGATCTGCACGAGGCCGCCGCGGCGCTTCGGATCAGGCGGTGAAATCGTGTCGACAGGCCCGTGCCGGCGGAAGTTCCCCGCGTAATCCAGGCAAAGGCAATCCGGTTTGACACTGCTGGCGATCGCGTCGCGACGAACCTCCGCAGTGTGCGCAGGGTCGTTCTCGTCGAAGCCCGCCGGCCATATCGGGCGAGTGCCGCGCCCGACGATCTGGACGAGCAGTCCCGGCGAAAGGGTCGGCCGAAGCATCGAGATCAGGTCGACGCGGGGAGCATCAAAGCCCTTGGTCAACAGGTCTGCGTTGCAAAGCGCGTCGAGCCGACCTGCCTTGAAGTCCTCAATCAGTTGGTCCCGGTTTGGACTGTCGCCGGACACGGCCGCGGCGTTGACGCCCTCGGATTTAAGAACGTCTGCGACGCGGTTCGCGTGCTTCACTCCGCAGGCGAAGATCAGCCACGAGCGCCTGTCATGCGCACGCGCCTTCATGTCCGACACCGCGGCCCGAACGACGTCGTCCTGTTCCTCGGCGGCGTGGTTCAGGGCACCGCTGACAAACTCCGTCCCGCGGCGGGAGACGGACGAGACGTCAAGCTGAGCCGACCCGTTGCGCGACACGAGCGGGACCAGCCAACCCTCGTCAATGCCCTTGCCGAGCCCGAACGAATAAACCGTCTCGTCGAACAGATGGCCGGGGCCATCCAGTCGTCCGCCCTTCATGCGGAAGGGCGTTGCCGTCAGCCCTCCGACCCGCAGGTCAGGCGTGGTCTCGGCGAGACCGGCCAGCAGGGTCTGGTACATGCCCTCCCCTTCTGGCGGGATCATGTGCGCTTCATCGACCAGGATCAGATCGCGGCGACCAAGTTCCTTCGCGCGCTTGAACACGCTCTGGATGCTGGCGAACGTCAGCGGGTTGTGCGCGTCTCGGCGGCCAAGGCCAGCCGCATACACGCCGGCCGGCGCCTGCGGCCAAGCGCGCAGCAGCGCCTTGTAGTTCTGCCCGACCAACTCCTTGGAATCGACGAGCGTGAGGATGCGCATGTCGGGATAGGCCGCAAGCAGTTCCTTGCAGATGGTCGCGACCACGACTGACTTGCCGAGACCTGTTGCGAGGTCGATCAGCCCGTTCCCACCGCCGTTGCCCCAGTAGGACATAAGAGCGTCGATGGACTGGCGCTGATAGGGACGAAGCACGGTCATGCGCCCGCCCTCCGCACGATATCCCGGCACAAAGCGATGAAGTCCGCGTCGAGCAGGTCCCGCTTTGCTCGGTTCGCGTCCTTAACGACCCAACGCAGGTTGCCGATCGCGTGGCTGCCGCCGCGGGTCTTCGGGATGATGTGGTCAATCTCTGCTGCGCGGTCGAGGCGGCGTCCGGTGAGGGCGCAGAGGCCGCGTTGCGCCTTCCAGAGCGCAGCCAGGTCGCGCGCCTGAGCCTTGCCAGGGCCGCGCAGGTTCACGGAGCGAGCGTAGAAGAACCGGCGCTGCATGAGGGCGTTTCGAACCGGCCCGCGCGCGACTTTGGTGCGCGCATACCAGTCGTTTCGACGCTGCTTGACGCCTTCGCGGTCAGCATCTCGTGCAGATTGAAGGCGAGCGCGAATCTCCGGTGCGCGCCGGGCATAATGCGCCTCGCGGCACCCCACGCACGAGCCGCTGACGTAGCGTTCGGCGACGTGCCCGTGACGGCACGCGATGCCAGTGAAATAGCGGTCAGCCCCGAGATCAAAGGCCTCGGCACGCGTGGTAGGCAGAGCACTCATCGCGCGCCCCCATCGATCCACACATCACCGCTCGCGAGCCGGTACGTCACCCGCTCGTTCTCGAAGTCGACGTCGGTCTGCTCGCCGGGGATGGTGGTCGGATTGAACAGGTGCTGAGGACAGCCGACCCTTTGTTCCTCAATCCCAAGGTCACGACCCCATCGCGCGCAGGACCAGCGAGCGTCGCCGTCGAGGTGCGCGGTTGAGTGCATGCAGGTCCGGCAGTTCCGCTGCGGCATGAGCCCGTCGTTCGGAGCACAGCCGTAGCCCGCCTTGAGGAAGTAGACGGGGCAGCTGCAGGCGGGGCGACGGTCAGACGTGACGATGCGCTCGGCGCGTGTCATCAACCTTGCGAACTCGAGGGCGTCGAACTCGACCCTCTCGGCATAGATGCTGTCGTCGTTCTTGTTGACGGCGATGTAGAGCGCGCGGGTCCTGTGACGCAGACCCATGTAGGTCTGCATCTGGGCATGATGCGTCGGCTTGGATTCGCGAACGCGCTTCTTCAGCAGATCCTTGAACGACTTGTCCTTGTGCGTCTTGAACTCGACGACATGGACGGTCTTCGGAGCCTCAGGAACGCCAGTCGCCTCTCCGTCGAGGTGACCGCCGCCGTGCCCGCCCGCGAACCGCACGGCGAACTGCTCACCGGTCTCGGGGTCGACATCATGCAGGTCGATGCCGGCCGCCTTGACCATCTCGACCAGGCGCGCTTCCCAGCGGTGGCCGGTCTCGAAGATCGAAAGCTTCTGGCCGTCAAAAATCTCAGCGGGAAACAGCCAGCGGAAGTTGTCCCAGAGCTTGCGTTCGCACTCGTCGCCCAGCACGGACGCGCCGAGGTACGTGCGGCGAGACGTGTCCTGCGTCTGCTCCAGGTGGCGGAAGATCGCCGCGACCGTCGGCGGTGTGGTGACGGGGAGCTCAGGCATGCCGGCCTCCCGTGCAGGCCGTCTGCGCTTCGGCGCACGACTCGCACAACCAGTCGCCGTCCAGACGGACGACCGCGCCCTCGTCGACCATCTCGCCGCAGTCGTCACACGGCGCTTGTTCGGGCTCGACGGTGTCCTCGTAGCGGAGGGCGGTCATCTCAAACCGCCTCCCCATGAAAGGCGCGGTCCAGCAGGCGCTGCGCGTGAATGATTTCGAGCCGTCCAGCGACATTGAAGCCGCCGCGGAACTCGACCTGGGCCTGACGAATGATGGCCGCGACCTGCGTCAGCAGGTCGATCTCGCCACAGGACGTGTCCGGCTCGGAGTTGCGAGCGACGTAGTCGGGAAGCGGCGCGTAACCGGCCTCGGTCGTGGCGCGGTCCATGGCCCGGTCGGTCTCGACAGGGCGCGGTTGTTCGTCCATCGTCAGGTGCTCCTGCGATGCTGTTGGAAGACAGCGGGTGGAAGAGGTCTGCCGGTCGGTCGGGTGTGGTAATCAGGCCGACCGGCAGCTGGTTTTTAGAAAGGGATGTCGTCGACCAATTCGGGCGAAGCAGCGGGCTTCTTGCCCCACGGCGTCGCGGGTTTGGCCGAGGATCCGACTCCCGGACGAGTCGCAGTCGCGGGTCCGGCAGCGCCAACTGCCTTGTAGCCCTTGACCTGGTTGCTCTCGCCGTACTGGCCCTCGGCCGGCTTGATCGCGACGGTGATCTCGCACGGCTTGAAGTGCAGCTGTTCGCTGTCCGAAAGCGTGCCAGTGTGGCCGACCGCGCCGCAGATGCGCTTGAGGGCGCGCTCGGCGATCGCCTGAGCGTCCGGGTTCGGGTTGATGATGTTGAGGTTTTCCCAGACGCGCCGCTTGGCCAGCGGGCCGTCGATGATCTCCCACGTCAGCTTGAGCATCTTGCCCGTGCCCGCCTTGGTGTCGGCGAGCGAGGATTCGATGACCTGCGCGACGTAGTTGCCTGCAGCGATGATCTCGCGATCATCGGATACGGCATCCGGGTCGAAAGAGCCGAGTTCGGCCATTGGTATTCTCCTTTCGGGAGGGTTAGGCCGCCTGAGCAGCCGGGGTCTCGACCGCGCCAACGGCCGATTGGGGGAAGAACGGAGCCAGGGCGGTGAACCCCTCCCCGCGCTTGAACATGATGCGTGCGGGCATGTTGTACCGATTGCCCGCGGTGAAGGCGGGCTTGCCCTCGGTGTAGATCCAGCGCGTGTCGCCACCGTCGGCGCGGGCGCGCTCGCCCTTGCCCTCGGTCTTGATGGTGACATCCTTCTTGACCAGCAGGATGGCGTCGACCTCGCGCTTCAGCAGCGCCTCGGCCCGCTTGTGCAGGTCGATGTCGTAGCGGCTGTAGGACTGCGTCTCCGGGTCATCGAACCGGCCGATGATTGCGTGACCGACCAGCACGACGGCCATGCCGCGTTCGTTGCGGAGATAGTTCAGGCCGTCCAGAACCTGCAGCCATAGGGCGTCGGCCTCGGCATAGCCCTTGCCGTAGCCGCCCGCCGCCAGCTCAATCGACTTGACGTTGCTGTCGCGACAGACCCGGTCGAACACCAGCTTTTGCAGGGCGCTGACCGAGTCCAGCACGACCGTCTGGAAGCTGTGATCCTCGGCGGCTAGCGACGAGATCGCCTCAACGACCGCCTCGAAGGTGTCCAGCGTGCCGAAGCTGTCCAGCACCAGGTCGCCGCTCTCGCCGCGCTCCGTCTGCAGGAACACCGGCGCCGGAAACTCGGCGGCGAGGGTCGTCTTGCCCATCTTCTCGGGGCCGTAGATCAGCAGCCGGGGCGGCTGGTCGGCGCGGACCTTGCGCAGGGATGCGAGTGAAATCGCCATGGTCAGGAGTCCTCTTCTGTGGATTGGATTTCGGCCAGTGACGCGCGCTGAAGGCTCGCGACCCATGCGTTGTATTCAGCGACCGGCCACGCGACGCGGCGCGGGCTCAGCTTGAGTGGCGCTGGAATTTCACCGCGCGCGATCATGTTGTAGATCGTCGCCCGGCAGAGCGATGTTCGCCTCGCGAACTCCGCGAACGAGATAAACTCGGGCTCGTCGCCCATCAAACCTCTCCATCGTTCATCGGCGCATCCAGGAACCACCCGCCCGTCGCGCCGTCTGGCGAGGGGTGAAAGTTGAGCGTGTGAGCGACTGCCGGCATGATCGCGATGCGGGCCTTGGGCCGCTGGCGATTGCCCATCGGACCCCATGTGATCGCGGTCGCGGTGACGAACCGGTCGTCGTCGATGACCTTCATCTTCACCAGCAGGTCGAGGGTCGCCTTGGTCAGGTTGTCGCAATCGGCCAGCAGGTTTGTGCGCTCGACCGTGATCAGGACGACGACCCGCCCCGGCACAGGGTCGCAGCCGACCGAAGTGAGTTGCTCGCGGATCAGCCAGCCGCACTCTGCGAGCCAGTGCTTGTATTCGGGCGTCTTGAAACGCCCCCCGCGACGATTGGCGAACAGCTTGTTCACGCTCGGCGGCGCGGGAATGGTCAGGGTGGTACAGACGGGGGCTTGCGCCCCCGCCCGCTGGCGCACCCCAGGCACGGAAACCGCGCCGGGATCTTGGTCGCCCATCAGGGCAATGTGGTCAGCGGCTTCGGCCGCGGCGAGGTCAGCGCGCATCACCGACGCTCCCGCATGCGGCGGACAGCGACGTACGCTTGTGCTGCCCAGAGGCGCACATATGAGTCGATCACGCCCGGCCCCGAGAGGAGCCAAGGGATCGCCTTACCGAGAACCCATACCGGCGACAGGATGATCGCGAGGACCACCATCAACGGCGTGTAGGAGGGCGGCTGCCCTCCCGAGTTCTGCGGCTTGGAGACGCCGTTGTTCGGCCTCATGGTCCAGCCTGCTTCTTTCAGATGCGATGAAGTCGGTCAGGCCGTGCCCGATCACGCCACCCAGGATCGGGAGCGCAAGGGACCAGCCGCCGTTTTTGTGGCTCAGGATTTTCTCGATCGTCCTGAGCGATGTCCTGCCTTGGAGGAGGTTTTTGGCCTCATCCGTCGACAGGTCCCATTCGCGCTCGATGCTCTTGACCGTGTGGGTCTGCCACCGGCGACGGGCGTAGGCGGCAAGGCCGTCCTTGAATCCGTCGGGGGTAGAAAAGCCACTATCGAGGCGTTGGAAATCCATCATCGCGTCCGTCATGCTGTTCCTCGTTGGAAGAGAGCAGCACCCGACACGGTGTTGGAGTTGGAAAAGGGATTACGCACTTGATCGACACGGCCGGCGCCAACCGGAACGGTTCGAATGCAGATGGCAAGGGGGCGCGCCAACGCCTCCGAGCCGTAAGTCGGCTTAACGACAGTAAAAGTTTCCGCGACGTCCGGGAATCGGCTCGCAACTACTGCGTGCCTCACCAAAAGCTCATCTAGATGAACGCGAATTGTCTTGTTTCGGACATTAATTCCGCAGTTGATGAACCCGACGCTCAGGGGGGCGTGGTGCGGAGTGCGCGTGATGTTGGATGGGTCGAAGGGCAGAGTGCCCGCGCCATCAATCGACCAGTGGGAGTTGTTTGCCGACCGCCTGTACATGGCGCTCAACGATCCCAAGGAATACGAAAGGCGGTTGAAGTTTCGGCGCCGCCTTGCCGAGGCGCACAGCAAGAACTCGGGACTGATGCGACTGCGCGGCTCCGAATACGACGAGGACCTGGCTGTAAGTCGGGAAGTCTGGGTTGCCGTCTTCGAGGCGCACGACTCGGTCATTCGCATGCAGGCCGGGCTGTAGATGTACCGCGCATTCTCGCCACCGGTCCTCGCCACGCTGAAGGACGGCAAGAAGGCATGCAGGCGCGGCATCAAGCGCCGCCTCGCAGACTTCGCGGTCGAGCAGGCGTTCGGCCAGGACGTCGAGATCGACTCGGCCGCGATCGCCGCGCACTGCACCAACTGCGGCAAATGCACAAAGATGATCGCGGGCCTGCAGTTCATGCTGTCGCCCCGAAGATCAACGAGGCGACCGGGAGCTTTGTGACTCCAGCGAGGCGTTGGGCCGCATCCGGTGAAGGACGCGACTTGCCGCGGCGAATGCGCGAAATCTGCACGCGTGAGAGATCAACCTTCGAGGCCAGACTTTCGTCCGTCTCGCCGGCCGTTTCCATCCATGTCTGCAAATCAGTCATCGAGGACAATGTACGCACAGTGTACATTCTGACGCAAGCGCATTGTACGTGAGGGCGGATGGAAGCTTGTGCGCCGGAAGAACAGTCTGGCCGAATGGCCGATAAAGCACCGAAACACTTCCTGAGGGCGTGGCGCGAGGCGAGGGGCTTGTCACTGGAGGCGGTCGCCGTCCAGGCAGAGACAACCCACGCAACGCTCAGCCGCGTCGAGCGCGGACTGATCCCGTATAACCAGCACCTGCTTGAGCGGCTGGCCGCGGTGTATCTGGTGTCGACGGGAGACCTGCTTGAGGCAGATCCCGGGAGCGCAGAGGTCCGGGCAGCGCTCTTGGCCGACCTCGACGAAGACGGCATCGCCGAGCTGAAACGCTACGCCGACTTTGTACGCGCGAAGAAGTCCGGCTGAGCCGGATGTACCTGTAGCGCACAACCCGGGTTGACTTGATGTACGCCTGATGTACAGTCCTCCTCACAACAGAGGAGGGCATTGGCGTGCCGCACCCCACGAAAGACCACATTGCTGATCAGGCGGAACAACTCACCGCCGGACGTCTAGCCTACTGTCCGTACCTGGTTCTCCCTCGTCTCGCGATTGCGGCAATGCCGCCGGAATGGCAGGCCCACCTTGAGCGCCTCCTGACGATGGCCGACGAGGCCGGCATGGAGACACCGGACTATGAAGTCGTTTTGTCGGGCGGCGAGATCACGCAGGAGTTCGACGAACAGCGCCATGAAGTCATCGGCAAGGCCAGCAAGACCGACCCGTGGGCCAACTACAAATACGGCAGGGTCTCTGAGCTTTGCCCCGGCTTCTCCCCCGCCCTTGCGCAGGAGTTGGTGTCGCTCGGAGCGGCCCAATGACCCACCCCAATCAACTGGCGCTTCCCGCCGCCGTATCGCGCTGGATCGACCAGTCGCAAGACTTGCCGGATAACGACGCAGCCGACCGCCTGAATGGCAAGCTCGAGCTGGTCACCGAGGCCATCAACATCATCGCATCGGACGAGGACGACCTGCCGGTCGAGTTCGCCGGACTGTCGGTCATCGACCTGATGTCGGCGCAGTCCAGCCTGGCTGTCGAGATCGGCGTGCGGCGCCGGATGGCGGTGGCGAACCTGCAGGCCGCGGCATGAACCGGGAACGCCTCACCATCCTCCGGGACCATCTGGCGAGCCTGCCGGATGAGCGGGTGCACATGAACTACGTCCGCAAGGACTTGGAGTGCGGAACAGTCTGCTGCATCGGCGGATGGGCTGGGTATCTCGCTGACCCTGAGGCCGCGTGGGCGGGCCTATCAGAGGGCGCTGATTGGCTTCAGCTGTCCGGCCAGCAAAGCAGCGCGCTCTTTTGGCCGAACGAAGTCTTTGGTCTTGATCTTGACGACCTGACCCGCGCTGACGCCATCGCCGCCATTCAGTCGATGCTGGATAGCCCGGATGATGACGCTCTGCCGGTGTGGCCGGAGACAGGTCAATGACCGCCCTCTCCTACTACGACACGCCAGCGCACCCGCTGGGTCTCGTGACGCATCCCGATTGGGACGCCGTCCGTGATCGCTGGCGCGCCCTTTATTGCGCCTCGGTCTTGAACCAGGCGCGCGATGACCGCGACCAGAAGAGGGGTGGCGTTTCGGCGTCGCCCCTCGGGAGCACCCCCAACCGTGAGCCCGGACAATGACCCGTTCTATGGGGAGTGGTTTGGTTTCACGCCCTCAAGGGGGCGCAGAGACCCACCGTAATACGGGGGGAGAAGGGTGCACTTCGCTTCGCTCCGTACCTGGCCAGCCTGAGGCCGGTGACGACGGCTTGCGATCGGCAATTGAGCAACCGACTACGGGCTACCT